>ERZ836877.4776-NODE-4776-length-13523-cov-3.115979_pt1 | contig 13523 bp, 10 predicted proteins | sample MGYA00519469_ERZ836877 | MGnify/ENA primary metagenome ERZ836877 (study PRJEB31850, sample SAMEA3708809) | human gut metagenome | biome: human gut; feature: human-associated habitat; material: faeces | place: China | collected 2014 ... | reverse complement strand
TTTCTGGAAACTGTTTTCTTGTGATAAACACCCTTGCTTCCAGCTTTGGAAATCTCAACGATTGCTGTGTGAAGAGCAGCCTTAGCAGCCTCTACATTCTTCTCAGCTACAGCTGTCTCTACTTTCTTTACAGCTGTTTTAACCTTAGATTTGATTGCTTTGTTTCTAGCAGCTTTTGTCTCTGTTACTAAAATTCTTTTCTTTGCAGATTTAATATTAGCCAATGTGTGCACCTCCAAAATATTCTATCATATGATTTTCAAATGTGATTCATGTGTTCAATAGACTCGGACACGGACGTTCTATCGAAACATACTCATTTATTCTAGTCCAACAAACGTGTTCTGTCAATACATATTTTACAAAAAAATGCTAAAAATAGGCTGTAATAAAACGAATCGTGGTTACAGTATACAAGAATCTATAACCTGACACGGAGAAAAGGGAGGCTATGATGAAAAATTACAGTGTGCGTACGGATCTTGCACTTGAGGAGAAGGAACGGTTTGCATCTGACAATGTAGAAGTGCAGGGAGTTGTTCTGGAGGAAGAGTATGACGAGGAGAATGAGATCCGGCTGACCCGTGTGGTGATCGAGACGGAGAATGGAGCGAAGATCATGGGAAAACCGACAGGCATTTATCTGACACTGGAATCTCCGGATCTGGCATTGGAGGTGGAAGAAAATAGCAGGGTATTACAGGAACGGATCTGTGATTGCATCCGGGAATTGATTTTTCATAAAATTTCCTGTAAAGATGGAAAAGAATTAAAGATTCTTTTTGTCGGGCTCGGTAACAGAGCGGTGACACCGGATGCGCTTGGCCCTTATGTTGCAGATCATCTGGAGGTAAACCGGCATATAGTAAAAGAATACGGAAAATATGCGATGCGCACGGAGCAATTGATTGTTCTTAGTGCAATTGTTCCCGGCGTGATGGGACAGACGGGGATGGAAACGGCGGAGATTGTCCGTGGAATTGTCCATGAGACGAAGCCGGATCTGATCCTTGCAGTGGATGCACTTGCTGCGCGAAACAGCAGACGATTGAACCGGACGATCCAGATTGCCGATACAGGAATTCATCCAGGTTCCGGTGTTGGAAATTACAGGAATGCAATGACGGAAGAATCCCTGGGGGTTCCTGTGATTGGAATCGGAGTGCCTACGGTTGTTGATGCGGCAACGATCGTCAATGATACGATGGAAAATTTCATCACTGCACTGGAGCAGTCGCAGGCATTAAGGAGTACAGGAGAGATTTTGCGCTCTTATAGTGCGGCGGAAAAATATGAGTTTGTAAAAGAATTGATCTCCCCACATTTAAATGGAATGTTTGTGACACCAAAGGATGTGGATGAAATGGTCCATCAGATCAGTCATACGATAGCAGCGTCCTTGAATCTTCTTTTTTCTGATATAAATGCAGGAGAAAGTGAATAGAATGATAGAAATGAGCGGAAGGACTCTGCAATGCGTGTGTATAAGAAAAAAACAATCCGACGTATGAAATGGTATGGGGTGATTCTGGCTCTGGTAGGTATTCCGTTAGGAATTGGGATGGGCCGGTCATTGGAAGAGGGGAGAACATTTTTATTAGAAGAAAGTCAGATTTATGCGCAGAAATTGTACCTTCCGCTTTTTTCTTATCAGAAAGAACAGGAATCAGAAAGGGAAGAGATCTTCAGGCTTCCACTTCATGTGTGGATGCCGTTGGCAGGATATCTGGAAGATCAGACAGAAAAAAGGGGAAAGGAAGAACCGGCGGAAGTATTGGAAGATGAGGCGACGATCGCATGGATTCTTCAGTGTCAGGCAAATGATGAACATGCGGTAGATGAAGAGGGAAAACTGGTCGGAGCAGAGCCGGCAACTCAGGAAAGTGCTGTAGAACAGCCGGTTCCTGGAATGGATCTTTCTATTGAGCGGCTGCGTGATTTTGAATATCTGACAAGCAATCTTTATACAATAGACAGTTCTACAATGATCGGACCGGAGCAGCTTAATGTGGACGATCTTTTAAACCGGAGTATGAAGATAGATCAAAGTACAGGAGGTCCGAAAATTTTGATCTTTCATACGCATTCACAGGAAGAATTTGCCGACTCCATACCGGGTGATCCATCTACAAGCATCGTTGGGATTGGGGAATATCTGACGCAGTTATTAAATGCGGATGGGATTGAGACGCTTCATGACAGCGGAGTGTATGATATTATTAATGGGAAACTTGACCGCAGCAGGGCATATGAGAATGCAGAAAGTGCAGTACGGCCGGTTCTGGAAGCGAATCCGACGATTGAAGTTGCAATCGATCTTCACAGAGACGGTGTAAATGCGGACACACATCTGGTAACGGAAGTGAATGGAAAACCGACTGCGAAGATCATGTATTTTAATGGATTGAGCAGGACACGGACAAATGGCGATATTGCCTATCTGTATAATCCATATATCCAGGATAATCTGGCGTTCTCCTTGCAGATGCAGATTGCATCGGAACAGTATTACCCAGGATTTGCAAGGCATATTTATCTGAAAGCTTACCGTTATAATCTTCATCTGCTGCCAAAGTCTCTGTTGATCGAAGCAGGGGCGCAGACAAATACGGTGGAAGAGATGAAGAATGCAATGGAGGTGCTGGAACGGACATTAAAGAGGGTAGTTACAGAATAAACGGTTGTCGGACAGTTACAGTCTTCTCTTGTCAGAAGAAGGTTGACAGAACATATGAGCGAAAAAGAAGTTGAAAATCAGATGGTTAAATGATATCATACTTGTTGATTGACTGTATAGAACAGTTTGAGTTCGAGAAAGAAGGAGAAAGAGTAATGGCGGGAAATAATACATACGATGCAGGGAGTATCGCGGTATTGGAAGGTCTTGAGGCAGTACGGAAACGCCCGGGAATGTACATAGGAAGTGTTTCTACAAAAGGACTGAATCATCTGATCTATGAGATCGTGGACAATGCAGTAGATGAGCACCTGGCAGGATTCTGCAGTGAGATCCAGGTGACATTGGAAAAAGACGGATCTGCAACCGTTTCAGATAACGGTCGTGGAGTTCCGGTTGATATGCATCAGAAGGGTGTATCTGCGGCTCGTCTGGTTTATACGACACTCCATGCAGGTGGTAAGTTTGATGATTCTGCATATAAGACAAGTGGTGGACTTCACGGAGTAGGTTCCTCTGTTGTAAATGCTCTTTCTACTTATATGGATGTGAAGATCAGCAGGGATGGATTTGTTCATCATGACCGGTACGAGAGAGGAATCCCGGTGATCGAACTGGAAGATGGACTTCTTCCTAAGATCGGAAAGACGAGAAAGACGGGAACAACGGTAAATTTTCTGCCGGATGATACGATCTTTGAGAAGACGAAGTTCAAAGCGGAAGAGGTTAAGAGCCGTCTGCATGAGACTGCGTATCTGAATCCGAATCTGACGATCGTGTTTGATGATAAGAGAGATGGAAGTGTTGAGCACATCGTTTATCACGAACCGGAAGGAATCATTGGATTTATCCAGAATCTGAACCGTAAGAAAGAAGTACTTCATGAACCGGTTTATTTTAAAGGGGAAGCAGACGGGATTGAAGTAGAGGTAACACTGCAGTATGTGAATGAGTTTCATGAGAATGTACTTGGATTTTGTAATAATATTTATAATGCAGAGGGCGGAACACATCTGACAGGATTTAAGACAACCTTTACAACTGTCATGAACCAGTATGCGAGAGAGATAGGAATCCTGAAAGAAAAGGATGCGAATTTTACCGGTGCGGATATCCGTAACGGAATGACTGCAATTGTATCCATTAAGCACCCGGATCCGAGATTTGAGGGGCAGACGAAGACAAAGTTGGATAACCCGGATGCGGCGAAAGCAGTCAGCAAGGTGACAGGAGAAGAGATTGTTCGTTTCTTTGATCGAAATCTGGATACACTTAAGACAGTTCTTTCCAGTGCGGAGAAAGCTGCGAAGATCCGCAAGACAGAAGAGAAGGCAAAGACCAATCTCCTGACAAAGCAGAAGTATTCTTTTGACAGTAACGGAAAGCTGGCAAACTGTGAGAGCAGAGATCCGGAGAAGTGCGAGATTTTTATCGTCGAGGGAGATTCCGCCGGTGGCTCTGCGAAGACAGCGAGAAACAGAAATTATCAGGCAATCCTTCCGATTCGTGGTAAGATCTTAAATGTTGAGAAAGCAAGTATTGATAAGGTGCTTGCCAATGCAGAGATCAAGACGATGATCAATGCATTTGGCTGCGGATTTTCTGAAGGATACGGAAATGACTTTGATATTACAAAGTTGAGATATGATAAGATCATCATTATGGCCGATGCCGATGTCGATGGTGCACATATTTCTACCTTATTGCTCACCTTATTCTATCGCTTTATGCCGGAGCTTATTTTTGAAGGACATGTATATATTGCGATGCCGCCACTTTATAAGGCAATGCCAAAGAGTGGAGAAGAAGAGTATCTGTATGATGATAAGGCACTGGAACGTTATAGAAAGACACATACAGGTCCGTTCACACTTCAGCGTTACAAAGGTCTTGGAGAGATGGATGCGGAGCAGCTCTGGGAGACAACACTGGATCCGGAGAGACGTATGTTGAAACGAGTAGAGATTGAGGATGCCCGAATGGCTTCAAGTGTAACGGAGATGCTGATGGGAACTGAAGTACCGCCGCGTCGTAATTTTATCTATGAAAATGCGACAGAGGCAGAACTGGATATCTAAGGAGAAGAAGAATGAGTAATGAATCACAGATCATAAGGACAGAATATTCTGATCTTATGAAGAAATCTTATATTGATTATGCGATGAGTGTTATTATCGCCAGAGCACTTCCGGATGTCCGTGATGGTCTCAAGCCGGTTCAGCGTCGTACACTTTATGATATGTACGAGCTTGGTATCCGTTATGATAAGCCTTATCGTAAGAGTGCACGTATCGTCGGAGATACGATGGGTAAATATCATCCGCATGGAGACAGTTCCATCTACGATTCTCTTGTAGTAATGGCGCAGGACTTCAAGAAGGGACAGGTTCTTGTTGACGGGCACGGTAACTTTGGATCCATTGAGGGAGACGGAGCTGCTGCGATGCGTTATACAGAGGCGCGCCTTACGAAGTTCACGCAGGAAGTATGTCTGGCCGATCTGGATAAGAATGTTATTGATTTTGGTCCGAACTTTGATGAGACGGAGAAGGAACCGCTTGTGCTTCCGATGCGTGTGCCGAACCTTTTGATCAATGGTGCGGAAGGAATTGCAGTCGGTATGGCGACAAGTATCCCGACACATAATCTCTGCGAAGTGGTCGATGCGGTCAAGGCATATATGAAAAATGACAAGATCACTACAAAGCAGCTGATGAAATATATCAAAGGACCGGATTTCCCGACCGGAGGAATTGTGGTCAATAAGGATGATCTTCCGGCAATCTATGAGAGCGGACAGGGGAAGATCAAGCTGCGTGGAAAAGTGGAAGTGGAAGAATTAAAAGGCGGCAAGAAGCAGCTTGTGATCACAGAGATCCCATACACGATGATCGGAGCCGGAATCGGAAAGTTCTTAAACGACGTATGCAATCTTGTGGAATCCAAGAAGACGACAGATATCGTTGATATTTCAAACCAGTCTTCAAAAGAAGGAATCCGTATCGTGATCGAATTGAAGCGTGGTGCGGATGTTGAGAACCTGAAGAATATGCTTTATAAGAAGACACGTCTGGAAGATACATTTGGCGTAAACATGCTGGCGGTTGCGAATGGCAGACCGGAGACTTTAAGTCTGAAACAGATCATAGAACATCATGTGGATTTCCAGTTTGAGCTTGCAACGAGGAAATATACAACTTTGCTTGGCAAAGAGCGGGAGAAGAGTGAAGTTCAGGAAGGTCTGATCAAAGCATGTGATGTGATCGACCTGATCATTGAGATTTTACGAGGAAGTAAATCTGTAAAAGATGCGCGTGCCTGTCTGGTAAACGGTGAGACGGAAAACATTAAGTTCAAGTCTGCGATTTCCAAAAAGATGGCGGCAATGCTCCGTTTTACAGAACGTCAGGCAACGGCAATTCTGGAGATGCGTCTTTATCGTCTGATCGGTCTGGAGATTGAAGCACTTCAGAAAGAACATGAGAAGACATTAGAAAATATTGCCCGTTATGAAGATATTTTAAATAACTATGATTCTATGGCAGGCGTGATCATGGAAGAGCTTGACAGTTATAAAAAAGAATTCGGAAGAAAGCGTCGTACCGTTGTGGAGAATGCAGAAGAAGCTGTTTTTGAAGAGAAGAAGATTGAAGAGCAGCAGGTTGTCTTTCTGATGGATCGCTTTGGTTACGCGAAGACAGTGGATACCGGAGTCTATGAGAGGAATAAAGAAGCTGCAGACAAAGAGAATAAATACATTGTGCATTGTATGAACATTGGAAAACTCTGTCTGTTTACAGATGAAGGCAAGATGCATCAGGTGAAGGTGCTTGATCTTCCACATGGAAAGTTCAGAGACAAAGGGATTCCGATTGATAATGTAAGTAATTATTCAAGCAGTGAAGAACAAATTGTTATGATCTGTGAAGAAGAGCAGATGTGTTATTCAAAATTATTGTTTGCAACAGCACAGGGAATGATCAAGCGTGTGGATGGAAGTGAGTTCCAGGTATCCAAGCGCACGATCGCGGCAACAAAGCTGCAGGAAGAAGACAGGCTTGTCGCAGTGAAGGTTGTGACGGAGTATCAGAATGTTGTCCTTCAGACGAAGAACGGATATTTCCTGAGGTTTTTATCTGCGGATGTTCCGGAGAAGAAAAAAGCAGCTGTCGGTGTCAGAGGAATTAAGCTTCAGAAGAAGGATGAATTAGAAGAAGTTTATCTTTTTGAAGAAGGAACAGAGACGAAGATTACTTATGGAGAAAAGACAGTTTCACTGAACCGCCTGAAACTGGCGAAACGGGATGGAACAGGAACCAAAAGCCGCTAGAAGTCTTGCCGGAAGCGGAGACGGTGAAGAAAGAGAAAGTTAAGGGGATTTCTAAGGTGTTGTAAGAAAATGTGCAAAAACCCTTGATTTCCTCAAAGAAAAGTGCTAGAGTAAATATAGTTACATAAGGAATTGGCAGAAGAGTGGACGAAAGTTCACTCTTCTTTGGTGATATGGAAAATTCTTTATGAATCAGATCACAAACTATATTATAGAAGAAAAGGAGTTTGACGCAGCGTGTCCAGAAGAGAAGATTATGAACAGCAGACAGAAGCACTTCTCGAGCCTATCGTAGAGGAACTCGGGTTTGAGCTGGTAGATGTAGAATATGTGAAAGAAGGAGGTACCTGGTACCTTCGCGCGTATATTGACAAACCAGGCGGAATTGCCGTGGATGACTGTGAGGCAGTCAGCAGGAGATTCTCCGATATCCTTGATGAGAAGGATTATATTGAAGACTCCTATATCTTTGAAGTAAGTTCTCCGGGACTTGGAAGACCACTTAAGAAAGAGAAGGATTTTAAGAGAAATCTTGGAGAAGAAGTAGAGATCCGCACATACCGTGCAATCGACCGACAGAAAGAGTTTGTCGGAATTTTAAAGAGTTATGATGAGAATACAGTGACCATCACATACGAAGATGAGACAGAGCAGACATTTGACAGAAAAGAAATCGCTTTGATCCGTCAGGCTTTGGATTTTTAATTTAGGAGGAAAGAAAAATGAACACAGAATTACTCGAAGCATTGGATATTCTTGAAAAAGAGAAAAACATCAGCAAGGATGTCATGTTGGAGGCCATTGAAAATTCACTTTTAAGTGCATGTAAGAACCATTTCGGAACATCCGATAATATTAAGATCGTTATGGACCGCAACACATGTGACTACTCTGTATATGCAGAGAGAGAAGTTGTTGAAGAAGTATTTGATCCTGCAATCGAGATCAGTCTTGAGGATGCAGAGAAGATCAATCCGGCACTTCATATCGGAGATATCGCACAGGTTGAGCTTCATTCCAAGGAATTCGGACGTATTGCAACACAGAATGCAAAGAACCTGATTCTTCAGAAGATCAGAGAAGAAGAGCGCAAGGCAGTATTTGATCAGTATTTCGAGAAAGAGAAGGATATCGTAACAGGTATCGTACAGCGTTATATTGGCAAGAATATCAGTGTGAATCTTGGAAAAGCAGATGCAATCCTTACAGAGAACGAACAGGTGAAAGGAGAGCATTTCGAGCCGACAGAGCGTATTAAGCTTTATATCGTAGAAGTTAAGAACACACCAAAGGGACCAAAGATCCTTGTATCCCGTACACATCCGGAACTTGTAAAACGTCTGTTTGAATCAGAGGTTGCAGAGGTAAAGGACGGAACAGTTGAGATCAAGAGCATTGCCCGTGAGGCTGGTTCTCGTACAAAGATGGCTGTATGGTCTAACGATCCGAATGTTGATCCGGTCGGAGCTTGTGTTGGTATGAACGGTGCAAGAGTAAATGCAGTCGTAAAAGAGCTTCGTGGTGAGAAGATTGATATCATTAACTGGGATGAGAATCCGGCACTTCTGATTGAGAATGCACTCAGCCCGGCGAAGGTTATTTCTGTTATGGCTGATCCGGATGAGAAGATTGCAGGAGTTATTGTTCCTGATTATCAGCTTTCACTTGCAATCGGTAAAGAAGGCCAGAATGCAAGACTTGCAGCCCGTCTGACAGGATACAAGATCGATATCAAGAGTGAGACACAGGCAATTGAGTGTGGAGATCTTCCGGAGAACTACATGGAGCAGATGGGTATGGTCGGAGAAGAAGGCTATACAGTCGGAGAAGAGGAAGAAGAGTACGATGATGTTCCGGCAGATGCAGCTGATGAAGACGGAGCAGATGAGATTGAATTCGTTGAGACAGACGAAGAGTAAGATCTGAGGGAGTGAATTGTTTGGCAGTAAAGAAGAAAGTACCTATGCGTAAATGTGTAGGCTGCGGCGAGATGAAACCAAAGAAGGAACTGATTCGGATCCTCAGAACAGAGGAAGAAGAATTTGTCATTGACACAACCGGAAAGAAAAACGGACGTGGAGCGTATCTCTGTCCGCAGAAGGCATGTTTTGAGCAGGCTGTGAAGAACAGAGGACTGGAGCGTTCCTTTAAGCAGGCAATACCGCAGGAAGTATATGAACGGCTGGAAAAGGAGATGGATGAGATTGGCTAGAGATAAAATACTGTCTCTGATCAGTCTGGCAACGAAAGCGGGGCGCTGCGCAAGCGGTGAATTTATGACAGAAGGACAGACAAAGTCCGGAAGAGCAAGCCTTGTAGTTGTTGCAGAAGACGCTTCAGATAATACAAAGAAAAAATTCCGTGATATGTGTAAATTTTATAAAGTTCCAATGATAGTTTACGGAGATAAAGATACCTTGGGGCATGCGATGGGAAAACAATTCCGTGCATCTCTGGCGATATTAGACGAAGGATTTGCAAAAGGAATATTAAAAGAACTGAAATCCCGTACCTGATGAATGGGAGTAGAAGACAAAGGTTCCCCGTTGATTGCTTGAAGGAGGTAGATTTATATGGCAGATGAGAAGATGCAGAATGAAAATAAAAAGAGTTTAAACACCAGGGAGGATAACGTGGCAGAAGATATTAGAAGAGAAGCAGCTGGCAAAGATGCTGAGATGGCTGCAGATAAAACAACAGAAAAAGAGGGTGCTCCAAAGAAGAAAAATCTTGCATTTGTAGTTCGCCCACAGAATTCAAAGAACAGCAGCAGACTGCAGGGAAAACGTCCGGGACAGGGACGTCAGGGACAGAACCAGGGTCGTCCAAACGGTGATGGAAAACGCCCAGCAGCAGGACAGAGCCGTTCGAATGGTGAAGGAAAACCGGCTCGTACAGAGAAACCGACAGCAAAAAGCGAAAGACCGGTTCGTGCAGCAGAGGACAGACCGGCACGTCCGGCACAGAACGGAGCACGTTCTGAGAGACCGCAGGGATCAAGAACAGAAAGAACAGGACGTCCGAGCGGTGAGGGAAGACAGGTACGCTCTGACAGACCGGGACAGAAACCATTTGGAGACAGACGTTCTAATGGCGAGAACAGAGGCGAAAACAGAGGACCACGTCAGGACAGAGACGGACGCGGACAGCGTTCTGACAGAGGAGGACGTGACGGATTCCAGGGACGCGACAACCGTGATGGAAGAGAGAACCGTGACGGAAGAGACGGACGCGGACAGGGACAGCGCTCTGACAGAAGAAATGACAATCGCAGAAACGACAGAAGTGACGCTACACCGATCGTAGAACAGCAGAAGACACAGAGAAACAAAGCGAAAGACAAAGAAAGAGATAATAAGAAGAAAGAATACAGAGATGAAGCTTTCGAAGGAAAAGGAAGAAAAGGCAAGAAGCAGAAACCGGCAGTGGAAGTGAAGAAGCCACAGGTGAAGGAAGAGAAGCAGGAAGAGCAGATCAAACAGATCGTGATTCCAGAAGTTCTTACAATTAAAGAGCTTGCTGATAAGATGAAGATCGTTCCTTCTGTTATTGTTAAGAAGCTTTTCATGCAGGGCAAGATCGTAACTGTAAACCAGGAAGTTGATTATGAGACAGCAGAAGAGATCGCGATGGAATTCGATGTTCTCTGTGAGAAAGAAGAAGTTGTAGATGTAATCGAAGAACTTCTGAAAGAGGATGAAGAAGACGAAAGCCTTATGGTAAAACGCCCACCGGTTGTATGTGTTATGGGTCATGTTGACCATGGTAAGACATCTCTTTTGGATGCAATCCGTAACAGTAATGTAACAGGTCGTGAGGCCGGTGGTATCACACAGCACATCGGTGCATCTGTTGTTGAGATTAACGGAGAAAAGATCACATTCCTTGACACACCGGGACATGAGGCATTTACTGCAATGCGTATGCGTGGAGCAAACTCTACAGATATCGCAATCCTTGTAGTTGCTGCGGATGACGGTGTTATGCCACAGACAATTGAGGCAATCAACCATGCGAAAGCAGCAGGAATTGAGATTATTGTTGCGATCAACAAGATCGATAAGCCAAGTGCGAATGTTGAACGTGTAAAACAGGAACTGACAGAATACGAACTGATTCCGGAAGACTGGGGCGGAAGCACAATCTTTGTTCCGGTATCAGCGCATACACATGAAGGAATCCAGGATCTTCTTGAGATGATCCTTCTGACAGCAGAGGTTATGGAACTGAAAGCGAACCCGAACCGTGCCGCACGTGGTCTTGTGATCGAGGCTGAGCTTGATAAAGGTAAGGGATCTGTTGCAACTGTTCTTGTACAGAAAGGTACACTCCACGTAGGAGATGCGATCGCAGCAGGAAGCGCTCATGGTCGTGTAAGAGCGATGATGGATGACAAGGGAAGACGTGTGAAAGAAGCAGGTCCGTCCCAGCCGGTTGAGATCCTTGGTCTGAATGATGTTCCGAATGCGGGAGAAGTATTCGTAGGATGTGAGTCTGATAAAGAAGCAAGAGCGTTTGCAGAGACATTTATTTCCCAGAACAAGGTAAAACTTCTGGAAGAGACGAAGTCCAAGATGTCTCTGGATGATCTGTTCAACCAGATCCAGGAAGGTAACCTCAAAGAACTTGATATTGTTGTTAAGGCTGATGTTCAGGGATCTGTAGAGGCAATCAAGCAGAGTCTTCTGAAGTTGAGTAACGATGAAGTTGTTGTTAAGATCATCCATGGCGGTGTTGGTGCAATTAATGAATCTGACGTTATCCTTGCATCTGCATCAAATGCGATCATCATTGGATTTAACGTTCGTCCGGATGCAACAGCGAAAGATATCGCTGAGCGCGAGGGTGTTGACTTAAGACTTTACAGAGTTATCTACAATGCCATCGAAGATGTAGAGGCAGCCATGAAGGGTATGCTTGATCCTGTCTTTGAGGAGAAGGTTCTCGGTCATGCGGAAGTACGTCAGACATTCAAGGCATCAGGAGTTGGAACAATTGCCGGTGCGTATGTGCTTGACGGTATCTTCGAGAGAAACTGTTCTGTTCGTCTGATCCGTGACGGAATCGTTGTATTCGACGGACCGCTGGCATCTCTGAAGCGTTTCAAAGATGACGTGAAGGAAGTCAGAACAGGATATGAGTGTGGTCTCGTATTCGAGAACTACAATGACATTAAAGAAGGCGATCAGGTTGAAGCCTACAAGATGGTAGAGACAGAACGCAAGTAAGAATAAAAGATGCCGACATTTGCAGAGTGTTGTAATTGTCAGCAGGTGACAGAATTGTTACTCGTGCAGGGGTCATACATTGCAGGAGTAACTTTTCTGTATAAAAAGGAGTTATAACATGAGAAAGAACAGTATTAAGAATACAAGAGTCAATGCAGAAGTACAGCGTGAGCTGAGTAATATCCTGCGTGGCGGGATCAAAGATCCACGTGTTGCACCGCTGACATCTGTTGTTGCTGTTGAAGTAGCACCGGATCTTAAGACCTGCAAAGCTTACATCAGTGTGCTGGGCGAGAAACAGGCCAAGGATTCCACCCTCCGGGGCTTAAAGAATGCAGAGGGCTATGTTCGGAGAGAACTGGCCAGAAGACTGAATCTCCGCAATACACCGGAGATCCGTTTTGTTCTGGATGAGTCTATTGAATATGGTGTAAATATGTCAAAGAAGATCAATGATGTAATGAATGGGATGGAAACAGAGGAATAGGTGGAAAAAATGAAAAACATTTCAGAAATACTGGAAAATGTAAAAACAGTGGGCATCGGCGGCCACATCCGTCCTGATGGAGACTGCATCGGTTCCTGTATGGCTCTGTATCTCTATCTTCGGAAGTATTTTCCGGAGATAGAGGCAGATGTGTATCTGGAAAATCCGAAGCCTGTGTTTGATTACATTGACGGAATGGATGAGGTTAAGACAGAAGCAGAAGAAGATAAGGTGTATGATCTTTTTATCACCTGTGATGTCAGCGCACTGGACAGGCTTGCTGTTGCCCGGAAATATTTCGATGCAGCAAAAAAAACAGCCTGCATTGACCATCATGTGAGCAATAACGGATTTGCGGATGTCAATCATGTAAGAGGCGAGATCAGCTCTGCCAGCGAAGTTCTTTACGGACTTCTGGATTCAGACAAGATCGATCGTTCCATTGCGGTTCCTATTTATACAGGAATGGCACATGATACCGGCGTGTTCCAGTATTCTTCCACAACACCGGAAACCATGAGGATCGCCGGAGAACTGATGAAAACAGGATTTGATTTCAGCAGGATCATCGATGAGTCCTTTTACCAGAAAACATATCTTCAGAATCAGGTCATGGGACGTGTCCTGGCAGAGAGTATTCTCCTTCAGGGCGGTAAGTGTGTGGTCGGATATCTGAAAAAACGGGAGATGGATTTCTACAGTGTGGAAGGAAAGGATCTGGAGGGAATCGTGAGCCAGCTCCGTCTGACTGCTGGTGTGGAGGTTGCGATCTTTATCTATGAGATGCAGACGCAGTTCTTT
>ERZ836877.4768-NODE-4768-length-13534-cov-23.240893_pt1 | contig 13534 bp, 10 predicted proteins | sample MGYA00519469_ERZ836877 | MGnify/ENA primary metagenome ERZ836877 (study PRJEB31850, sample SAMEA3708809) | human gut metagenome | biome: human gut; feature: human-associated habitat; material: faeces | place: China | collected 2014 ... | reverse complement strand
AACGACCCCCTGATTAACAGTCAGGTGCTCTAACCAACTGAGCTACTGAAGCATTAAGTTTGACCCTCCGGTCAATTGCGCTGCAAAATTACTAACTTCTGCCGAACTGTGCAAATTTTTCGTCAAATTTTTATTGCGAAATTTCTACCGAGCTTTCTCCGACGCTGAGCGAGCAGGCTGCGCCGCAAACCAGAGGAATGTTGTGGGTCACGTGTCCGACGGGAATATCGTAGGCTACGGGGTAGGAATAGTCGCGGGTCAGGTCGGCGACGATATTGTTGACCGAAGCGAAATCGGCGTCGGGGGCGCATCCCGAGAATTTGCCTACGATCAGTCCGGCCAGATCGGCGAGCACGCCGCTCAGGCGCAGCTGATAGAGCATGCGCTCTATCTTGTAGATAGGCTCGTTGACATCCTCGATGAAGAGAATGCGGCGCGGTTTGATGACGTCGAAGGGGGTGCCGACCAGGTCGCTGATAACCGACAGGTTGCCGCCGACGAGAAGGCCCGTGGCGTCGCCCGGCCGGTTCATCGGCGAGGGGTCGAGGCTGTATTCCAGCCCTTCGCCCGCGAGGAAGTCGAGAAGAGCGCGGTTGTCGGCGTTGTCGCCGCCGTGGTCGGCGAGCGCCTTCGCCATAGGGGCGTGGATAGAGGCTATGCCGCGCGAGGTCAGCAGGGCGTGGAGCGCCGAGATGTCGCTGAAGCCTATGAGCCATTTCGGCGTATCTTCGAGCGGCAGGCGCGCGAGGCGTTCGAGAAGGTGGACGGCGCCGTAGCCGCCGCGCGAGCAGAGGATGGCGCCGACCTCGGGGTCGGTCAGCGCGTCGGCGAGGTCGCTGTAGCGGTTGTCGGCCGTGCCGGCGAATGAGCCGTGGCGGTCGAAGGCGTGGGGCGACACTACCGGCTCCCAGCCGCGGTCGCGCAGAACCGGCAGGGCGTTATAGACATTCTGGGGCTTTATAATGCTCGACGGCGAGACGATGGCGATCTTAGCGCCCGGGCCGAGCGAACGGGGTATTATCATATGGTGATACTATGTACTTAACGCGTCAAAGGATAGCATATCCGGGCGTAGGGACGTGCCTTTGGCACGTTTCGCATGCGACTGGCAATCAGGGCGTTGCAATGCTACGTGCCGAAGGCACGTCCCTACGCCAGGGCGTTTCTGACGCCGGTTTCTTCTAAATCATACGGTCTGGACGGGGATGGCGAGTTCGCGGGTTATCATGTCGGCGAAAGCCTGAAGCTCTTCGCGGCCGACCTTTTCGAGACTCTCTTCGGGAGTCTTGCGGTCGATGCCGTAGAGCATCACCTCGCGCGGGCGTATGCGGCGGTAGGCTTCGAGCAGCGCTGCCCGTTCGGCCGGGGTAGTGTTGTCGACGCGCACGCCGTTGTGGAAGCCGCGTGTCTGCATTGTCTGCACAATGCATTCGCCGCCGAATTGACAGAGGTCGTCGATGGCGCGGTCGACGGTGAACGCCGGCGACGTCGGGCGGTCAAGGGCGCGCATCGTGGCTTCGACGGCGCTGTCGAGCTTCACAATATTGTTGTCGACGCGCCTGAGGGCCTCGACAACGTCGGGGCGCCGCAGCTGTGTCGAATTGCTCAATACGCTTATCTTCGCCTCAGGATAGAAACGGTCGCGCACGGCAATGGTGTCGTCGATAATGGCGGCGAAGTCGGGATGGAGCGTCGGCTCGCCGTTGCCCGAGAAGGTGATGACGTCGAGCGGGTCGCCGGCGGCGTGGAGCGCCGCAAGGCGTTCGCCGAGCAGGCGGCTCACATCGGCGCGTGCCGGCAGGCCCGTCGTGCCGGGCCCCTGGGCATTGTAGCCCGCCTCGCAGTATAGACAGTCGAAGCTGCACACCTTGCCGTCGTTGGGCGACAGATTGACCCCTAACGACGCTCCGAGGCGCCGCGACCGGATAGGCCCGAAAACAGTAGAATGGAATAATACTCTTTGCATAGCGCAAAGATAGCGAATATTTCTCAGAGTTCTCGGAGAACTCTGAGATCTCAGAGCTCTCGGAAGGTTTTAATGCAATGTGAAATGATGTTAAAATTTTGGTTTGCCGCTCGCTTTTATATCAATTTCGGTTATATTTGCGACAAACAATAAGGCCCGAAAGCCTACAGTATTAAATCAACTCACTAACTAACAATTGGTTAATTTATGAAAAAAATCTTTACTCTCGCTTTGGCAGCCGCAGCAGTTGTCGGTGCAAGTGCTTCTCCGCTCAGTTTCAAGAGCGCTCCTCAGATCAAACTGACACAGTCGAAGAATCAGCTCACCGCTACTTCGATGAAAACAATGTCGGTTGCTTCGCGCGCTGATGAAACAACTCCCGAACTCACCGGCGGCGAGTATGTTGCCCAGTTCGCTATGGACTTTCAGGATGGCTTCAGCTCGGCCAACCCCCGCACAGCCAAAATAACAAGAGACGGCGAAGGCTATGTTCTCGACTTAGGCCTTAACGGACTCTTCACCGACCTGACTGTCAATGATGTAAAGCTTGAGAAAGTTGCCTTAGAGGGTAACGACGGCACAACTACCTACTTCTGGGGTATTCCCAAAGGTCAGGTTGTTATGGAAGATGTTGAGCTTAACGACGGTAGCAAGGTCGACGTTTATATCGGCGGTTACGCTATCTACGACATGGATCAGACTACCGGCGCTTATGCATACAAAGGCAATTCCAGCGCAATTACTCCCATGTTTGAATGCTCGGCAAACGGCGACTTCCTGAAGTTCATCCAGTTCAACTGGAACGGCACCACCGCCCCTGTGAGCGGCATCTGGTTTGCTGCTGACATCCAGGGCAAGACTTATGACATCGGTCTCGACGTCATGGATCCCGTATATTATCAGAATAACGCCAGCTACAGCACAACTATGGCAGGTGACGAAGGCGACGAAGATGTCTCCGGCGAATGCTATGTATTGCCTGTTACTTATCAGCAGCTCGGCAGCGGTTATGAGACCTACGGCGTTGTTGATTGCGGCGGCGCTATCATAAGCATTGTCGACGGCAAGGACGCTACCTGCTATCCCAATGTAGCTCTCTACTATGGCGGCAGCGCTATCTACTGGGGCGATGCTCAGAACTCTTCCGATAACTTCGCAGCTGCAGGAAGCTTCGCTGAAAACGGCGACACCAAGACCATCACCTACAATGACCTCAGCTGGCTTCTCGGCAATGGTCAGGAACTCGGTTACTTCGAGAACACCACCATCACTTTCGGTGGCACAGGCGCTATCAACGACGTAGCTGTTGACAACAACAACGCCCCTGTTGAATACTTCAACCTCCAGGGTGTTCGCGTCAACGAGCCCGTAGCCGGCCAGATCGTTATCCGCCGTCAGGGCAACGAAGTTTCGAAACTTCTCGTGAAATAAGATTTAAGAACATTTGCATATTGTTTTTGTGGGGGGCGCGCCGTCGAGGCGCGCCCTCTCGTGTTTTATTTTCGGGGAATTTTGTAACTTTGCGGTCGAAAACGACCTTTCGCCATGCGCATTGACATTCTGACCGTATTGCCCCAGATGCTTGAGTCGCCGCTGAGCTGCTCGATCATCGACCGTGCCCGCCGTCGCGGGCTCGTCGACATCCAGGTTCATAACCTCCGCGATTACACTACCAACCGCTACCGCAAAGTCGACGACTATCCCTTCGGCGGCGAGGCGGGAATGGTCATGCAGATCGAGCCTGTCGACCGCGCCATAAGTGCTCTGAAAGCCGAGCGCGACTACGACGAGGTCATCTTCACGGCCCCCGACGCCGAGGTGCTCTCGCAGCCTCTTGCCAACCGGCTGTCGCTGATGGAGAATATAATAATTCTCTGCGGCCACTACAAGGGGGTCGACCAGCGCATCCGCGACCACCTCATCACGCGCGAGATTTCGATTGGCGACTATGTGCTGACCGGGGGCGAGATTCCTGCCGTTGTCATCACCGACGCCATCGTGCGCCTGCTGCCGGGCGCTCTCGGCGACGAGCAGAGCGCGCTGAGCGATTCTTTCCAGGACAATCTCCTTGCTCCGCCGGTCTACACCCGTCCGGCCGAATACAAAGGGTGGGGCGTTCCCGAAGTGCTCCTGTCGGGCCATCAGGCCAATATCGACAAGTGGCACCACGAGCAGGCTATCGAGCGCACGCGTCTTCTGCGTCCCGACCTGCTCGGCGAGTAGCTCCCAATTCTCCCAAAACTCCCAAAACACCTAATAAATGTCAACCGAACAACAACGATTCGCGATGCTCGCCAAGACCTTTCAGGGTCTTGAAGACACTCTCGCCGAAGAGCTCCGTCTTCTCGGGGCCGACAACGTAGAGCCGGGGCGCCGCATGGTATCTTTCGAGGGGGATCTCGAGATGCTCTACCGCGCCAATATGTGCTGCCGCACGGCCCTGCGCATCCTCAAGCCCCTGTTCAGCTTCGAGGCCTCAGACCCCGATGAGCTCTACGACCGCGTCAAGGCTCAGGAATGGGACAAGGTTCTCACTCCCGAGAAGACCTTCTCGATCGATGTCACCGTCTACAGCGACGAGTTCCCCCATTCGCGCTATGTGACCTACCGGGTCAAGGACGCCATCGTCGACTATTTTCAGGATCGGCTGGGCGAGGGCGTGCGTCCGGGCGTAAGGCTTCAGGACGCCGACGTCATGCTGAACGTCCATATTGCCGGACGGCGTGTGTCGCTGTCGCTCGATTCGAGCGGCGAATCGCTCCATAAGCGCGGCTACCGCGTGGCTTCGACCGAGGCGCCGATCAACGAGGTTCTTGCCGCCGGAATAATTCTGCGCAGCGGCTGGCGCGGCGACTGCCCGCTTGTCGACCCTATGTGTGGTTCGGGAACATTCCTCGTCGAGGCCGCCCTGATAGGCGCCAACATCATGCCGGGCATCTACCGCCGCCACTTCGCTTTCGAGCAGTGGCCCGACTTCGACCGCGAGCTTTTCGAGAGTATCTATAACGACGACAGTGCCGAACGCGAGATTCCGTTCAAGATCTACGGCGCCGATGTCGATACGCGCGCCATAGCCATAGCCGAGCGCAACATAAAGAGCGCCGGAGTGGGCCGCTTCATAGAACTGGAGCGCAAGGCACTCGTCCAGTGGACCGAAGCGCCCGACGAAGGATTTCCCGGAATAATGGTCACAAACCCGCCCTACGGACAGCGCATACGCGTCGAGGATATGGAAGGGCTCTACGGCCTGTTAGGCACGAAGCTCAAGAACGTGTTCAAGGGCTACCACGCCTGGATAATCGGCTACCGCGACGATTATTTCAACAAGATAGGGCTTGCGCCGAGCGTCAAGCTGCCGACCCTCAACGGTTCGCTCGAATGTGAACTGCGCGAATATGTCATCTTCGAGGGGAACTACGACAGTTTCCGCGCCTCGGGCGGCTCGCTCCGCACCGAAGCTTCGGTTGAAAAAGCCGAGCGCGAAGAGCGCAAGCGCGCCGACCGCCGTAAGAAAAGCTTTAAGGACTTTAAGGACTTTAAAGACCTTAAAGGTTCTAAAGACTTTAAAAGAAGCAAGAAAAAGCCGCGCCGCGACTTCGACGACGAAGAATCGGAGAATCCGCTGGCAAAGCGCCGCAACCCCCATGCCCTCAAGGATATAATCGGGCGCAAGCCGAAGCTCGGCGACAGCGCCGGCCGCCAGACCGTCATGCGTCCGCGCCGCGGCTGGAAACGTCCCGGCGGCGACAATAATTCCGACAGATAACCTCATTAAACCGACAACGACAATGGCAATACAATATCGCGTTGACCCAAGCGCGTTCATTAAGCAGGAATTGAAAGAAAATCCGTTTGTGGCTCAGGATCCCAGGACCGAACAGCGCGAGCGTCCGCTCAATGTGCTTCTGCTCGGATCGGGAGGCCGCGAGTCGGCGCTGGCCTGGAAAATGGCGCAGAGCCCGCGTATGGGCCACCTCTTCATAGCTCCCGGCAACGGAGGCACCGGCGCCTTCGGCACTAACATCGCTATGAAGCCGACCGACTTCGACGCCGTGGCAGGCGCCATCGACGCCAACGCTATCGACCTCGTTGTTGTCGGTAACGAAGACCCGCTCGTGGCCGGTCTGCGCGACTACCTCGCCAAGGAGCGTCCCGGAGTGCTCGTCGTAGGGCCCGGTGCCGACGGCGCACGCCTCGAAGGAAGCAAGGAATGGGCCAAGGAGTTCATGACGCGCCACGGTGTTCCTACGGCGCGCTACCGCAGCTTCACCGCCGCCACCGCCGCCGAAGGGCGCGCATTCCTCGGCGAGCTGAAGCCTCCCTACGTGCTCAAGGCCGACGGACTCGCCGCCGGCAAGGGTGTGCTCATCATCGACAATCTCGAAGAGGCGCGCCATTCGCTCGACGAGATGCTTTCGGGAATGTTCGGCAACGCCTCGGCCACGGTCGTCGTCGAGGAATTTCTGAGCGGAATAGAATGTTCGGTCTTCGTGTTGACCGACGGCCGCGGAGGCTACAGGATTCTTCCTGTGGCGAAAGACTACAAGCGTGTCGGCGAGGGGGACAAAGGCCCCAACACCGGCGGCATGGGCGCCGTCAGCCCCGTTGTGTTCGCCGACGACGCCTTCATGGCCAAGGTCGAAGAGCGCATCGTGCGCCCGACAGTCGACGGTCTCATAGCCGACGGCATCGACTACCGCGGATTCATCTTCTTAGGCCTTATCAACGTCGGGGGTGACCCGATGGTTATAGAATATAACGCCCGCATGGGCGACCCCGAGACCGAGGTCGTCATGCTGCGCATCGCCTCAGACCTCCTTCCGGCCCTCGAGGCCGCGGCGCGCGGCGATCTCGGCGACGTCAGGGTCGACATCGACCCGCGCGCGGCCACTACTGTCATCGCCGTCAGCGGCGGCTATCCCGGCAAGTATGCCAAAGGACTGCCGATAGCCATAGCCGACAGCCTGCCTGAAGGGGTGACACTCTTCCACGCCGGCACGACAGCCTCGGCCGGCGGTCTCGTGACCTCGGGCGGCCGCGTTATCGCCTGCAGCGCCATAGCCCCGACCGTCGAAGAGGCTCTGGCAGCGAGCTATGCGGCCGTCGACGCCGTCAGCTTCGAAAACAAGAACTTCCGCCGCGACATAGGCCGCGACCTCCTTGCCCTGAGCTGATGACAGCGCGTGAGGCCAATCTGTCGGCGACGCTGCGCTCGACCCCGTTTGCCGTCGCGCTCGCTCTGGCGGGCGTGGCGATGATAGCGTGGGAGTGCGGCGGCACGACCGTGCCCGATCTTACGGCCTTGCGCAGTTTCCTGCTTCCGTCGCCCAACCTGTGGTTTGCCGGAAGCCCCGCCACGGGCTGCTTCGTCAACCTCGCCTGTCTGGCGGCAGTCGCCATGCTGATGGTGTGGATCAACGCGCGCTTCAGCGTCGTGCGCGACTATTCGGCGACCTTTATCGGCTTCTTCCTCGTCATGACGGCCGCCACTCCGATAGCTGTCGCTGCCTTTACCGGCGCCACGATGCTGGCGCTCGTGGTTCTGGCGGCTGTGGCGATGCTGATGTCGGTCTACAGCGAGCCGCGTCTGTCGCGCCGAATCTTCCTCGCTTTCTATGTCGTAGCCGTGGCGTCGTTCACGCAATATGCCTTCGTGGCCTACGCCGTCATCTTCGTGGCCGGTCTCATACAGCTGCGCGCCTTCACCGAGCGCAGCCTGACGGCGGCGCTTCTGGGCATCGCCGCCGCGCCGCTCCCGGCGATATGCCTGGCGCTATGGCTCGGCATCGGCGGCCTGCGGCGCCCCGAAATCGTCAATATCTATCAGACATGGGCCGGGGAGGACATCGTCAGGCTCTGGGTCACGGTCGGGTTCACCATCGCGCTCGGCTCGGCGCTCGGCATCGTAAATCTGCTGAAGATCTACAGCCTCAACGCGCGTTCGCGCGCCCTGAACGGTCTGTTGTCGACGGTGTCGTTCATCACGGCCGCTATGGCTGTGATCGACTTCACCAATATGCCGGTCTATATCGTGCTTCTCAACGCCCTGACAGCGTTTCAAGCAAACTATTTCATGAAGCTCTACGAGCGGCGCCGCAGCTATCTGCTCGTTCTGGCGCTGCCGGTTGTATATGTCGGATTTTTTGCATGGATGGCTGCCGTATGAAACTGATTGTCGAAAACAAGATTCCGCATATAGCTCCGCTTCTGGCGGAGCTCCCAGTAGAACCGCTTTTTCTGCCGCCCGGGGCGATCACCCGTGATGCAATAATCGATGCCGAAGGGCTGATAGTCAGGACACGCACACGCTGCGACGCCGCGCTGCTCGACGGCACCGCGGTGCGCTTCATCGCTACCGCCACCATCGGCACCGACCATATCGATCTCGACTATTGCCGCCGGCGTGGAATAACGGTGGCGTCGGCGCCCGGCTGCAACGCTCCGGCCGTGGCGCAATGGGTGTTCGCCGCCCTCGCCGCCGTGCGTCCCGACGCGCAGACGCTCGGAATCGTCGGCTGCGGCCATGTCGGCTCTATCGTGGAGCGGTGGGGCACGGCAATGGGACTGCGCGTTCTTGTCAACGACCCGCCGCGCGCCCTGCGCGAAGGCCCCGGAGGCTTCTGCGATCTCGCGACAATAGCCCGCGAGGCCGATGTCATAACCTTCCACACACCGCTCGACGCCACCACCCGCCATCTCGCCTCGCGCGAGTTCTTCGCCGCACTGCGCCGCCGTCCGGCTATCTTCAACGCCGCCCGCGGCGCCATTGTCGACACGCCGGCCCTCGTCGAGGCCCTCGACAAGGGGCTTGCCGGCGCCGCCGCCATCGACTGCTGGGAGAACGAGCCGAATATCAGCACCGCTCTTCTGGAGCGCGTCGCCGTGGCTACGCCGCATATCGCCGGCTACAGCCGCCAGGGGAAGATGCGCGCCTCGATTATGGCCGCCGACGCCCTGCGCCGCTATCTCGGCATGGCTCCGACCGGAGCCGCGGAAAGTGTCCACCGCGTGCCCGAAACAGTCAGTCTCGCCGAGGCCGCGGCGTCTTACGACATCGCCGCCGACACTGCCCTCCTTCGCGCCCGGACGGCAGAGTTCGAGGCCCTGCGCAACGGCTACAGCCTGCGTGAAGAGCTCTGACGGGCGCATATTGCCACTATATTAATCAGGAACGCTGCGGCTGATTGTCAGCCGCTTAGCTGCTATATAGGCTATATTCCGGGCCTATAGGATTGTCGCGCGCATGGTGCAAGGTAATTTTGCACCACAAACCTGATTAAATCTATTTATTCAAATGAAAAAACTACTTTTATTTACCTTGACGGCATTGATGGGGACTACGGCAGGGAACGCCGCGGTCACTCTTGCCTGTTGGGATTCATCGACCGGAGAGACCTCTAAGGGAGGCAGCAGTGCATTGGTAGCCTATGCGACAGAAAAAGGTATTCCAACGACAGGCAACAACAAGCAGATTCAGTTCACCGAGATCGAAGACGGAAACTACGTGCTGACCTTCACACGCGACGTTGTCATGAACAACGGCGACCGTTTCTGTATCCACGACACCGACAATGGTGACAAGTGGATCCACTTCCACGACTCGACATTTCCGGCCTACAACAGACAGTGGTTCACCGACGGCTCCGAAGACATGGAGGTGCAGTCGACCGACGGAAGCCAGACTGTCACAGTGCGCCAGATACGCCTGAAGATCGACAACAGCGACTCGGGCAACATAAGATATTCTCTTGAAGTCAGGTCGCAGCGCGCCGCTTCGATGTCAAGCTACGGCCTTCAGGTGTGGGACACCGCATCGCGAGCCTGGGACACCTCGGGCGGTCTGAACGATGTGTTCGCTTCGGAAAACGCTTTCCCTCTGCCTGAGAAATTCAAGCGCTACGAGAGTGGCAACCGCAAATTCCTCGCTTTCCATGGGCCGCTCGATGCCGACGACATCGCCGCGCTCGAAGCCAAAGGCGCCACAGCGAAGAAGTGGGCGTCGGCCGACTACCGCGAGGGCACGAAGTTCGCGCGTGAAGAGGCTACCGAGCTCTATGTCATCGACTTCACCGAGGCCGAGGGACATCCCGAGGGCATCCATATAACCGTGCCTCTGCAGGCTCAGGCCGAAGACGGCGACTATGACGCATCGAGCACCGGCGTCGAGGGCGTTCCGATGTTCTACCGCAACGGAATACGCTTCGGATTCTTTGATTTCGACTTCAATGAGGGCGTCAACCGTCCGAACGACCATCTCCGTTTCGTCAAATGGGGCCACGTTTTCCGCCTCAACGAGATCTCGCGTCCGCTGAACGCTTTCCCGCAGTTCGATTCCAACAACAACTTCGATAAATTCACCGACGACTTCGGCCCCGGTGTATGGAACGGCGTCACGATGGATTCGGATGACTTCAAGAATAAACCGGCGAATGAATACAATGCCCGTTCGAACAAGCTCGGCGACACGCGCCTGCTTGCCGAATATCCGATGTATCTGAAGCGGATATGGCTCGAAGTTGCCTATTGCAAGGAGAATCCCGCCTACAAGCGCCTCTACCTTTCGTTCGAAGGCGATTACGATATGCCCGCCTCGGTTCAGTTCGAGCAGAAATATATCTACAAAGCCGCGACAAACGGCAGCTACGTGACCTCGACCCCCAATATCTTCCGCGGTGCCGACGCCAAGATGGGTGAACCCGCTTTCCGCCGTTTCTACAATCTGCGCACCGAAGAGAACGGCGCTCCGACCGATACCTATGTTATGGCCCGTCTTGGTTGCTCGCTCGAGGAATATCTCAGCCACACCGGTATCAACCATATTCTCTATGATCTCGACTTCCGCGACCCCTACGAGGTAGTGTCGAGCCGCAGCCTGCTCAATGCCGCCGGGAAGCATATCCCATACGCCGACGCCGAAGGCGGCGAATCGGCACCGGGAGTATCGAGCACTGTGGAAATCGTTGCCAAAGGCGGACAATACTACAATGTCGACGGCTCCGAAGAGACGAAGCTCGACTATAGCCCGGCCGGACTCGACACATTTGTCGACGCCAAGAAGGTAGGACTGCTCTTCGACCCCGAAGATGTCGACCACACACCCGCGAAGATTCATCTGACCGGCGAATATAACTTCCCCAACCAGACCAAGCCGACTAAGGTTGACCGCGTCTTCGACATCGAGTTCAGCTTCCCCGAACTCAGCTATACGCTGAGTCCCTCGGCCTCGGCCATAGAGATGAGTACCGACAAGACCTGTTTCTGGAGCCGCGTGAGCTGGAACGCCGCGAACAACAAGATTTCAAACAGCGGAACGCTTCCCGTCTACACCTACGCCGTCAGCCATTATGCCGACAACACATCCGAGGCCGCTGACGACGCCGTCTACAGCTACATAAACGAAGGCAACACCACACTCGACGGCACTAACCGCGACAGATGGCTCGATAAGGACGATTCGACCTGCGGTCTGACGCATTTCTACAACGCCGGCGCGACGCCCGTTTTCGACTACTACAACCACTACAATGTCGAGGCGGTCTATAACTTCGCCTACGGCAGCAAAGGACTCTGGCGTGAATCGCGCCTTATCGACAACAATGACGGCCGCTACGACGAAGAGGCTTTCTCGAAGACCGAAGGAACCGTAAGGAGCCGCGCGGCAGCCGACCTCACGACTCCCGTCGACGTGACGACCGCCAAAGGTTTCAAGTACGTCATACGTCCGCTTGTCGCTCCCGGCAAAGCCACGGCAACATTCACCAACGACACTCAGACGACAGGCATCGAGACCGTCGGAGCCGACAGCAATGCCCCGGCAGAATATTTCGACCTTCTCGGTCGCCGCGTGGCCTCGCCGCTGCCAGGCCAGCTCGTCATACGCCGTCAAGGCAACACAGCAACAAAAGTAGTTTTTGAATAAACTGATTTTACACAGGAAAGGGCGCCCTCGTCGAGAAGGCGCCCTTTTCAGTATGCGATAGTGGCGTAGATGAAATCGGCGTCAGAAACGCTCTGGCGTAGGGACGTGCCTTTGGCACGTAGCATTGCAACGTCCTGATTGCCATTGACTTGACGGACGCGATGAATCGCGTCCCTACGCTCGGATCGGTCGATTTGCTCGGTAAAATCTAACTGAACAACATTATTGTCCCTGATTCTTCTTTATCTGGGCTTTCTTGAAGTCGTCCCAGCGTTTTTTCTGGTTCCTCTTCGCCTTTATGGCGGAGATGCCCGTGATTGTTTTCAGCAGAAACAGGGCGCGGTTGCCGATGCGGAAGTTGCGGCTGTTGTCGATGTCGCTCAGCAGGCGGTGGTCGTAGGTATATCCCAGTCGCGCGCTGTCTTTGTCGAGGCTGTCGACCCGGTCGACGAGCTCGCGGACCGACGCGTCGAGCGGCGGGGCGTCGAGCGGCTCGTAGATTCCCATTGTCGACGCGTCGAATTTCCGTTCGGCCCATTTGCGCGCCTCTTTCTCGGTTATGAACTCCTTGTCGATGATATAGACTTCGGCGTTTGTGTTGACGAAAAACGACTGGCCGACGCGGTTGAAGCGGAACATATCGTGGCCGCGCCCCTGCGATTCGATAGAGAACGAGTAGCCCGTCAGGTCGATGGGGTTGAGCGTTTCTCCGACAACGTCGCCATAGTCATATTTCGCTTTGAATGACCAGAAATCGAGACCCGTGCTGAAAAATCCCTCAAGGTTCGGAATCCACCGGCGGCTCAGCGAGTCGGCCATGACATCGACCTCCACCGAAACCCTGTCGTCGTTTTTTATCCATGTCTCGGCAGGGCTGTAGCGGCCGCGCCGCTCGAAGAGTCCCGAGGTTCCCTTCAGACTCGCAGGAAGCTCTATCTCGGGAGCGATTCCCATCCAGTCGGACCATGAGAAATGGTGACGCCCTATGTCGCTGACGCTGTCGAGCCCCGCTTCGTTGGTGAACCGGTAATATGAACGGCTCGCCAGTATCCGCGGAGTTGACCAGCCCCGGAACTTCGTGTCGTTGCCGGGAGTGAGCATATAGTCGACCATCTTCTCGCGGAAGAGGAAGATAGTGTCGCTGAGGGTTGTCATGGTCGAATACTCCCTGACGTAGGCCAGAATGTGGAACACGCGGCGGTTGCGTGTCTCGATGACGACTTCGGGCAGTTCCTCGGCGAATTCGCGGAGGAAAACGGTGTCGGTCGGCGCCGATTCGACGATTTTGTCCTCGAACCCGAGATAACGGATTGTCAGCGGATAGCTCCGTTCGGCTACGGGCGGCAGCACACCCCGGCGCCCGGTTGTGGCGATAGCGCGGCCGTCGCGGTCGTAGACCGACGCGTTGGGGAGCGGCACGCGCGACGCCGAATCAGCCACGACCACCGACCTGGCCTGCGCGGCAACGCAGCCCAGAACCATCAGAAAGATAAAAGCAAACCGCCTCATATCTATATGACGCCGGCCGCGCCCGGAAATTACACCCCGGCGCTATAAACATAATTCCAACAAATCTGTTTAGTTAAGGCCGGGGGTAGGGACGCGATTCATCGCTAACCTTTACCCACAAATAGACGGGTAGCATGATA
>ERZ836877.4767-NODE-4767-length-13542-cov-16.075925_pt1 | contig 13542 bp, 9 predicted proteins | sample MGYA00519469_ERZ836877 | MGnify/ENA primary metagenome ERZ836877 (study PRJEB31850, sample SAMEA3708809) | human gut metagenome | biome: human gut; feature: human-associated habitat; material: faeces | place: China | collected 2014 ... | reverse complement strand
AATCTGCTCGACCACTGACCGCCCTGTCGGTAACATTTATTATTAAACAAGCTCTACCCCAATCACCAGCATTTCTATGACCTACCGACATAAATACCTTCGGCTTTTAACTCTGTTAGCCATAGTGATCTGCTCGGCAGCGGCCCACGGCCGTGTGACCGTCGGCGCCGAGCGCACTGACGTCTATCTGCCCATGCTCAAAGGAAAGCGCGTGGCGCTGCTGAGCAACCATACCGGCGTGGTGGGCCGGGAGCATACGCTCGACGTGCTGCTTCGCAATGGCGTCAACGTGGTGAAAATCTTCGCTCCGGAACACGGGTTCCGCGGCACGGCCGACGCCGGCAAAAAGATTGACAATACAATCGACAGCCGCACGGGTATTCCCGTCAAGTCGCTCTACGGACTGAAGGAAACGTCCTCCACTCCGGCCTCCATGCTGAAGGATGTCGACGTGGTGGTGTGTGACATGCAGGACGTGGGACTGCGGTTCTACACCTATTATATCACCATGCTCAAGGTGATGAACTGGGCTGCCGCTCAGGGCAAGGAATTCATAGTGTTTGACCGTCCCAATCCGCTTGGAATGAGCGTTGACGGTCCCGTGCTCGACATGTCGCTGACCTCGGGCGTGGGCAAATTGCCCATACCTGTGCTCCACGGCCTGACGCTCGGCGAGATGGCCCGCATGATTGCGGGTGAGGGCTGGCTCAGGAATGGCCGCACACTCGACCTCAGGGTGGTGCCATGCGAAGGCTATACCCACTCCACGCGTTACCGTCTGCCAGTGGCTCCGTCGCCTAACCTCAAGGATATGAAGGCAGTGTATCTCTATCCATCGACATGCTTCTTCGAAGGCACGGTCATGAGCCTCGGACGCGGCACCGACATGCCATTCTGCGTCTACGGCCACCCCGACATGAAGGGCTGTACCTTCAGTTTCACCCCCGAAAGCCGCCCGGGCGCCACCAATCCGCCATGCAAGGGACAGAAATGCTACGGCCGCGACCTGCGTTCGGTCACTGACGACGAAGCCATTGCCCAGGGCCTGAATCTGGAATATGTGATCGACGCCTACCGTAACGCCGGCATGAAGGGCAAGAAATTTTTCACGCCGTTTTTCGACCTTCTGGCCGGCAAGCGCACCATCCGCACCCTCATCGAGCAGGGCAAGTCAGCCGACGAGATCCGAGCCACCTGGGCCGATGACGTCAGCCGCTTCCGCGCCCTCCGTTCAAAATACCTGATCTATCCTGAATAAGAGCCATGACACCACTGATTGTAATCATTGCCGTAGCCGCCTATTTCGGCCTGCTGCTGCTCATCTCCCGCATGGCCTCGCGCCGCGCCGACAATGCCACATTCTTCACCTCCGGACGCCGCACACCCTGGCCCATAGTGGCCTTCGCCATGGTGGGCGCCGTGATTTCGGGCGTCACCTTCATCTCCGTGCCCGGCATGGTAGGGGCCAAAGGCTACAGCTACCTGCAGATGGTGCTCGGCTTCATAGTGGGCTACGGAGTGATAGCTTTCGTACTCGTGCCGCTGTTCTATAAGCGCAACCTCGTGTCGATCTACTCCTATCTGGGCGAGCGGTTCGGCAAGCGCTCCTACCGTTCGGGGGCCGCGATGTTTTTCATCTCCGAGATCCTCGGGGCCTCGGTGAGGTTCTTCGTGGTCTGTGCCGTGCTCCAGATTCTGGTGTGCGATCCGCTTGGCATACCTTTCGCCGTCAATGTGCTGGTGACCATCAGCCTGATATGGCTCTACACGGCCCGCGGCGGCGTAAAGACGCTGATATGGACCGACGTGCTCAAGAGCGCGTGTCTCATCCTCTCGATAGTTCTGTGCATCTACTATATAGCGCGCAACATGGGCATCGCCGCCGCCGATATTCCCGACACCATCACCTCCCATCCTTCGTCGCAGATATTCCATTTTGACGACCCGCGCTCCGACCTCTATTTCTGGAAGCAGTTCATAGCCGGAGTGTTCATGGCCATAGTGATGAACGGCCTCAACCAGGACATGATGCAGCGCCATCTGGCCTGCCGCGATTCTATGGCCTCCCGTAAAAACATGATCGTCAGCGGTATCATCCAGTTTTTCGTCATCGGCCTGTTTCTGATGCTGGGCACCATGCTGGTGATGTACGCCCGGTATCAGGGCATCACCATGCCCGAGAAATCAGATGAGCTCTTCTCGATAATCGCCACCCACCCCACGCTACCGCTCTGCGTCGGTCTCTTCTTCATCATCGGACTTGTCAGCGCCGCCTACTCGGCCGCAGGCTCGGCCATCACGTCGCTCACCACCTCGGTGACCCTCGATCTGCTCGACGGCATGCGTCGAACCGGGGGCGACGAACAGCGGCTTGCCCGTCTGCGCTCGCGCGTCCACGTGGTGATGGCCCTGCTCATGGGTCTGATCATCGTGGCGTTCTACTATATTAGCTCGGACGACGCCATCTCGGCGGTCTACACCCTCGCTTCCTACACCTACGGGCCCATCCTCGGCCTCTTTGCCTTCGGCATATTCACTTCACGCCGCGCCGCTGACCGCCTTGTGCCGCTCATCTGCCTGGCCTCGCCCGTGGCAGCCTGGATCATCCGGTGGAGCCTGCGCGAATATGCCGATTACAGCGTGGGATTCGAACTGCTGCTCATCAACGGCGCCATCACCTTCCTGGCGCTCACCCTGTCGTCACTCTTAGTATCCTCACCGAAGTATGTCAAAGAATCTGCTTAGCCGCTACATCTGGATCATCGACACCATACGGCGCCACGGCACACTGACCCGCGACGAACTCAACGCCCTGTGGGCGCGCAGCGAGTTCTCCGACGGCGAACCGCTGCCCCGTCGCACGTTCTATAACTACCGCAATGCCATCGAGGACATATTTCGCATCAGCATCGAATGTAACCCCTCCACATTTGAATACTTCATAGCGGAGGACTCCGACGAGCGCGCCGGGACGGTCACCGACTGGATGCTCAACACAGCCTCGATGTCAAACACCCTCACCGATGCCCGCGACATCGCCGACCGCGTGTTTCTCGAGGATATCCCCTCGGCACGTCAGCACCTCTCCACCGTGATCCGCGCCATGAAGGAGCTGCGCACACTGAAGTTCGGCTACAGCCCCTACACGCGCTCGGGAGCCCCGAAAACGGTGGTTCTCGAGCCTTATTTCCTCAAGATCTTCCGCCTGCGGTGGTATATCACAGGCCGGAATGTCAAGGAAGATACCATCAAGACCTATGCCCTTGACCGCATGAGTTCGGTCAACGTGACCACCGACCGCTTCACCATCCCCTTCGGCTTCGATGCCGAGTCATACTTCCGCGATGCATTCGGCATAGTGTTCTCGCAGGGCGAGCCCCGCAAAGTGATCATCCGCACCGATCCCCGACAGGCCAAATATTTCCGCGCCCTGCCGCTCCATCACTCGCAGACAGAGATGGTACATGATAACTTTTCGGTGTTCACCTATAAGCTCCGGTTGACCCCTGACCTGGTCCAGGAGCTGCTCAGCTACGGTCCGCGCATCACCGTAGAGGCTCCCGCCGAACTCCGCGCCATGATGGTTGAAAACCTCCGCGACGCCCTCAAAAATTACGAATAACCCCAAGTAACTCCATAACCAATGCGAATAGACATCATAACCGTACTTCCCGAAATGCTCGAGTCACCCCTCAACTGCTCCATCCTAAAGCGGGCACAGGACAAGGGGCTCGTGGAAATCAACGTCCATAACCTCCGCGACTACACCACCAACCGCCACCGCAAGGTCGATGACTATCCCTTCGGCGGCGAGGCCGGCATGGTGATGCAGGTCGAGCCTATTGACCGCGCCATCAGCCACTTGAAATCGCAACGTGACTACGACGAGGTTATCTTCACCTCGCCCGACGGCGAAACCTTCAACCAGCCCATGGCCAACGCCATGTCGCTGCTTGGCAACATCATCATCCTTTGCGGCCATTACAAAGGCATCGACTACCGCATACGCGAACACCTGATTACCAAAGAGATCTCAGTGGGCGATTATGTGCTCACCGGCGGCGAGCTCCCCGCCCTTGCCATCACCGACGCTATAGTGCGCCTGCTCCCCGGCGCCATCGGCGACGAACAGTCAGCTCTTAGCGACTCCTTCCAGGACAATCTGCTCGCACCGCCCGTCTATAGCCGTCCCGCGGTCTACAACGGCTGGGAAGTGCCCCCCATACTCCTCTCCGGCCATCAGGCAAAAATCGACGAATGGCGTTACGAGCAGGCCCTCGAGCGCACACGTCGCCTCCGCCCCGACCTCCTTAAGTGATTTTTCTCAAAAAATCTTGAAATTTTAAAGCGCTCATTGTCACCGAATTAATAAAATCAGGCAAAAATAATTCAAAAATAATTGCCAAAACATTTGCACAATCCAAAATCCTGCATTAACTTTGCACTCGCAAAACGGTAATAACAGCGCCGTCAAGCACCTCACAAATCTGGTGTGGTAGTTCAGCTGGTTAGAATACCTGCCTGTCACGCAGGGGGTCGCGGGTTCGAGTCCCGTCCATACCGCCGAGGAGAGAGGAGAATGAGTATGTAAAACTTCGGTTTTCTTACTCATTCTTTTTTTATGCCCGTCTGCCAGCACCCGCCGCGTATCGTCCCACGCGGCACTCAGCCACAACGATCTGAAAATCAGAGTATTATTGATTACCACAAAACAGATTTACACGGGATCGGTTTCATCATTCTCACCTAAAATCATGCGTTGATCTGCTTCGAGGCAAGCATGAAATGCGAGCCGATCCGCGGCAAATGTCGAAACAAAATAAAAAATCTGCGTTAATCTGCTCCAATCCCGCGCGCCGAGGCCGCAGCCCCGCAGGGGCAGGCCGGATCTGCGCTTTTATAAGATCTCGGTCTAAGAGAATGTTTGATTTCATCCTGTTTTACACCTTTCAACCTTCTGTCTGATATCACGCGGGGATCTTCTTCAAGACTGCCCCGGTTTCATGTTCTCATCAGCCGGGGGGGGGGACGTTATTTTGAATAAAAACGAGAGTGTGTTATGGAATTGCATCTTTGGGGAATTTCTCATCGTAACTTTGCCGGAAAAGAGATTCTCATTATGCCCCCCCATATATTCTATTTTCCGATCTATGCGCCACACAAATCCTTTCAATACTCTGCGACGGACAATTTACATCATTTTAGTTAAATATAATTAATTTTCAAATAAAATTATACAATCTCGCTCTTATTATCATATCTTTACAATCGGTAAAGTCGTATGCAATTATCTAAGGCTCAAACGCCATATCCGGACATAACTCTTCTTATGGCTCGTGATACCTTAAATATATAGAATAAATACCATAGAGAGCCCTTAAGACAATATCTGATGAACAACAGATTTTTAACTATTGTCATTGCAGCCATTCCGTTTCTGGCTGCGCCCGCTTCAGACCAGGCCACCGCGCAGGCCGGATGGCGTCTGGCGTGGGAGGAAAATTTTGACGGACAGGATATTGACTCGGCAACATGGAGCAAATGCACCCGTGGCACTCCCGACTGGCAGAACACCCAGTCCGATGATCCGCGCCTGTTTGAGGTGAGCGACGGCACACTGAAGCTGCGCGGCATTGTCAACGATGACATCGCCAAGGATCCCGCACCCTATCTCACCGGCGGTATCTGGACCAAGGACAAGAAAGCATTTGAGCCCGGACGCTTCGAGATCCGCGCCCGACTCCACGGAGCCAAAGGCGCATGGCCCGCCATCTGGCTGCTGCCTTACGATTACACAACCTACCCGTGGCCCGCAGGCGGCGAGATCGACATCATGGAGCGCCTTAACAACAACCATCTGGCCTATCAGACCGTACATTCACATTACACCTACAATCTTGGACGCACGGCCAATCCTCAGTCATCGGCCACCTTCCCGATTGACCGCGAGGAGTTCAACGTGTATGGCGTGGAGATCCATCCTGACAAGGTGGTATTCCTCATCAACGGCGAGCCCACGCTGACCTATCCCAAGATCAACGACGGCGCTGACGGACAGTTCCCCTTCTACATCCCGCAGTATCTGCTCATCGACATGCAGCTCGGCGGACAATGGGTGGGCGACGTAGACCCTAATGACCTGCCCGTGGAGATGGAGATAGACTGGGTGCGCTACTACGAACCTGAAAAATAGCGCACCACTCCCCCGCTATTCAGAATCAGACCCACCTTAAATCACGACGACAACAAAAACCTAACAATTTTATTACCACCCGGAAATGCGCGCCATTGAGCCATGGCGCCGCATAACCCATTATTTTTACCAATCATTATGAGTGTGAACTATTTCAGTAAGTTCCGGCGCGGTCTGGCCGCAAGTGCCATGATATGCGCTGTCACGCTGGCTCAGGCAGCTATCGTGAAAGGAACAGTCACCGATCCTGACGGTGAACCGCTTATTGGAGCGAAAGTTGGAATCAAGGGCACGAAAGTGACAGTGATCACCAACGCCAACGGTGAATTCAGTCTCGACGCACAGCCGAAGCAGACCATCGAGATCAGCTACATCGGCTTCACCCCGCAGAGCTACACCGTAGGCGACAAGACTAAATTCGACGTCGTTCTGACCCCCTCGAGCAAGATGCTCGACGAAACAGTGGTGGTAGGTTACGCCACACAGAAAAAAGTCAATCTGACCGGTTCGGTAGCAGCAATCTCAGCCAAAGATATCGAGAATATCCCCGTGGCCAACACCGCCACACTGCTCCAGGGCCGTCTGCCCGGACTCGTGATGACCGGCAACGGTGCGCAGGCCGGCGCCGATAACCCCGAAATCCGCATCCGCGGTATCGGCACTTTCGGCAACAACAACCCTATGCTGCTGGTTGACGGAGTGGAATGTCCTCTCTCCCAGCTGTCGGAAATCCCCTCGGCCGACATTGACAATGTGTCAGTGCTCAAGGATGCCGCCTCGGCAGCAATCTACGGTGTGCGCGCCGCCAACGGCGTGATCCTCGTCACCACCAAGAAAGGACAGAAAGCTGACCGCCTGACCGTAAACTATCAGGGCAGCTACACTCTCCAGACTCCCGGCACTCTGCCCGATTACCTCGACTCTTACAACTGGGCCCTCGTGCGCAACGACGCCATGGCAGCCGCCGGACGCGAAGCCACTTACGACGACGTTGCCCTGCAGAAACTCCGCGACGGCAGCGACCCCGACCACTATGCCAACACCGACTGGCTCGACGAAGTGTTGCGCAACGCACCGATGTGGCAGCACCACGTTGGCGTGTCAGGCGGTTCGGACAACACGCATTATATGGCCTCGCTGACCTACTCCAACCAGGAAGGTATCATGCAGCAGACCGGCGTTGAGCGTATCGGCTTCCGCCTGAACCTCGACACCAGGTACCAACGCTTCTCGTTCGGCATGAACGCCTTCGGCTCGCGCAGCAAAATCACCGCTCCCTGCATCAATGTAAGCGGCGAAAACGGACTCATGCGCTGGGTTTCATGGTTTACGCGCCCCACGGTTCCCGCAATGTATGCCAACGGCCATTACGGCTATATGGACGGCTCATCCGACGGCCCCACCGGTCTTAACGCCGAAATGATCAAGAACCCGCTCGAATCGATGAACTTCGGCTACCGCAACAACTACAAGTGGTTCTTCACCGGCAAAGCATGGGCTGCCCTCGACATCTACGACGGCATCAAATATCAGATCAACCTTGCCTATAACTACGACATGAACACCACCAAGGCGTTCACCCCCACCGGCGGCGAACGCTACAATGCCGAAGGCGACGTGGTAAAGGCCGGATCGACCGAAAACTCGCTCACCGACTACTGGTACAGCAACGCCACATGGACCTTCGAACAGCTCCTTACATATAACAAGGATTTCGGCCCCCACAGCATCAACGTGCTCGCAGGTCACTCGGTGATCAGCTCCACCTACCGAAGCACCACCGCCGGCAAGGCCGGTTTCCCCACCAACAACATCTACGAACTTGACGGCGGCACAAAGAACCCCACCGCGGGCGGCTCGTCACAGGGCTATCGCCTGCAGTCGTTCTTCGGACGCGTGAACTATATCTACGACAGCCGCTATCTGTTTGAGTTCAACATCCGTCACGACGGTTCATCACGTCTGCCCAAGAAGAACCGATACGCCACATTCCCCTCCGTATCACTCGGCTGGGTGTTCACCAACGAACGCTTCTTCGAGAACTTCGGCATCCAGGAATATATGAACATGGGTAAGCTCCGCGCATCATGGGGTTAGCTCGGCAACCAGGAGATAGGCAACTATCCTTACGCCGCAACCCTCGGCGCCTCCGGCAACTACTACTTTGACCAGACCGGCGACAAGCAGGCCGGCATGGTGTCGACCTCAGTGCCCAACGACAACATCCGCTGGGAGACCACCCGCACCTGGAACGTAGGTATCGACCTCGGCTTCTGGAGCAACCGCATCACCACATCGTTTGACTGGTTTGACAAAAAGACTGACGACATCCTGATGCAGCTCGCAATGCCCGGCATATTCCTCGGTAACCTCCAGGCACCTTACCAGAACGTAGGCTCGGTCCGCAACCGTGGCGTGGAATGGAGCGTGAACTACTATGATTCGTATGGCGACTGGACCTGGAACGCCGGCTTCAGCCTGTCACACGTCAAGAACGAAATCCTCGAAATGGGCGGCCTCGAAGAACGCATCTCAGGCTCCACCATCAACCGAGTGGGCGAACCCATCGGCGCTTACTACGCCCTCAAAGCCATCGGCATCTACCGCTCACAGGCCGACGTCGACAACCGCAAGGACGCCGAAGGCAACACCGTCAGGCAGTACGGCCAGATCCCCCGGCCCGGCGATCTGATGTATGAGGACGTCGACGGCTCCGGCGACGTGACCGACGCTGACCGCAAGATCATCGGTAACCCCTTCCCCAAATACAGCTACGCCTTCAACCTCGGCGCCACCTGGAAAAACTTCGATCTCTCGCTCTTCTTCCAAGGCGTAAGCGGCATTGAACGTTACTGCTGGGAGACAACTTCCGACATCCGCGGCAACCTTACCGAACGCTTCCTCGACCGCTGGACCGAGACCAACACCCAGGCTTCGATGCCCCGCGTCGGCAACGCCGCAAACGACAAATACTCTTCGTTCTGGCTCGAGGACGCAAGCTATCTGCGCCTCAAGACTCTCGAATTCGGCTACACATTCCGTCAGCCGGTTCTCCACAAAGCCGGTATCACCAGCATCCGCCTCTACTTCTCGGGAGGCAATCTCTGGACCATAACCGACCTCAAGAACTGGGATCCTGAGAAATCATCAGGCGACGCCCGCCAGGACGTACACCCCGGTATGAAAACTTATTCATTCGGAGTCAATGTTCAATTTTAATCTCGGAGGAACGAAATCATGAAAACCAATATATTAAGCTTCAAGACACTCCTGGGCACGGCTCTCTTCGCAGTATTCGCCCTCTCGTCATCGTCATGCTCGGATGACTTCCTGACGCTTGACAACCCCAACCAGCCGTCGTCAGGCACCTTCTGGAAGTCAGAGGACGACGCGCTGATGGCCCTCACCGGCTGCTACGACGCCATGCAGTCAGGCAATCTATATAACGACAATATCGACGGCTGGTGCTTCGGATTCCTCGAACGCGAGACATCCACCGACAACGGCGACCACTCCTGGGGCGACTGGATGCTCGGCAGCTCCATCAGCCAGTGCACCTCCGGCACCAACGACGAATGTTTCTCGATGTACTGGAACGCCAACTACGAACTCATCAAACGTTGCAACGAAGTTACCGCCAACATTGACCGCATCGAAGCCACCGAGGAAGTCAAAAACGTGTATCGCGCCGAAGCCATGGCCCTGCGCGCTCTCGGTTACTGCAACCTTACCTCGGTGTTCCGCGACGTGCCCTATTTCACCGCCCCGCTGACCATGTCGACTGCCGAAGTGGCCAAGACTCCGAAAGCCGAAATCGTTGACGCCATCATCACCGAGCTCAAGGCCAACGTGCCCTATCTTCCCGCCAAAGGTTCTGAAAAGGTGGGCCGCATGAGCCGCGAGGCAGGCTACGCCATCCTCGGACGTATCGCCCTATTCTCCGGACGCTATGACGACGCCATCGATGCCTACAGGCAGATCTACGGCAAAGTGCAGCTCTTCAAATCAGGCGACGGCTCCGACAAGACCGCCAACTTCCGCGACCTCTTCACCGAAGCCAACGAAAACGCTGACGAAGTGCTCCTGAGCGTCCACTACAAAGGCCCGGCCCTCGGCGAAGGTCAGACATTCGGCGTGGCATGGAGCGCTCCTATGAACGCCATCGAAGCTTCGATGAACCTTGCCAACGAATATTACTGCACCGACGGCCTCCCCATCACCCGGTCACCCCTCTTCCCCGCCGAACTCCTTCCCGGCGGAAGCAACCCCTACTCACGCAACAACCAGGACATCCGCATGTGGGATAACCGCGACCCGCGCCTCAAAGCCACACTCTTCGTGCCCGGCATGACATGGAACGGAAGCTACAAGGCCACCTGCGGCGCTTCGTCGACCGTTCACATCCTCAAATGGTACGTTCCCGAAAACACCCAGAATGAATACGACGGCTCGCTTGACTACTACGTGATCCGCTATGCCGAAGTGCTCCTCAGCTACGCCGAAGCTCTCATCGAAAAGGGCTCCGACACCCAGACGGCCATCGACTGCATCGACCAGGTCCGTCAGCGCGTAGGCATGCCTAAGGTATCCGAAGTTGAAGGCAAGGACAAAGCCCTCACGCAGGACGACCTCCGCAAGATCGTTCGCCACGAACGCCGCATCGAGCTTGCCTTCGAGGATCTCCGCTTTGCCGACCTCTATCGCTGGAACGAATTTGCCGCCGCCCAGACCCGCATGCAGAATGACCGCGCCCAGGGCTTCGGCACTCTCAACCACGCTGCTCCCCGCGGTCCGCAGGACAACGTCTGGCCCATCCCGCAGGGTGAAATCGACACCAACGCCAAACTTGTCCAGCACGACGAATGGAAATAACGTATACCTTTGACCTGAACCTTTATTGATTGGTTTAATCAACACACCGTGCCCCGCAGCTCCCCCAACAGGTTGCGGGGCACATTTTTATCTCTATATGAGATAATATCACGTTACGACAAACCGTTTTACAATAAAAAAGCTCACCATGGGAATATTTGACTTTTTCAAATCCGGCAAAAAGGAAACCTCGAAAACAACATCTGAAAATCATGCGCCCGAGCGCCTCGCGGGAGTCGGCGACACCCCGCTCAACGCCCGCTTCACCCCTGACTACATAACCACATTAGGCCCTGACGACATATTCGTGTTCGGCAGCAACCTTGCCGGCGCACACGCCGGCGGCGCAGCCCGCATAGCCCACAAACGCTTCGGAGCCATCTGGGGCCGGGGCGAAGGCCTCCAGGGCAACACCTATGCCATCCCCACCATGCAGGGCGGCGTCAATACCATCCGTCCCTACGTCGACACCTTCATTGAATTTGCCCGACAGCATCCCGAACTGACATTCTACGTCACCCGCATAGGCTGTGGTATAGCCGGCTTCACCTCCGCACAGATAGCACCGCTTTTCCGTGACACTCTTTCTCTCCCTAACGTCATTCTCCCTCGTGATTTCGCCGCTCTCCTAAAATCCTAATCCGGAAATATCATTCGCCAATCACAAGATAATCAGCAAAATCACAGTCAAAAAAAACAATTCAAGCGGGCTGATAGAGCCGGCCGATGACTTCAGCTATTCCACAAGGACTTTCGCCGAAACAAAAGATTACACTTCTGCTACGAACGGCATCGTGTCTCGATCGGAGTAATCGTTAAAGAAACGGATATTTTTTTGGAACAATTTTCTACCGGCCTCGACCGAGATAACCGAACTCAACGCTGCATCAGGTATAAGTTTGTTCTTAATGAGATATTCGCGCATCTCCGGTGTTGACATTGAATGGTCAAATATGAGCGAAACACCGTCTGTCGCGGCATCTTCCTCGTCATAGTAAGGATTGTCCTTGATTTTCACACAGGAAGCACATCCCGGCAGGACCGAAACAGTACCGTCAGTATTGAGGAAGTATAGCAGGTTTCCGGCATCACGGATATCGGCAAGTAATTTAGGATCTCCGCCGGCATTGGATGCATTGTCACCGTAGGCAAGACTCATATACTCCTCGTATGAACCGCACACACCTATACGCTGTTTGCCGAAAGCCTTTATGAGGTATTTATATCCCTCCTTGTGCTGCTTGTCCCTTTCACAATGAATTCTGTGACACTCTTCATATATTTCGGGAGGCAGACCCTGAAGGCCAAACCCGTTCATAAGCCACACGCCATCCAAAAACACAAGTGACATCAATGCCGACTTACCGGGAGCGACTTCAGAATCAAACTTCTCGCCCGGAATAGTTGAAGCCGAGAGAGTATACTTTCTGCCACCTACATCTTCAAGCACAAGTTCGCTTTCACCCACAGTTACATATCTGTAATACTCGTATGGACGCGACTTAACCTCCGATAAAATTGCTACATATCCCTCTTCCTCCGGTTCATGATATAGATCTACTATCTCGGCAAGCCATTCGTATGCCGGAATAGCCAGAGGACCGATCAAGGCGTTCATCGGCATGAACGATTCAAGAGCATACTTTTCCGCGCCCTTATCTATATTCCCTACAGATTGGAACAATTTGCTGATGAACTCCTCCAAATCCTTCGTTACCTTTTTCCTATCGTTGATACGCGTCAGATAGCAACGCTCACACAGCCATGCACATAAGTTACGGATTTGAAAGAATATCGGAACTCCCGTATCCTCTTCCGACATAATCATAGGACGTGCGGGAGATTCCGGGGCATCATCGTAAGCTTTCGCAAGATCAGGCATCAGTGTCATAGCCAGCATCCGGAGGACCGGATTATCCGGATTCAGAACAGTCCCCGGATTGACCCCGTCAGCTACATACCAAAGCAGGAACAGCACTGCATGAAACGATGGCAACTCATCATCGTAAGGGAAAAGCGAGAACTGCTCTCTGATATTGTAGAAAGGGAAGCTATTTTTGTATTTTTTCTTGTATAATGAAATAAACGCAGCCCACACTCCGGATCCGGCCACTATGTCCTCCACATAACAGGCAAGTGTAATAGCCATACGCTTGCTTACTTCTGAAGTAAAGCCCGGTTGTTGTGAGAAAACTTTTTCAATAACAGGATATATTCTGTTTGCAAGGCCAACATAATACATATCACTTGAAAACTGCATGCCATTGAAATGGGTGGCGCTGAATTCAAGCCGTGTGATTTTATTAGGTACAGTCTTAGTATTGATTTTCTTTGATTTTGACATAATTAAAACGCTGCTTTAACCGCAAAGTTAATCATTAAAAATTAAATTAGGGAAGAGCAAACGGAAAAAATTAAAAGCAAAAAGGCCGCGGCAGGGTTGCTGTCGCGGCCTTAGAGGGGGCGGTTACCTACTT
>ERZ836877.4766-NODE-4766-length-13546-cov-4.321918_pt1 | contig 13546 bp, 9 predicted proteins | sample MGYA00519469_ERZ836877 | MGnify/ENA primary metagenome ERZ836877 (study PRJEB31850, sample SAMEA3708809) | human gut metagenome | biome: human gut; feature: human-associated habitat; material: faeces | place: China | collected 2014 ... | reverse complement strand
TCGGCTTTCTTGTCGTTACAAGGATTCCTCTTGTCGGAACTTCCTTAAATTCACAATTGCTGATGTTGACAGCAGGTGTATAAGTGATATTTTCTACCACATGTTGATTTACCTGAACGTCGGCAGGAATTGCCTTATCCAATGTCAGCTTGATGGTTGTCAGACTTCCTGAACCTTCACCCATGTTTCCGCCCATTCCGTCCGGTCCGTCAACCTTTGTTACTGTGCGAACGGAATTTTCAACTGTGATCATATTTCCCTTTGTCATGAACTCGATTTCGTCACCTTCGAAAAAGTTCGGGAAACCAGCTGTTTCATGATGGTTGTACTGTACTGTGATTGTTCTTCTGTCAGAACTGATGGATGTAACTGTGTTAAATGTTCCGTGGATATTGATCGGGTCGTCATGAGGACCTGCAAAGGTACAGTTATTAATATTGATTGCTCCTTTGCATCCGGACATCTGTACAAAGTCAGCATATCCGGCTGTTGTTCTTCCACTTTCCTTTGGTGCTTCAAAATCAACATCTTCCATTGTAATGTTTTCAGAATGCTGACCTACCATACCAAATCCATGAAGGAATTGGATATCAAGAGAAGTCATCTTAATATCTTTGCTCTTCCAGAAAAACGTTCCTGCATGATCACGTACGGTCGGACGTGACTGAAAGCACATTCCGTTCTGAACTTCACCGGCTTTACTATTATATGTAATCTTTACACGATGATTTCCAAGATCCTCAATAGAAGCTACACCTTTTAATGCAGCATTTCCATTTCCTGCACCGAATTTGATTCCCTGTACGGTATCTTCCCGCTGGGTATGATAACCTGACAGATCGGAGATACTCCAGTAACGTTGACCTGTATAAGGACTTACATCGCTGTACCATTTAATCGTTGTTCCTGCAACTTCATAATTATAGCACTCAGGAATATACATAGTTGCTGTATTTCCCTCTACACTCTCAACAGTCATATCAATAACTGTCGGAACCTGGAAATCCACTGCAAAATTTTTAAATTCAACATCTTCGCAACCGATTGTTGCAAATGTTGTCATTTTACCATGGAACATAAACAGAGAGTTGTTTCCATCTACGGTAACATGATCCATATCTTCCAGAAAAATACCGATCTTCTTCATTTTATTGTTCTGATCGGCACCTACAGTATTGGAAACATATAATTCTCTTTCTATTGCTTTATCTGGATAGATATCATAGCGTCCTTCCGGGAAATTAATCTTGACTTCTTTTCCCTCTTTCGTTGCATCTTTCGCAGCTGCGATTGCTTTCTGTATTCCGATTGCACTATCCTTCCCACTGTCCGGATATACTCCGTAATCCGTAACATCGATTACTTCTGTTCTTGCAGCTGCTTCGGCCTTCTGCACACCTGCGCCCGAAACAATTCCCGTTATCACAAGACAGGCTGCAAAGACAAGCGATAAGATTCGCCTTCTCTTTTTCATTTTTTCCTTACCCCTTTCCATTATATATAAGTGATTTTATTTTCTCATAAAAAAAGGGGGGCTGGCTTGCACTTTTTTATCACACCACCTCCGATTTTTTGTCATATTCGGAACTTTTTAATAACAGAACCGAGAAAAGGCATATCACCCACTTAACGCACTGCCTCTTTCTTTCATTTTTGGATTATAATGTTTTGAAGTTGTTGCTAGAAATTTATGATATGCAAAATACTACTACCAGTGAAAAAAAATTCCATGCGCAATCTCATACAGTGATACTATTGTCTTAACAAAAAAAGGCAGCGCACTTAATACTTAGCGCGCTACCTCTTCATCTCATTTCATTTTCTATTCTTCTGTTTCTTCCGTTTTGTTACCTTTTATTTTTTCCATGATCTCTTCCAGATATGCGCCTTCCAGTTTGTAGCCTTTTGCGTAGATCACAAATGCAAGGATTGTAATTACAGAAGGTACAACACCCATTAATACTCGCATTCCCATGATTGTAGACGCGCTCTGTTCTGCGTTTGCTACATAGCCGACAATTGTAAGGCCTACACCGATCAGCCAGGCAGATACTGCAGATGCGGTCTTAACAAGCAGTGTCTGGAATGAAGCGATAATACTTTCATTTCTACTTCCTAATTTTACCTGTCCATAATCGATAACATCAGCAAGCATAACGGTTGTTGCTCCTAATGTAAGACCAGAACCCAATTTATAGAAGATACCACTGATTGCTACAATTACCATGTTCTGTGGTGCAAAGAATCCACAAAGTACAACTCCTGCGAGACCAATTGCAGGACTGAAGCTGGCAATTGCAAATACCTGTTTCTTTGTAAAATAGTTAGAAAGGATTGGGAAAAGGAACAAAGCTGCAATCTCTGCAAACTGTGCTGCAGTTGTGAAGATTGGATATAAGCCTTCATTTCCGGTTACATATTTGAAGTAATAAATTGCAATACCACCGGCAAGCTGTACAACAAGATTGTAGCAAAGCACAATTCCGATAAATACTTTCAGCTGATCATTTCCGGCAATAACATGAAGTGCATCTTTGATTGTAAGCCTTTTTGCTTCTTTACCCGACTCCGCTTCCTGACAGCTGCGGTCTTTTACAAATACAACAGTAATAATAGAAGTAATTACAAAAATCACTGCAATAATTTTCGCAAGTGCAGAATATCCAACAGCGCTGTCTCCTTTACCAAGAACAGATACAAGTTTCAGAGCAAACGCACCCATAAGAAGCCAGGCTGTACTTGCAAAAATTCTCGGGATAACTGACATAGAATCTCTTTCTTTTTTCGTGCTGGAAAGAGACGGAAGCATTGACCAGTATGGAATATCCATAACTGTATAAGTCATTCCCCACAAAATATAAACAACAGAGAAATATATATACATGCCAGTTCCTTCTAATCCGGAAGGTTTTGTAAACATAAATACTAAAACGATTGCATTTAACACCGTACCAATCAAAATCCAAGGTCTGAATTTTCCCCATTTTGTTCTTGTGTTATCAACAACAAATCCCATCATTGGATCGTTGAATGCATCCCACACTCTGGCAACCAGAAACAGGTTACCGACAAAAAGCGGTGTCAATCCGATCGTATCTGTAAAATAAATCATTAAGAAATACGAAATAATGGCATAGCATAAATCTTTTCCCAGTGCTCCAATACCAAATGATAATTTAGAAAAGTTTGAAAGTTTCATTTGATGTTCTCCTTTGCTTTTTTATAATTTGTTTATACGAATCAACATGCTTGCGTAGTCACCCGTCAACCGCATGTCAAATCCATGTTTCATAAGATAACTTCCACTCTTTGTGAGTTTGCCATCTTCCATAAGAAGTTCGTAGGACGCATTTTCTTCCAGTCCACGAAGTTTCACTGTCACTCCACGATGTCCCAGCTTGCTTTGTGGGAGAAATGCGAACAGTACGCCCTCATTTCCTTTCATATATTCATATAGGAAATAATCATTTGCCGACGTATGATTCAGACGATAGAACGTACCTTCCTGAATGATCGGACGGATTTCCTTGTACTGTGCGATCATTTCCTGAGAAAGAGCAATGTCTTCTTCTGTAAATTTCAAAATATTACATCCAATTCCAAGTGTTCCCATCATTGCACTGTGATAGCGGAATTTCATTGGAATCACACGGTTGGACAGGAAGTTCGGACAATCGGTCACCCAGGCACGCATTGCCTTGATCGGATAAATGTAAGAATATGCATCCTGGATAAACAGACGGTCATATGCGTCTGTATTATCGCTCGTCCAGAAATCATCAAAAATTCCGAGAATGCCGTAATCAATACGTCCACCACCAGATGCGCATGCTTCGAACAATACAGCCGGATGCTTTTTCTTCGTTTCCTTCACAATATCGTAGAGTGCCTGGATGTGCTTATACCAGAGATCTTTCTTTAAATTTGTCTGAGAGATTGGTCTGTTTGCATCCCATTTGATATAGTCGATTTCGTGGTTAGAGAGAAGATTATCCAGCATTTCCAGTACAAACGCTTTTACTTCATTTTTTGTAAGATCCAGCACATACTGTTCTCTCGATGTGTCGCTCTCTCTTGTATCAAAGTGATAGATCCAATCCGGATGCTTCGCATAAAGCTCTGCCTTTGGATTTACCATTTCCGGCTCTACCCAGATTCCAAACAGAAGTCCCTGCGCTTTCACTTCGTCGATCAGCTCATCGATTCCATTCGGGAACTTCTCTTTATTTACATACCAGTCGCCAAGGCCGTTATCAATTCCGTGACGCTGGCCAAACCATCCATCATCTACTACGAACAACTCCGCACCCAACTCTTTTGCCTTAGCTGCAAGCTTTTTCTGCTCCTGAACCGTTACATCAAAACCGGTTGCTTCCCAGGAATTATAAAGTACCGGACGAAGTCCTTCCCGAAGTAGAAAATCATTTGCAAACTGATGCAGGTTGTGGGACATTGTCTGAAATCCATCTGCTGAATACCCACAGAGAATTTCCGGTGAGGCAAAGCTTTCTCCCGGCTTAAGATCCCATGTGAAATCATGTGTGTTAATTCCCATCTGCACAAGTGTCTCTCCGTACTGTGTCTGCTCTACCGCCCCGCTGAAATTTCCAGTCATACGAAGTGCGCCAAAGTACACATTTCCGGTTGTCTCTGTGGCATCCTGATCCAAAATGAAATAAGGATTGTGATTGTGGCTGGAAATTCCTCTTCTATTTTCGAAAATGATTTTTCCATAATCGACTTTCTGCACGAATTTCTGCTGTTCTGCGCCCCAATGGCCGTGTACATTTCTAAAATTCAATCTTTCATATGGAACATGAAATTGCCCACTGTGCAGCTTTTCTATCTGCATAACTTCTGTCGACTCATTTTTCAGCACAACGAAACGTTCCATCAAGTCATACGCTTCGTAGATTTTATAATGCAGTTCCATTACAAGGGCATAATGTTTGTCTTTTAAAATGATCACCAGTTCCTCACACTGTTCGTTTTTCTGGATCTCATAATTTACGTACTCGTAAGCCACATCTCTCGTCCCGTCTGCAAATGTAACCTTCAGACAGTGTTCTTTGTATCGAAGACCTCCGTATACAGGAAATTCTTCTTTTGTGATCTCATATACCGGATCGTTCGTAGATACTTCTGCAAGCTCCGGCATTTCGAAATCTTCCATCGCATTGATCCTGCTTCCCCAGTACAAATGTCTCACTAATCCCTGATTGTCAATTCCGAACGCGTAACTGTTAGAGCGCGTCTGGAGCATAAAAAGATTTTGTGAATCGTTCACTACAATACCCACTGTTCTACCTCCATTTTTACCTGTTAATTTATCGATTTAATCACACATTCGAACGGTGCCAGTTTTACACCGTCTTCTTCTGCCTCTGTCCCATTGTGATTTATATACATTTTGATCTGTTGTTCCTTTTCTCCTCTTGTAACAATTTCCACACCATTTTGAGATGGATACATCGGAATCTCTTTCTCTTTCATGATCGTCTCCATGAGTGCTTTTGTAATGGATTCTTCCAGTCCACATCCAATATAATAAACCATTCCTTTACCGGCCGGTTTTCTTGTCACTGCCGCAAATGAATCGTAAAATGTATCTCCATACCGGAAGAGGATTTCTGCATCTTTTACTTCGATCATGTCTCTGAAAATACCGCCCATGCCGTTATATTTTGCAAATGCGCCTGTCCCCACAACCGGAAATGCATCCAGCGTCTGAAGGCTCTCTGTTTCTACTACGCAATGTCCGGCAAACTCATTGTATCCAACCGGTGCCGTCTTTCCAAACGGTACATTGTTGTTCGCATCTTTCACCGAACAACGGTAAGTTAGTACAACCGTTCCGCCTTGTTCGGCAAATGCTTTTACTTTCGCTTCCATTTCCGGTTTGTGAATAATCATCTGTGGAAGGATGAGCACCTGATACTTCGAAAAATCGCGGTCTTCCGGAATGACATCCACTCCTACGTTCACATCGAAAAATGGCTTGTAAAATTTCTGCATTTCTGCTGCCGGATCAAGCAAAATACTCTGTTTCTGGATACGGAAAGAAGCAAGCGAATCGTAATCATAAACAATTGCCACCTGATTTCGAATCGGTGTTTTTAATGCCGCGTCATAATTTTTTATATCCCGAAAAAAGCTTTGCACTTCATAAAATTTTCTTCTCTTTACATTGTCTGCATCTAAAATTCCATAGCAGAACTGTTCCGCTCCTTTTGTTGCTCCACGATAACGGAAATACATCATAGAATCACAGCCATGTGCCATTCCCTGGTAGGACCACATTTTTGCCTGATTCGGTCTTGGCAGGAATCCCGTTACATCATGTCCTTGCGCTCCCATGATGGCTTCCGTGATCCAGAAGTTCTCCCCTTTTAAGCCTCGTATATAATCCAGACCGAAGGCAATTTCGTGGGGTGCGATTGGTTCCTTCTGACCGCCCCATACCGGGTAGTTGTTATACGCGACCTGATCCAGGGTCGCAGCCACTTTCGAATAATCTACATGTTTTCCAAGTCCACCGCCTGGGAAATCGTGCATAACAACTGCTTTCGGCGCGATTGATTTGATCAGCTTCGCCTGAAAATCAATAAAATCAACAATCACTTTACTTCGGAAACGCTCCCAGTCCTGACGAAGTGCCGGATTATGTGTTGTAATTGTCTCTGTCGGAATTGGAATCTCATCGAAAGAATTGTATTCCTGAGACCAGAACGTCGTCCCGTATGTATCATTTAACCGATCGATCTGTCCTTGGAACGTTTCGCTCAAATATTGCTGAAATTTTTTCTGACAGTTTTCACAATAACAAATATCGCTTCCTTCATGTCCGATCTCATTGTCGATCTGCCATGCTACGATTGCTTCTTCATTTTTATAATGTTCAACTAAAGCACGAACAATTTTTTCCGAATACGCATACATTGTGGCACTGTTAAAGCAATACACATGTCTTCCTCCAAAGGAACGTTTTTTTCCTCCTTCAAATTCCGAAAGAATGTCCGGATATTTCTTTGCAAGCCATGCCGGAATCGTAGCGGTAGGAGTTCCCATGATCACTTTCAGATTTCTCTTCTTCGCTTCTTCGATCACATGATCAAAAAAAGAAAAATCAAACTGCCCTTCCCTCTTCTCCATCATATGCCAGGAAAATTCCGCAATACGAATTACATTACATCCCATCTCCACGATCGTATCCATATCCTGTTCCATCAGATCGATATTCCACTGTTCCGGGTAATAATCAACACCTAACAACAAACTTCCTTACCTCCTCGGTTCTCTCTTTATCAACGATTTTACCAAAAGTTTCACTAATAGTTAATAAAACTTTTACTATTTTTTACTGTTTTTAGTAAAGTTTTTACTTTCCCTTTTACTTGCTGAAAAAGTGCACAAAAAAAATGCGTATCAACCTATTGGGGACACGCATTTTTTGTCTATTTTTTCTTTTCCACACTTCCACGTTTTACTAAACTACATGGAATAATCACTTTCTTTGGAATGATTTCTCCCATCCGCAGCTGCTCGATACATAGCATTGCTGCTCGGATTGTTTCCTGGATATAAGTCTCAATCGCATCCAACGGCGGGTTACAATTTCCTGATATTGATGTATTATTAAATACGATCATATTCGTATCTTTCGGAACAGAAAATCCACGTTCCGTCAAAGCCTTAATCACTCCCGGTACAAGTACGTCACTGCTAATGAGCATCGCCTCCGGAGGATTCTTGTGTGCATCTAAATATGCGATCATCGACGCATATGCACTGCGTGGATTCATCTCCGAATCGATCACCCATTCCTCATCAAATGTATCTCGCATCGTCTCTGAGTTCCGGTAGTAATAATATCTTGCATCCATTGTCAGTTCTTTCTTATAATCATATGTATTCACCGCACCAACGTAGGCAATCTTTTCATATCCCATCTCTTCAAAATAATTCAGCGCATTTCTTACCGCCATATGATAATTCGGTAAAATACTGTAATACTTCATCTCATCCGGTGACGAATCTATAAATACAATGTGATCTGTATACTGGTGAAAATCTTTCACCTCTTCTTTCGTAAATCTTCCAATTGCAACGATTCCGTCAAGCTCTATCTCACGTCCCGTTCCGAAACGACCAGTTTCATCTCGATACAACGGAACAGTTGTCCACCCTTTTTCAAAACATTCACTATCTAACATATTTTTCATAAGAAGATAATAAATATCGTCCTGAAGTTCCTCCATCTGAAGCATTTGCGCAACTCCGATACAGATGTTCTTCTCTTCTTCCGACTGGGAATTTCCCCGGTTATATCTTTGCGACAAAGAACGGTAATTTAATTCCTGCGCAACTTCAAGAACTTTTTGTCTTGTCTGATCTGTTACATTTAACGTCTGATCATTATTCAATATCCTTGAAACCGTACTTTGTGAAACCCCAGCCTTTGATGCTATATCTTTTAAAGTAGCCATACTGATTCCTCCTTCTTTCACAAAGTTCTATAACAGTGTATCACAGAAATTCTGCAATTACCAGTAACCTTTAATCGTATGACCACCAGTACAAGTATCAGGATCAGTATCGCCCTCTCGATCACCTCTTCCAGAACATACTGTTCTTTCTACCGCTTTTTTCTACTTTATTCTTTTTATTCATCTCATTGAGGTGTCAGTTTTATCCGACACCTCATAGAATATTTCCCTTTTTATTCGATTACAATCTATGGTTTTATGCGTTTTAACTTGTAAAGTGCTCTTTTGCAAACTGCATATCCTGTACCACTTCTACAGTTCCAAGATAATTATCTTTTTTGTCTCTCACTGCATAATAAGTAACTAAAAATGGTTTTCCCTGCTTTTCGATCCAAACCGGAACGCTATCACGAGTATGATTTTTAAAACTTTCTATAATGGAGCGAACCATTGGTTCTATCTTAGGCGGATGACAAGAGAATACTTCTCTGTCAATTGCCATGCCAGGGCGTTTGAACACTTTCGCTCCTTCATTAAAGAAACGATTTATATTATTATCATCGATAAATGTAATCTCTATTGGCAACGTATTAAGCATAGCTTCCAACTGTGCTGCACTCATATGTCCACCGCCCATTACTATTTCACCTTCAGAAATAGCCGCCTCATGACGCTTCTTTTTATCCTGCATATATTTTTCTGCTTCTTCCCATCTATTCTCAATGCCATACACTAATGCATAGTCTTTGGCATCTTCATAGATTTCATACCATTCTTCGGCTGTAAAATTCATTGCGCAGATAGGGAACAGTATATTAGTCTCTTTATAAATCATTTCATCTGCTCTTGTTAAAACAGCCTGTACTCTTTTAATCCATTCTTCGTCATGATTGCATTCCTTATCTATTGCTGCTAATTCATCTCTGATTTCATCATCAACAGTCCACATAACATACGATGGTCCTGATATTTCATAGCGAACTTTAAGGAGTGGATAAATCAAATCACCCTTTTGTGCATAGTGTATTGCTATTTGTCTAAAATCTGATATTTTTTTGCTTACATCTTCGCCCTTTTCCAGTGCACCTCTAATATCTGCTATTTCTTTGCTAAACTTCTCATTTGCTTCTGTAAAAGAATAAAGAGGATGGCCCTTTGTTTCTCTGAGTGCTTTTGCAAGCTCATGTTTTCTGACATATGCATCCGTCATAGTTGTCATTTCGGATGTTTCTTCCTTTTTTAAAGATTCTTCGACTGCCTTTTCAGCATTTGCTATTTTTTCTTCTTTGGTTAAGCCATGAAACAATGCACTATGCACATCACACAGTTTCTGCACCTCTGTAATAGGTGTTCCCTCTTTTATAAGTTCCTGCTCTGCCTTCATAATTTCAGAAGCATCTACATCAGAAAAATTCTGAACAAAATCTTTTTTAACGCTTTCTAAATCTTCTCCATTTCCAAGTCTCTTTAAATAATCCTTCAGTAATACTGTATTGCCAGTCTCTTTGGCTTGAAATTGTTTGCTCCCCATAGAAGAAATATCTGGCATATTACCAGTAATTTCAAAACCATTTTTTATCAGTTCTGCTATAACAACCGGAATCGAAATTCCTTTTGCCTTTGCACCCTTAGGAATTGTCATAATTCGTCCAACGGAGTTTAGCATAGCCGGCTTCTTAATTTCATCAAACCCAAGATTTGCCATAATATCAATCACTTCCGGATAAGTTTTCGTAATATCATACACCGACCAGTTTAAATCAATTTTTTTACTCATAATATTTTACCGCCTTTCCCCTATTTTGTTTTAAGAAAAATCTATCTCACAATTGTAAATCTGTCTCTTTCCGTTCCCGTCTGATTATTTATTTAATAACTTTTTTAGATCCTCTTCCGGTGTACTAATTGGAGAAATCCCATAATTCTCTACCAGGAAATTCAGCACATTTGACGAAATAAATGCTGGTAATGTTGGTCCGAGGTGAATGTTCTTGATTCCGAGATAGAGAAGTGTAAGTAAAATAGATACGGCCTTCTGCTCGTACCATGAAAGTACCATCGATAGCGGGAGTTCATTTACATCACATTCAAATGCTTCTGCTAAAGCGATTGCGACCTTGATTGCACCATAAGCATCATTACACTGTCCCATATCCATGATTCTCGGAAGTCCTCCGATTGTTCCTAAATCTAAATCGTTGAACCTATATTTTCCACATGCAAGCGTCAAAATAATGCTGTCTGCAGGAGACTGTTTCACAAACTCTGTGTAGTAGTTTCTTCCTACTCTGGCTCCATCACATCCACCAACCAGGAAGAAATGTTTAATATCTCCATTCTTTACTGCTTCAATCACCTGATCTGCTACAGATAATACAGTTCCATGTGAGAAACCAGTTGTCACCTGCATTCCTCCATTAATTCCAGTCATATGCTGGTCTTTGGTATATCCACCTAAGGCGAGTGCCTTTTCAATCACCGGTGTAAAATCCTTTTCTTCTCCTATGTGTACGATTTCCGGATAAGATACGACTTCTGTTGTAAATACTCTGTCTGCGTAGCTTGGTTTTACAGGCATAAGACAGTTCGTTGTATAAAGAATTGCTCCAGGAATATTATCAAACTCTTTCTGCTGATTCTGCCATGCTGTACCAAAGTTTCCCTTTAAATGAGAGTACTTCTTAAATTCTGGATATGCATGCGCTGGGAGCATTTCACCATGTGTATAAATATTGATTCCCTTATCTTTTGTCTGCTCTAATAAAAGTTGTAAATCTTTTAAATCATGACCAGTAATAATAATAAATGGTCCTTTTTCAATTGTAAGAGGTACCGTTGTTGGTACAGGAGTTCCATAAGTTGTAGTATTTGCCTGATCTAAAAGCTCCATACATCTTAAATTCACTTCTCCAACCTCTAATACAATAGGAAGTAGTTCATCCATTCCCCAATCCTTCATTCCGACTGCAAAAAGTGCCTTATAGAAGAATTTGCTGATTGTTTCATCGGTATATCCAAGCACACTTGCATGATATGCATATGCAGCCATTCCACGAATTCCAAAAAGTATTAAGGATTTTAAGGAACGAATATCTTCATCAGTAGTCCAGAGCGTATTCATATCAAAATTATTGTTTCTTCCACATGAGCCAGAACAGGTAAAGCAATTTGGTACTAATTTCTTTTTTGCATTTTCTATCTTATAAATTAAAATTTTTAATGTCTCATCATTAAAGTTTACGTTTGTAACGGTTGTAAACAATCCCTCAAGAACTAATTGATTCATCTCTTCCGTTACAAGATGCTCATTGCCCCCGACTGCACGAGCAAGTCCAATTAATGCTCCTGTAAGCTCATCCTGTAATCTTGCAGTATTGGCGGACTTTCCGCATACTCCTGCATTTCCGGTACATCCTGTACATCCTGCGGTCTGTTCACATTGATAACAAAACATTTTATTTTCCATGTCTTTCTCCTTTTCTATTGCTTTATTCATCATTTCTTGTTGTTTAATGGTACTATATCAAACTCACAACAATTATTCCGTTGTCCAGACAACATTTTTGTTTTGTTTTCGATTTTTGTGATATACTATGGAAAAGATGAAAAGAAGGATTATAGAACTCATGCAAAAATATATGAACATCTTAACGAATACACCTTTGTTTCAAGGAATTTCAGAAGCAGAAATTCTTCCAATGCTTAAATGTCTATCTGTCAGCATTAAAAATTATTCAAAAGGTGAATACCTGCTAAGAAGTGGCGATAAGGTACAAACTATCGGCATGATTCTATCTGGCCAGGCTCTCATAATAAATGATGATGTCTGGGGGAATCGCAATATTATTACAGAGCTGTCATCAGGAATGCTCTATGGCGAAAGCTATGCCTGCATCAGTAATGTTCCTGCTCAAATCAGTGTTATTGCCAATGAAGATCTCACCGTTATGCTTTTCAATATAAATCATATTATTACAACCTGTTCTTCATCTTGCAGTTTCCATACAAGATTGATTCATAACCTGTTAGAGATAATAGCAAGAAAAAATGTAAGATTGATGAACAAAATAGATCATGTTTCTAAAAAAAATTTACGTGACAAGATACTTAATTACTTGTCCAGCGAATCTATGCACGCCGGTTCTAACACATTTACAATCCCTTACAGTAGACAAGGGCTGGCAGATTATCTGAATGCAGACCGAAGTGCTCTATCTAATGAATTGAGTAAATTACAAAAAGAAGGGGTCCTCTCTTACAAGAAAAACACCTTCTCTTTGAAATATTAGTTCAGTCAATTATTAACAACTTAGTTTATTGCAAAATAAAAACCAGCTCTGTTAATGCTGCAAATGAATTCCTATATGACCAATCCCTAATATGACAGTTACTGCACTTCCTTGCAAATAAATCTCCAAGTGTGCTACACAAAGGTTCTCTTTCAATTCCCAAATTACTATAAAATGAGTTGACCACAAAATCAGGAGTCTGCTGAAGCTTTGCAAATAATAAAGCCGTATTATAAGCATCTACATATCCATTATGTTTACCATCCATATAATCAATGTCTGCTGCGCTGCTCCAGCATGGTAGTTGGAGCGAGTATAACACACTCCACATGCTGAGACAGAAGTTGATGATAGAGGGTGTAACCGAGGCAACCAGCCTCATAACCGCATATAAATTTAGCATTGTCTCCGTAAATGGTACGAAGAAACTCCAGATATTTCAGAACCTTTTTGTAATCGGCTTCTGTTTTTTGGTAGTGAGAAGCTTTCTCATCTTCAATTGTCATTGAGCAAAGTGTAAAACTTTCTTTGTGAACATCCATTCCTACGTAAACTGTGTTATAATTCATTTGATGACCTCCATTTGTATGCGGTAATCCCTGTTACCATTGTTTTTTTCCAATTCATAGTATACAGGTAAATCCACGTTGCTACAAATCGGAGGTCATTACATATTGTCTAAAAATCAGAGAGCATACAGATTCCGGTACAGTATGATGCCATCATCAAAACTGCATATGAGGAAAATCCACTTCCGAAATCACCTGCTAA
>ERZ836877.4752-NODE-4752-length-13587-cov-12.776973_pt1 | contig 13587 bp, 15 predicted proteins | sample MGYA00519469_ERZ836877 | MGnify/ENA primary metagenome ERZ836877 (study PRJEB31850, sample SAMEA3708809) | human gut metagenome | biome: human gut; feature: human-associated habitat; material: faeces | place: China | collected 2014 ... | reverse complement strand
GGCGCCCCCGCAGGGGGCGCCTCTTACCGCGCCGTAGGCGCGGGCGGGGCGGCGGGCCCCGGCTTTCGCAGAGTTTTATGATAGTTCGGCCGTCCCAGCCAAATAGCCGGTAGACCAGGCAATTTGCAGATTATAGCCGCCGGTCACGGCGTCCACATCCATTACCTCGCCGGCAAAGGCCAGCCCCTTCACCAGCTTGCTTCGCATGGTGCGGGGGTCTATCTCCTTTACGCTTACGCCCCCGGCGGTAATGACCGCCTCTTCAATGGGCCGCAGCGCCTGCGGGGTCAGCGGGAAGGCCTTGATCAGCGCCCCCAGCTTTTGCCGCTCCTCACGGGTCAGCTGGTTCACCCGCCGCTCGGCCGGAATGCCGCTTTTGGCCACCACCACAGGGATAAGGGAATGGGGCAGCAGTGCCTCCAGCGCGTTGCCAAAGGCCCGGTTGGGGCTCCCCTCAAAGTCCCGCAGCATCCGGGCATCCAGCTGCTCAGGGGTCAGCCCCGGCTTGCAGTCTATAGTGATGCGGTAGTCGGTGGGAACATCCATATAGCTGCTGGCGGTCAGGGCCAGCGGCCCGCTGATGCCAAAATGGGTGAACAGCATCTCGCCCAGCTCGCTGTATATCACCTTGCCGTTTTTCTTTTGGATGAGGTTCAGCGTTACATTGCGCAGCGAAAGCCCCATCAGCGTGGTGAACTGCTTGTCCGTATTCTCGCAGATGATGGGCACCAGCGAGGGCCGCGGCGGAATAATAGTGTGTCCCACGGCAGCCGCCAGGGCGTAGCCGCTGCCATCGCTGCCGGTGCCGGGGTAGCTTTTGCCGCCGGTCGCCAGAATAGTCAGCGGGGCAAAGAATTCTTCGCCTGCTTCGGTTTTAACACCCACTACGGCGTCATCCCTTTGGATGAGCTCGCTGACGGTGGCCTGTTTTATCTGCACGCCGCCCTGCCGGGCAAAGCACACCAGCGCGTCTGCAATATCCATGGCGCGGTCGCTTACCGGGAACACCCGGCTGCCGCGCTCGGTTTTCAGCGCCACCCCCAGCTCCTCAAAGCAGACCATGGTGTCATGCGGCGTCATGGCGTAGATGGCGCTCATCAAAAAGCGGGGGTTGCGCCGCACCGCCGCTATGAATTCCTGCGGAGAGCAGTGATTGGTCACATTGCAGCGGCCCTTGCCGGTCACCAGTATTTTGCGCGCGGGACGCTCCCGCTTTTCCAGCACCAGCACCCGCAGGCCGCTTTTGGCGGCCCATCCCGCCGCGAATAAGCCTGCGGCCCCGCCGCCGATAACGATTCGGTCAAATTCGTATCTCATGGCGCGGAATGGATCTCCTCATTTTTCTCGTACACATCGTATTCGCTCCAGATGCGCTCCAGCATGGCATAGGTGTTGCTGGTCTCATGCTTTTTGCGCAGACCCACTGCTACGATGATGGCGTTCAGCAGGCTCATGGGCGCCACCAGCGAATCAACGAAGGAAGCCATCTCGCTGCGGGCCAGCAGCACATGGTTGGCCATGGCGGCCAGCGGCGCGCTGGTGGAATCGGTAATGCCGATGATGCAGGCGCCCTGCTTTTTGGCGTAATGCACCGCCTTCAGCGTCCGCTGGGAATAGCGCGGGAAGCTGATGGCGATGAGCACATCATTGGGCCCGATGCGCAGCATCTGCTCAAAGGTCTCCCCCTGGGCGGCCCCTACATTCACCACATCCTCAAAAATGTGATTAAAATAAAAAGACAAAAAACCTGCAAGCACACCGGAGGAGCGCAGACCCAGAATATAAATGCGGTGGGCGCCGATGATGGAATCAATGACGGTATCGAAGTCTTTGGGGTCTATCTCCTCCTGCGTGCGGCGGATCTTATCGGCATCGGAGGACATGACCCGGTGCAGGACATCCACGCCGCCGGAAAGCTGCTCATCAATGATCTCCATGCGCTGTACGGTGGTCAGCCGGTTGCGGATGATATCCTGCAGGGATTTTTGCAGCTGGGGATAGCCCTCAAAGCCCAGTTCGGCCGCAAAGCGCACCACGGTGGATTCACTGACCCCCACCGTTTCCCCCAGCTTGGCGGCGGTCATGAAGGCCGCTTTATCGTAATGCTCCAGGATGAAAGCGCCGATGCGCTTCTGCCCCTTGGAAAAGCCCTTCATCTCATTACTGATCAGCTGAAGCAGATCCTGCGTCATACTTAACCCCTCTTTCTGTAAAGTATTCCCCCTTATCATACCGAATGACAGAGATAAAATCAAGAGTTTTACAACAAAAAAACGCAGGAAAGAAAATTCTTTCTTGCGTTTTCGCGGCTGTTTTAGGCAATGCAATGGGAAAATCCCCCTAAAATTGAATGGCAGACCACACTTTTGCAGGAGAAGCACCGTTCTTGCATTTTGTGGTTCTCCATGCAGAGTTTGTGCTGGGCGAAAGCCAGGGTGCAGCCCGATCGCCCCTCCGGGGCGATCCTGGCGGCCTTCGGCCGCCGTCAGCCGCCCTCCGGGCGGCTGGGGCTGCGCCCTTCCCTCCCCGCAGGCCCGCCAAAGATCCCGTTTCCTGCCTCGGCAGGCCCCTGCAAACCGCAGGCTTTAGCCCGCAGGGTAGCCGTCCTGCGGACGGCTTTGGCGGCCGGTGGCCGCCTACGGCGCCGCGCAGCGGCGCCGGCCCTGCGGGCCCGCTTCCGGCACAAACTTATCCCACCGGCATCCCCCGCAGCATCGGCTGCAACTGCCTGCCCTCCAGCGCCGCTGCCAGCGCCGCCCCGGTCAGGGAAAGCTCCGCCGCCAGACTGGTCGGCTTTTTTAGGGGGTCATCCTGCCCAAAGGGCACAAAGTAGTAGTTTTTGCGGCACAGCAGCGCCCCAATATTCGCCGCGCTCGCGCTCAGTCCGTCATTGGTGGAAACCGCCAGCACCACCGGGCGGTCATTGCGCAGATGGGCCTTCACCGCCATCGTTACCGGTGTATCGGTGATGCCACCCGCCAGCTTGCCCAGGGTATTGCCGGTACAGGGCGCCACCAGCAGGATGTCTAAGAGCTTCCGGGGCCCAATGGGCTCCACCTGTGCCACCGTGTGCCAAATGGGCCGGCCGCATAGGGCCTCCACCTGGTCGCGCCAGTGCTCCGCCGTGCCAAAGCGGGTATCCGTCCCGTAAGTAATGGGTGACATGATCGGCTGGATCTCCCACCCGGCCGAAACCAAATCCGCCATCATTTGCAGGGTGCGTTCCAGCGTGCAAAAGGAGCCGCAGAGGGCAAAGCCCAATTTCTTGTCGTTCACTATTCATTCCTCCCAGTGCGGCAGGCCGCGTATCACCTGCCCCAAGTATTCTCCGGCGGTGCGGGGCGCTGCCTTGCCCGGCAGGCCCGGCGCGTTCCGGTAGCGCAGCCCCATCGCTTCCGCCACGGCGGCGTCACAGCCGCCCGGCGCGCTGGCCAGCTCCACCACCAGAGCTTCCGGCGGCAGCCTGCGCAGCAGCTCCTCCGGCAGTACCGGGGCCGGCACTGTATTAAAAACGACTTCGCAGCCGTCCAGAGCAGGGGAAAGCTTATTGATATCACAGGGGGTATGCCCATCGGCATAGATGCGCGCCAGCTGTTCCCGGCGGCGGGCCGCAGCCGTTACCTTGGCGCCCAGTGCCGCCAGTCTGCGGCACAGCGCGCTGCCGCAGCGTCCATAGCCCAGCACCACGCACCTCGTATCAAATAGGGTCGTGTTCTGCTCCCGCATGGCCAGCGCCACCGCCCCTTCCGCCGTCGCTATGGCGTTCAGCTCCTGCAGCTCCGGCAGCGCCAGCAGGTCGGTGTAGGCCAAATGCCGCTCCTCCACAATCTTGCGGCAGTCCGGCGGCAGGGTGCCGCCTAGTACCATGGCCCCCTCCGGCAGCCGCCGCAGGCATTCCGCCAGGGGGTAGCACTCCGGGACCGTCGGGGTGCGCAGCATCCCATCCGGGCCTACCGTCGGCACCGCCAGAATCACTGTCTCGCTTTCCGGCAGCAGCCTATCTGGGGGCTCCGGTTGCGGCAGCCGATTTTTCAGGGGGGCAGGGGGCAGCAGCGCCGCCAGCCGGATGATATCCCCCTCCCGCCGCAGGCTTTCCGCCAACCACGCCATGCGTTCATCGCCGCCCAGGATCGTCACAGTCCGTTTCATCAGTCGTCACCTGCTATCTATGTCAATGAAGTTGCTCGCTCGCTTGGCGGGGATTTTCCCGCTGCCCCATCCTATTCCGCACCCGCCTGCCCGGTGCAAAAAAAGGACGCCCCCGCTCCAAACAGGGCCGCCCTTACCTATATTATAGAGAAACACTTCCTGCATGGCCCAGGCTGCGGCCGCAGTCCACGATGCCCCGCATCGTGGACGCCCCTTCGGGGCGCCCTGCCCGGGCTTCGCCCGGGCGGCCTGCGGCCGCGCCCTCTCGGCAAGCTCCGCCGTCACGGCAGCAGCTCCACCAGGATATCCTCCAGCTGAACGGGTGTTACCTCCCGCCGCGCCAGATATTCCACCAGCAGCTCGCCCACCCCGCGATTTTCCAGCAGGCCGGGCAGGCGGCAGCACCGGCCGGGCCGCCGGCTTCCCTCCACACAGCACAGGATGCCGTAGCATCGCGCCGGGCCGCAGCTGTCCTCCGTCAGGGAATAGCGCACCCGGCATTGCTCCCCTTCCTCACCGGTCATCTCCCGGTGCAAAGAAAAAACCTCCATCATATGTACCTCCTTCGTCACTCAGCACTATGCTTACATCTCCATTATAGGTCCCCGGGCCCCCCGCGCCCAGTTGCGGATTGCTGGAAATATTGCTGGAAATGGCACCCTGTCAATTCCGACAAATCAGAACAACTTTTTTTGTAAAATGGGTAGATTTTGTCAAAAGTATTTCCTTTTTTGCATAAAGAATGGTACAATAAAAACGCCCAGTCTTAAGAGAGAAGGGAATGGGAATGATAGGAAACCGCTTATACCTGCTAAGGAAAGCAGCGGGACTGTCACAAGCCGAGCTGGGGGATATGCTGTCCGTCTCGCACCACACCATATCCGCCTACGAAAAAGAGAAAAGTGACCCAAGCGACGCGACCAAGGTTTGGCTGGCCAGATTTTTCGGCGTTTCAGTGGATTATCTGATGGGGCTCAGTGATGAGCGCTACCCAGGCTATGCCGCCGCCTCTTCCGATGTATTGCTCCTGCCCGAGGGGCTTACGGAAGAACAGCGCAGCGCCGTGAAGGATTATGCTCTTTTTCTTGCCGAGCGCAACGGATAAGCTCGCATCCGTCGGCACCCGGGGCACCGTTATCTCTTTCGGTGGGGATAGCGGTGCCTCCTTTTTTATTGCACCCGCCGCCTTACGGCGCTATAATGGAACCAGCACAGGGGGCAGGCATTCGGGCCGTAGGCCCGGCGGCTCCGCCGCCGCAGCGCTCCGCGCTGTCACCGCCCTCCGGGCGGTGGGCCTGCGGCCCGCCCTGCCCTTCGCACCCCCTCAAAAAATCCACCCGAAAAGAGGTCCCCCCCTATGAAAGCCCTCCTCATCCTCCTGCTTGTCCTTGCTGTATTGTTCCTGCTGCTTCTGCTGCTCCTCCGCCCGGATCCCTCCGCCCGGAAGAAGATGGCCCCCTTTGTGGGGCGGCGCTACGCCCACCGCGGTCTGCACTGCGCCCAGGATGGCATCCCGGAAAATAGCCTTCCCGCCTTCCGCCGCGCTGTGGAAGCCGGCTACGGCATCGAACTCGACCTCCACCTCACCACCGATGGCCAGCTCGTCGTTTTCCACGATGACACCCTGGATCGCGTCTGCGGCGTCACCGGCCGGGTGGATGAAAAATCCTACGCCGAATTGCAGCAGCTCCGCCTGCTGGGCACCGAAGAACGCATCCCCCTCTTCTCGGAGGTCCTTGACATCGTCGCGGGGAAGATCCCCATGATCGTCGAGGTCAAGTATCAGAAAAATTACCCCGCCCTCTGCGAGAAAATGATGTCTCAGCTCCGGGATTACACCGGCCTGTATTGTGTCGAAAGCTTCCACCCCCAGGTCATCCTGTGGATGAAAAACCACGCCCCCGCCGTTGCCCGCGGCCTGCTCTCCGATCGCTATACCGAAGGCGAGGGCAATATGACCCGTCTCACCCCCGCCACCTGGGCCTCTCAGCAGCTTTTGTTCAATTGGCTCACCGCCCCGGATTTCATCGCCTACAATTACCTCACCGCCCCCCGCACCCGCACGCTGTCCCTCATCCGTAAGGTATGGCATGCCCCCTGCGTCGCATGGACGGTCCGCGATGAAAGTAAGGAGCCCCTGGCCCTTGCCCGCTTCGATGCCGTCATCTTCGAGCGCTACCGCCCCGCCCCCCGCATTACCCCACCTGTCGCGTAAAACCGACCATTTTGCTGTCAGTTTATGCCGAAATTAGAAAATTCGCTGCAATTTCCCATTAGGCACTTGACATTCACCTGGAAAAGGAATAACCTTAACTTGCCAAAATAAAATCGCCCCCGGGGGCGTCGCCGTGTTTGCCACGCAAACACGAAAACCCCTGCGGGTAAAGCAAAGGAGAGGTTACACAATGAAAAAGTTCCTAAGTATTGCTCTGGCGCTGCTCATGGTCTGCGTCATGCTCCCCATGGTAGCCCTGGCAGATGAATCTGTAACCACTGCTGAGGCACTGAAAACAGCTGTTGCAAACGGTGGCGAAGTAACACTGGGTACTAATATTCAAGCCAGCATTAAAATTCCTGTAGGCAAAACGGTTACTTTGAAGCTTAATGGTTATACGCTTACCAATGAAGCAAACAAGGACACTATTTATGTGGAATTGGGCGGTACCCTTGTTATTGAGGGTTCCGGCAAGGTGGATAATATATCTCATGCTTGTGCAGCGATTTTTAATAATGGTACAACCACTTTGAACGGCGGTACCTTTGACCGTAGCGAGGAAAAAAGCACAGATGGCAGTAGTGCGGCAGGTAATAGCTATTATACTATTCTGAATCATGGTCAGATGACCATTAATGATGGAGTTACTGTTACTTTGGCTAACGGCGATGAAGCTAAAGGTCGCTTCTCCAGCTTGATTGACAATGGCTATTATTCCTACACTGCAACAAACGAGCGTTCAGGTTATGTTAATGGTACTAACCAAGCTGAGCCGTCTTTGACCATCAATGGTGGTAATTTCAGCGGCGGTAAGATTACCATTAAAAATGATGATGGTGCTACACTGGTTATTAATGACGGAACTTTCACCAATGCATGGAACCGCGTAGTATACAATGCCAATGTAGCCACAATTAATGGCGGTAGTTTCTCCTGCCCTACTAATAATGAGATTGCAGTGGATAGTGATGGCCTTAATGACACCGTTAATAAGGGAATCTTGACCATTAGTGGTGGTACATTTGAAGGAAAAGTGATTAAGTCCAGCGGTAGCATTGCTGTTTCTGGTGGCACTTACACCAAAGGCGTTGATGCAAGCTACCTTGTTGAAGGCAAGACCATCAATTCCAACGGCACCGTAGTAGATAAGACCATCACCATCATCGTTCCCAGCGAGGGCGGCAGCACCACTACTACCACCCCCGATACCACCAAGAACCCCACTACCGGCGCCAATGACTTTGTCGGCCTGGCCGCCGCTGCCGCTGTTGTGGCCCTGCTCGGTTCCGCTGTCGTCCTCCGCAAAAAATAATCCCTAAAACCGCATAAAAAAGCTCCCCACCGGGGAGCTTTTTTTATGCCATTTCGCAGGAAATATAATCCAATATTTAGTCAAATTCAATCCATATTTTCCCTCATTCGTAAACTTTTCGTGAAAAAAAGTGAATTATTAACCTTTGGGCTGCAAAAAAGGGTCGTTTTTGCACTATTAGTGGGAGGGGTTTTTCCGCAGGTACTCGTCAATTTCCTGCGCCGCCTTTCGGCCGGCCCCCATTGCCAAAATGACGGTGGCCGCTCCGGTCACCGCATCCCCCCCGGCAAAAACGCCCGGCAGGGAGGTGCGGCAGCTGCCCTCCTCGGTGGTCAGCCGCCCGCGTCGGTCAGCCGCCAAACCGGCCGTCGTCCGGTGCAGCAGGGGGTTCGGTGTCGTCCCGATGGCCATGATGACCGCGTCACAGTCCAGGGTAAATTGTGCCCCCGGCACCACTTCGGGGCGGCGGCGGCCGCTTTCATCCGGCTCGCCCAGGGCCATGGTGTCGCACCGTATCCCGGTCACAAAGCCGTTTTCATCCCCCAGGATCTCCACTGGGTTGGTCAGCAGCCGGAAGGTGATGCCCTCCTCCTCGGCGTGCTCCACTTCCTCGGCTCGGGCAGGCAGCTCCTCCCGGCCCCGCCGGTACACGATGGTCACCTCGGCGCCGCAGCGCAGGGCGCATCGGGCGGCATCCATGGCCACATTGCCGCCGCCCACCACAACAGCCCGTTTTGCAGGCATCAGCGGGGTGGCGGCTCCCGGTTCGGCGGCATGCATCAGGTTGATACGGGTCAGCCATTCATTGGCGGAAAAAACACCGCACAGCGTTTCACCGGGGATGCCCATGAAGTTGGGCAGGCCGGCCCCGCTGCCCAGGAATACGGCCGAAAAACCGTCCTTCAGCAGCTCCTCCACCGGTATCGTCCGGCCTATGACGGTGTCGGTCTGGATGGTGACGCCCAGCTTTTCCAGCCCGGCGATCTCCTCATGCAGGATGTCCTTTGGCAGGCGGAAGGCTGGGATGCCATAGGCCAGCACCCCGCCGGGGGTGTGCAGCGCCTCAAAAACGGTGACGGAATAGCCCATCCGGGCCAGCTCCCCCGCGCAGGCCAGGCCGGCCGGCCCGGAGCCGACCACGGCGACCTTTTTGCCCTTTTCTTCGGCGCGGGATGGAGCCTTTGGCTCCTGCTGGGCCCGGTGCCAATCGGCCACAAAGCGTTCCAGCCGGCCGATGGCGACGCTTTCGCCCTTCTTGCCCCGGACACAGACGGCCTGACACTGGTTTTCCTGGGGGCACACCCGCCCGCAGACGGCAGGCAGGGTATTATCCGCCGAGAGGATCTCCCAAGCGGCGGCAAAATCGCCTTCGGCGACTTTGGCAATAAACTGCGGAATGCGTACACCCACCGGGCAGCCGGAACGGCAGGGCGCGCCGGGGCAATCCAGGCAGCGGCGGGCCTCCTCCATGGCGGTTATTTCATCGTAACCCAGGGCGACCTCCTCAAAATTGCGGCGGCGGACGGCCGGGGACTGTACCGGCATGGGGGCGGCGGTGGGGGAAAGATTGAGATTTTGGTTCACGGGGATTCCTCTTTTCGGGTAGGGATTTTATGGGAAAATGGGATGGAAAGCGGCAGGCGGCCCGCAGGGCGGTTCCAGCCTTCTGCGCAAATTTTGGTCAAGGGAGTCCGCCGGGTTCCCGGCCCGGCAAGGGGCTGGGGAAGGTCGATGCAGGGGGCAGGCAAAACGGGGCCGACCTGCTGCACCGAGGAAAAGCAAAGCAAAATGGCGAGCTTGCAGTTTGCTGGGGATGGGGCTCCTGCAGGGGGTGGGGTGCCCGAAGGGCGCTTCGGCTCCGCCGAAGCCGGCCGCAAAGCCGCCGAGGCCGTCCTGCGGACGGCCTGCCCTTCGGGCGCCCCGGCCGCGCGGAAATTCAGCGAAAATACAGGGTTACTTCGGCTCTAGGCCCAGCAGACGGCAGGCGGCTTCACGGCTTTGCTTCTCCTGTGCGCGGTAAATGCGGCTGCGGCGGATGGCCTCAGCAAAATCCACCTGGTGTCCGTCAAATTCAGGCCCATCCACGCAGGCAAAGCGCACCTGCCCGCCCACGGTGAGACGGCAGCAGCCGCACATCCCGGTGCCATCGATCATGATGGGATTCATGCTGACGGTGCAGGGGGTATCCCAGCGGGCGGTCAGGTCACTAACGGCCTTCATCATGGGCAGGGGGCCGATGGCGAAAACCATGTCGAAGCGCTCGCCCTGCTGCAAAAGGCGTTCCAGCGCCCCGGTGACAAAGCCCTGCTCCCCGGCGGTGCCGTCATCGCTGCAGAGGAGAAAACGGTCGCAGGAAGCGGCCATTTCCTGCGCCAGGATGACCTGCTGGGCGCTGCGGAACCCGGCGATGGCGGTGACCCGGCAGCCCCCGCGGTGCAGGGCAGCGGCAGTGGGCAGGGCGATGGCGCAGCCCAATCCGCCGCCGATGACAGCGGCATTCTGGAAGCCTGCGATGTGGCTGGGGCGGCCCAAAGGGCCGGCGAAGGTGGGCAGGGTATCACCGGGCCGGAGGGAATCCAGCAGCAGGGTGGTGCCGCCCACCACCTGGTAGACGATGGTGACGGTTCCGGCCACGGGGTCAAAATCCGAGATGGTGAGGGGAATGCGCTCGCCATTTTCGGTGGGGCGGAGGATGATGAACTGGCCGGCGGCGGCATGGGCGGCCACTTCCGGGGCCGAGAGGACCATGCGGCTGATGCCGGGGGCCAGGACTTCTTTGCGGAGGATGGGTGCTTTCATGGGGAGATTGCTTCCTTTCGGGGGTGAGATTGGTAGGGCGCCAAAAAGCAGGCGCAAAAAGGCAGGACGCCTGGAGGTGCGTACAGACGAATCTTTGCGAGCGGATACTGCCCAAAGCGGGGCAGGTCGCTGTGCAATGGGGGCTGGGGAAATGGCTGCCCGATGGGGGCGGCGCAGATGGGGTGCGTTTGCAGCTGTGCAAGGCCGCAAGCCCTTGAAAAAGCGAAGGCGCTTTCAGACGGTTGGATTTACAAACAAAAGCGCGCGCAAAACAAAGTGGGGCGGGCCCTCTTTGCGGTGGGGGCGTGTCATATGTGAGTCCGGATTATGGGACAGCACGCCTGCTATACTGGAGGCAGTAAAGCGAAAGGGGTGCCGGATATGCGCTATGAAATGAGATTTGTGCGGGGCCATGTGGAGGTCTACGATAAGGACGGGCGGTTTGTATTTTCCGCCGATAATGAGCGGGAGGCTGAGGAGGACCTGGCGATGCTGATTGCCTGAGTAGGAGCAGGGGGCAGAGGTTTGGGGGCGGCAGCCCCGGCGGCGGAGCCGCCGTGAGGCCCCCGCAGGGGGCCGTAGCCGGCCCGGAGGGCCGGCTGGGATGCCGCCCGATGCCAGGTCCCGGCAAAAATTCCGAAATTATACGATGAGAGTCACGGCGTTTTTGTTATTGAGAATGTGGGTATGGCTGAAGGTGCCGCCATACTCGCCATCGATGGTCCAGCTGATCTCGTGGCTGGATTCGAAGGTGATATCCGAGGCGTGGAACATTTTGACCAGCGGGCCATCAAAATTTTGGGTCATTATGGCGGTGAGCATGGCCTGCGCTTCGAGGGCATTGGTGGGATTCTTGACCAAAAGCAGCTCGTACATGCCGTCATCCAGCAGGACTTTTTCGGGATCGAGCTTTAAGACGCCACCCAGGGAGATGGTATTGGTGACGGCGCCGAAGAGGTAATCCTCCTCAAACTGCTCGTCATCGGCGGTGATTTTGACATGGATGGGCAGGATCTTGCCCAGGCTCTTGACGCCCTCCAGAATATAGGCCAGGTGGCCGAGGGCATTTTTGATCTCCTGGGGGGTGGCGTAGCTGGTTTCGGTAAAGGCGCCGAAGGCGGCGATGTAATTGAAATAGCGGTCATTGAGGGTGCCGACATCCATATGGAACTCATTGCCGGTGACGGCCCGCAGGGCGGCTTCCTCCACCCGGGTGGGCAGCCGCAGGCTGACGGCCAGATCATTGGTGGAGCCGAGCGGAATATAGCCCATGGGGCGGCGGTCCTGCCGCTGCATCATGCCGCTGACCATTTCATTGAGGGTGCCATCGCCGCCGCAGCAGACCACTAGATCGAACCGGCCGGCGTCCTCCAGCACTTTCCGGGTGCAATCCAGTCGGGCGCGGGTGGGGTAGACGGTGACCTCGTAATCGTGGTCGGCGAAGATCTTGACCATTTTGTAGAGGTCGGTTTGGGCCTGCTGGCGGCCGGCCATGGGATTGATGATAAACAGAAGCTTTTTCATGGGGTGTTTTCTCCTTAGCATCAAATGGGATGTGGTGAGCGGGGGTGGAGGGCCGCAGACCCGGCGGCGGAGCCGCCGACACGAGCGGAGCTCGTGTGTTTCGGCGCAGCCGAAACGGCCTGCGGCCCGATCCTGCGGCTTGCGGGGATTTGCCGAGGACAGAGCCCGGATTTTTAGCGAGTGAGGATAAAGCCGGTGAGGGGGTCAGCCGTACAGCGCGAGGACCGACCGCAGGTGGGCCTGGAACTGCTGGACGATCGGCTGAGGGGAGAGGACCTGCACCGAGGTGCCGAGGCCGGTGATCCAGGCGAAGAACTGCGGGCTGGGCACCACCTCCACGGTGATGGTGAAGCCTGCCGGGGTGGGGGTGAGGATCCTATCCCGGCCAAAGCGGTCAAAGACAATATTGGCCATATTCGCAGCAAATTGCAGGGTGATCTGCTGAGGCTCGCCGCCGTACATGCCAAAGACCTTGCGGGAGTATTCCGCGGGGTCAAAGCGGGAGAAGAGCTCTTTTCCCAGGCGTTCCTCGCCGGTTTGGGTGATGGCTTCCATCTTATCCACCCGGTAGTGGCGGCGTTCCCCGTGCTCGGCATCGTAGCCGACGAGGTAGTAATTTTCGTCATCCCACAGGAGTGCCCAGGGACTGATCTGGTAGCGCTTACCTTCGTGCCGGTATTTCTTTTTACCGGTGATGTCCCAATCGAAATAGCGGAAGGTGATACGGCTGCCGGCGGCGATGGCGCTGTGCAGGGCATCCACATTGTAGTAGATGCTCTCGTTCATATTCTTGACCCGGTGGGTGACATAGACCTGGCGGCGCAGGGCCTGGGCCTCGTAGCGGCTGGCCAGCATTTCCAGCTTGGTGATGAGCGCATTGCTTTTGCGCAGGGAGAGGAATTTGCTGCTCTGCACGGCATCCACCAGCAGCTTTAATTCCGGCAGCTGGAACTCCCGGCTGGCCACATAGTAGCCGCCGCCCTGGGCCTTGCGGTACTCCACATCCAGGCCGCACTGACGCAGGGCTTCGATGTCATCGTAGAGACTTTTGCGCTCGGCGGGGATATCGTGCCGGGCCAGGTATTCGATCATTTGGGGGATGGTGGCGGGGTGCTCCTCATCAGTATTTTGCAGTAGGAACTGCCACAGGTACAGGCACTTGAGCTTTTGATTGGCAGCGCGGGCCATGGGGTCCCTCCTCCCGGTGAATTTTACGCCACCATTTTACCATAGCGCGCAGGGAAATACAATGGATAAAGGGCGCGGTTGGGGGGCTGCTTTTCCGTGGTGAAAAGGAGGCAAAAGAATTTCGGTGCTGAATTTGTGGGTGCCTAGCGGCGAAAGCCTCCCTTGTGCAAAGGGAGGTGGCACGGCGCAGCCGTGACGGAGGGATTGATGGCACAAATTATGCCAAAGTTTCATCTCGCTTTCGGCGGGGCGTTGATTTTGCAGGGTGCAAAGCCTGTACGCCTGCCCGGCGGGGGCCTACTTTTGTATGTGCGCATCGTCGCGGGCTTTGCTCCATGTCGGGTTGCTATCCCTATGGGATAGACAACCCTCCAACGCTCCGCCGCTCCTCCTTTCCCCA
>ERZ836877.4750-NODE-4750-length-13591-cov-4.060136_pt1 | contig 13591 bp, 10 predicted proteins | sample MGYA00519469_ERZ836877 | MGnify/ENA primary metagenome ERZ836877 (study PRJEB31850, sample SAMEA3708809) | human gut metagenome | biome: human gut; feature: human-associated habitat; material: faeces | place: China | collected 2014 ... | reverse complement strand
CCTGGGTTTCACCAAGGAGCAGGTCACATTCGTGGCCGACACCGCGGCCGGCTCGAAGGAAGTGGACCTGCACATGACCGTGCGCGATCCCGGCCGTCTGTGTCGGTTCCGCCATGTGTTCATCGTCACCAACTTCTCGCAGAACGAAGATGCCACCCTCATGCGGTTCGAGGGCACCGACACCATCACATGCGAGGGTCTGAAAATTCTTTACGGCCCCGACCGCTATCTGCGCCCCACCGTGCTCTCGGAGCAATGCTTCATCCGTCCCGGCGAAATCTACTCCACATCGGCGGTCGACCGCACCTACGAGGCTTTCAATCGGCTGCAGATTCTGAAATATGTCAACATAGTCACTCGCCCGGCCGGCGAGGCAGCCGACCCTGAGACGCCGGGCGGCGAGGAGAATCTCGACGTCTACATCCTGCTGTCGCGCACCAAAAAGCAGGCAATCCAGTTTGAACTGGAGGGCACTAACTCCGAGGGCGACCTCGGTGTCGGCGGCGGCATCACATGGAACAACCGCAACATCTTCCATGGAGGCGAAGTGCTCACCGCCAAGCTCCGCGGCGCCTACGAAAGCCTGTCGGGAAATCTCGAGGGGCTGATCAACGACCGCTACACCGAGCTGGCGGCTGAGGTGGGCATCACATTCCCCAAACTCAAGGCGCCATTCCTGCGCAGCGGCTTCAAGCGGCGCAGCCCGGCCACCACCGAGTTCGCGCTGACGTTCATGTGGCAGGAGCGGCCCGAATACACCCGCGTGATCGCAGGCGCCGCATGGCGCTTCAAGTGGGCCACGCTCAGCAACCGCACCCGCCGCACATTCGACCTGATCGACCTCAACATTGTGTCGCTGCCGCGCTCCACGGTGAATTTCATCGACAACATCGCCCCCGATAACCCGTTGCTGCGCTACAGCTATGAGGATCACTTCATCCTCCGCACAGGCTTCACATGGTACAAGACCAACCGCCGCACACCCACCACCTCCTCCACCCTCTACCGCCTGCCGCGCCAGGTCAACACCTACACCCTCCGCTTCGCCATCGAGACAGCCGGCAACCTGCTCTTCGCTGTCTCAAAAATGGTGGGGCAGCACAAAAAGGATGGCGCCTACAAAATCTTCGGCATCCCTTACGCCCAGTATGTCAAAGGGGAGGCCGACTACACCATCAACCACGCCTTCTCGTCGCGCAGCTCCATCACATTCCACTCCGGCCTGGGCATCGGCTACCCTTATGGCAACGCGTCGATGATTCCGTTCGAGAAACGCTTCTATGCCGGAGGCGCCAACTCGGTGCGCGGATGGAGCGTGCGCTCGCTCGGTCCCGGCTCGTTCGACGGCCACAACAATGTCACCGACTTCATCAACCAGTGTGGCGACATTTCCATGCTGCTGTCGCTCGAACTGCGCGGCAAGCTTTTCTGGGTGTTCGAGGGCGCTCTTTTTGTCGATGCCGGCAATGTGTGGACCATCAAGAGCTACCCCAATCAGGCTGGCGGCCTCTTCCGCTTCAAGGATTTCTACAAAGAGATAGCGCTGGCCTACGGCGTCGGCCTGCGCCTCGACTTCACCTATTTTCTGCTCCGTTTCGACCTTGGATTCAAGGCCCACAACCCCGCCCGCGGACAGGAACGCTGGCCCATAGCGCACCCCGACTGGGGACGCGACGCCACCTTCCACTTCTCGGTGGGATACCCCTTCTGATTCTTACAGCATTTGAAACAATTTGTTATGAAACAACTTGTGATTTTCGATCTCGACGGCACTCTGCTCAACACCATTGCCGACCTAGGCAATGCCGCCAATCATGCGCTTGAGCGTGCCGGGCTGCCCCTCCACCCCATCACGGCCTACCCCCGCTTCGTGGGCAACGGCGTGCGCCGACTCATCGAGCGCGTGCTACCCGAGGGACTCCGCACTCCCGAAAAAGTAGACGAACTTCTCGCCTATTTCAAGGAATATTACGACTCGCATCTCCATGTCGACACCGTGCCCTATCCCGGCATCCCCGAGCTTCTTACCGAACTTACCCGCCGCGACATCAAGGTGGCCGTGGCCTCCAACAAATATCAGAGCGCCGTGGACCGTCTGATCGGCCATTTCTTCCCCGACATACCCTGGGCGGCCGTCGAAGGGCAGAAAGAGGGGTTTCCCACCAAACCCGACCCGTCGATTGTATTCGAGATTCTGTCGCTGGTGCCCACCCCCAAATCGGAAGTGCTCTATGTGGGCGACTCGGGCGTTGACATGGAGACTGCCCGCCGCGCGTGCGTCGACTCCGTAGGCGTCACCTGGGGATTCCGCCCGCTTGAGGAGCTTCTGGCCAACCATGCCGACCAGATTGCCGGCACGCCCAACCAGATTCTGCGACTGGCGATATAACTGCCGCCATCCCCACAAATCCCATTCCCCATCAAACCGCATTCACAATGAAAAAAGTGTGGAAACTGCTGCGTGTGCTGCTGCTCCTGTTTTTCGGCAGCTCTATCGGCGCCGTAATCCTTTTCAGATTCGTGCCGGTGCCTGTGACCCCTCTCATGATTATCCGTGCTGTAAACCCGCAGGGCACCGACACGCAGAAAGAACGCGAGCGCCACTGGCAACACCAATGGGTGAGCTACGACGAGATTTCGCCGTGGATGCCCCGCGCCGTGGTGGCATCGGAAGACGGGCGTTTCTATGAGCACCACGGATTCGATTTCAAGGAGATTCAGAATGCCATCGACGAGGGGAAGGCGGGCAAACGCCAGCGCGGAGCCTCCACGATTTCGCAGCAGACCGCCAAGAATGTGTTTCTATGGCCCGGCCACTCATGGGTGCGCAAGGGGCTTGAAGCCTATTTTACGGTGCTGATAGAGCTTTTCTGGTCGAAAGAGCGCATTATGGAGGTGTATCTCAACAGCATCGAAATGGGCGCGGGCATCTACGGCGTGGAGGCCGCCTCGCAGCACTATTTCGGATGCACGGCAAAGGAACTGTCGAAACCTCGGGCGGCGCTGATAGCGCTCTGCCTCCCCTCGCCGCTCAAACGCGACCCGGCACACCCGTCATCCTACATGCGGCGGCGCCAGCGCACCATCATGCGTTATATGTAGAGTTGTAGCGGCGCAGAAATTCCTCCAGCGAGTCGGCCGAGGTCAGACCGAATTTGCTGCGCAGACGCCAGCGCGCCTGCTTCACCGACTCGGGACGAATGCCGAGCACACCGGCGATATGTTTATTCTCCATGCCGGTGACGATATACGATGACATGCGTATGTCGGCCGCCGTCAGCGTTGGATAGTCGGCCTTGAGGCGTTCGGAGAAACCGGGATGCACCTCTCCGAATACCTCCACGAAACTTTCGCGGTGCTGTTTCACGCTGCTGTGCTGACGGATGGTGTTTCCGAACTTGATTGCCGTGGACCGGCTCACCTCGCCCAATTCCGACAGGCGGGTCATCTCCGACTCCATGTCGTTGATCAACCTGTCTTTCTCCTTTATAACCAGTTCATTGGCAAGCAGTCGCCGGTTGGTGCGCTCGAGTTCCAGATCGTTGCTCACCTTTGCAAGCCGCTGTTGCTGCAATTTACGCCAGAACACGATGCATGCGCCGATGAGCAGCAGTAACGCAGCGAAACAAACCGAAATAGTGAATATCACCGACTCGCGGTTTTTAAGCTCCGCCTGGGTGTGAAGCATGCGGATTCGTCCGGCCAGTATGGCGTTGCAGACATCGGTGCCATTGTTTGCTCTGTTGATCGAGTCGTTGAGCTCGGCCCATTCCCGCAGATATTCCAGAGTGCTGTCGACATTCCCTTCGTCAACCCAGTAGCTGGATGCCGACCTCAGGTAATCCCTGACCATAGAGGGATTTTCTGCCTGATCAATATACTTTCGACCAAAGTCAAGATACTCCCGAGCCTTTTTGAGATTATTATTGCGAAGTGCCACCTCGGTCAGAAACGCGGAATATAGTGTGTAAAGCTGCCCCGCGCCCGGATCTTTCTGGGCAAGCCGGAAAGCCTCGTCAAGCGCCACCGTATCGCGGTGACGAAGCGAATACACATTAATCAGCACCCTGTGACGCACAGCGTCGGACATCCTGTACACTGTGTCCTGAAGCATATCATGCCATTCTCGCTCGCATGCTGCGGTGTCGCCCGACAACAGATATACATTCGCCAGATTCATGCGGTTGTTAGCTGCTATATCCGCATACCCGCCGAGTGTGACCAGCGAATCGCTCTTGCGCAGATATTGTTTCGCCTCGTCGTAGACACCAAGCTCATAGAGGAACAGGCCGATTTCCTGCGCAGTAGCACCCGAAATAACCAAATCGCCGGTACTGAGGAAAAATTCATACTGGTCTACCAGCTCCTGATACCGTTCGACCGTCGGTTCATGATAATCCAGATCAACCTGCCATTTCATGCGCCGGTAATCATAGGGAGAATGTGCCGAGTCGGTCATCGCTATGGCACTGTCGATATATGCGCTATACAAGGAATCCTCGCTGAGATAGAATTGTGCGCGTCCCCGCCAGAACATGGTGCGCCGGGCAATCACCTCGTCATCGGGATGAAGGGCGGCAATGCTCTCCATCCTTTCAACGATGGGAAAAATCTCGGGTATCGACTCGCATGCTATCATAAGGCGTTCCACGCGCAGTGTCAGCGAGTCGAATTCCGGGTCAACGGGTGTCCATCCGAAAGGCGACAGATTCCGTTGGCGGTGGCACGACGACCCCGCCACAAGTGTAAGAATCAATATAAGTAAGAGGGCAGGTAACTTTTTCATTACTCTGCAAAGTTAGCGCTTTTTTAACATCTTTATCCCCTAATATACCCCGTTTATGCCCCGGATTTGCCTTTGTAGACCGCAAATAGACCGCTTTAAAGGCTGTTTCCTCCCCTTTTTGTCTACCTTTGCACCACTCCGCGAAAATTCTATCACAATTATATGAGACAATTCTTACTTATCGCATTTCTGGCCGCAACAGTTTTCAGCGGCCGGGCCATCACTTACAAGTACGACAATTTCGACGCTTCGAAAAAAACTTGTCGCCTGCTCAGCTGGGGCGGCACTCAGCCCTCGTCGGGCAAGCTCGTGCTGAAGGACACCTATGAAAAGGATGGTGTCACCTACAAGATCAACGCCATCGCACCCCACGCCCTCGACAATCTAACCGAGGTCACCGAAATCACCATCGGCGCAAACATCAAGGAAATCGGCAGCAACTGCTATGCTACCCCATGGGCTGCAGCCGAAAACTTCTATAATTGTTCCAAACTTACCACTTTCAAAGTCGCCGACGGCAACAGCTTCTATATGGCCACCACCAACGGCCTGCTCATCCGCAAGGAGAAGGACGAATACGTGCTGGTGCGTGTGCCCCAGAAATTCACCACAGCCAACGGCAAACTAATCCCCGGAAGCAGCATCGAAACCATCGCCCGTAACGCATTCCACGGCAACAGCACCATCACCACCCTTGTGCTCCCTCCAAATCTGGAGGCACAATACATTGGCGGAGCTTTCACCGGCATGAAAAAGCTGACCTCGTTTGAAGTGAACAGCAACAACCGGGAAATGGAAGCTATCAACGGCGTGCTCTATACCGTCGACCGGAAAACCCTCCTGGCTTTCCCGCAGGCTGCATCCGCCACCAAGTTCAACGTTCCCTCGTCAGTCACCGCCATCGGCGAATGCGCATTCCAGGGGAGCCGCAACCTCAACGAAATCGGGCTTTCAAGCGTTACCACAATCGGCAAAAACGCCTTTGCCAACTCGGCGCTGACGGTACTGACAATCCCCGCCTCGGTAACTGAAATCGAAGCCGGAGCATTCCGCAGCTCAAAAAAACTTGAAGCGGTTGATTTCCGAGGCAAACTGAAGCTCGGCGACGCCGTCTTCAAGAATTGCAAGAATCTCGCATCGGCCAACCTTTCGCCCGAACTCACGCTGGAACGTGACAGTATTTTCGCCGAAACCGGTTTTACTAAAATTTCTTTCATGGCTGGAGTGGAAGATCTGCAGGACTGGTGGAACCTTGGCGGAATCGGCAATTATTGTTTCGCAGACTGTGCCAATCTCGTCGAACTTGACCTCTCTCAATACAACAACAACGGCTCGTATATGCATTTCGGACTTGATGTCACCTCCGGCTGCCCGAAACTCACCAACGTCAAACTCCCCAAATCCACCAGCTTTTCAGGAGGAAGCGACGGACGCAGCAATTTCGGAACCAACTCCAACATTTCTATGATCACCATTGGGAAATTCTTAAGAGTCGGCACCGAGATGCTCCGCTATACTTCAGGCAAACACACCGTCAACATCTATAATCAGGCCACTGCCAATGGCGTTGAACATTCCCCCTTCGCCTATTTTTTCGAAGTCAAGGACGGAGCTACCCTCACCCCCCGCATCTACATCGACGCCTACAAACTATCCAATAAAATCCCCTACAGCTATGTAGTGCCCGGAGCCGAATACTTCATCCCCGGAGGCACAATCCAGAACTATCAGGACGCCGTAGACACCGAAGGCTGCAAAGTGAAAGAAATCTACAACATCCGCCTCGAAGAATCCTTAGGCCGCGTATTCCTCGAAAGCAAAATGCCCCCGCGCATCCAGTTCAAGTCGATCGAAATCGACGGCAAATACTCCGCCTATGTCGGCAAAGACGGTTACGCACCCCTCGGTTCTGCCGTCCACACAGGCAAAACCCTCACCGTAAAATACACCCTTGACGGCGTGGAATTCCAGACCGACTACCCCCTGGAAGAGCTGCGCAACGCAGGCATTGACGACGTCACCGCCGACGCCGCCCCCCTCTCCTACGAAATCCACACCCTCGCAGGCATCGCCGTGACCGCCGGCTCAGGCGCCCCCGACCTCTCCGCCCTCACCCCCGGCATCTACATCGTCACCACACGCCTCTCCGACGGCCGCACCCACACCGAGAAACACCTCGTCCGATAACACCCTTCCCCTCTCTTATCTCTCTCCAAATTCTCTTCTCTCTACATTTCACTCTCCTCCCCTCTCCAACCTCTCTCCAAAGAAAAATCCGTCCAACCCGCATACCCCCAGCGCTGTGTCAAGCATTTTGACACAGCGCTAATTATACCCGGATGGGAGGGTGCTGTCAGAATGGTTCAGATGGTAGGAGCTTGGAGGTGAGGCTGATGGGAGCAATCTGGAGGTTGTGACCGAGGCCGAACCCTTCAAGCGACGACCCAGATGAGCCATTATGACACACCCTCCACATAGCAAGGCTGCACCATTCGACAGCGCTTTGAATCAACAAAGACCCCGATGCACAGTAGCACCGGGGTCTCCGTTATATACAGATGAACCTCCGACGAGGTTCGGGGATGGCGGATTACTTGTCCTGAACGAGGGTGAAGAGTAAATCTTTCTCGTCGTCGGGATTCTGCTGGATTTCAACCTTGCCTTCGCGGGCAAGCCAGCCGATTGCAGCAAAGATTTCTTCTTTTTTGAGTTTGGTTTCTTTTTTAAGCTGCTTGATACCAGCGACTACGTCTTTGCCATTAAGGGCATTCCATACGAGACCGGCCCAAGTGCCGATTGCTTCTGCGTTCATTGTGAATTGAATTAAATGTTAAACTGTAGAGCGAATTTAGATGCATTTGTGCCATTGACTGAGGCACAATGACTTTCGATTTTTGGAGTACTACAATCCATTAACAGTGCAAATTTATGTAAAAATTTATTATCCACCAAGTTATGGATTATATTTTTTCTCCTCGAATAATATAACACAATTCAAAAGGTTAAGGTTCAACCCGTTACGCTTTTTCTTTATTTCTCCGATTTTTTTGTAACTTTGTGGCTGAATATGTGTTATCTATCGTAAGAACTTGTGTTCCAATGCTTGTTTAATAACTCCCGGTATGGCCAAAAAGTCGAACAAGAAAATCAATGCCTCACCCTCGGCAGCCGATGCATACGTAACATCGACCGGCATGTGCGTAAGAAGCACAGGCTCGCAATACGATGTGTTACTCGACAACTCTGCGGGTGAGGTGATTCCATGCAAGGTAAAAGGCAACTTCCGCCTGAAAGGGATTCGCACCACAAACCCCGTTGCGGTCGGCGACCGCGTCACCCTGCTACGCAACGCCGACGGCTCGGCCTACATCACAGCCGTGGCTCCCCGACGGAACTATATCATCAGGCGCGCCAGCAACCTCTCGAAAGAGGCCAGCATCCTTGCCGCCAACCTCGATGGCTGCATGCTGGTGGCCACGCTGAAACACCCTGTCACCGCCACCACCTTCATCGACCGTTTCCTGGCCACAGCCGAAGCCTATTCCGTGCCCGCCACTCTTGTTATCAACAAAACCGATCTGCTCGACACCTACGACGACCGGGAGTTGCTTGAGGCTGTGCGGTATCTTTATGAATCAATAGGTTATACCGTTGTCCCCGTGTCGGCACACACAGGCGAAGGGCTTGACCGCCTGCGCGAATTGCTGCAAGGCCGCACCACCCTGCTGTCGGGCAACTCGGGCGTGGGGAAATCCACACTCATCAACGACCTTATTCCGGGTCTTGACCTGCGCACCGCCGCCATCAGCGACGTTCACGACCAGGGCACACACACCACTACCTTCTCGGAGATGTTTCCTCTACCCTTCGGCGGCTGGATCATAGACACACCGGGCGTACGCGGTTTCGGCACTATAGAGATGACCCCGCAGGAGGTATCGCACTATTTCCCCGAGATTTTCCGTGCTTCGGACGAGTGCAGATTCGGCGATTGCAGCCACACTCATGAACCCGGATGCGCCGTACTCAAAGCGCTGGAGGAAAATCGCATAGCTCAATCGCGCTACAACTCATATCTCTCCATTCTCAACGAAATCGACGAAGGAAAATACCGCGCACCGCAATGATCTCCGGCGGCAAAAATTGAAACGGCGACAAGAATCTTTAGTCACAGTCTGAGCAACCGGGAAAACCCGCGGATGTGTGTCAGCACCCATGCCCCTGCGATCCCGAGTGTCAGTGCAGCCACGATATTGACCGGTAAAAAAATTGCCGGGTGCAACCGGGCTGTATATCCGGCTACTATCTCCAATGCACATTCACAGAGCAGAAAAGCAGGGAAAAACAATACCCCGACAGAATCGAGAAAACGGAACTTGCCGCCGGAAAGATCGGCGCGAAGCAAAAAAGCCGCCACCGACGTAACAAGGAGCACTGCGGCCGGGGAGCCGTAGACATATTCAAAAACCCTGACACCTGTTTGTCCGTAACCGATGTGATTGACCAGCAGTGTCGCGGCAGCAGCTGACAGTATCACCCACCATTTACCGACACAGAGGATGGAGGGACAGGCTTTCATCATTCCTCCAAGGCAAAAATAGCCCACCCAGATCCATAACCTGTAATGTTGTGGAATATCCGGTTCATACCATAGAGCATCGCGGTTGCCCAGGAGATAAGCCGACGAGACAAACGCCATCAACATCAGGCATGTCAGCAACAGCGCTCCAAACAGTCGCTTATTATATAGGTATAATCGGTTGATGAGCGGATAAAGCAGATATACCATCATTAGAGCACCCACAAACCACAACAGAGACAACAATCCATTTTTGAACATGGAGCAGAGTATCTCATTTGCGAAATCCGCGGCATGAAACCAGGGAGCATCCGTTGAAAAATAATTCCATCCTATTATCAGGAATCCCATCACAAAAGAAGCAACGACCAGTGCAAGGCATTTGCGCGCCACATATCGGTAGCCGCAATTTTCACGCCGTCCCAACAACACATATCCGCTGGCAAAGAAGAATCCGGGTATTGCTATGACCACAGCCATTTCACAGATGCGTACCCACCATAGAAAAGCCCAACCGCACAGCGCATCAGTTTTCATGGCGGAGTGACACACCACCACACCTGCGAGAGCCAGGAGCTTCAGCAGGTCAATTGCACGTATGCGTGCGGTAGCTCCTGCGATGCCGGCAGGGGTATGTGAAGATGTTTCGGTCAATTGTGGGGTCATCAGTCGTTATACTGGCTTGACATTATGGAATCAACCTTGTCGTTGATCAGCATGTCGAGCAAATCTATGGTCGACGGTGTGTTCTGAGCCTGCAACTGAGGTGCCGGTGCTGGCACAGAGACAGCTGACGGCGCCGGCTCGGTCGGTCTACGCTCACCGCCATGAAGGCTTGCATAGGCTCGCGGAGCGGCTTCGACGCGCGCTCCGGTCACATAGCGGTCACCCCAGTAACCGGTGTCGCAGCTGCTCACCATCACTCCGCGGCTCGAAGATGCATGAATCATGCGGCCGTCGCCGATATACAGCCCCACGTGCGACACCCTTTCGATTGCCGGCGCCGCCGAGGGCTTTCCCAGATCGCTCACGCCGTAGATTTCATCATTGTTCATCTCGGGGTCGGTCACATCGGTTTTCAGCGGCTGGGCGAAAAACACAAGGTCGCCGGGCAACATCTGGTTACGAGCCACCTGCGTGCAATATCGCACCTGCTCGCGGGTGGTGCGTGGGATTTTAACCCCGGTGACCTCGCTGTAGACAGTCATCACAAGTCCCGAACAGTCGGTGCCCGAGCGCTGCGCGCCTCCAAAGAGATAACGGGTGCCGATCCATCCCTGGGCGTTGCCAATCAAGGCCCGGGCCAAAGGGTCGTCGACACCACGGGTGTAGTCGGCCGGAGGCACCGGCGCATGCTTCGGGCCTGCGGGCTGCGAGGTGGAATAGCCGTCGCTCCCCCGTTTCACAGACTTGCGCGACGGACCGCACCCCGCAAGGAGCGAGGAGGCGACTATTACAGTGCACATGGCAGCGATGATCTTTCTGAGCGACATTTATTAAACAAACCCTAATAATTAGACAAGCTCTTTACAAAGTGATTTCTTTTACAAAAATAGTGCATTCCGCATTCTCAGACAAATATTACAGAAATTTTTCAGAGCACATGCAACTTTTTAAGTAACTTTGGCGTCTAATGAAGCAAATAGTGCAAATTTTAACAAATGGACATACTTAAAGTAGAGAACGTAAGCAAACGTTATACCAACCATCAGGCTCTCGACAATGTGTCGCTGTCTGTGCCCGAAGGCACCGTCTACGGTCTGCTCGGGCCCAACGGCGCCGGCAAGACCACTCTGATACGCATCATCAATCATATCACCGCGCCCGATTCAGGCACTGTCGAATTCATGGGGCATCCCCTCGTGGCCGACGATGTGAAACAAATCGGGTACCTCCCCGAAGAACGCGGCCTGTATAAAAAAATGAAAGTGGGCGAACAGGCCATCTTTTTCGCACGCCTCAAGGGGCTGTCGCGTGCCGAGGCCGTCGCCCAGCTGAAAGTATGGTTCGAGAAATTCGGCATCTCTGACTGGTGGAACCGAAAAGTGGAAGAGCTTTCAAAGGGCATGGCCCAGAAGGTGCAGTTTATAGTCACCGTGCTCCACCGGCCCAAGCTGCTGATTTTCGACGAGCCTTTCTCGGGATTCGACCCCATCAATGCCGATCTGCTGAAAAACGAAATTCTCGAGCTGCGCCGTCAGGGAGCAACCGTGATATTCTCCACTCACAACATGGAGAGCGTGGAGACTCTCTGCGACAACATCACTCTGATCGACCGCTCGCACAACATCCTCTCGGGCAATGTCAACGAAATCCGCAACGATCTGGGTCGTGGCCGCTACCGCATCCGTTTTGAAGGTGAGCCCGACGATCTGCGCACAGCCCTGGGCGACCGCCTCACAGAGATTGACTTCACCCGCGACGTCAACTCGCCCGTCATCGATGCCGTGATGCGCATCGCTCCCGATGTGCCCCGCCGCGAAGCGATCGCTCTGGCCAACGATGCCGTCGACATCGTTAGTTTCGACCGTGCACTCCCCTCGATGAACGAAATTTTTATCCAGACCGTAAAATCCAATCAGTAATACCTCAACCCGGAAAAATGAGTAATCTCGCCATAGTGATCCGACGCGAATACATGGAGCGCGTCGGCAAAAAAAGTTTCATCCTCACCACCCTGCTGATGCCCCTGTTAATGGTGCTTCTGATGGTGGCGCCAACGCTGATCATGCTTTTTTTCAATGATCCGTCGGAAAAAACCATTGTAGTCGACGACCAGAGCGGCATAGTGCTGCCGATGCTCCAGGCAAGCCCCGATGCCGAGGAAAACCACATACGGTTCATCCCGCTGGCGCAGCGCAACGACTCGCTCGACCGCAGCGAATATTACGGTGAGCTGACAATCCCAGCCAACATTGTCGACAACCCCTCGGCCGCCACTCTCTTCCTCAACGAGTCAGGCTCTATGGATGTCGACAAGACCATCACCCGCAGCATCGAGGATGCCGTGCGCGACAGCCGCATGCACCGCTACAACATCGACAATCTTCAGCAGATACTCGACGACACCGACGTGTCGGCCACGCTCCGCACCGTGCGAGTCAACGACAACGGCGACGAGGAGTCGGCATCTTCAGTCGTTTCCTATGCCCTGGCATTCCTCTGCACATTCATCCTCTACATGTTCCTGCTGATGTACGGCCAGCAGGTGATGCTTTCGATTATCGAGGAGAAGAACAACCGCGTGCTCGAGCTTATGGTTTCGTCGGTAAAACCGGTTCACCTCATGCTCGGCAAGATATTCGGCGTGGCACTGGTAGCCGTCACCCAGATTGTGGTATGGGGCGTGCTTCTCTGCATTGCTTCCGCATTCCTGCTGCCGGCTCTGATTCCCGCCGACGTCGCCGCCCAGGCCGCCCAGATGCAGTCCGGAGCCATCACTCCCGATGCCGCCCAGTTCGACACCGACCTGCTCTCTGCCGTGTCGATCTTCACTTCGGTGGGCTATATCGCCAAACTCTTTCTCTTCATCCTGCTATTCATGGTGGGCGGATTCCTCTTCTATGCCGCCATTTTCGCCGCCATCGGATCGGCAGTTGAGAACATTCAGGACGCCTCGCAACTCACATCCTTCGCCACCATCCCCATCATCTTCGCGCTGATCATAGCCATGATGGCATGCACCGACCCCAACTCATCGCTCTCGCTATGGTGCTCCTACATCCCGCTGACCTCGCCGATGGTGATGATGGCACGCGTGCCATTCGGCACTCCCGACTGGCAGACCTGGCTGTCGCTGGCCATTCTCTACCTGTCATTCTTCGGCATGGCCTGGGTATCGGCAAAGATCTACCGCATCGGCATCTTCATGTACGGAAAGAAACCCTCCGTGCGCGACCTCATCCGCTGGGCCCGCTATAAATAAGCACCGGCTCGACAATAAAGGTTAATGGCTCTTAGCTCAAAATAATCACAAAATTAGAGTGTTGTGAAACTTTTTATGCCGAAAATTTGCCCGTATTCAAATTTTTTCGTTACTTTGCACTCTGTTTTGTGGCTCCTCCTTGAAAGTGCCGGGAATGATGCAGCCTGCGCGCGATATGAGAACTGAGATGGCGGCCACTCAACTTCCTATTAATCAACAGAAATCTCAATAACAGCCATGTCAAAAATTTGTCAGATTACAGGCAAAAAAGCGATTACAGGTAATAACGTATCGCACTCGA
>ERZ836877.4748-NODE-4748-length-13591-cov-4.223035_pt1 | contig 13591 bp, 8 predicted proteins | sample MGYA00519469_ERZ836877 | MGnify/ENA primary metagenome ERZ836877 (study PRJEB31850, sample SAMEA3708809) | human gut metagenome | biome: human gut; feature: human-associated habitat; material: faeces | place: China | collected 2014 ... | reverse complement strand
ATATACCACCCTTTTCCAATTTTGTCAACGTCACTTTTGTCATTTTGCACAATAAGCAATTTTCTTTTTTGACAAGAAAAAGCATTTTTCACAGTTCTTTTTTACGAATCTTTCCACTTTCAGTCTTTGGAAACTCCTTTAGAAAGACAAATTCGCGTGGAATCTCATAATCTGCCAGTCTTTCTGCCAAAAATTCCCGAATTGCCATATTGATACAACCACTTTTTTCGCTGTCACTTCCGGCAATTTCTTCCCTTTCAGCTTCTTTCTCCCACACAATCCACACTTTCAGATAATCGCGCCCATGCTCATGGACTGCCTTCACTGCCGTCTCTGCCACTCCCGGAAATGTCCGCACCGCCTCTTCGACCCGGAGGGATGACACTTTTCTCCCATTTATGTTGCAGATATCATCATCCCTCCCATCAAAATAGAAGAGTCCCTCTGCATCTGTGTGACCGCAGTCCCCAATCACCGCGTCATTTCCAATTCCAAGGATTCCATACCGCGTTTTTACATGAAAATGGTCATTTTCAATCCAGACATCCACCTCTGGAAATGCACGGCCAACCAGCGTCGTATCTTCTTTCATCTCACTTCCACGGATATAGGTAATATAGTTCAGCTCGCTGGCGCCATAATACAATGTAATCTCCGCTTCGGGAAATGCCTTTTTAAACTGCACTGCCTCCGCACCGCCCATACTCTGGGAGCCGCTGACAAAAGAAATAATCCGGTAATTGACCGCCTGTTCCCGCTCATAGATACGCCGCAGCGCCCGCAGCTTGACAGGAATCAGATAGACGCAGGTCGCCTGTTCTGCCTCGATCATCCGCTTCCAGAGGCGCGGATCAAAGGAATCCGCCGCAACGACGCTTCCGCCGGACGCAAGCTGCGCCATATAAAGGTTCAGGTTGCCCGTAAACGCCAGGCTCCCCTGCATAAACGTAATGCTTCCCTCTCCCATTTTGAAAATTTTATTCTGAAGCTTAAAAAAATCGTGCCAGCTTTCAAAGGAGCGGAACAATACTTTCTGACGACCGGAGGTTCCCGACGTCATCACACCCATATATGCCCCTTCCGGAGGTGTCACGTCACGCAATTCATCGGAAATTTTTACATCGGACGGTGCAATCACCGGAACCGTATTTCCGTCTCCATATGCCAGAAACTGAATGAGCTGATGCGCGATCGTCGGTTCCTGGATCCAGTGGATGTGACGTTTTCCCTGTTTTTCTTCTATCTCTTTCGGATGTTTCCTTACACGTTCTGCCGCCTCGATGAGCTCCCCGAACGTATAGCGCTCGTTCTCCGTGATCAGGGCTTCCCGCTCTGGCGGGTATGCCCGGAGCGCATCCAGATATGTATTTATACGTTGTGTCTGTATTTCTTTCATGATTAATTCCTGTCTTTTACTTATTTTTATATAGAACTTTTTACCAATCTGAGCTTTTAAATTTACCACATTTACTTTTTATATCATTCAAGCACTGTCTTCATCTACTTCATTACTTTCTCCACCAGAATACTGCTTCCGATCCCTCCGGCGGCTGCCACGCAGCACATTCCCAAATGCCCATTTTTATGTTCCAGTGCTTTCATCAGATGCAGCAGAATCATTGCGCCGGAGACTCCATATGGATGCCCATAGGCAAGTGCCCCGCCCCAGATATTATAACGGTCTTCAATCCCCGGAAATGCACGTTCAAATAGAACATCAATAACGGCAAACGCTTCATTGACCTCAAAAGCATCGATCTCCTGATAAGAATGCCCCGTTTTTGCAAGTATCGCCTTAGCAGCGCTGACGGCTGATTTTGGGCTCATCATCGGATCATCCCCGATCGCTGTACCAAACCGGAAACGGCATTCTGCTTTCCGTCCCTGTTCCCGCAAAAACCGTTCCGAACAAAGTACCACAAATGCCGCGCCATCGTGCATCAGGCACGCATTTGCCGCCGTGATTTTCGTGCCATTTGGAAGCAGATACGGCAGGCGGTCGATCAGACGCTGGCTCATTGTCGGACGGATTCCCTCATCCCGGCTGCTGCCGTCGATGGAAACCGTTATATCCTCCAATATTCCCTCTTTGCGCGCCTGCGCCGCCCTCTTATGGCTCCGGAGCACCCAGGTGTCCATCTCTTCCTTAGAGACATTTTCCCGGATCGCAGTCTCCTCCGCGCCCTCTAACATAACCTGCTCGCCGCGCTTTCCCGGCACAAACTGTGCAACCGTATACACCTTTCCACCGTCATACTCCGGATGGTTCGGGGACATCATGCGGTACGGCTGTACCGAAGAACTCTCCATTCCCCCGGCAATGACCAGATCCGCCATCCCGCTCTCAATCTTGGCTGCTGCCGCGCTGATCGCCTCCAGCGCCGACCCGCATTGCAGATCCAAAGTAACCGCCGGAATCCGCTCTGGAAACCCTGCCGAAAGTGCCGCCAGACGCGTGATATTGCCGCCTCCCCCGACCGCATTTCCTCCTATTATATAGTCGATCGCATCGGTTGGAAGCTCAAATCGCGAAACCACCTCCCGCAGCACCTCCGCCCCTAGCTTTTCCGCCGGGATATGACGGTACATTCCATCTTTCACCCCGATGTAACTGCGCAAACCGCCCAGAATATATACGTGATTCATACTTTTCTCCTGTTTTTCTTCTATTCCTAATTAAAATTAAAGGGATGCGGCAACGGACTCCTCATGCCTCCTGGCTGCATTTCTGCACTAAAAGGCTGATTCTGTTCACTACCACATCCCATCTTTATTTTCTATCTAATTTCCAAATAAGCCCGTCCGCTTCAGCGCCTTTCCAAGTGCTACCGCTGCCACACACTTAACGATGTCCAGCGGAATAAACGGAATTATCGACTGCACGATAACTGCACCCCACGGCTGTCCGGTCACGTGTTTCATCCAGCCTGCACCGAATGCGTAAATCACCGGAATACCAACTACAATCAGGAACGCTGTCTGGAATGCAACATTTTTCCATTTCCGGCAAAACAGGGAAATCAGAAACGCTACAACCAGAAATCCGATATAGTAACCGCCGCTCGGTCCAAGCAGTTTTCCCGGTCCTGCGCTTCCGCCGCTGAATACCGGCACGCCGCATAAGCCTAATAGCAGCCAGCTCGCCATAACTAAAATGGTATCCTGTGGTGCAATCAGCAGACCGATCAGGTTGACAATCATCGTCTGCGCTGTGATCTTTGCATCCGAAAACGGAAGCGGAATCGCAATATACGAAGACACACTGATAAGAGCCAGCATCATCGCCAAAAGTGTAAGCCGCTTCGCGCTCCATGCGCCGTGTACGTTCACTGCACTTGTCTCTGAACTCATTATATATACCTCCTCAGTGATAAAATTCTAATCCGTGTAATGCATTTTCCTATGAATCACACACAGAGAATCTTTGCTAGAAAAGAGTATATCGGAATTTCAGCAGATTGTCAACCTTGTTTTTATAAATGGTTTACATATGCACCCATAGCTCCTCTGCACCCACTTTATCATCGGCATCCCTATTTTTCTGTAATCGAAAGAATTTCCTTTCCCTCTTGCTTCGTTCTCAGATACACCGCGTTTCTTCCCTCCTGCCCCGAATCCGACAGATATACCTCCTCATCAGGACGAAGTGGGGCAAGAAAACGTACTTCCAGAGCGGTCTGTCCCTTCATCCAGCCCTTCTTCCACAGACGAAGCAGGCAGGCATTCATAACAAGAAACCCCGGCAGAACTGCCGCTTCTCCCTGATGGATCGGATTGGTATCTGCCGCCTCCCGGAGATATTCTTCCATCTGGCTGCGGCTAAATGCCAGCGTATCATCATCCTCACTGCCCAGTTCCGTAATTGTTTTCATGAGCGGCATTTTCTCTTTTTCCGGGACAAGGACGCTCTGGCGCGGTTTTACCAGCAGCACTTCCATCTCCTCATTTTCCCGTTCCTTTTCCTCCTCCGCTGCCGCTATGCGGACCCGGATTGCCGAGCGGCCTTTTTTGATGATTTCTGGAGTTAATTTGGTATGGCAAAACTCATTCTCCCCCTGTTTGGGCTGCCAGTCCAGATGAAGTGTAGTTGTGCCTATCATCCATCCCTCGTATCCTTCCAATGTGGAGAGAGCGCGCTCAAAGCAAAGAAGCTTCTTTTTCAATCTATCATTCACGGTATTTTCGACCTCTTCGTTATAAATTGTAAATCTGACTCGCATGCACTTTTCTCTGCTCATTATACTAGATCTGTTCCAGAATCACAATATCCGAATCTCCCGCGTCTCCCCCTGATCCACCGGAATAAATCGGTCTTTTAAGCCCGGCGTCAGCCAGATCGTGCCGCTCTCGTCAACCAGGACTGCCTCATAGTCCTGATGCGCCGCCCAATGTGCTGCTGCCTTTTCCCGTCCCATGACAAACAGGGCGGTCGAAAGCCCATCGCAGCGCAGTCCGCACGGTCCGATGATTGTCACAGAAATCAGCCCGCTATGCGCCGGCGTCCCAGTGGACGGATCCATGATATGCCAGTAAATTGTTCCGTCATCATCCGTGAAATAGCGCTCATAGCCGCCGGAGGTAATGACCGCCTCATCCTGCACCCTGACTCCGCCCAGATAGCCGTCGCTCTCCGGATCCTTGATACCGACATACCATTTCTCGCCATCCGGTTTTGTTCCGATCGTCTGGATATTGCCTCCAAGACTGAACAGTGCGCTCGTCACGCCATCCTCCTTCATAGTCTTTACCACCTCATCTCCGGTAAATCCTTTTCCGACACCGCCTAGATCCACCATCATTCCTGGCTCGATCGATGCCGTATCTGCTTCTAAACCGACCAGACGATAATCGACCGATTTAAGCAGGCTTTCCCGCTCGCTCTCACTGGGGACCCGGTAATTTCCCGTTGTAAATCCCCAGCTTTGCACAACCGGATAAATCGAAATATCGAGCGCACCATCTGTTTCCGCTCCCAGCGCCAGCGCCTCCTGCATCAGATAACGCGTATCATCGGAAAGTTCCGCTGTTTTCTCCTGGTTCAGATGAAAAATATCGCTGTTTTCCTGCGTTGTCGAAAACTCCCCTTCCAGCTCTTCCACCCGCCGTTTCACTTTTTCCTGCAAATTTGCACTTCCGCCGTAGGCGTCAAACTGCATCACAGTATCCATCGCAAACACTGTCCAATTCTGCCCTTCTCCCGGATTCTGGTTCGAATTTGAGGGATTTTTCTCTAAATTTTCTTTTTTTTCTACTGCTGCCACATTTTCTGCCGTCTCTTCCGTAGACGCAGATAAACGAGGACGGTCATTCTGGACCGTCCCCGTTTGATCCGGCTGCGATGAAGCACCGCAGCCACACAGCAGCAGGGTTAATAAAATCCACCACTTCTGTTTCAATTTTTACTCCTTTAAATACAACTGCTCTTCTTCAGAAACAGACTCTTCTTTCTCAGAAGCATCGCCTTTACCTCCGTCGGATTCTTCCTTATCAGAAGTATCATCTTTTACGTCACCGGTCTCATCCTTCTTGGAATCATTGTCCTTAGATTCATCCGTTTCATTCTTCTTGGAATCGTCACCAGTTTCGCCGGATTCATCTTTCGAATCATCCTTGTCAGCATCGCCTTTATCTGAAGTTTCGTCTTTCTTCTCGTCCGAATCCTCTTTCTTGTCCTCGTCTACTTCCGGTGCCTTGTTCGCATCGTCTGTCTCGTTCTTCTTATCGCCATCCGGTACATCTGCCTTGTTTTCGTCATTCGTCTTCGGCTCTGCCGGTGTTTGCTCCGGTGTGGTTACTCCCTCGGTTGGGGTGGTGACGATCTCGCTTGGGAGGACTTCATCGGCAAGAAGCGTTCTGGATTCCTTGATTAATTTCCAGTTTTTATCAAGTTTGCACTCAATCGTTCCGTTATTCGTAGTGTAGATAAGAATTTCATTATCCTCTTCTTCACTCAGTCCGGACGCTGAAACCTTTAAACAATCATAATTCTCATTGCTATGAGATGTATCCGTTGCATGCGGTGCAAACTCACCACTTCCAAGGAAGGAGGAAACGGATGCCTTGCTATACGCTGTTCCATTCACCTCAACCGAATTAATCTCCTTTAAGAAGGTTTTTAACTTTTCCTCCTCAACTCCATTGAAACGAATCAGTAAATATTTTCCCGTCCAATTACTCTCTTTTACAACACTGGAAACCTCAATTTCTGTATCCGCTTTCTGGCTCTCAACTGTAACCGTGATCGACTGATTCTTGTAACCTTTTGCTTCGATCACAACCTCATTCAGACCACTATCCAGTGCGCTTGTCCGAATTGTCAATGTTGTACCATTTACTTCAAATCCAAGCGCAACATCTTTCTCCGCATCATTGCCAGTTACTTTTACAGACTTAATTGCTTTCAGATACTCTTCATCACCAGTCAGAACCAGCGGTTTTCCCTCATCAACCGTAGTGCTGCCTGTCAGTTCCGGTGCTGGAAGCAGTTTCTCTTCGTCACCCGCTAACTTCATATCCTTTGTAACTGTAAAGGTAAGCTCTTCGTATCCTTCTGCCTGGATCGTTACATCGGTGCTTTCTTCGGTGCTGAAACCGTCTAAAGTGAAATCGATGCAATCAAAATCCTGTACATTGTTATATGGATCATCTGCATCTGTCATCTTCCATGTAGGGTTATACGAACTAAGGCTGTAAGCTTTCGTATACTCTTTATTTCCAACCTTCACGGACGTAATCTTAGCCAGGTAATCTTTTACACTCGTTCCCTTTGAAGCCTTAAAAGAAGCACGTCCAAAATCTGGATCAAATGACCAACTGGCTTTATGTTTGCTGAACTCCACTACTTCTGGAGCTGCCATCTCTTCCTTAATTTCTTCCTCTTCCTTCTCAACCACAAATTCACATCTCAGCGCCTCCGTGTAATAATTCGAACGAAGAGTCAGCTTATAGCTTCCCGGCTGAACCTGATGGAGAATCAGCTTCTTGCCATCCCCGGATACTTCATAGTAAACCTCGTTGCTGCTGGACACGCCTTTCTTGTAGATATTTCTCTCAACAGCATCCTCCTCATCGGAAAGCAGAGTAACAGATTTCAGGTTCTTCAGGAAATCTCCCTCGCTGCCCTCAACGGTAAATTCAGCATCTGCAAAGTAGTATGTTTTCTTTCCATCTACTGTCTTCTTTGCTGAAAATGCATTTTTAGCATCCGCATAATCAACCTTCAGCGCCAGATCACTCTCCAGCACCTTATCGTATGTAAATACAATACTCTGGCTCTTATATCCCGTTGCATCAACAGTCAGCTTGTACTCCTCACCAGCCTTGAATACATCCGCATTAATGGTAATGGTGCTCGCTTCTTTATCGATGGAATATTTGGTCTTGCTGAGTGCCTGCCAGTTTCCGTTGACAACGATACTCTGAACCGCTTCGATATACTCTGTATCCTCTGTCCGCAGGACTACCGGCTCGCCCTCTTTGTTCTGTACAACTGTAATCGCCGGTGCATCCTGACGGGAGAAGTTTCCATTGTACTGGATATCGCCGAGCAGACCATCTTCAAGAACCTCTTTTGCCGTTGCCGGATGGTTCGGATCCAGTGCTCCATTTTCACGGTAATCTGCAAATGGGAGCATTCTGTTCTCTTCGTATTTCTGATTCTCGCTCTTATTTATGTAGTCTGTCCATCTGAAGAAATCATCATCTCCAGTATCAAAGACTGCATCCGGAATCGCATTGTGCCACCACTCCATCACTGCCTTGGACGCATCATTTTCCATCTTGGTCTGTTCAAGGAGATGTGCATTTACAAGCAGATCTGAATCAAAAATCAGGTTTGCAGAGATTGCAGAGCTTCCTGAGCTGCTGCCGCTGGAGCTTCCGCTTCCGCCGGAACCGGTCGATGCGGTGCTGATACCGTCGAATCCGTATGACGCCATTTTCTGACCATTGGTCTGTTCCTTCTCTTTTACCGGCTCTGCGCCCGTTTTCACCTTGAAGCTCTTGGAGAATGACTGGAAACCATTTGCATATACAGTGATCTTGTAATCGCCCTTGTATGGCAGATGGTCTGTATTATCATTGTGCAGAACAAATAAATCCTGACTGTAGAGATACCAGTCATCGATCATCTTAAGGTCGCTTACTGTTCCGCTCGGATCTTCCAGTGTCACACGCTCGATCGGTGTCTCAATTCCGTATACCAGATCGCTGACTGCAAAATGGAGGTTCTTTCCGGACTGTGGTGTTTCCTTAAGCTCCAGCGTCGGTACTGTCTCATTGACGACATGAATCGGAACGAGCGCGGAACCGCCCGCCGACGATACAACCCGCACATAATAACGTCCATTATTGAAGAAATTGCTCTGTCCTGTCTGGATGGTCAGCTGTCCAACGCATCCCTGTCCGTGCGCTACATTCTTTTCACTGTCAAATGCGAGACCCGGATTGATTGTGTTCTTCTGCTCATTATATTCAACCAGTTCCAGCTTGCGGATGCCGTCAAACCACTTTTTTTCTTCGTCTGTATTATAGTTAAACAGAATGGTAACGGCTGCTTTTCCATTTTTTGGAAGAACCGCATCCGGCGAATAGCTCGGATGAGTCTGTTTTTCCTCATTCAAGTTATACGTAGTCTTTTTCGGAGAAATGCGGGCATTTCCGTTTTCATCGTAATTGGTCAGATAATAGTCCCAGTAAGCAACTGACTCATGCGTCAGAATCTTCTCAGGCAGATAGCCGTCGTTTTCCTCATATACAGCATCTTCCTGGCTCTCATTGCTCAGAACCACCGTCTCTTCCTTTGCCGCATCTTCTTTGCTGCTGACGGTTACTTTGCCCGGTGTGCCAAGAAGCGCCAGTTTTGCCATACGTCCGTCATCTGTGATCGGAGTTAAAAGATTGGTTACATCTTTTCCATCGACCTTAACGACCGTATTGCCTGCATTGTATCCCTCATCAAATGCGATCGGAAGCCACCAGCCCAGGGAATTTACTTCGGTAAGCTTTGTCTTCGTCTCATCTACCAGCGAAACCATCTGCGGCTTGTCTGGATTTTCAGTGTTTCCGTTATCTCCGGCATTTCCGCCATTCTGATTTCCGTCATTCCCGGAATTACCGTTATTTCCAGAATTACTGTTATTTCCGGAATTACTGTTATTTCCAGAATTACTGTTGCTTCCAGAGCCCCCCGAATGGCTGCCGCCGGAACTGCCGGAATTCCCCGAACCGCCTCCTGATACGCTGCTTCCGTTGCCGTCTGCTGCCGGGCTGCTCGCGTAACCTCTATCCGCACGGGTCTGGACCTCTCCATTTTCATTGACCCACTGTCCATCCGCATTGACGCTGTAACCGTCCGGCGTCCGGCCTTCGGTGTGCATCTGACCAAAGTTTTCTGCACTCAAGTTATCAAAATAATAGCATTTTCCATCAATCCACTGCCATCCTGTCACGGTCATACCTTCCGTTCCATCGGATGCAGTGCTGAAGAAATACCATTTTCCTGCATTGTCCTTCCACCAGCCGCGGCGCATCTGTCCTTCCACGCCATCGGCAGTTGTGTTCATATAGTACCGCTGTCCATCGACTGTGATCCATCCAGTCATCATCCGTCCGGTCTGCGGATCCAGATAATACCAGCCGCTCTCGGTCTTGACCCATCCAGTCTTAAGCGTTCCGTCCGTTCCCTGATATTTCCAGTCCTGTCCTTCCTGAATCCAGGCACCGGTCTGTACTCCGGACTCCGATGCCGGTCCGGTTGAAGCATAAGCAGTACCTGCCTGCGCCGCCGCTAACACGGTCACCGCCGCCAGAATTGCCTGCCGGGATCTTCCCTTACCTTTCATACATATTCCTCCATATAATCTTTTGTAATATCTTACTCTCCGCACCAGATTAGGCATCCCTAACTCAGGTGACCGAGGAGGTTAGTATAAACTAATCTAATAAAATCTGTCAATTATTTAAATCTATTTAAAAATGAGAATTTTTATCTATTTTTTAATTGAATTTTATTCTCAATAAAGCATTGGTTTTTTAGTTGCTAAAACTAACATGCAAATTTCTTTTTCCATTCAGCACATGTTAAGTCTCATTTTGCAGCGATTTTTTCCGCCTTTTTCCCTGATATTGCCTCGCTTGCCATGAATTTTAAAAAAACATATTTTGAGATTTTTTTTCTGTTTGCTTCATTTCGTATATTTTTATCCTTTTCGCACATACTCCATCTGTAAACATTTTGTTCCATTCCAGTCCCTTCGCGGTCACTGATATTGGCTTCTCTGATAGGAGATTTACACGATGCAGATTTCTTCATCCATTGAAAATAACCGGACTTTTTTTCAAAAAAAGCTCCGACCGGACATCAGTTTTGATGTCGTAGATCGGAACCTGATGATCGGCGGGCGCGATGCCTGCCTCTACTGTATTGATGGTTTTACCAAGGACGATACGCTTTTAAAAGTACTGCAGGCGATGAGCAGCATTGAAACCGCCCAGATGCCTGACAATGCAAACGATTTTGCCGCCCTCTACCTCGCCTACGGCGAAATCGGGCTGGAAACGGATTCGGACGCGCTGATTATCCAGCTTCTCTCCGGTGTTCCTTTTCTTCTGATCGACGGGTATGCACAGGCACTCACAATAGACTGCCGCACCTATCCCGCCCGCGGAGTCAGCGAACCTGAAAAGGATAAGGTATTGCGCGGCTCGCGCGATGGTTTTGTCGAAACGCTTGTGTTCAATACAGCTCTGATCCGGCGGCGCATCCGCGATCCGAAGCTGCGGATGGAAATCATGAATATTGGGGAAAGCTCGCACACCGATATCGCCATCTGCTACATGGAAAACCGGGTGGACACCGAACTTTTAAACCGCATCCGCACCCGGATTCAAAAAGTGCATGTCGATGCCCTCTCGATGAACCAGGAAAGCCTTGCCGAATGTATTTATCCGCACAAATGGTTCAATCCGTTCCCAAAATTTCGTTTTTCAGAGCGTCCGGATACCTCCGCTGCCTCGATTCTGGAAGGAAATATCATCATTCTGGTGGACAATTCGCCATCCGCAATGATTCTGCCATCCTCTGTTTTCGATATCATCGAGGAAGCCGACGACTACTATTTTCCACCGCTGACCGGCACCTATCTGCGCCTGTCGCGGACGGTCATCTTTTTCCTGACCTTATTTCTGACACCGCTGTGGCTGCTTTTTATGCAGAATCCCGGCTGGATCCCGGAATGGCTCGCTTTTATCCGTGTCACCGACGAGATCCATGTGGCGCTGATCTATCAGCTCCTGATCCTGGAATTTGCCATCGATGGTCTGCGGCTCGCGGCAGTCAACACCCCCAGCATGCTGACGACACCGCTCAGTGTCATCGCCGGTATCGTGCTTGGAGAATACTCGGTCAAATCCGGCTGGTTCAACAGCGAGACGATGCTCTATATGGCGTTCGTCACGATCGCCAACTACTCGATGACGAGCTTCGAACTCGGCTACGCACTCAAATTCATGCGCGTCCTGCTCCTGATTCTGACCTTTTTCCTCAATCTCTGGGGCTTCATCGCCGGAACACTCATTGCCGTCGGCTGCCTTGTCTTTAACCGGACAATCGCCGGAAAAAGTTATATTTACCCGCTAATTCCATTTCACTGGAGTGAATTAAAAAAACGGCTGCTCCGGAACCGGCTGCCGCATGAGGAGAAAAACGGATAAGAATGTCGCATAAAATGTCCGCATACCCACAACTGCCCGGATGGTTCCGGGTACTGGCTGTGGTTTATGCGGACATTTTAACTTCTATATCTATCTTCTATTTTTCTTTCTTATACACTACCTCTTTCAGCACCTCCAGCGCCTCCTCATACCGCTCTGCCCCCATCGAGGCACACGACAACAGGAGCTTCGGATATCCCTCTTGAAAATGATGCTCCTGTTTTTCCAAAAGACTCCCGACCGACTCCACCGGGCGGACGGCGACGCCTGCCTGTGCCGCACGCCCGGCAATTTCCGCCGATGTAAGCGGGCTGTCAAGCTCCATGAGAACCAGAAAACCGGCATCGCCCAGATGCGTTCGCGCTTTTTCTCCAAAAATGCGCCGCACCGCATCACACAGACACTTTGCCTTTGCCGCGTACAATTTCTTGGACTTTCGGATCTGGCTTTCCAGATGTCCGTCCCGGATAAACTGGCATAGGGCAATCTGCTCTGCCTTGGACGCCGTCTGGTTATAAAAACGCCCCCGCTCCTGATACCGTTTCAGCAGATCCGGCGGCAGGACCATGTAGCTCATGCGGATCGATGGCAGAAGCAGCCTTGAAAATGTCCCCAGATACACGACGCCCCGCCCGCCGGAAAGCCCCTGCAGGGACGGTGTCGGGCGGTTATAATAGCGGAACTCACTGTTGTAATCGTCCTCAATAATCAGCATATCCTCGCGCGCCGCATCCTTTAAAAGCTTCATCCGGTCGCCCACCGGCATGACCTCGCCCCAGACTGTCATCTGCGATGGGGTCAGATAGCAAACACTTTTCCCTGTATGTCTCATCGCCTCTGACATCTGTTCGGATAACCCTGTTTTCATCTCTCTTGCACATACATCTGGCTTTTCTATTCCGCACAAATCCTTTTTTGAGGACTCAATCCTCCTATCATTATTTTCCCAATACTCTCTTATATCCCCGGTCCGAAACCCATAATCCTCAAAAATCTGGCGTCCCTGCCGGAACGACGGATTAAAAAACCATGCGCTGTCCCGCTCCCGCAGCATCGGGCACAAAATATGCAAGAGACTCTGCACACCCGCCCCTACTACGATACTGTCCGGCGTACAGATCACATTGCGGTGGCGCCCCAGATACGCGCAGAGTGCCTCCCGGAATTCCCGCTCTCCCTGCGGTTCGCCGTAAGAAAGCAGCCGTTCATCCTGGCGCAAGGCGCTCTTGACATAGCGCCGCCATAAATCAAACTGGAAGCTCTCCCGATCCACATTCGAAGACGCAAAATCATACCGGATTTCCGGGCGTTCCTCCTGACGCGGCACACCGTGCTCTATTTCCTCCCGGTTTGCAGCCGCCAGCACCGCATCCGTTACATAAAACCCACTCTGCGGACGCGAAATGATATAGCCATCCGCCGCCAGCAGCATATACGCCGTCTCCACCGTCGTCCGTGAAAGCTGCAGCTGCAGGGAACATTTGCGGATCGACGGCAGCTTCGCTCCCGGCTTCATCTGCCCGGACACGATCAATTCTTTGTAATATTCATATACTCTCAGATACCGGCTCTGTCCCGGTTCGCTTAAATTCAGTTCCATCGTATTTCCTCTATCTATTTATGTAAACGGCGATGCACCGCATCGATCACCCGCATCATCCCATATCCCAGACAACCGCCCCTCTTTCCGTCTTCACAATATTTTTCATCTCCACCACTTGTACCCCTTATACCCAACTGCCTTCCTCAATTATACCGTTTTCTCCTGCTTATAGGCAATCCCCAAAATTGAGTACTGTTACTGTTTACGCATACGTGCCCAGTAACGGAAATTCCGAGGAAGAAATCAAAGAGCCGCTTCTTCCTAAGTAAAGAAGAA
>ERZ836877.4741-NODE-4741-length-13609-cov-3.360189_pt1 | contig 13609 bp, 11 predicted proteins | sample MGYA00519469_ERZ836877 | MGnify/ENA primary metagenome ERZ836877 (study PRJEB31850, sample SAMEA3708809) | human gut metagenome | biome: human gut; feature: human-associated habitat; material: faeces | place: China | collected 2014 ... | reverse complement strand
ACAGTAAGACTCCCGTGGTATTTTTAGTGCTGTCTTCCATTATTAATATTGTGCTGGATCTGTATTTTATTATCTCCCTGCACATGGGCGTGGCGGGGGCAGCCTGGGCAACGGTGATCTCCCAGGGAGTCTCCGGTGTGGCGTGTCTGGCCTATATGGTGAAAAAATTCGAGATCCTGCGGATCCGCAGGGAAGAATGGAAAGTGGATGGGCATATGATGATGGTGCTGTGCGGCATGGGAGTTCCTATGGGGCTACAGTATTCCATTACCGCCATTGGCAGCGTAATCTTACAGACTGCAGCCAATACCTTAGGTTCTGCGGCAGTTGCGGCCATGACTGCAGGCGGCAAGATCGGTAACTTCTTAGCCTGTCCTTTTGATGCCATGGGTTCCACTATGGCAACCTATGGCGGACAGAACGTGGGAGCCGGCAAACTGGAGCGCCTTGGCAAGGGACTTAAATCCTGTGTACTGTTGGGGGTAGGATACTCTGTGATCGCATTTTTGATTGCAGTATTTTTCGGCGGTCCGTTGGCGAAGCTGTTCGTGGACGGCGGCGAGGCAGAGATCATTGCCAACGTGTGTGCTTTCCTGTTATGGAATACGGCATTCTATATTCCGCTTGCACTGGTGAACATTGTTCGTTTCCTGATCCAGGGTATGGGTTTCCCGAAATTCGCCATTTTAGCAGGTGTCTTCGAAATGATCGCCAGATCCCTGGCAGGCTTTGGACTGGTGCCAATCATCGGCTTCACCGGGGTATGCCTGGGCAGTCCCATTGCCTGGATCATGGCGGATGCATTCCTTATTCCGGCTTATTTCCATGTGAGTAAGGTGCTGCAAAAGAGGATGGTGCCGCAAACGGATGTCCCACAGGCAGTTTGACGATACGTCGGTCGTAAGTCACCAGACCGTTCACCTCTTCTTCCACATCGGAGAGCTGCGTGTATACCGCACCGCTCAAGCCCTTTGAGATCAGAGGAAACAATTGTCTGGAAAATAACTGCTTTAGGGCAGCAGCCATCTCCTCCGGGGTGTCATATTTCTGATATCCGTAGACCCGGTCCACACTGGAATGCCCGTCGATGTGACAGGCGTAGCCACCATATTCCGAGATAACGAAAGCCCTTTTTCCATCCAATTTTACCTGTAACGGACGGAAGTAGTTATGAATACTGCGGAAATCCCCGCCTTTCTGGTCAAACCAGCCGCTGGCATGGTCTACCGGACGGGTGGGGTCTTTTTTTGCCACCATTTTCGCAATACGGGCAGCATCGAACTGTCCCCAGCCTTCGTTGAAGGGCACCCATACGGCGATGGAAGGGACATTGTACAGGTGATCTATGGTGTCAAGACATTCCTGTTCCCAGCTTTTCCGGCCTTCTTCCGAACCACGGGAGAACAGCTCATAATGATTATCCTTCGTGTGGGCGGACATGTGGGGGAACAGTGTGGGCATATAGCATACCCAGGGCATATGATAGGTAGAGCCGCCGCTGACCATATCCTGCCATACGATCATGCCCAGACGATCGCAGTGATAATACCAGCGCAGAGACTCAATTTTGATATGTTTCCGGAGCATGTTGAAGCCCAGCCCTTTTGTGAGGTTAATATCATAGACAAAAGCCTCATCGCAGGGAGCAGTCATCAGCCCATCGGACCAGTAGCCCTGATCCAGGATTCCATGGAGAAAATAAGGTCTGTGATTCAGGCAGAAGCGAGGGATTCCCTTAGAATCTGGCTCTACGGAGTAGCAGCGCATGGCAAAATAGCCCTCCACTGTATCACTATCGGCATCCAGAGTAAAGGGATACAGCCAGGGGTATTCCGGACTCCAGGGCTTGAAATTCACCGGCTCAGGTGCATCAGCGGGATCCGTTGCAGAATAGGTGACGCTGGCGGGAAAAGAAAGCACAACCGTGGTATGTGTGAGCCCAAAGGAATCCTGTTGCTCAGAAATTTTACGTACACGCATCCGCGTGAGTGAACCGGTATTTTCCTGCGCGAGGGTTCCGTCGCAGGAGGGAATGTTCACCCGGAACTCCAGATGGTTGAACGGCTTCAGAGAACACAGAACGAAGGTTACGGAAGCCTTGTTGTACTCCGGAGTGATCTTATAATTGATGACATAGTTTTCCGGAACCCATTCGTACCAGACACTCTGCCAGATGCCGCTCTGGGCAGTGTAGAACATGCCGCCGCGGTTCAGGGTCTGCTTTCCCCTGGTGGCGTAACCGGTGTCGGTCAGATCCCGGACTTTTACATAGAGGGATACAGGATCCTCATTTACATACTCCGTGATGTCTAAGGAAAAAGGAAGGTAGCCGCCACTGTGAGTGCCAAGCTTCTTTGTGCCGAGGAAAACGGTTGCTTCCTGATCTACCGCATCAAAATGCAGAATGCAGCGCATAGTTTCCTCTTTTTGGGAAAGCTCTTCCGTGGTAAAAGAGAGTTCCCGGTGGTACCACAGGTACTCCGTGGGTTCCAGCCGTCTGTGAACTCCGGAAAGCAGTGCTTCCGGCGAAAAAGGCACCCGGATGGAACCCTGAGCGGTAAAATACGCAGAATCTTCCGAAGAATTACTCCCATCTGCGGGCACAAAATCATATTCCCAGAGACCGTTCAGCATATGGTAATCCGTTCGTTTCATTTGTGGACGGGGATATTCCGACAGGATATCGTCATAGGAACCGGAGCGCATCATCATTTCACCCCAGGGAGTATAGAGGGGATGCAGGATGTCTTCCGGGTGCGCCTGATTCAGATTCGCAGCAGCATCTTTTAAGTTCATGCGAAAACCTTCTTTCCTAAAATAGATTATTTATAGTATACTACATTTGGAAGTATAGCACGAAAAAAAGATGCGATTCTTTGAGAAAAAAATACGGATAAGCTATCCGGAGAATTCATTCGGAAAATATGAGGTAGTACAGATGAATATATTGACTGTTGACAATATTACCAAAAGTTATGGAGTACGCAAGATTTTTGACGGAGCCTCCTTTTTCCTGCAGGAAGGGGAAAAGGCCGGAATCATTGGTATTAACGGAACCGGAAAATCAACTTTGTTAAAAATGATTGCCGGGTTGGAAGAAGCCGATGATGGCACCGTGATCAAGGCAAACCATTGTCTGGTGCGTTATCTGCCGCAGAACCCGGAGTTTGCTCCGGAGGAGACGGTGCTGGAGGCGGTGCTGCGTGGTAATCGTGTGGAGGAAAACGCCGGAACCATCGAGGCGGATGCCAAAAGCATGCTGACGAAGCTGGGGGTTACGGAATTTGATCAGCCCTGCGGGCAGCTGTCCGGCGGACAGCGCAAGCGTCTGGCACTGGTATCGGTACTGTTGTCCCCGGCGGAGATTCTGTTATTGGACGAGCCTACCAACCATCTGGACAATTCCATGTCTGACTGGCTGGAGGATCAGCTGCGCCGCCGCAAAGGCGCTATGATCATGGTTACGCATGATCGTTATTTTCTGGACAGTGTCACTGACCGGATCCTGGAACTGGACAAAGGGAAGATTTATTCCTATGATGCCAATTATTCCGGCTATCTGGAACTGAAAATGCAACGGGAGGAGATGGCACAGGCCAGTGAGAAAAAGCGCCTGAATATCCTACGCAATGAGCTTGCCTGGGTACAGCGCGGTGCCAGAGCCCGCTCCACGAAGCAGAAGGCGAGATTACAGCGTTTTGAGGAACTGAAAAATGTGAAAAGTCCTGTGACGGACGGTAAAGTGGAACTGACTTCCGCAGCATCCAGACTGGGCCGTACCACAGTAGAGATCGAGAATGTATCCAAAAGCTATGGCGATAAAGTGTTGATCCGTGATTTTACCTATCTGTTCGGCAAGGACGACCGGGTGGGATTCATCGGACCTAACGGTAGTGGTAAGACCACGCTGATGAAAATGATCCTGGGTGAAGTGGCTCCGGACAGCGGACATATTGAGATCGGACAGACCGTGAAGCTGGGATATTATGCCCAGGAGATCGACGACACCATGATGCATCCGGAGCAGAGAGTCATTGATTATATCCGGGATGTGGCAGAATATATCACCACGGAGGATGGGCAGATCACGGCAGCGAGAATGCTGGAGCGGTTCCTGTTTTCCGGAGAAGACCAGTATGGACAGCTGGGAAAACTGTCTGGTGGAGAACGGCGCAGATTGCAGTTATGCAAGGTCCTGATGGGGGCACCGAATGTTCTGATTTTGGACGAGCCGACCAATGACCTCGACATTGCTACCTTGCAGATACTGGAGGATTATCTGGACACGTTCCCAGGCATCGTCATCGTCGTGTCCCATGACCGGTATTTTCTGGATCGTGTGGTCCGCAGGATCTTCGCCCTGGAGGATACCCGCATGGTGCAGTATGAGGGCGGTTACACAGATTATGCCAATAGGAAAGCTGCGGAGGGGAACACAGAGAGCACAGGAACGGCGGCAGCATCCCAGCCGAAGAACGCCGATGAGGAAACTACTTCTAAAAACTGGAAAAACGGGCAGAAACGCAAATTAAAATTCACTTACCAGGAACAGAAGGATTATGAATCCATCGAAGGGGAAATGGCGGCATTAGAGGAGAAGATCTCTGCGCTAGAAGCGGATTTTTCAAAATATGCAAGTGATTTTGTAAAGCTGAATGAATTAACACAGGAAAAAGAGGCTGCGGAACAGCAGCTGGAAGAAAAAATGGAACGCTGGATGTACTTGGAAGACCTGGCGGCGAGAATCGAACGGGGAGAAGAAAACTGACAGTCCGAAGTCCGGAATGTCAGTCTTCTGCATCGTCGGTAGCTGCTGCAACAGCGGAAACTACAGAAGATACGACAGCAATCACGACTGCCAAAAGGATGATCAAAAGTCCGCCGGCTAAAAGTAAAAACATAAAGTACGCTCCTTTTTTGATGTTTGACTCTGAATAGTTACACATATTATATCATTTTCACAATAAAATACAATAAAAATTCTCATAAGGTGGAAAAAAATAACAAAATAAGGTATAATAGACTCACCCATTTCTATGAGGGAGTAAACCAACATAAGAGGGATGCTTATGGCATATCAGAGAGCAAAAGAAGAAATAGTGGAGACGTCTCCGCAGACTACGGATGCTGGGAAGGAAGAACTGTATCTGTATTCTCTCCGAAAAATGGCAGAGGATAATGTGGAAAATAATCGTACGGAGCTGACACACCTGCATAACATGAAATCCTTTTTTTATTTGTGTGGAGAAATGATCAAGGCAGAACCGGATCAAAAATATAGTGTCGTGATCATGGACATCGTTCAGTTTAAAGCGGTGAATGAATTCTGCGGCAGGGATGAAGGGGATAGACTGTTAAAATTTATAGCAGAATGTTTTCAGTGGTACGAAGATCATCGTAAGGACACCTATGCCTGTCATGTGAGAGCGGATATTTTCTGCCTGTGCACGCAGTATGAGGATGTAAGGGAACTGGAGAACATCGTTAGTGAGATCAAGACGAAGATCGATGAATTCCCCTTCACTTATAAAGTACAGCCTTCTTTCGGCATCGGTATCTCTCCGGAGAGAGAACCGGCAGTCAGTTACCTGAAGGACTGTGCCACCATGGCAATGAACAGTGTCAAGGGGAAAGTATATCAGACCTATGCCATTTTCGGTGAAAAAATGCGCAGACAACTGATGCGTGAACGACAGGTGGAGAATGATATTGTCGGTGCTTTGGAGAATGGGGAACTGGTTCTGTATATACAGCCGAAGGTGAACATGAGTACCGGACGGATCATAGGCGGAGAAGCGTTGGTGCGTTGGCTGCATCCGGAAAAAGGACTGGTATCTCCGGGAGAATTTATTCCGGTGCTGGAGAAAAACGGTTTTATCATTAATGTGGATGAATATATCTGGGAAAAGGTATTTGCCTATCTTGGAAAACTGAAAGAGGAAGGCAGAGAACTGGTGCCCATTTCTATCAATGTATCCAGACTGCATGCCTACGATACCGGGCTTGCGGAGAACCTGATCCGACTTCGGGAAAAATACGATGTTCCCGCACAGTTTGTTCCGCTGGAGCTGACGGAAAGTGCTTTTCTGGAGGATGAGAAAGGCATGTATCAGAGGATGGAGAATCTGAGATCCCAGGGGTTTTTAGTGTCCATGGATGATTTCGGTACCGGATATTCTACTATGAACATGTTAAAGAATCAGACATTGGATGAGATTAAGATCGATCGGGAATTCATCCGGGATCTGGAGAAAGATAAGAGTCAGATCATTATCCGCAATACCATTGCCATGCTGCAGCAGCTGGGAGCCCATATCGTCATTGAAGGTGTGGAGACGGAAGAACAGAAGGAGTTCCTGTTAGGCTGTAATTGTACCGATGTACAGGGCTTTTTATTCTACCGGCCGATGCCGGTGGAGGAGTTCGACAAACTGCTTTGGCAGCAGGAACGGGAGCTGGATATGGCAAAATAGACAAAGACAAAATAGACAAATGCGCAGACCGCATTCTGACGGGCTTTTTGAAATTAACCTGACAGAATGCGGTTTTTCTTTGGCCATTCTTCCGAAAATGAGAAAATAGTTCCGGAGGCGTTGACAGATGCCACGGAAGGGAGTAATCTGCATATTACCCGACAGGTCAGTCGAGGTCAAAATTCTAAATATCAGGTCATATTCGACCAGGAATCACATAATGTATTAATTAGTGCAAAATGGATTATTTTGAGAAAAACCAACAGGAGGATGTATGGAGGAAAGAGAAAACAAAAGGGAAGAAACCGCCTCTGATGCAGAATTGCAGAGGCTGGTAGAAGATTTTATCACACAGAAACAGGTGCTTTTGATCCAGGTAAAAAAGGGTGTGTTGGGCAAGGAGGAATTTCTGCAGGAGGCAGGAAAACATATCGATCAATATTATCATTTCCCGGCAACGAAAAGGAAAAGACTTTTAAAATCATTTGAACAATATATTTTCGGTTATTCCAGACTGTCACCGCTCATGGATGACAAAAGCATTTCGGATATCCGGGTGGTGAGTCATGACTGTATCCGGATCAAGAGAGAAGGAAAACGTATGGATGCCGGAATTGCCTTTGCTTCGGAGAAGGAGTACCGGCAGTTTATTGATTATGTGGCAACCAGAAATCAGGTGAATATTTCTAACCTGAATGCGATCCAACGGTTTACGGATACAGAAAGTCATCCGGACTTTATCTTTCGTTTTACCTTATCCATGCCCATTGTCAATACCTACAGCGAACCTTATCTGTGTATCCGGAAGGTGCCGAAGAGTTTTCCCATGATGACAGAACTGGTGGAGAAAGAGATGCTGGACAGGAATACGGCAGAACTGCTGGTGCAGAGGTTCCGACAGGGATCGACCCTGATCTGCGGAGGAAATTCTTCCGGTAAAACCACACTGTTAAATGCGTTGAAGGAGACGCTTCCGGATGATATGGCAATTCTGGTGGCACAGCAGGCGGATGAGCTGACCACACTGTTTCATCCAGATATGATGTTCCTTCATTCGCTTCCGGGAACCTCGGAAAGCAGTGTGAATTATGATTTAAAACATATCAGCATAGCGGGACTGACGATGGACGTGGATTTTTTTATCATAGGTGAGGTGAAGGGAGGAGAAGCATTGTATCTGTTGAATGCAGCGTATACAGGACAGATCTGTGCGGCTACGGTACATGCACCCTCTGCGGACAGGGCACCGGAGAAGATCGTGGACTATGCAATGTATGACAGTCGTTATTCCCGCAACGAATTAATGAAAATGATGGACTGCTTTCAGACCCTGGTGTTTATGGAACATTACCAGGTGAAGGAGATCTTCGCCTGTCTGGGGTGGAATGCGGAGAAAGAGAATCTGGAGTATGAGAGATTGTTTTGACCATTACATGAGAGGAGAGACTTATGATCATATACGTATGGATCTTTTGTTTAATATTTACGGGTTTTCTGCTTCTGTTTGGAAGGATACGGTGGGTGGAGACAGCAAAAAGCCTGCTGTCCCGGACGAAAAAAGGGATGGATCAGTCGGCAAGACTGCGGGTATTGGAAAACCGGCACAAGCTGCAGGAACTACAGCGTAACAATACCTGGATCTGCCGGGTGGAAGAATTTCTCTGTTATTGCGGTATGCGGCGCAGATTTCCGGCGTGCACCCCGGAGAAATGGATCGTAGGAAATCTTCTGGGAATGACGGTGATCTTTGGAGTGTTGCTTGGAAGCAGCGGGAAATTCCAGGTAGCTTTATTGGGAACAATGATATGCGGAGCCATGGAATATCTGTTCCTGAGCACACTGCGGGCAGAAGAATTGCGGGTGACCAATGAAAATCTGCTGAAATGTCTGAATTTTCTGGGAAATTACAGCCTGACAGCGGGAGAGATCACCATGGTTCTGGGTCAGGTGAGCCGTTATGTGGAGGAACCGTTAAAGGGAGCACTGGAGGAATGTGCCTATGAAGCACAGACGACCGGAGATAGTTCACTGGCACTTTTGTCCATGGCAGAACGAATAGAACATCCCAAGATAAAGGAACTCGCCAGAAATCTGGAGATCAGTATCCGCTATATGGCAGATCTGACCACACTGGTAGACAGCAGCAGACGTTCCGCAAGGGAGTATCTGCGTATGGAAGAGGAACGTAAAGGGATGCTTCGAGAGGCAGGTATCAATATGGCATTGCTTCTGGGAATGTCGGTATTCGCCCTGCTGACGGTGGACCGGCTGATCGATGTGTCGGTCTGGAAAATAGTATCCGGGACTTTACCGGGGCATCTGGCAGTAGGTATCTATGGACTGATATTGTTTCTGTTTTTGCGGAAACTGTATGGTTTTCGCCGTTAGTCAGGGAGGTGTGGAGAATGAGCTGGAGAGTTATCTGGATTCCCGAACTGTTGGGAGCGGTGCTGGGAGGAATTTTTGTGTTCCGGCTGGGTATGGGAACAATGCCGAAAACAGTGTTGCATGCCTGCGAGGAATTCACCGGAATGCTGCGGGAGAACCGAAGGTATGAAAACTGGGTTACCGGAACAGAAAAGAAATTAAGGAAAAACGGTGCAAAATTTCACTATGGGAAGAAAATCACACCGGTAAAATATCTGCTGATGCGCCTGTTTCTTTCTCTTGGAGCAGTACTGGCACTGGGAACTATCGGCTGGGGATATGCACTGCTTGCGGCAATGGGACTGTATTATGTGCCGGAACTGTTATTGCTGTACCTGAACCGACAGGACAATCGTAAGATGATGCCGGATCTGCAGCTGATCTATCAGGCACTGGAGGTACAGACCTGTGCCGGAGTCTATGTAACGGATGCCTTGACGGAATGCTGCCAGAGCGTACGGACGCAGAGATTACAGCAGGCATTGATGGAACTGTCCGGAGATCTGGTCATACAGTCGGATCTGGTTACGGCTTTGTCTGACTTCCAACAGAAATTTGACAACCGTCAGATCGATGCATTGTGCATTACCCTGATCCAGGCAGGAGAGTCGGGGCAGGCGGTAGATCTGTTGAAGGACATGGGAGAGCAGTTGAAGGATATGGAACTTACGGTGCTTCAACAGCAAAAAAGTGCTCTGGACCGTAGTATTACTTTTTATCAGCTGGGAATGCTGGGGGCGGTACTGGGAATCATTTTATATGCCTGTGTGGGATATATGTTCCGGGCAGTGGTGCAATTCTGAAATACCAATAAAACAAAACACGAAAGGGACAAAACATGAAGAATTTACAGAGAATCTGGGGAAAAGTAAAAGAACATGCCTTACGGCAGGAGCAGGGGATCGACGGGATCCTGGTCACTGTAGGTCTGTGTATTATTGCACTGTTATTGTGCGTGGTCATGAAGGACAGTCTGACAACGTTTATACAGACCATTGTAACAGCGATGCAGACCAAAGCGGCAGATATCCTGACAGGGGTATAGGATAGGAGAGAAGATGACGGAACGAGGGAAACAGCCAGGGAACATAGGAGAGCTGATGACGATGGGCATGTGTGTGCTGGCACTGACGGTAGTGATGCTGAACTACCTGCAGAATGTGCAGCTGCTCCAGGCAAAAGAGAATGTAGGACAGCTGGCGAGGGCCTATCTGCTGAAAATGGAAACGGTAGGATACCTGGAACCGGCGGAGCAGGCACACCTCACGGCAGAACTGGAGACGGCAGGACTGACAGAGATCGATTATGAGGGAAGTACTTTGGAACCTGCAGGATATGGGGAACGCATTATCCTGCAGATTCATGGAAAGCTGGGCGGACATTATGAAATACGGGAAAAGAGAGTATCGACTGCCAAAAACTGAGAACCGGCAGGAGACAGGAAAAGCAGAAAGTGGACAGGTTTCCTGGGTGCTGGGATTGTTTCTGATACTGTTTCTGGCAATTTTGTTGTATATGCAGCTGCAACTGGCAATGTACAAGGCATCCGCACAGTATCTGGAAGATGCATTGGCACTGTCCAATCTGGCATCGGCAGTCATTGATATCCGGGAGTATGGCAGCACACATAAGGTACATATCACAGATCAGGAACAGGCGTATGCGGGATATTGTTCTGCTGTCCGTGAAAATCTGGGGTTAAATGAAAATTATGAAGCAGTAAGTCACAAGTTGATTTCCGGAAAGGTAGAGATACGAAATTACATTATCTATAATGTCACGGGAACAAAAGTGCAGGTGTGGGAACGAAACGGTGACGGAAGGATCCTGGAATGGGAAGGAACCCTGGGAGAAGTGAGGACTCCGGGGGGACAGACCATTGAGAATACCGGTGTGTACAGTGAGATCACATATCCGGTGGAAGGTTTTCTGGGAATTACAGTAACTGCTGAAAAAAGTAAGCTGGTAGATGTGGTCAGTGAATATATGGGAGAGGAAACGAATGAAAAAACGGAAGATGAGTCAGGCGTGGAAGAATAGAATCTGGAACGGAAGTATCCTGGCAGCGTTTGTGGCGGCTATGGCAGTATTTGTTTTTTTGCTGCAGACAGAAAAGAGAGTGCTTACGGAATACGAAAAAGAACAGGTATGCGTGGTAACGGCAGCAATTCCCAGGGGAGAAAAAATCTCCGCGGAAAATGCAGAGCAGTATATTACAGTCATGGAAATCGACAAAAGAATTGTGCCGGAGACTGCACTGAAAAGCACAGAGGCGGCAAGCGGAAGAATAGCGGCATATGGAGTGGAACAGGGGATGGTACTGACTACAGGCATGCTGCGGGAACTGTCGGAGATCACAGAACAGATGCGGGAACCTGTTATAGCCGGATTCCGCGCCGAAGATCTGTACCAGGTAGTGGGAGGTGTCCTGCGTGCCGGAGACAGGATCCATATTTATTGTGTGGAACAGGAGGAAGAGGAACAAAACGGGAAACTGTTGTGGGAAAATGTGTTTGTCCAACAGGTGTTTGACCGGAATGGAGCTGCAATCGGCGGTGATGATGGGACAACTCCGGCACAGAGAGTAAATATTTATATGGAAAAAGAAAGGGTGGCGGACTTTTATGCTGCACTGGCACAGGGCTCCTTGCGTGTGGTCAAGGCAGAGGATACGGATAGGCAGGAGGAATGAGAATGCGGTATGGGAGATATCTGGCAGGATTACTCGTGCTGGGAATTGCGCTCCTGTTTTCGATACAGTCGGAAGCGGCAGCGAAAAAGACCATTTACAACAGTCCTTATGTTTCTTTCAGTCCGGATGGACGTGCATTTACAACCTGCGCAGGAGACCGGAATTATGTGTGGTATGCCCGGGATGACAGCACCACTGTGTATACGCAGATTCCTTCTTCGCTGAGAGATCCGGTAGTGGGAGAACATATTTATACAGAGAAACGGTATGGAGAAATCCCTGTGGGATATTGGAAAGTGGTCCACCGGCCGGGACAGTGTATTCATAATGGATATACCGGAAAAAACTGGCACGGGGTATCTTTTGGCAGACAAAAATGCATGCAGTATTATTATTCCGGCTGGAAAGCCTATTGTGCGGATTGTGGAGAAGCCATTGAAGAGTACAATATCTATATGAGCAGAGAAGCGGCGGCCTCGATACAGTACCTGGATCTGGGCAACGAAAGAAAACCGATGAGCTACTATTATCTCTGTCCGTTCTGCGACAATCTGGAGCAGGGGGTGGATCTGCCGGCACATAAATGTAAAAATATTTCCTGGAATCAGTATAAGGTCTGTTATCAGGCCAATACGGGAGGTGCATCTTATAACGGTTATATGGATGACAGTATCCATATGTACAACGATGCCATAGTCTACGAAGGCAAGACGGTCACTCCGGTGACACACCTGACAGAGAACAATTACAGCAGGACCGGATATTTGTTCGCGGGCTGGAACACAGAGCCAGATGGTTCAGGAACCGCTTATGCGGATAAAGCTGCAATCGAAAATCTCAGGCAGGCGGATTGGAGAGACCGGACAACCTGGACAGATAACGATCATGGTGTAGTCAATTTATATGCACAATGGGTGCGGAGTGAAAGCACCCTTGTGCTTTATGCCAATGGAGGAAAGTATGATGACCGGGAGATATTTTCTGTAACGCAGCCATATCTTGAAAGATATCTGTTGCAGGAAGAACTGGTCTGCGCACCAGATGGGTATACAGTCTGTTTTCGTGCCAATGGCGGATCGGAGATCACTCCGGTGCAGGGGAAAAATCGGTTTGTCGAATGGAAAAAGGTGCATCCGTTCCGGGGGAGTCTGGATGGAAAGCAATATATCTTTGATGCTCCGGACGGTAATGTGGACAGGCTGACGGCAGTCTATCAGCCGGAACCTGTCACATTACCGGAGACCACCAGACCCGGGTGGTCCTTTGGAGGCTGGTATTATGACTCGGAATTCCGACGGCCGGCAGGAGGAGCGGGCGACAGCATCATACCGTCCGAAAATACGACATTGTACGCGCAATGGGTGGATCTTACCCTGCTGGCGAAAGATAACTACAAGGAAAACGAAGGAAAAGGAGCGGTGGATCTGTCCTGGGAGCAGACGGATCACAACAACAAAACGTACCTTATTTATCAGAGACTGGAAGACGGTGCCTGGATGCGGATTAATAGTGCAACGGATATCAACAGCGGAGCGGCCGTTGAACTGACCGGTATTTATGAAGCAAAGACGAGGACATATAACGTGCCGTATACCGGACTCTACGTCATAAAGGCGATGGGGGCGCAGGGACAGGGCTATGGTTCCTTTCGGGGAGGATGTGGGGGAAGTGCCTCCGGAACATTCTGGCTGCAGAGGGGGGAACAGCTGACCTATGCCGTGGGTGGTCAAAACGGGTATAACAAAGGCGGCAGAGCTTCAAATTATGGAAACGGAGGAGGAATGACATCCGTGGTATCCGACCGGAAGGGAATCCTGCTGATCGCAGGAGGAGGCGGTGGAGCATCACCGGGCGGTGCAGGCGGCAAGGGTGGCAGCATGGAAAGTGTCCTCGGGCAGCAGGAAGGAGAAGCGGGTATGGCCGGAGGCGGAGCCGGATATTATGGAGGAACCGCCGGAGAGAAGATCGTGCATCACCATACGAATGACTGCTATAGAAATGCTTCTTATACACCAAC
>ERZ836877.4739-NODE-4739-length-13613-cov-13.624281_pt1 | contig 13613 bp, 14 predicted proteins | sample MGYA00519469_ERZ836877 | MGnify/ENA primary metagenome ERZ836877 (study PRJEB31850, sample SAMEA3708809) | human gut metagenome | biome: human gut; feature: human-associated habitat; material: faeces | place: China | collected 2014 ... | reverse complement strand
CGGAGCCGATCGCCGAGCAGATGCGCCGCGCCGCCATGATCGTCGCGCAGCATACGAACACGCCGGAGGGCGGGTGCAATGTGCATCTCTCGCTTTCGGACGGGATCGGCCGGATCGTTTCCATGCAGCTGCTGGCTGCCGACGAGGCGCAGGCGCGCACGATGGAGCACTATTTTAAGGCACACGCGGAGGATGTCTATCAGACGCTCGTGCGTATGCTCACAGAAAGCGAGGAAAACAAAGCATGAACACCTACATCCCCGAGGGCTATAAGAGCCTGCTCGGCGTTTATGACACGCAGAAGGCCATCGGCCTGCTCAAACGTCTGTTTGAGGATCAGCTTGCCGCGAAGCTGAATCTGTTTCGCGTTTCGGCGCCGCTGTTTCTGGAAGAGGCCAGCGGCCTGAACGACAATCTCAACGGCTACGAGCGCCCGGTTTTGTTCGATATTCCCCAGGCTGGCAAGGAGGCGCAGGTCGTCCAGTCGCTCGCCAAGTGGAAGCGCATGGCGCTCCACCGCTATGATTTCTATCCCGGCAAGGGCCTTTATACCGACATGAACGCCATCCGCCGCGACGAGGATGTGCTCGACAATCTGCACTCGGTCTACGTCGATCAGTGGGACTGGGAAAAAATCATCGAGACCGGCGACCGGAATCTGGACTATCTCAAGTCTACGGTCATGGATATCGTTGCCGCTGTCTGTGACACGCAGCGCACCATGCGCGCGATCTATCCGCAGCTTCAGGTGCTGCCGGAGCTGGAGCGCCAGGTGACGTTTGTCACGGCGCAGGAGCTGGAAGATCGTTATCCGGACCTGACGCCGAAGGAACGCGAGCACGCCTTCGTGCGCGAGCACCACACGACGTTCATTATCGGCATCGGCGGCGCGCTGCGCTCCGGCAAGCCGCACGACGGCCGCTCGCCGGACTATGACGACTGGACGATGAACGGCGACATCCTGTTCTGGAACGAGCTGCTCGACTGCGCGTTTGAGCTCTCGTCCATGGGCATCCGTGTCGATCCCGAGAGTTTGGACCGACAGCTGACCATTGCCGGCTGTGACGACCGCCGCGAGCGGACCTATCACAAGATGCTGCTGGCAGGGCAGCTGCCGCCGACGATCGGCGGCGGCATCGGCCAGTCGCGCCTGTCCATGCTGCTGCTCGGCAAGGCGCACATCGGCGAGGTGCAGGCGTCCATATGGGACGACGAGACGACCGCCGCCTGTGAGCGGGCCGGCATCCTGCTGCTGTAAATACGGGTATCTGCAACGCCCCGAGATCCGTGATTGATAATCCGTGATCTCGGGGCGTTTTTTGGCGCGTTTTTCGCGCATTTTGGCGAATTAAGATGTGAAGAAAGCCCAAAAACCGTCACATTTGCACCCCGATGTGCTATACTTGCCCACGCAACACGAAAAGGAGGGACGGCGGATGCGGTCATGGCTTTCAAAAAATCGGCATGTGTACTGGCTGCTTGGCTTGATTGCGCTGGCGCTGGCGTATTTTGCGACGCAGCACGTCGGTCTGCGCTACCATGTCGTGCACCTGCCGCTCGATGACCGGATCCCGTTTTGTCCGGCGTTCGTCGTGTTTTACATCCTGTGGTATTTTTATGTGCCGGGGTGTATGCTCTGGGCGTGTCTGCGGGCGAAGGACGTGTTCTGCCGGCAGGCGGCGGCACTGTTTTCGGGCGCGTTTTTGTGCGTAGCCATGTTTGTGCTCTACCCGACGTGCATCGACTTTCGCCCAGCGGCAGAGGGGGCGGGCGTGTTTCGGGCGCTTTGCCGGCTCATCTATGCGCACGATGCGCCGGTCAACGTGTTTCCGAGCCTGCACTGCTATGAGGCGCTGGTGCTGCATCTGGTGACGTTTCGCGCGCCGCCGCTGCGTGCGCACAAGGCGCTGCGGCTGGCATCCTTTGCGCTGGTGGTTTTGATCTGCCTGTCCACGCTGCTCATCAAGCAGCACTCTGCGGCGGATCTCATCGCTGGCTGCGCACTTGCCGTGGCCGCGCATTCGCTGACAACGTATCTGTTTTCCAAGAGGAGGTCTCACCATGATCATACGACCGTTTAACGCCGCCTATCTGCTGCTCCTTGCGTTTGCCGCCGGAGCGGTCGTGCTGCTGTGGGCTCTGCTGCGCGGCCGGTCGGAGCGCTGCCGTGCCGCCGTGCTTATCGCGCTGTGTGCAGTGAACATCATCGGATTTTTCGTCTATAAAGGCTTTTTGTCCCGGGATGTGCAGTTTTTGCAGGCGTCGGGGCTCGACCGGTTCAACTGGTTCAACGAGCTGCCGCTGCAGCTCTGCAATATCAACATGTTCCTGATCCCAATCGGCATCCTGACGCACCGGCGCTCCTTGCTCGGCTTCGCGTTTTTCGTCGCGCCGCTCGGTGCACTCATGGCGCTCGTGTTTCCGGAGGCGCCGTTTGTTGGCTACTCTCTGTGGCTGCCGCGGATGCTCGGCTTTTACGTCACGCATATCCTCATCATCGTCTGCGGTCTGAGCCTCGTGACGCTCGGCTTTTACCGACCGGATTTTCGGGACATTCCCGGCATTGCGGGCACGTTTTTGCTGCTCGGTATCGGTGCGCTGGCGGTCAATTTCCTGCTGCGGCACACGGTCTGCCCGCTGGCAAACTACTTCTTTGTTTACGGCGGGGACGTGGACATCAGCATCCTGAACCTGTTCTGGAAGTGGCTGCCCGTGCCGTTTTTGTATGAGATGCCGGCGCTTTTGATCCTTGTCGGCTATATGGCGCTCATCTGCCTGCTCTTTTCCGCGCGGGATCAGCGCCGCGCCCGTGAGATCGCCGCGGTATAAAAAACAGCCTGATGCATATGCGTCAGGCTGTTTGCTTTTTGAGCGTAAAAAGACCGCTGCGGACGCAGATTCCGCAGCGGTTCGTGGAGCGGGATACGGGAATCGAACCCGCCTATCCTGCTTGGGAAGCAGGTGTTCTACCAATGAACTAATCCCACAGGTGCAATTATTATAGCACGGCCAAGTGTCGTTTTCAAGTGAAAAATGCAACATACCTTGACATTCAGCTGCGGGCAACCTATAATAGGCACTTGTGGCGTTTTACATTGTTTGCTGATACATTTAGGAGTGACGATATGCCGGAAGAAACCCTTCGTGAAAATAAAATGGGCACAATGCCCGAAAATAAGCTCCTGCTGTCGATGGCAGTCCCGATGATGATCTCCATGCTCGTGCAGGCGCTGTACAACATCGTGGACAGTATCTTTGTCTCGCGCATCTGCGAGGATGCGCTCACGGCGGTGTCCATGGCGTTCCCGCTGCAGAACATCATCATTTCCATCGCTGTCGGCTTCGGTGTCGGCATCAACGCGCTGCTGTCGCGCGCGCTGGGGCAGAAAAACGCCGAGCGCGTCAATCAGGTCGCGGTCAACGGCCTGCTGCTGGCGCTGCTGAGCTATTTGTTCGTGCTCGTCGCCGGCCTGCTCGGCATCCGCGCATATATGCACACGCAGACGGATATTGAGACGATCGTCAATTTCGGCATCACGTATCTGAACATCTGCATTTTGTGCTCGTTCGGCGTTTTCATCGAGATCACCTTCGAGCGCTTTCTGCAGGCGACCGGCCGCACGATCTATTCCATGATCACGCAGCTGGTCGGTGCGATCACGAATATCATCCTCGACCCGATCCTGATCTTCGGCCTGCTCGGCTTCCCGAAGATGGGCATTGCCGGCGCGGCCTGGGCGACGGTGATCGGCCAGTGCCTGGGCGCGGTCGTGGCGGTCATCCTCAATCATTGCAAGAATCCGGAGATCCACCTGCGCCTGCGGCACATCCGCCCGAGCGGCAAGCTCATGGGCGAGATCACGGCCATCAGCATCCCGTCGATCATCATGAGCTGCATCTCATCGCTGACGTGCTTCGTCATGAACCTGATCCTCATCACGTTTTCGTCCACGGCAGTCGCGGTGTTCGGCGTCTATTTCAAGCTCCAGAGCTTTGTGTTCATGCCGGTGTTCGGTTTGAATAACGGCATGGTGCCGATCATTGCCTATAACTATGGCGCGCAGAAGCCGGAGCGTATCCATAAGACGATCCGCCTCGGCATGGTCTACGCCGTCGCGATCATGGTGATCGGTCTGCTCGTATTCCAGCTCATTCCGAAAGAGCTGCTGCTGATGTTTGACGCCTCGGACGCCATGCTGGAGATCGGCGCGCCCGCGCTGCGCATCATGAGTCTGGCGTTCATATTTGCCGGTATCAGCATCGTGGCCGGTTCCTCGTGCCAGGCATTTGGCTACAGCGTCTACAGTATGTTTATCTCCATCGCGCGTCAGATCGTGGTGCTCATCCCGGCGGCGTATCTGCTGTCGCTGAGCGGCGTGCTGCGCAGCGTCTGGTTCGCATTCCCGATCGCGGAGGTCGCCTCGCTGATCCTCTCGCTGTTCTTTTTGCGCACCACGCTCAAAAAGACGGGCATGGCGATGCCAAAAACGAAATAAAGCTCCGTTCCGCAAAGGCGGCGCCGTACGGCGCCGCCTTTTTTCGTCGCGTTCCGCACCGGCCGAACCGGGCCTGCATAGGATAATGCGGGCCGAGTGCCCGATTTGAAAAGGAGGAACGACTGTGGACAAATGCAATTTCAAGCAGGGCCCGCTGCCGGAATGCGCGCCGCTGGCGCTGGCGCAGACGCCCATGCAGCAGTCCAGCGAACCCGCGTATGATCGGCGCATGGCACTGGCGCGCGGTACGCTGTTTCCGGGACTGGACCTGCCGTTTATGAACATGGTCAACAAACCCGGCGACCTCAGCACGCCGCTGTGCGAGCTGATGGCGATGGATTTTGTCATCCGAGAGCTGAACCTGTATCTGGATACGCACCCGGACGACCGCGAGGCATTCGAGACGCTGCAAAAGTGCATCCGCCTGAGCGCGGAGGGGCGCAGGCGGTACGTGGAGCAATACGGGCCCGTGTCCCTGCGGGATCTGGAAAGCTCGGACGTCTATGACTGGCTCAACGTGCCGTGGCCGTGGCAGCAGGAAGGAGAGGGGAAGTAAGCGATGTTTGTCTATGAAAAGAAACTGGAATACCCGATCCGCATCAAAAACTCTAATCCCGCGCTGGCAAAGTTCATCTGCTCGCAGTACGGTGGGCCGGACGGCGAGCTGGGCGCGTCCCTGCGCTATCTCAGTCAGCGCTATGCCATGCCGTACCCGGAGCTGTCGGCGATCCTGACGGACATCGGCACGGAGGAACTTGGTCATCTCGAGATGGTCGGAACGATCGTCTACCAGCTCACGCGCAGCATGACGCCGGAGCAGATCAAACAGTCCGGCTATGATACGTACTTCGTCGATCACACGGCGGGCGTCTTTCCGCAGTTTGCATCCGGCACGCCGTGGACGGCGGCGACGATCGGCGTGACCGGCGATGTGATCGCCGACCTGTCGGAGGATATGTCGGCCGAGCAGAAGGCGCGCAAGACCTATGACAACATTCTGCGGCTTTGCGATGACCCGGATGTGACGGATGTGATCCGGTTTCTGCGTGAGCGCGAGGTCGTGCACTACCAGCGCTTCGGCGAGGCGCTGCGTCTGGCGACGGAAAAGATGGATCAGAAGAACGTCTATATGACCAATCCGGCATTTGATCGCTCCTGAAACGAAACCAGCGCCGGCAGTCAGCCGGCGCTGGATTTTTCTGCAGCGGCGCAATTTGCGGGACAAAAAAGCAGGCACCCGAAGGTGCCTGCTTTGTGGTAGTTGGGGGAAAGCTTACTTTTTGATGTAAGTCCAGCGCTCGGTGACCGGGTTCTTCAGGTTTTCAATGAAAGCCTTGAAGATTCCATTATGGTCAGAGTACGTGAGAATGTTAATGTCCCAAGTGTAGTCGTGGCTGTTGGTGGCTTCCTGGATCTCGGCATAGGCCCAGTGCGAGGAAGTGCAGTCCGGCCAGGTCTTCATAGCCGCAGCAACTTTGGCATCGCTGAAGCTGGAATTATTCACAACGCGGCCGAGGATGCGGTTCATAACGGCAGCTGTTTCGCCGCGCGTCAGGTTGTCGTTCGGTCTTGCGCTGCCGTTGTCGCCCTTGACAATGCCGAGCTTCTGGAGCATGTTGATGTACTTTTCTGCCCAGTGACCGTTGATATCCTTGAAGATACCGCCAGTGATCGGGGTGTTGAGCGTATCGCTGTAGAGCATGGCGACCATCTTGAAGAACTCCGCACGGGTGACCGCCTGGTCGGGCTTGAACGAGCCGTCCGGATAACCGGCGACGATGCCGGCCTTCGCGCACATCTGCACAGCGTCATAGTACCAGGCACCGCTGCTGACATCAGAGAAGTTGACAGTGGGCTTGGAGTCGAATCTGGCCTTGACCTGATCCTTCATCAGACGATCCAGAATGGTGGCGACTTCGGCACGGGTGATGCGTCCGTCCGGTCTGACAGTGCGATCCGGATAACCTTTGATGTAAGCGTTGTGGTCAGTGGTGTTGAGGATCATGTCGATCGTCGGGTAAACCGTGATGACGTCGATGTCGGGCTTCTTGTCGAAGGACCAGTTGAAGCCGACGAGGGACTGATACTTAATGTTGGTGTTCGGGTCGGTCCAGGTGGCGGACACGGAGTAAGTGTTGAGGTGATCCTTCTTGGCGAAGATGGCGACGCCGTAGTTGGCGACGGCAGTGGCGACCTGATCCTTGTTCTGGTTGTAGATCACGACCTGAGCGCCGGCAGCGACGCGACCGTCTGAGGTCTTTACAGCAACCAGATAGTTCGGCAGTTTGGCGAACAGATTCTTGATGACATCGGTAATGACGCCCTCAGTCTCCGGGGAAGTCTCCTCGACCGTAGCCGCGGTGGTTTCCTCGGCTGCGACGTCTTCATCGGCTGCAAAAGCCATGACCGGCAGCAGGCTGACGACCATAACCAGAGCGAGAAGCACGCAGAGCAGTTTGCGGGCCTTTTTCATTGTTTCCACTCCTTTTATAAATGTGCATAAGTGCCGTTATGCCGGATGTCGGGTAACACAGCCGACCCACGTACACTTATGCGCCTAGTATACACTGTCGGCCCTGAAAAGTCAAGCTATGGAAGCGCTGTGCAAAGGCGCCGCAAACGCAAAAATCTGCAAAAAATGACCGGTCATTCCATTGCTCGCAGCGGCAGCAGCAAACATCTGCCGCAAACCCGCGAATCGTGCGCACGGTCATTGGATAATGCATATATGGTCAATTACCGGCTCGAGTGTCTGCAAACAATTTCTCTGCCAGAAAAGAAAAGTGAATTTTCTATTGACACACTGGGTAAAACGCGATATAATCCTATTAACCTATAGAGAAGGTAGGCGATGAAAATGCGAGGGCGCATTTCCGGCCGCCTGTGTATCTGCTGGCACTGTTGCGACGGCTGAGCGCAGGCAAGTCCATCACGAGTCAAACATACATATTTAATAATACGATACATAAATGGAGGAACATCTCATGAGTAAGATCTATACATCCGCTGACCAGCTGATCGGAAAAACGCCCCTTCTGGAGCTGACCCATATCGAAAAAGAGCAGCAGCTCGAGGCCCGCATTCTGGCAAAGCTCGAGTACTTCAACCCGGCCGGTTCCGTGAAGGACCGCGTGGCGCTGGCCATGATCCAGGACGCGGAGCAGCGCGGCGTGCTCAAGCCGAGCTCCGTCATCATCGAGCCCACCTCCGGCAACACCGGCATCGGCCTGGCGTCCGTCGCCGCGGCCAGAGGCTACCGCATCATCATCGTTATGCCGGAGACCATGAGCGTGGAGCGCCGCCAGATCATGAAGGCCTATGGCGCGGAGCTCGTGCTCACGGACGGCGCGCAGGGCATGAAGGGTGCGATCGCAAAGGCCAACGAGCTGGCCGCGCAGATCCCCGACAGCTTTGTCCCCGGTCAGTTCGTCAACCCGGCCAACTCGGCGATCCACCGCACGACGACCGGCCCGGAGATCTGGGAGGACACGGACGGCAACGTGGATATCTTCGTTGCAGGCGTCGGCACCGGCGGCACCGTGACGGGCGTCGGCGAGTACCTGAAGTCCCAGTGCCCGAAGGTCAAGGTCGTGGCCGTGGAGCCGGCGACCTCTCCGGTCCTGAGCGAGGGCCATGCCGGCCCGCATAAGATCCAGGGCATTGGTGCGGGCTTTGTGCCGGACGTGCTCAACACGAAGGTCTATGATGAGATCATCCCGGTCAGCAACGAGGATGCGTTTGCGACCGGCCGCCTGATCGGCCATAAGGAGGGCGTGCTGGTCGGCATTTCCTCCGGCGCTGCCGTCTGGGCGGCGATCGAGCTGGCCAAGCGCCCGGAGAACAAGGGCAAGACCATCGTCGTGCTCCTGCCGGATACCGGCGACCGCTATCTGTCGACGCCGCTGTTTGCAGACTGAGTGCAGGCAAGCGTTCGTTCTTCTTTCACATGCAACGGGAGACACCGCAAGGTGTCTCCCGTTGTGCGTCCGGCACAATTCTGTGAAAAAGCGCTCCCTTCCGGGGTCATCCCGGCGGGGAGCGCTCGTGCGTTCAGCGGCAGCGCATGGCCAGACCGCAGAACATATAGGCGGCCATGCGCAGCGCCTCGGTCTCGATCCGGTCGAACATGCGGATGTCGGCCGCATAGTCGCCCTGCAGGCGCAGCGTGGCCTCTTTCCCGTCATCTCCAGATGGCTGTAGAAGAATTCGCGCCATTTTTCTTCCTTCCAGCAGGCGTTGATGCCGGCAAGAAACGCGCTGATGGCGTCGGCGTTTGCGTACCAGCGCCGTCGGGCGCCGTCGGCCTTGGCGGTCTCGCGGTTTTTCAGGTCGGCCACGAGCGCACCGCCGACCTCCAGATGCTCCGTGAGCAGGTCGCCGGACTGTCCGGCCGTGCACGCGGGATCTTTGGCGCATCTTTTGCGCAGCAAAGACAAAAAGGGATGCAATTTTGCGCCCGATGCGCTATAATAGATGCCATCATGCAGTGAGAGGGATCATTATGCGAATCGTTGTTAAAGTCGGCACTTCCACACTCGCGCACGCGACCGGGCGGCTGAACATTCAGCGCATGGAGCGGCTGTGCAAAGTGCTCAGCGACCTGAAAAATGCAGGTCACGAGATCATTCTCGTCTCGTCCGGCGCGATCGGCATGGGCGTCGGCAAGCTCAATCTGTCCGGCCGTCCGGCGGATATGCCGGGCAAGCAGGCCGCGGCCGCCGTCGGCCAGTGCGAGCTGATGTATTTTTACGATAAGCTCTTCACGGAGTACAATCATATTGTGGCGCAGCTGCTGCTGACCGGCGAGGACATCCGCAGTGAGCAGCGCAGCCGCAACGTGCGCAACACGCTCTCGCGGCTGCTGGAGCTGGGGGCGCTGCCGGTCATCAATGAAAACGACGCCGTGGCGACGGACGAGATCGGCGTGGACAACACCATCGGCGAGAACGACAGTCTCTCGGCCATCGTGGCTGCCGCCATCGGTGCGGATCTGCTGATCCTGCTCTCGGACATCGACGGATTGTATGACAGCGACCCGCACCGAAACCCGGATGCGCGGCTCATCGAGACGGTGCCGGTCATCGACGCGCACATTCTCTCGCTTGCCGGAGACAAGGGCTCCGCGCTCGCCACCGGCGGCATGGTCACGAAGCTGCACGCCGCGCAGATCGCAACGGCGGCCGGCTGCGAGATGGTCATTGCCAACGGCGAAAAGCCCGAGGTGCTCTATGACATTGTGGCCGGCAGGCGCGCCGGCACCCGATTTCTGATACCACATTCCTGAGGAGGGACTACTATGACGACTATGGACATTCTCCGGCGGACGAAGGCCGCGTGGCCCAGCATCTGCAACGCTTCCGCCGAGGACAAAAACCGCATCCTGTCCGCCATGGCGGACAGCCTGCAGGCGGAGTGCGATGCCATCCTGCGCTGCAATGCCGAGGACATGGACGCTGCACGCGGCCATATCTCGGATGTCATGCTCGACCGGCTCTATTTGGACAAAGATCGCATCGACGCCATGGCCGACGGCATCCGCGCGACCGTGGCGCTGCCGGATCACACGGGGCGCATCCTCGCGCAGATCGACCACCCCAACGGCATGAAGATCTATAAAAAGCAGGTTCCGCTCGGCCTGGTCGCCATCATTTATGAGAGCCGCCCGAACGTCACGTCCGACGCGGCGGCGCTCACCATCAAGAGCGGCAACGTCTGCATGCTCCGCAGCGGCAAGGAGGCTTTCCGCACGGCCAAAGCCATCGTGGCCGCGCTCAAGCAGGGCATCGCGTCCGCAGGCGGCGATCCGGACATCGTCAACATCGTGGAGGATACCAGCCACCAGAGCGCTACGGAGATCATGCAGGCCAAGGGCCTTGTAGATCTGCTCATCCCGCGCGGCGGGGCGGGGCTCATCCGCGCCTGCGTGCAGAATGCCACCGTGCCCTGCATCGAGACCGGCACCGGTATCTGCCACGTCTACGTGGACGAGTATGCTGACCTCGACAAGGCCGTGCGCATCATCGAAAACGCCAAAACCAGCCGCCCCTCGGTCTGCAACGCCGAGGAGGTCTGCCTTGTGCACCGGGCGGTCGCGGCCAGGTTTCTGCCCATGCTCAAAAAGGCGCTGGTCGATGACCGCGCGGCGCAGGGCCTCACACCGGTCGAGCTGCGGCTGGATGCGGCAGCGGCGCAGATCATCGACGGCAAGAGCGCTTCCGACAAGGACTTTGACACGGAGTATCTGGACTATATACTCGCCGTCGGCGTGGTCGACAGTCTGGACGCCGCCATCGCGCACGTGCTCGCGCACTCGACGCACCACAGCGATGCCATCGTCACCGAGGACGCCGCGAGCGCCGAGCGCTTCATCAACGGCACGGACAGCGCGGCAACGTACGTCAACGTCTCCACCCGCTTTACCGACGGGGGTGAGTTCGGCCTCGGCTGCGAGATGGGCATCTCCACGCAGAAGCTCCACGCCCGCGGCCCCATGGGGCTCGACGAGCTGAGCACCTATAAATATATCATCCGCGGCGACGGACAGATCCGCTGAGGAGGGAACACTATGAAAAAGTTTGAAGCAGGCTTCATCGGCGCCGGCAATATGGGCGGCGCGCTGGCCACGGCCGCGGCCAAACAGGTCACAGGGGAGCGGGTCGCCGTTGCCTGCAGCAGCCCCGCGCACAGTGCGGCGGCGGCCGAGCGGCTGGGCTGCCGTGCGGCCGCGCCGGAGGAGATCCTCGGCGGCAGCAAATTCGTGTTTCTCGGCGTCAAGCCGCAGATGATCGACGGCGTTGTGCAGTCGCTGGCAGCGCCCATCGCGGCGTCGGAGAGCATTATTGTGTCCATGCTCGCCGGTGTGCAGCTGGAGCGGCTCGAGCGGCTGCTCGGCGCGGATAAGAAGATCATCCGCATCCTGCCGAACACGGCCTGCGCCGTGGGGCAGGGCGTCGTGCTCTATTGTGCCAACGGCAATGTCACGGACGGCGATCTCGCGGCGTTTTGCGCGCTCATGGCGGCCACGGGCATCGTCGACCCCATTTCCGAGGCGTTGATTGACGCCGGCTGCGCCATCACCGGCTGCGGCCCCGCGTTTGCGTATATGTTCATCGAGGCGCTGGCCGACGGCGGCGTCAAATGCGGCCTGCCGCGCGCAAAAGCCATCCGCTACGCAGCGCAGATGCTCGCCGGCAGCGCGGAGATGGTGTTGCAGTCCGGCAAGCACCCGGAGCAGCTCAAGGACGAGGTCTGCAGCCCCGGCGGCAGCACGATCGCCGGCGTCGACGCGCTCGAGCAGCACGGTTTTCGCGGCAGCTGCATCGCGGCCGTGGACGCCGCGTTTGAAAAGACCCGCCAGCTCGGGTGATCCCAGTTAAAAATGCCGGCCGGGCCGCACCCATTCGGGTGCGGCCCGGCCGCTGCATGGTTGCTTATGCAGACGTGATGTAGCACTCCTCGGCTTCCTGCTGTGCATGGATCAGCAGCAGCCGCGCCTCCTCATAGTCGTGGGTGTCGATTTGCTCAACGGCGTCGCTCAGCGTGTTGAAGAGGGTGAAGTACAGTTTCTTGAAGTCCATGGTATCTCCTTTTTGTTCTGCGTATTTGCGGTTTCCGGCGCGTCTTCCGGTCGCTGCGATGCGCAGTCTAACACAGAATGGAGCAGAAACGTGTCGAATGCTGTAGGCGTCGAAAAAACTTCATAAAATTCAAATTTTTTGTCAGGCATGGAACGATCTTTGCGCGAAGCGTCGAATCGCAAACGCCCGCGCACCATATCGGAGCGCGGGCGCGGATCGTTTATAGCAGCTTGATCAGGATCGTGACGGCGCCCAGCAGGATCAGCACGCTGCCGCCGTCGGCATCGTGTCCGACTGGGCGGCGACGGGGCTGAATCAGTCTGTGAAACAGCTTTCCGATAAATAATTTAATGTTGAATTTATCATCAACAATTTCTATCATCTCGTCAATACGACCACCTATAAACGTGTGTTCAAGTCGCATTCTAAGTACGTAGATTAATAACACAGCCGTCAACCCCATTGATGTGTAAATAGATGTTTCACTTGCCACTAAAAAATAACTAAGCTTTCCAGTTCTCATATTTGTTGAAACTAAATTACCTGTTACTATACAATAAATTGGAAATAATATCGCATAAGCAATAACCAATGCAAAAGAAATCTTCTCAAAGAGCCACAAATAATAAATGCCTCTTCTATTCTTACGATTCTCTATTTGAATTTTCTTTTTTAGACCACTGTCAACCGAAATACTCATATTAACCTCCAATCAAACCAACAACGTCTTCAATTGTTTTTACAGTTTTTGTTCCATACTTGTCAAAAATTGAAAAGACTTTCGAATTTTTACCAATTCCAGTAACATTTTTCAAAGCCTTTATTGAACCATCAACATTCTTATCTGACTCTGTATAAAAATCATATAGCCCATCAACATTTTTCAAGAAATTCATTGTGTTATCTGTCGTTTTCGTAACATTAAAAAACTTCACTAACTTTTCAGGAATACTATAGGTTTCCCTACTAAAATTGAATGTAAATTTTCCTAATTCTGATAATTGTTCTAAAACAAATTGTAAATAATCTTTACTTGAAGCCATTTCCAACCCTCCAATCTTGAATTTTATTATTCCAATGCTTTCTTTAAGTCCAGAACAAATTGCTTTTGTTGTTTTTTCAAATAGGTTTTTACAAAAGGTTTCATAAACCACTTTTTAGGTATCACATTTTCTGTAAAGTCTATTTGTGTTTCATTCCCTTTGTCTATAAAAACACCAATCCAATGACCTTTCATGTTGCTATTCTCCATATCAAATTCCCAGCGTTTATATGGTTCTGCAACGGTAACGGTAAATGTAGTAGCATATCCATTTTTTGTGTATTCAATAAATTGTTTGTCATTTATTATTTCTGTTTTGCTCAAATCACTTCGCCATGAGTTATATTTATCAACAGCTAAAACAATGTTCCAAACTTTTTGAATATCATTACTAATAATTGTATTTATATTTGAAATTGCCACTTTTTCATTTCCCCTTTTCAAACTGGAATTTGTCTTACAACAATTTATATATGCATAAAAAGCAATATATTTATG
>ERZ836877.4737-NODE-4737-length-13616-cov-3.771919_pt1 | contig 13616 bp, 10 predicted proteins | sample MGYA00519469_ERZ836877 | MGnify/ENA primary metagenome ERZ836877 (study PRJEB31850, sample SAMEA3708809) | human gut metagenome | biome: human gut; feature: human-associated habitat; material: faeces | place: China | collected 2014 ... | reverse complement strand
GAGGGCATCCAGCAGGACATGGATCAAGCCGCCGATGCCCACCCAAACGAGCAGATCGTTGCCGATGCCGCTGACCTGCGCCAGCGCCGACGGAGACACGCCGGGGAATGTGATGTGTGTCGCCCTCAGCAGATCAAGCACGATCCGCTGTGTCGGGATAAGAAAGCCCAGTATAATGATGACAAGGTACCAGCCGAACCAATGCGACGTCTGACGGTGGATGCGCCTCCATACTTTCTTGTCGCCCCGCGCCATTGCCGTATCCACCATATCGGGCAGCACACTCCCGATCATTACGGCGAACAACGCCGCCGGATGCGCGCCTGCCGCGAGCGCTCCCGCTACAGCCACTGCCTTGTGCGTAAACCACTTCATGCTTCGTCCGATGATAAAGAGGAAAAACGGCACAGTACGGTTTCTCCCCCGCAAAGGTCAAGCGTCTTCGCACCGTATCCGGAAACGGCCCTTCATACGGCAGGAACTCCCGCCGCGCGGCCTCCCCACCCGCCGAAAGCCCAGGGAAGAGGAGGGGTGGAGATCCGGTGGAAGGGAGGGCAAACCGTGGGGGTGCTCCCCCCTTCTCCAGAAAGGATCCCCCCCTTCCACCGATTCCACTCTTGCACCCTTCTACGCCTTCCACGTCTCCCGGGTTTCGAGCCAGCGACCGTAGCGGGCGCAGAGGACACCAAGAAGCAAATAGATGGCCCCGGCGCTGATCCAGACTTCAAAGGTCATGCGGCTGATCGCCATGACTTCGAGAGCCTGAAAAGTCAGGTCGGGCAGAGAAATGAGCGAAGCCAGCGCGGAATCCTTGAACGTGGTGATGACCTGCCCCACGAGCGGAGGCAGGATCGCGCGCACGGCCTGCGGAAAAATGACCAGACGGAGCTGCTGCGAACGGGAAAAACCGAGCGCCGCCGAAGCTTCCCATTGCCCGTGCGGCACGCCTTCGATGCCTCCGCGGACAATTTCCGTAACATAGGCCCCTTCGTACACCCCAAGCGTCAGTACCGCCGCAACCATGCGGTCAAGCTGGCCTTCAGGGGCGAATCCCCACGCCACCGCATCCCTGACGAAAGGAGGCATGGAGCGAAGGGCCTGTTCCATATTGGAAACGGGAAGCAGGTTGCCCGCGAAAAAATACAGGAGAAACAGCAGCACCAAAGGAGGGATATTACGGACGGAATTGACGAAAAGCTGAATGGGCAACGCCGCGACGCCGCGTTTCCCGGCGGAAAGGGCGCCCAGAACGCCGCCGATGAGCAGAGCCAGCGCCATCGACCAGACGCCGAGGCGAAGAGTGACGATGAGCCCCCGGATCAAGAGGCCGGGCTCGTAGCCGCCGGGCGTGCGGCGGACAAGGAAATCCGCCAATTCCGGCCAGCTCCAGCGATAGGCGGCTATGGTTTCCGAACGCCACAGGAAAAAGCAGGCTCCCAGAAGCAGCAAGACGACCAGAACGGCGTCCACCCGCCCGAACGTGGGGAAAAGCCGCCCCTGCCGACCGTACTCGGCATAGGGCGACCATTCGCGCCGGAGCGCCTTCCGGGAGCCGCCGGAACTCATCGAAGCTGCGCTTCCCAATCGGTCGTCTTGAACCAGAAATGACGGCGCTCGGGGAGCCAGCCTTCCGCTTCGACCGTGCGGATCCAGTTGTCGAGCACATTCAGGCTGTCGGGATCGCCCTTGCGGATGACCATGCCCACAGGCTGACGGTAAAAGGCGTCCGTGGAGGGCTGGTAAAGCTTGTCGGGGTTGCGGAGCACCTCAAAGGCCGGAAGCGGCGCGGACGAGAACATCACGTCGGCGCGGCCCGAGAGCACATCCTGCACGGCGGGAGCTTCGTCGTCGAACAGGCGGAAGGTGGCGTTGGGGAGCACTTTCTTGGCCACGGGAACGGGCGTGCTGCCCGTGCGCAGGGCAACGACCACTTCAGGTTTGTTGAAGTCCTCGGGGAACTTCATGCCCTTGGTCTTTTCCTTGTTCGCCATGACTTCGATGGTGGCGTAATCATAGGGAACCGTGAAATTCGCCTTCAAATTGCGCTCGGGGGTAACGCTCATGCTGCCGATGATGACGTCGAATTTCCCGGCCATCAGCGCGGGGATGATCCCGGCCCACTTCGTGGGCACAAGCTGGAGTTCCACGCCCAGATCCTTGGCGAGGCGCTTCGCCACGTCGATTTCAAAGCCCACGAATTCGCCGTTCTTGTCCTGCATGGCCCACGGCACGAACGAGGAAAACCCGACACGCAGCACGCCGCGCTTGACCACATCGTCGATCATGGACGTCTGCGCGTCCTTCGCCTGCGCCAGACCGGGCAGGATCAAGGCCGCCGCCAGCATCAACACAGCAAAAAACTTTTTCATAACGCCTCCTATGAACTTTTCTTTTCCGCAACGGAAACGCCCGCCGCGCCGTCTCCCACAAGCCGAACGCCTTGGAAGGCGGAGGGGGAGCAAGGTAGAAGCCTTTTTCGGGAAGGTTCCCCTTCCCCCGCCCAAAGCCTACCGCCAAGCGTACCGGCGCTCCATCCAGCGGGCGGGCAGCGCCACGCAGAGCGTGAGCGCGAGATACAGCGCCGCGACGATCAGCCATATCTCAAACGCAAGGAACGTATCCGCGATCAACACCTGCGCCTGCATGGTGAGATCCGCCACGGCGATGGCGCTGACGAGCGAGGTGTCCTTGATGAGCGAAACAAGCTGGCTGGTCAGCGGCGGCAACATCCGGCGCACGGCCTGCGGCAGGATAACGAGCCGGAGCGTGTTTCATACGCCGAGGCCGAGGCTGATGCCCGCTTCCCACTGCGCCCGGGGCACGGATTGCAGGCCCGCCCGGAACAGTTCCGCCATGTACGCCCCCTCGAACAGGCCGAGGGCCAGCACGGCCGCGCCGAAAGGCCCCACGCCGATGGCGGGAGCGAACAGAAAATACACAAAAAACAACTGAAGGAGCAACGGGGTATTTCGCAAACACCCCACATAGACATGCGCCATGCCCCGCGCCACAGGCCACGGGGAAAGCCGCAGCAACGCCGCGCCGAGCCCGGCGGCGACGGCAAGGGCAAGCCCGAAAAGCGCGATACGCACGGTCATGCCGAGCCCGTCGAGCAACGGGCCGGGGATGAAATACCCGTCCGTCCAGCGCCCCAGATACCGCCAGACGCGATACCATTGCCAGTCATAGGAAATGCCGTCCGCTCCGGCAAGCACCGCGCGGAACAGCCAGACGCCGATCAGGAGAAAGCATACTCCTACGGCATGGCGTCCCATCCACCGCAGCAACCGGGCCGCAGGGTGAAGCCGCACGCCGCAAGCCCGTTCGCTCATAGAGCCTGTCCGCACCCGGCAATGGCGTCAAAAACGGCGTTCGCAGTTTCGGAAACGTCGATGTCCCCAGCCGCGACACGGCAGGTAGCCCACTGACGGTAGAGGGCCTCACGTTCACGGAACAAGTCTTCCACGGTCTGCCCCGGCGCAATGGCAAGCCCGCGATCCGGTTTGCGCGAAATGCGCTCCAAAATGAGAGGAAGCGGCACATCAAGGAAGACCACCGGACCAAGGGAGGTCAGATACCGCATGGCTTCGGGCCGATAGACCACGCTGCCGCCCGTGGCGAGCACAGCGCGCTGCATCCGAAGGGACTGGATGACTCTGGCCTCGACATCCAGAAAACGTTCCTTGTCCAGAGCGTCCGTCACGTCCTGAAGGCGCGCCCCATAGGTGGATTCAATCAGATGATCGGTGTCCACATAGGCCCAGCCGAGGCGTTCGGCCACAGCGCGGCCCACGGTGCTTTTGCCGGCTCCAGCCATGCCGATAAGGGTCACGCACTTGTCCTCGGTCAGGCCGGGAACCTTCATTGAAGAAATCGTGTTCATCACTCTCCCCCGTCGCGTGGGACCGCTTCGCCAAGCGCATACAAGGCAGCGCGCCGGGCATGGATTTCCGTCGTGTCGAACAGCCGCGCGGACGTGTCCCCGGGGCGCACCAGCAGGCCTATTTCCGTACAGCCGAGGATGACGCCCTGCGCGCCCCGGGCCGTCAGGCCGCCGATGATCGCCGCGAACGCCCGCCGGGAGGACTCGGAGACCGTCCCGAGACACAGCTCATCGAAGATGACGCGATTGACGAACGCGCGCCCATCTTCTTCGGGGATCAGCACGGTGATGCCCCGTTCCACGAGCTTGCGCGTGTAAAAATCCTGTTCCATCGTGTAGCGCGTGCCGAGCAGCCCGACCGTGGACACTCCGGCGGCCTCCAGCTCGTCGGCGGTCAGTTCCGCGATGTGCAGCAACGGCAGGGACGTCGCCGCCTGCACCGCGTCCGCCACCTTGTGCATGGTGTTCGTGCAGATGAGCACGCAATCGGCTCCGGCGCGTTCCAGACCGCGAGCGGCCTCCGCCAGCAGTTCGCCGCTGCGTTCCCAGTCCCCTGCCCGCTGGCAGGCCTCAATCTCATGGAAATCCACGCTGTGCAGGATGCACTTGGCGGAATGGAACCCGCCGAGCCGCTCCTGCACCAGCCGATTGACGATCTGGTAGTATGTAACCGTGCTTTCCCAGCTCATGCCGCCGATAAGGCCGATGGTCTTCATCAACATGGCTCCCAGTGCGGACGCCCGCGCCGCCTTTTCCCAAAATCAAATATCACGCCGTACCCCGGCGTCCCCTAGACGGGAGTCCGTTGCGCTCGCGCATGGCCTCGGGGAAATACGCCGCCGCCATTTCACGGAGCTTGTATTTCTGGATCTTGCCGCTGGCTGTCAGGGGAAAACCTTCCACCACAGCCACATAGCGCGGAATTTTATACCACGCGATCTTGCCGCGGCAATAGTCGCGCACATCCTCGGGAGCGACGTCCGCACCCTCCTTGGGGATAAGGAACGCGCCCACCTCTTCGCCGTAGCGGCGGCTCGGCACGGCCACGACCTGCACGTCGGCCACTCCGTCCATCTTGAGGAGGAATTCCTCCACCTCGCGGGGGTATACGTTTTCGCCGCCCCGGATGATCATATCCTTGATTCGCCCGCTGATGCTGACATACCCGTCCTCGTCCATGATGCCGAGGTCGCCGGAGTGCAGCCAGCCCTCTTCGTCGATGGCCTCGGCCGTGTCCTTGGGCATGTTGTAGTAGCCCTGCATCACGTTGTAGCCACGGCAACACACCTCGCCCACGGCATTACGGGGGACTTCCTCGTTGGTTTCAGGATCGCGGATGGTGACTTCGATGCCGGGCATACTCCGCCCCACGGTCTTGACCCGACGCTCCACGGTGTCGTCGGTGCGGGTCTGGGTCATGACCGGAGAACCTTCGGTCAGGCCGTAGCAGATGGTGATTTCGCTCATGCACATCTGATCCATGACCCGGCGCATGAGCGGCTCGGGGCACACGGACCCTGCCATGATCCCCGTACGCAGCGAGGAAAAATCGAAACGCGAGAAGACGCGGTGATCCAAAATGGCCTGGAACATGGTCGGCACGCCGTACAGGGCGGTGCACTTCTCCTGCTCCACGGCGGTCATCACCTGCACGGGGGAGAAGGCGTCGAGCAGCACCATGGTGGCCCCGTGGTTCACGCAGGCCATGACCCCGAGCACGCAGCCGAAGCAGTGGAACAGAGGCACGGGCAGGCATACCCGGTCGCGCGAGGAAAATTTCTGATGGTAGCCGATCCAATAGCCGTTGTTGACGATGTTCACGTGCGTCAGCATCACGCCCTTGGGGAAGCCCGTCGTCCCGGACGTGTACTGCATGTTCACCACGTCATAGGGCGAAATGGACGCCTTGCGGCTTTCGTATTCCTCATCCGAGACATCTCCGGCGAGGGAAAAGAGTTCCGGCAGGGAATACATGCCCCGGTGCTTGTCCGTACCAAGGAAAAACACGCGCTTCAGGTGCGGCAGCCCCTCGACTTCGAGCATCCCGCGCCGCTGGCGGCGCAGTTCGGGGAGCACCTCATACGTGGAAGCAATAAAATCGTGATCGCGCACGCTGTCGATGATGAAGAGGTTCTCGCATTCCGACTGCTGCAGCAGGTAACGCAATTCCGTTTCGCGGTAATTGGTGTTTACCGTGACCAGAATGGCCCCGATGCGGGCCGTGGCGAACATGAGGGTCACCCAGTGGGGCACGTTGGTCGCCCATACGGCAACCTTCTCGCCCTTCTGTACGCCGATGGCCATCAAGCCTCTGGCCATATCGTCCACACACGCCGAAAACTCGGACCACGTCTGCCGCAACTCGCGGTCCGCGTGGATCACGGCGTCGGTATCGGGAAAACGGGCCGCCGTATTCTCCAGAAGCTGGCCCAGCGTCAGTTCCTGCACTGTAAAATCGCTCATGTGAGGACTCCGAAAAAACAAATTGGCAGACATGAAAAGCAAACGGGGATCATACCAAACGAAGTACCCGGCCCGCAAGGGTTCCGTCATGAGAGCTTTGGGGGTTGCCGCGCTTCTCACGGGCGGCTATGGTGCCGGAAAACGCTTATGGGCGGTGCACCCGCGGCTTTCTCCCGTTTTTCCGGCGGTAGAACAGAAATCGGACGCAACGCCTCTTTTTTCGGACACAACGGGAGCGCAACATGAAACGACACGGCTATATCATCGGCGGACAGGTCCAAGGGGTTGGTTTCCGGCCTTTCGTATACCGTGCCGCAACCAGGCTCCGGCTCACCGGGCATGTGGGCAACACGTCGGACGGCGTCAGGGTGGAGGTGCAGGGAACCGATGAGGCTCTGGCCGCCTTTGCCCACGCCCTCGAACACGAACTGCCGCCGCTCGCGCGGATCACGTCCCTCCGCCGCGAGGAACTGCCCCTTGCGGACGGCGAGGCGGCCTTCGCCATCGCGCACAGCGAGGGGCACCACGGCCACGCCGTGTTGGTCAGCCCGGATGTGGCGACCTGCGGCAACTGCCTCGCGGACATGCGCGATCCGGCGAACCGGCGTTACCGCTACCCGTTCACGAACTGCACGGACTGCGGCCCCCGCTACACCATCACCCATTCCATCCCCTACGACCGGGCCACCACGTCCATGAGCTGCTTCCCACTGTGCCCGGACTGCGCCGCCGAATACAACGATCCCCTCGACCGCCGTTTCCACGCCCAGCCCAACGCCTGCCCCGTCTGCGGGCCGAAGGTCTGGCTGGCCTCCGCCCCCGAAGGCGATCCCCGTATCCCCGGCCCGGAGCTTGCCGAAGGGCAGCGCGCCATTGAGCGGACAGCCGCCGCCCTGCGTGCCGGAAACATCGTTGCGGTCAAGGGGCTTGGAGGTTTTCATCTGGTCTGCGACGCAACGAGTGCCGAAGCCATCGCCCTGCTGCGCGAACGCAAATGCCGCCCGCACAAATCGCTGGCGATCATGGTGCCGGATCTTGAAACGGCCCGGCGCGTCGCCTGTGTTTCCGATGCGGAAGCCGCCGTCCTGGCCTCCTCCGAACGGCCCATCGTGGTGCTCGCATCGCGCGGCGTCCTGCCGCCCGCCATTGCGCCGGACGTGGGCAGCATCGGCGTCATGCTGCCCTACACCCCGCTGCACCACTTGCTCCTCGAAGCATTCGCCGCGCTTTCTCCGCTCCCGGCCCTCGTCATGACCTCCGGCAACGCGGGCGGCGAGCCCATCTCGCTCGGCAACCGCGAGGCACTGGCCCGCTTGCGGCACATCGCCGACCTCTTTTTGTTCCACAATCGGGACATCCTGATCCGTGCCGACGACTCGGTGGTGCGGGTGGAATCATTGCCGAGAGAATGCTTTTCCACAGACAATAATCCACAGCATTATCCACAAAAAAACAGCATCCCCTCTGCCAGTTCCCCCTCCCGCCCAAACGGAGCTTCTGCGGGGATTCCCTCCCCGTCAGCCAAAAACCTTGAGGGATGGGGGGCCGGGGGCGGAAACCTTTCTTCGGAAAACGCCCTCCCCCGGGAGTCTCCTCCGCTCCATTTCTTCCGGAGGGCAAGAGGGTTCGTTCCGAGGCCGCTGGAACTCCCCCGCGACGCGGGCCGCTGCGTATTGGCCACAGGCGGGGAACTCAAGAACACGCTCTGCCTTACACGCGGCAAGGATGCTTTCCTCAGCCAGCATGTGGGCGACTTGAAAAACCTTGAGACGTTCGAGTTCTTCCAAAACATGGCGGAACACCTCGGCGGTCTGCTGGAAGTCAAACCCGAGGCAATCGTCTGCGATCTGCACCCCGACTACCTTTCCACGGGCTATGCGCTGGATTCCGGCCTGCCCGTCCTGCGCCTGCAACACCACTTCGCCCATGTGTACGGCGTATTGGCGGAAAACGGGCATGACGCCCCCGCGCTCGGGCTGGCGCTGGACGGCACCGGATACGGCACGGACGGAACCATATGGGGCGGAGAACTCCTCTTCGTCGATCCCAAATCCGCTAGCGAGGAACGCTATGGCGGACGCATCGGCCGCCTTGCGCCGTTCCCGTTGCCCGGAGGCGAAGCCGCCATCAGGGAACCGTGGCGCATCGCAAGCGGCTTCATGGGGCTTCCCGAGGCTGCAGGACTGGAAGGTTTTGCGGAGGACATGGACGCCCTCTTTGGGGTGGACGGAAAGCACGCCATACACGACGCCATTTTGGAGATGGTCCGCCGCAAGGCCACGCCCATGACTTCAAGCTGCGGCCGCTTGTTCGACGCCGTCTCCGCACTGCTGGGACTGTGCCCGTCCATCACCTACGAAGGGCAGGCCGCCATCCGTCTGGAAGCGCATCAAGACCTATCGGTAACAATGGCCGTGCCCTTCTCCATCAAGGAGCGGGGCGGCCTTCTGGAACTTGACACGGCAGCCTTTTTTCTGCACCTGCTGGAACTGCGGCGGACAGGCGTTTCTGTCCCCGATCTGGCCCGCCGGTTTCACCTTGGACTGGCGGAGGGGCTTGCCGATCTGGCGCTTTCCGGGGCGCGGCGCTGCGGCGTCCGCACCGTGGCCCTGTCCGGCGGCGTCTTCCACAACCGGACCATAGCCCTGCTGTTGCCGGAAGCGCTGGCGCGGCGCGGGCTTGTCCCGCTCACGCATCACGCACTGCCGCCCGGAGACGGCGGGCTGTCCTATGGTCAGGCCGCGTGGGCGTCCCACGTTCTCCGCTGATTCAACCTCTGTTCAAAAGGAGTCGCATCATGGTTCGTCACATCGTCTGGTGGACGCTGAAACCCGAAGCTGAAGGCCGTACCGCCGCCGAAAACGCCAAGCTCATCAAACAGCGTCTCGAAGCCCTCATGGGGCAGATTCCGTCCCTCAAGTCCCTTGAAGTGTCCTATGACTTCCTCCAGACCTGCACCATGCCGGTCAACGTGATCCTCATGACCACGCATGACGACGCCGAAGGGCTCAAGGCCTATGCCGAACACCCCGCGCATGTCGCCGTCGGCAAGGAACTTATCAAGCTCGTGACCGAGTCCCGCCAGGCCATCGACTATACTTTCTAAACTTCACCGGAGGAGGGAAAGGGGCCTTCCGGGGAAATGCCCTGCGGTTCCTTTCCTCCCTCTCTTCCAAGTCTCTTCTCATCAGGCCACAACCGGCCACTCCCCTCCTTTCCTAACGCATACCGTTTATGACCCGACCTGAAAAAACAACGCCGATCGGTGAGTCCCCATCTCCTCACGCGGAAGCGCGGCGGGCCTTTCCCGCAGGACTGGAACAGCCCGAGGGCAGCTTCCGATTCAGCGTCGACGCGCTGTTGCTCGCGGCCTTTGCGGCAAGCCGTACAACCGATGTTACCATACGGTTTATAGATCTTGGAACAGGGTGCGGCGTTGTTGGCCTTGCCTATTTGTTACTTAAACGAAACATTTGCCAAGGCTTCGGTATGGATTGTAATCCCGAGCTGATTGCCGCCGCTCAAAACAATACTGCCAAGCTTGGTTTTTCGGATCGATTTGCTCTGCATACCGGAGAACTTGCCGACACGCGTTTTTTAGAAAACCTCCGTATGGAAGCCTCCCCGGTCCAGTTGGTCATGGCGAACCCGCCGTGGCGTCTTGTCGGCTCCGGACGCTTACCCGCAACAGAGGCCCGCCGAAAAGCCTTATTCGGGGATAAAGGAACGTTCCCATTGTTCGCGTCCGCAGCCTCCTCACTGCTCGAAGAGGATGGACGTTTCGCCTGCATCATAAGCCCGGACAGGCTTCAGGATATGCTGGCGGCGCTGGATGGGGCGGGGCTCACGCCCTACTTGTTACAATATATCCACAAGCAAAAAACTTCTCCGGCCACGTTCGTGCTCATAGAAGCCCGTAAAGGCGCACACGCCAAACCAATCGCCCTGTACGGCCCGGAATGTTTTTTCACACTGGAATCACTGGCTTTCTGCCCTTTTTTGCGCTAGTCTGAAGGCATGAAATACTTTCGCGCAGATCTGCATGTCCATTCGCGCTTTTCCCGCGCCACCAGCGGCAGGCTCAATATCCGCAATCTTGCGGCATGGAGTATGATCAAAGGCCTCTCCGTCATGTCCACGGGCGATTTCACCCATCCGGCATGGCGGGACGAGCTGCGGCGTGACCTCGTCTATGACGACAACAGCGGCCTCTACCGCGTCCGCGAAAAGACGCCGCTGGAAACGGAAATCCCCGGCTTTTCCCGTCCGGACGGCGCCAGCGAGCCGCAGTTCCTCATCCAAGCGGAAATCAGCTCCATCTACAAGAAAGACGGTTCCGTACGCAAAGTGCACAACGTCGTGATCATGCCCAGTCTGGAGAGTGCGGACAAGCTGTCCAACAAGCTCGCCGCAATCGGCAACATCACTTCCGACGGGCGTCCGATCCTTGGCCTCGATTGCGAGCATCTCCTTGAAATGGTGCTTGAAGCCGACGAGCGCGGCGTGCTCATTCCCGCGCATATCTGGACGCCGTGGTTTTCGCTGTTTGGTTCCAAATCCGGCTTTGACGCGCTGGAAGACTGCTTCGGATCGCTCTCCTCACATATTTTCGCCCTGGAAACCGGCCTTTCCTCCGATCCGGACATGAACCGGCTCTGGTCCGCGCTCGACCGTTATGCGCTCGTTTCCAACTCCGACGCGCATTCCGGGGAAAACCTCGGCCGCGAAGCCAATCTCTTTGAAGGCACGCCTTCCTATGACGGCATATTCGACGCGCTGCGCCGGGCCGCCCGGGACGAGGAAGGCTCAGGCTGCATCTACCGGGGGACGGTCGAGTTCTTCCCTGAGGAAGGAAAATACCACCTTGACGGGCACCGCGCCTGCAATGTTGTCCTTGAGCCGGAAGAATCCATGAAAATCGGGAATATCTGCCCGGTATGCGGCAAGCCGCTCACCGTCGGCGTACTCCACCGGGTCATGGCGCTGGCCGACCGCAAGGCCCCGGTCATGCCCAAGCACGATCCGGGATTCGTCTCGCTGTTCCCGCTTCCGGAAATGCTCGGCGAACTGCTTTCCGTCGGCCCCAAAAGCCGAAAAGTGCAGGAAAGGCAGTCCGAACTGGTCCGCTTGTTCGGTTCGGAAATGGATATTTTGCACACGGTCCCCGAGTCGGATTTGCGCCAGCACTGGGACGCCCTCGGCGAGGCCGTGGCCCGTATGCGCCGGGGCGACGTCATCAAGGAAGCGGGCTTTGACGGCGAATACGGGGTCGTCAAAGTGTTCTCGGAAGAAGAGCGCAAACAATTTGTGACCGGAAGGTATCGTTCTTCATCCTTGTTGGATGCTCTGCCCGAAGCCCAAAAACCGGGCAGAAAACCCAAAGCGGCACCTTCCAAGGAACCAGCATCGAAACAGGTATCCCTGTTCGCGGCAATGACGCCCCCGGCGCCCCAGACGCCGCCCGATCCGAAGGCGTTCCCGTATTCCGAAGCGCAGCAGAAAGCCATCCAAGCCGGGCCAAACCCCGTGCTGGTACTCGCGGGCCCCGGTTCCGGCAAAACCCGCACCCTTGTGGGCCGCGTCCAGCGCCTCCTCAAGGACGGCATCCCCGCTCAACGCATCCTTGCCGTTACCTTTACCCGCCGCGCCGCCGCCGAGCTCCGGGAACGCCTTGAACGCGCCCTTGGGGAAGGCGTCCCGTTGCCTCAGGCCGATACCCTGCACGCTCTGGCCTTATCCCATTGGGGCTCCGCTGAGGAGGCCCTGCCAGCCGTGTTGCCCGAAGAAACGGCCCGGAGCGTGTTCGCCAAGGCCAACGCCCTGTCCGCCGCCGACGCCAGACGCGTATGGGATGAGCTGTCCCTCGCCCGCGAGCGCCTCGCCCCCCTGACGGACGAACAGTCCGCCCTGCAGGAGCGTTACCACGCCGCCAAGCGCGAGCGGAAGCTTGCGGACTATACGGATCTGCTGGAGCACTGGCTGGCCCGCCTGCAAGCCGAACCGGAACGCCAGTGGACCAACGTGCTGGTCGACGAAATACAGGACCTTTCGCCGTTGCAGGTTGCCCTTGTGCGGGCGCTGATGCCCGGAGACGGGCATGGGTTCTTCGGCATCGGCGACCCCGATCAGGCCATTTACGGATTCCGTGGGGCGCATCCCGATGTTCAGTCCGCCCTGCGTGAAGCGTGGCCTTCGCTGGAGAGCGTCACGCTCGCCGCAAGCCACCGTTCCGCCGCCGGAATCCTGACCTCGGCTTCGGCATTGCTCGGACTACCCTCAGCCTGTGGAAAACTTATCCCCACCCGGAATACGGAAGCTTGCCTGCACTTGTTCAGCGCCCCGGACGCCCGCAAGGAAGCCGCATGGGTCGCGGATCAGGTTGCGCTTCTTCTCGGTGGAACCTCCCATACGCTGGAAGATTCCCGCCGCCGCGATGCCACGCTTGCCACGCCGTGCAGCCCCGGCGAAGTGGCCGTGCTGGTCCGCATGAAAGCGCTCATCCCGCCTCTGAAAACCGCTCTGGAGCGCCGGGGCGTCCCCTGCTCGGCACCGGAAACGGCCCCCTTCTGGGGCGATCCTTCCGCCGCCCTCATCCTTGAATTGGCGGGGCTGCGCTTCCAGCGTCCCTTTGCCGCGCCGGAAGGCCCCGGCAGCCTCGACGTGGATGTGCCGCAGCTGGCCGCGTCCCTGCCCGAACAGCTCTGGCAGGCAGGGCCGTCCGCGCTGGCCTCCCATCTGGATGCCGCCAAGCTCCTCGCCCCGCTGTTCACCGAATCGGCGGCCTGCAATGCCCTGCTCCGGGCGTTCCGCGAACAGGGCAAGACATGGGAAGGGTTGCTTGATTGGGTATGCCTGCGGCAGGATCTGGATCTTGTGCGCGAACAGGCGGAGCAGGTGCAGATCATGACCCTGCACGCCGCCAAGGGGCTTGAGTTCCGGGCCGTATTCCTGCCCGCCCTGGAAGAGGGCATCCTGCCCTTCCCCGGCGCGGATGCGCTGCTTCACGGCGACCCCGGCGGCGCTATCGACCCGGACGCGCTCGCGGAAGAGCGGCGTTTGTTCTATGTCGGCCTGACCCGTGCGCAGGATGCGGTTTTCGTCAGCCATGCGGCGCAGCGCCATCTCTACGGCAAGGCATTGGAACTGCCTCCTTCGCGCTTCCTCTCCGCGCTGCCCGAGCTGTTCCGGCACACCCGGCTTGTCCGCCATGTGCAGACGAAAGCTACGCAGATGAAGCTGTTTTAGAAAATATTGGAGGGGGAAGGAGGGG
>ERZ836877.4724-NODE-4724-length-13639-cov-3.731890_pt1 | contig 13639 bp, 6 predicted proteins | sample MGYA00519469_ERZ836877 | MGnify/ENA primary metagenome ERZ836877 (study PRJEB31850, sample SAMEA3708809) | human gut metagenome | biome: human gut; feature: human-associated habitat; material: faeces | place: China | collected 2014 ... | reverse complement strand
TTCTCGAGCGCAGAGCCCCTCTATGGTGTCGACGGTATGTTCTATGACAACATCAACTTCCTCAACAACGACGATATCGAGGAAATGTCAATCCTCAAAGACGCTTCAGCCGCAGCCATCTACGGTGTGAAGGCTGCCAACGGCGTTGTCATCATCACAACCAAGAAAGGCAAGCAGAATCAGCCCGCCCACATTACTTATAATGGCTATGTAGGCGTACAGACAGTCACAAAACGTCTCAAAATGGCTAATTCACACGAATACGCCACTATGCTTACCGAGGCTAATTCTACAGCTTACAGCCCCGTTCTTGAGGAAGCCATCCGTCTTTGGGGCGGCAACATGAGCGATCTCACTTTCGGCGCGGACACCGACTGGTATGACGAACTCCTCCGCACGGCCCTCATGACCAACCACAGCCTCACAATCTCGGGCGGCAGCGAACGCGCCACTTACTCTCTCGGCATGAGCTACCTCTATCAGGACGGTATCATGGACACCGAAAACAACTACAACCGTCTCAACTTCCGTGCCCAGGTTGACTATCAGGCAACCAACTGGATGAAAGTCGGCTTCAACGGCGTCTTCTCGCAGGGCAACCAGCGCATACCGAAAAACAACGCATGGCAGGTAGCCTATAACGCCCCCGGCATCTATCCCGTTTATGACGAGACCCGCGGCGATGAAATCTATCCCGTCAAGTATGCTTCTCCCACACAGATCGGCATCAACAACAACCTTTACAACCCCGTCGCCACAGCCAACTTCCAGAACTCACAGAACAAAGTCAACCAGTATCTGGCCAACTTCTATGCCGAGTTCAATCTCGTTCCCGATAAACTCACTTTCCGCACAAGCTACGGCAAGGACTTCTCTACAATCCGTGGCCGCACATTCACCGAACCCTATTATGTAGGTTCAAACCAGCAGGTAACAGTTTCGGGCCTTACAAAAACAGCTACCGAATACGACAAATGGTCGTGGGACAATATCCTTACATATAAAGATAAATTCGGCAAGCACGGCGTAGGCGCCATGGTCGGCTACTCGATGCGTCAGGACGGTTATCAGATGCTCCAGGGCACAGTCAACGGCGTTCCCACCGAACGTGAGGAATACTGGTATATCGGCAAAGGCGATGCCGAGACAGCTAAATCAAGCGACGGCGGCTCTCGCTACCGCAGCCAGTCGGTGTTCACACGACTCAACTACGACTACGACGGTAAATATCTGTTGATGTTCACATTCCGTGCCGACGGTACTTCTAAATATCAGGAAAAATGGGGCTACTTCCCCTCAATCGGCGGCGCATGGGTCATGACATCAGAGCCCTTCATGAAAGACCAGAACGTCTTCGACTACCTGAAGCTCCGCGCATCTTGGGGCCGTCTCGGTAACGACAACGTTGCCGCCAGCGACGGTTTCGCAGCCCTCACGACAGGCTTCCCCGCATCAGGCGTATTCGGTAACAACACATATCCCGGCTATCAGAACCCCGCTCGCTTCAGCTGGCTCAAATGGGAGGTTGTCAACGAGACCAACGTCGGCGTTAACTTCGCCACTCTCAACGACCGCCTGACTGTCGACCTCGACTACTTCTACCGCCTCACCACCCAGGCCGTCATCTCTCCGCTGCTTCCCTTCGAGAACGCTACTCTCGCCGGCAACTACGGCAAGATTCTCAACGACGGTGTCGACATCTCGCTCAACTGGAACGACCGTCTCGGTGACTTCAAATACTATGTAGGCGCCAACATGTCATTCCTCCACAACGAAGTCAAGAGCCTCAAGGGCCGTCGCATCGTCACAGGCGGTCAGACATCCAACATCGTCGGCGAGAAGATGAACTCGTTCTACGGCTACAAAGTCATCGGCATCTATCAGAACGCCGCTCAGGTTGCCGCAGATCCCATCGCAGTCGCCAACGGTCTCGAACCCGGTGACCTTATCTACGAAGACGCCAACCATGACGGTGTCCTCGACGGCAGCGACCGTCAGGTGCTCGGTTCTTACATCCCCGACTTCACATACGGCATCAACCTCGGCTTCGAATACAAAAACTTCGACTTCGCCGTCAGCATGTACGGTCAGGCAGGCGCAGAGCTCTTCAACCGCAAACGCGCTCTCCACTATCAGTCGGCTTACTATAACTTCGACCACGACCAGTATGCAAAACGCTGGCACGGCGAGGGCACATCAAACAGCAATCCTTCGGCTGCCGCCCTCATGAAGTCATGGACCAACGACAACACCAACTCTTACTTCGTCGAAAGCGCCGACTACTTCCGCATCCAGAACATCGCCCTCGGCTATACATTCAAGAACCTCAAGATGGGTGCCTACACTCTCCCGAGCATGCGTCTTAGCCTCAACGCCGACCGTCCCTTCTCGTTCTTCAAGGCACACTCGTTCACTCCCGAACTCTCTGATCCCCAGGGTTGGGATACCGAGGTTTATCCCCTTGCTTCGACATTCACATTCGGTCTGCAGATCGACTTCTAATCCTCATTACTTAAAACTCATTAATATATAAAGAAATGAAATTATCAAACAAAATACTGGCAGTCGCACTTTCGGGTGTAGTAGCGCTCGGCGGTCTCACTTCGTGCGACTACCTCGACGTGGTGCCTGAAAACAGTGTGCCCGAAGAAAAAGTCGACTACACCGACATCACCGACATGTATGCTCCCGTGTCGGGTGTTTACGCCAAACTCCGCACCGGCGGCATGCACTGGGTCATCAACATGGAGTCTGTCATCCGCGACGGCGACGTATGGTCGGGCCGCATCGACGACCAGGCCGACATGGTCAACATCGGCCGCCACTACCGTTACAACAACGGCTTCTGGGGCTTCAACGAAATGTGGAACCAGTACTACGGCATGATCAAGTTTGCCAATACCGCTCTCGACGCTCTCGACCAGTATGCCGCAAACATCAAGAACGAGACAGACATGGCGAAATACCGCAGCTACTGCGGCGAGGTTAAGATCCTCCGCGCCTATGCATACTACCGTCTCGTGCAGTATTTCGGCGACGTGACCATCCTCCGCTCTAACGACCAGGGCAGCCTCCGCCGCTCGTCGAAAGAGCTCGTCTACGAATACATCCTCGAAGACCTCGACTATGCCTGGGACAACTGCCCCCGTCTCAACCCCAACGAGATGGAGCACATCGGAGCCTTCACTGCCTACACAGCCCGCGCTCTCGCTGCCAAAGTCAAACTCGTCCAGGGCAAATACAACGACGTCGAGACATATACAAACGACATCATCAGCTCGGGCAAGTTCCAGCTCTATCCCGACTACTACGAACTCTTCAAGATTCCCGCAAAACTCTGCTCTGAGTCTCTCATGGAATGCCAGTCGACATTCTTCGGCATGGGTTCGGGCGACAAAGTTGACGTCGACCAGTTCTTCAACTGCGCCGGTCCCCGCATCACAAGCCAGGCTGACGGCCGCTCTGTAGGTGGCTGGAACTTCATCGGCTATGAGGAATCATTCCAGAATTGGGTTGCAGCCCGCGGCGAGACAGTGCGCGCCACAACAGCATTCCTCCGCGGCGGTGAGGTCACACCCAGCGGCGACCTCGTAAGCTCGCCCTCTAACCTCGAGAACACCAATTGCTGGAACGGCAAATGGTATGTGCCCATCAGCCAGATCATCGAAGGCCGCACACAGTACGGCGGCGACAACAACGTCCGCATACTCCGCTACGCCGAAGTCCTGCTGATGAACGCCGAGGCTCTCGTGCGTCAGGGCAAGAGCGGTGACACTCCTTTCAACCTCGTCCGCAAACGCGCCCAGATGTCTGAAATCACCGGTGTGACACTCAACGACATCCTCGACGAGCGCCGTATGGAGCTCTGCTGCGAGTGGGGTGTGCGCTACGAAGACCTTATCCGTTGTGACCTCGCCAAGACCGTCCTCGGTCCTTTGGGCTGGACTCCCGACAAAACCTACTTCCCGCTGCCTGCCAATCAGCTCAATATCGTCGACGACCTCAAGCTCGACCCTATCACTGAATAAAATCCAACAGGTTACAATAGCAATATGAGAAGTTATCTCTCTATCTTCGGTTTGACACTCGCCGCCACTCTGGCGGCGGGTGCTCAGCCCGTAGATTCTGTCAAAGTCGTCAAAGGACAGGTCAGCGACTATTATATTCCGGTCGTCAAACAGCGTAAGGTCGAAGGCCGCGTCACCGACGCCTCGGGACGCAGTCTCGAAGGTGCCACCGTGATGTTCCTCTACAGCCCGATGCACTGCAATACCGACGCCGACGGACGTTTCTCACTCACAGGCACCGACAACGACTCGCTGCTCTATGTCTTCTATCCCGGCATGGACTTCAAGACTGTCGGCATCGCACCCGGCGACTGCCTCGACGAGACAATCGCGCTTTCGCCCGAGATCCGGCATCCTTTCGCGCGCCGCGAGGCCGCCAGAGCCACACGCTGGTATAATCCCGCCGCGCCTGTCACCAACACCTATTGTAATCCCGTCAACATCAGTTATAACTTCGAGGTCTCAAACGACAACGTCCGCCCCAACGGCACCTTCCGCTCGTCGGCCGACCCGATGGGTCTCGCCTATGGCGATGAATATTTCCTCTTCTCGACAAACCAGAACGGTTTCCATTACTCAAAAAATCTGAGTGACTGGGACTTTGCGTCTGCCTCTTTCAAACGTCGTCCGACCGATGACGACCAGTGTGCCCCCGCGGCCTACGTCAGCGGCGACACCCTCTTCTATACCGGCTCGACATACCGCGGTCTCCCCGTGTGGTATACCACTGATCCCAAATCGGGACGTTTCCGCCGTGCCGTCGACCGCAACACCCTCCCTTCGTGGGATCCCTGCCTCTTCCTTGACGATGACGGCAAACTATATCTTTACTATGGCTCGAGCAACGAGTATCCCCTCAAGGCCGTTCAGCTCAGCCGCGACACTTTCATGCCCATCAGCAAAATCCACGACGTCCTGATGCTCCGCCCCGAAGAGCACGGCTGGGAACGCTTCGGCATGAACAACGACGATGAGGTTACCCTCAGACCTTTTACCGAAGGCGCCTACATGACCAAACACGACGGTCGCTACTACCTCCAGTACGGTGCCCCCGGAACCGAATTCAAAATTTATGCCGACGGCGTCTATGTCTCAGACAATCCCCTCGGTCCCTTCACATATCAGAAACATAACCCGATGAGCTACAAGCCCGGCGGCTTTGTCCAGGGCAGCGGTCACGGCGGCACTTTTGTCGACAACAAAGGCCACTACTGGCACGTCTCGACCTGTATGCTCTCGCTCAAATATAAATTCGAGCGCCGCATCGGCCTCTATCCCGCCGCTTTCGACAAAGACGGCGTCATGTATAGCTCGGCCGCCTTCGGCGACTATCCCAACCGCAACGCCGACTACGATATAGCCGATCCCGCCGACCGTTTCACCGGCTGGATGCTTCTCTCTTACCGCAAGCCTGTCGCCGTCTCATCGACCGTCGACGGCATGGACGCCGCAGCTCTGAGTGACGAAAATATTCGCACTTACTGGGCCGCCCGTTCGGCCGAACCCGGCGAGTGGGCCATGATCGACCTCGGCCCCGACCGTACGGTCAGAGCCATACAGCTAAACTACTACGAATATCTCAGCGACCAGACAGACCGCGCCGACGACATGTACTTCCAGTATCGCATCTATGCGTCTGACAACGGCGACGACTGGACTCTTGTCGTCGACAAGAGCGACAACGACCGCGACTGTCCCCATGACTACGTCGAGCTGCTCGAACCGCTCAAGACCCGCTATCTGAAGCTCGAGAACCTTCATACCGCCAGCGGCAACTTCTGCCTCAGCGACATCCGCGTCTTCGGCTCGGCCGAAGGACAGGCGCCCGGCGCTGTCAAGGACCTTAAAGTTGTCCGCGACAAAAAAGATCAGCGCAACGCCATGATTTCATGGCAACCTTCCGACGGCGCATACGGTTATAATATCTATTATGGCATAGCTCCCGACAAAATGTATAACGCAATCACTGTCAACGGCGAGACTTCATACGACATGCGCGGTCTCGACCTTGGTACAGACTATTACTTTGCTGTCGAGGCTCTTGGCGAAACCGGACGTTCTCAGTTATCCAAAACCATCAAACAATAAACCAACGATAATACAAAACGATGAAACTTAACCGAATTCTTGCCTGTGGGCTTGTTGTTTCTGCCGCCGCTTTGCTGGCTGCCTGCAGCTCAGACAACAACGACCACAAAGACAACACTCCTCCGGCCGAAGAAACAGACTTTCCCTTCGCCGATGACGAGGCTTTCCTCGATTATCTTCAGAAAACCCACATGAACTATATGTGGGAAGGTGCCGAACCCAACTCGGGCCTTGCTCCCGAACGCATCCATCTCGACGGTGAGTATCCCCAGAATGATCGTGATGTCGTCACCACCGGCGGCAGCGGCTTCGGCATCGCAGGCCTCATATCGGCTATCGACCGCGGCTTCATTCCCCGTCAGGAAGGTGTCGGGAGGCTTGAGAAAATTGTCGATTTTCTTGGTAAAGCCGACCGCTTCCATGGCGTGTGGCCACACTGGATGAGCGGTCCTACGGGCAAAGTCGTGCCATTCGGACAGAAAGACAACGGCGGTGATCTGGTCGAAAGCTCTTTCCTCATGACAAGCCTTATCATAGCCCGCGAATACTTTAAAAACGGCAACGAGCAGGAAAAAGCTCTTGCCGAAAACATCGATAAACTCTGGCGCGAGATGGAATTCGACTGGTATCAGCGTGACGGTCAGGACGTGCTCTACTGGCACTGGTCGCCCGAATACGGCTGGGAAATGAACTTCCCGCTCGAAGGCTATAACGAATGTCTCATCACCTATATCCTCGGCGCTTCGTCGCCCACACACCCGATACCCGCGTCGGCCTATCACAAAGGCTGGGCACGCTCGGGCGGCATCGTCAGCGACAAGAAATTCATGGGCCTGCCTCTCGTGCTCAAATATAACGGCTGCGAGACAACGGGTGGTCCGCTCTTCTGGGCCCACTATTCATATATCGGCCTCGACCCACGCGGTCTGAAGGACGATTATGCCAACTACTGGGAGCTGACACGCAACCACGCCATGACCGACTATCTCTACTGTGTCTCCAATCCCAAAGGCTACAAGGGCTACGGCGAGAACTGCTGGGGCCTGACCGCAAGCTATACCCCTAAAGGCTACACGGCTCATTCGCCTGCCAACGACCTCGGTGTCATCACCCCGACGGCAGCTCTCTCGAGTTTCCCCTATACACCCGAGGAATCGATGCGCGCCGCCAAATATTTCTATGGCAAAGGCGATTGGCTCAGAGGTAAATATGGCTTCTATGACGCTTTCTCAGAGACAGACAAATGGGTGACACCCCGCTATCTCGCCATCGACCAGCTGACCATCGCCCCGATGATCGAGAACTACCGCAGCGGCCTGCTCTGGCGTCTGTTCATGGGTGCTCCCGAGATTCAGGAAGGTCTCAAGAAGCTCGGCTTCACCTCCACACAATATAATTTCTAATGTGTAATCTAACAAAATATATCATGAAACTTTCAAAACTTATTATCACCGGTGCCGTGGCTCTCGCCGCTGTCGTGGCCTCGCCTATCGGCGCCGACGCTAAAAAGAAAAATCCGACTCCCGAGGATCAGCAGGCCAAGATGGACGCATTCATCACCGACCTCATGAGCCGCATGACTCTGGAGGAAAAACTCGGTCAGCTCAACCTCCCCGGTGCCGACGATATCGTCACGGGCCAGGCCAAGAGCAGCAACATAGGCTCGATGGTCTCAAAAGGACAGGTCGGCGGTGTGTTCAACATCAAGGGTGTCGAGAAAATCCGCGATCTCCAGCGCGTTGCCGTCGAGGAGAGCCGTCTCGGTATTCCTCTGATTTTCGGCATGGACGTCGTCCATGGCTACGAGACCGTCTTTCCCATTCCTCTTGCAAGCTCTTGCAGCTGGGATATGGAGGCCATCGAAAACTCAGCCCGCATTGCCGCAAAAGAGGCTTCGGCCGCCGGTATAGCCTGGACTTTCAGCCCCATGGTCGACATCAGCCGTGACCCCCGCTGGGGACGCGTCTCTGAAGGCGGCGGCGAGGACCCCTACTTAGGCTCTGAGATTGCCAAAGCAATGGTGCGCGGCTATCAGGGCAAGAGCCTTGCCGACCCCACCACGATGATGTCTTGTGTCAAACACTTCGCCCTTTACGGCGCTCCCGAAGCCGGCCGCGACTACAACACGGTCGACATGAGTCATCAGCGCATGTATAACGAATATTTCCCGCCGTACAAAGCCGGTGCCGAAGCCGGTGCGGGCAGCTTCATGACATCGTTCAACACCATCGATTTCGTTCCCGCCTCGGGCAACAAGTGGCTGCTGACCGACGTCCTACGCAAACAGTGGGGTTTCAAGGGCTTTGTCGTCACAGACTATACGGCCATTCTTGAGATGATCGACCACGGTATGGGCGACCTCGAGCAGTGCTCGGCTCTCGCACTCAAGGCCGGTACTGACATGGATATGGTTGCCAACGGCTTCAACGGCACACTCGCCGCATCGCTCGAGAAAGGCAACGTCACCATGGCGGATATCGACAAAGCCGTCCGCCTTATCCTTGAGGCCAAATATAAGCTCGGCCTCTTCGATAATCCCTATAACCGCATGGATGTCAGCCGTCCGGCCCGCGACATCTACACAGCCGAACACCGTGACGCAGCACGCAAGCTGGCAACCGAGACATTCGTTCTTCTCAAGAACGAGGGCAATATCCTTCCCCTCGCCAAGAAAGGCAAGATCGCTCTTGTAGGCCCGCTCGCCGACACCCGCTCCAACATGCCCGGCACGTGGAGTGTCGCCGCAGCGTTCGACCGCTACCAGTCGCTCCTCGAAGGCTTCCGTCATGCCGTAGGCGACAAGGCCGAAGTGCTTTATGCCAAAGGCTCGAACCTCACTGAAGACTCTGTCCTCGAAGCCCACGCCACAATGTTCGGCCGCACGATGCGCGACCCGCGCTCTGAAGCCGAGCTTCTTAAAGAGGCTCTTGAAGTGGCCGCCAAGGCCGATGTCATCGTCGCCGCTCTCGGCGAGTCGTCGGAATTCAGCGGCGAGTCAAGCAGCCGTGCCGACATCACGTTGCCCGAGACACAGCGTCGTCTTCTCGAGGCTCTTCTTGCCACCGGCAAACCCGTCGTGATGCTCAACTTTGCCGGCCGTCCCACCGTCATGAGCTGGGAGAGCGAACACGTGCCCGCCATCATGAACGTATGGTTCGGCGGTTCTGAGGCTGCCGCAGCCATTGCCGATGTCGTCTTCGGCGACGTCAACGTCAGCGGCAAGCTCACGATGTCGATGCCCCGCAGCGTCGGTCAGATTCCCCTCTACTACAACCACCTCAACACAGGTCGCCCGCTGCCCGAAGGCGTCGACGAGTTTGTCAAATTCCGCAGCAACTACATCGACATCTCAAACACGCCTCTCTATCCCTTCGGCTACGGTCTGAGCTACACGACTTTCGACTACAGCGACTTCAATCTCGACTCGACTGTCCTCACCGACGGTAAGATTACTGCCTCTGTGACCGTCAAGAACACCGGCGACCGCGAGGGCACTGAAATCGTGCAGTTCTATATCCGCGACCTCGTCGGCAGCGTCTCGCGCCCCGTCAAAGAGCTCAAACACTTTGACCGCATCAGCCTCAAGCCCGGCGAAAGCAAGACTGTCACTTTCGACATAACTCCGGAGACTCTCAAATTCTATAATTATGACATTGACTTTGTCAACGAACCCGGCGACTTTGAAGTGATGGTAGGTCCCAACAGCCGTGACGTGGCTAAACTGAAATTCACTTTGAAATAAGCGTCTCTAACCTGAGATTTAAACTTTCAGACGGCGGTGCATGCTTTTGTGTGCCGCCGTTTGAAATAATAATCAGCCTCTGTTGACTCCTCAGTCATAAAATTTTATTATCTTTGTTGAGTCATAAACACATTTTTTACCTATAAAATCAAAACCTGTGATGAAACTTAAGTCATTGCTTTTATCCTGTTCCTTTGCAGCTGTCCTGACCGCTCAGGCAGCCGTGCCTGTCTATCTCGACAGATCAAAACCGATTGAAGACCGTGTCGAGGACGCTCTCTCGCGTATGACAACCGAAGAGAAAATCGCCATCATCCACGCCCAGTCGAAATTCTCGTCGGCCGGCGTGCCCCGTCTGGGCATTCCCGAGCTGTGGACCGATGACGGTCCTCACGGTGTCCGCCCCGAAGTCCTGTGGGACGAATGGAATCAGGCCGGCTGGACCAACGACTCGTGTATCGCTTTCCCCGCTCTGACAGCCCTCGCCGCCACATGGGACCGCGATGTCTCGCGTCTCTACGGCAAATCGCTCGGCGAGGAAGCCCGCTACCGCAAGAAAGATGTCCTGCTCGGCCCGGGCGTCAACATTTACCGTACACCTCTCAACGGCCGCAACTTCGAGTATATGGGCGAAGACCCGTATCTCGCCGCCAAGATGGTCGTGCCCTACATCAAGGGCCTCCAGAGCAACGGCGTGGCTGCCTGTCTCAAACATTTCGCCCTGAACAACAACGAGGTCAACCGTCACACGAGCAACGTCATCGTCGACGACCGCGCCCTTTATGAAATCTATCTTCCCGCCTTTAAGGAGGCGGTCGACAGCGGCGTGTGGTCGGTCATGGGCGCATATAACCTCTATAAAGACCAGCATCTCTGTCATAACCAATATATTCTTAACGATATTCTCAAAGGCGAGTGGGGCTTTGACGGCGTCGTCATCTCTGACTGGGGCGGCGCTCACGACACTGAGCAGGCCATCACCAACGGCCTCGACCTCGAGTTCGGCAGCTGGACCGACGGCCTGTCGCAGGGCACCAACAACGCTTACGACAACTATTACCTCGCCATGCCTTACCTCAAGCTCATCAAAGCCGGCAAGGTCGGCACGAAAGAACTCGACGAGAAGGCCCGCCGCGTCCTTCGCCTGATGTACCGCACGGTCATGGACAACAACCGCCCCTACGGCTCGCTTTGCTCGCCGGAGCACTCCGAGGCCGCCCGTCATATCGGCGAAGAGGGCATCGTGCTCCTCGCCAACCGCGGCAACGTCTTGCCAATGAAGCTCGACGGACGGAAGAAAGTCGCCGTCATCGGCGAGAACGCTATCAAGATGATGACTGTCGGCGGCGGCAGCTCGTCGCTCAAAGCTAAATATGAGATCTCGCCCCTCGACGGCCTGCGCAAGCGCCTCGCCGGCAAAGCCGACGTCGTCTATGCCCGCGGCTATGTCGGTGACACGACCGGCGAATACAACGGCGTCACGACCGGCCAGAATCTCGCTGACGACCGCACCCCCGAGCAGCTTATCGCCGAGGCGGTCGACGTTGCCAAAGACGCCGATTATGTCATTTTCGTCGGCGGTCTCAACAAAGACAACCATCAGGACTGCGAGGACAGCGACCGCGCAGGTCTCGAACTTCCATACAACCAGGATGCCGTCATCGAGGCTCTTGCCGCAGTCAATCCCAATCTCATTGTCGTCAACATCTCGGGCAACGCCGTGGCTATGCCCTGGGTCGACAAGGTGCCTGCCATCGTTCAGGCATGGTTCCTCGGCTCTGAGGGCGGCAATGCCCTTGCATCGGTGCTGACCGGCGACGTCAACCCCTCGGGCAAACTCCCGATGACTTTCCCCGCGCGTCTCTCTGACGTTGGTGCCCATGCGGTCGGCCAGTATCCCGGCACGCCACGTAACGACGGCTCTAATATCGTTGACATCGAGTATCGCGAAGGTATCTTCGTCGGCTACCGCTGGGCCGACAAAAACAAGATTCAGCCACTCTTCCCCTTTGGTCACGGACTGAGCTATACGACATTTGACTACGGCAAGGCTACCATCGACAAGACCGAGGGCTCGGCCGACGATGTCTTCACAGTCAGCATCCCTGTCACCAACACAGGCGACCGTGCCGGCCGCGAGATTGTCCAGCTCTATGTCTCAGACCTCAAGACCACGCTTCCGCGTCCGGTCAAAGAGCTCAAGGGCTTTAAGAAAATCAGCCTCGAGCCGGGTCAGACCGAGACAGTCACCTTCGAGATTTCGCGTGACGACCTGAGCTACTTCGATGCCGACAAACACGCGTGGGTCGTCGACCCCGGCAAGTTTGAGGCTCTTGTCGGCGCCTCGTCGCGCGACATACGCTCGAAAGTCGCCTTTAAAGTGAAGTAAGAAAAATTAGTGCGATATGAAAGACGCCGCGCCTCAACGGGTTGCGGCGTCTTTTTCGTCTCTGTAGAGCGCAAACAGCGCCGTCGCTCCAATCACCGCAAACGGCACACCTAAAAGCGCGGGCGAGGCGAGGCCGAAGCCCTCTTTGATTACCAATCCGCCGAGCGAGGCCGACACGGCGTTCGAGACGTTGAACGCTATCTGTATTCCGGCGCCTCCGAGCATCTCGCCGCCTTTGGCGTATTTCACAATCAGATACTGCAGCGGGCCGCCGATGGCAAAAAGTCCCGCCGTCGCGGTGAACATCAGCAGCAGCGACGCTACCTTCATCGCCGCGCACAGATATATCGCCGGCATGACGACGACGAGTATCGCGGCCACCCAGCCCGTCACATACGACGCGCGGTAGCGGTCGGCCAACTTGCCTGCGACGGCGTTGCCCGTAACCATGCCCGCGCCGGCGAGCATCATCACCCACGTCATCGCATGCGCCGAGAAGCCTGTGATGTCGGTCATTACCGGCTCGACGTAGCTAAACCAGCAGTAGACGCTCGCCTGGCCGAAGAACACGCCCGTGTAGATCAGCCACGGCTCTTTGTGGCGCAGGAAGCCGAACTGCCCCTTGATGCCCGTGTCGGGCAGTGGTTTGAGGTAGGGCAGCCACAGTGTCATCGCCGTGAAGGCCAAGAGGCCGAACAAAGCCACGATGCCGAAGGCAAAGCGCCAGTTGAGCGTCGTGCTTATGAATGTCGCGGCAGGTACGCCGACGACGTTTGCCACCGTCATGCCGCCGACCATCACCGCTACAGCCGTTGCGCCGTGGCCCTTGTCGGCCAAACGCGAACAGACGATAGCACCCGCGCCGAAGAATGCCCCGTGAGGCAGCCCCGACGCAAATCGGGCGCATAGCAGCGTCAGATAGCCCGGCGCCAAAGCCGCACAGAGATTACCGAGGAATATTACTGCACTGAGTATCAGCATCAGCGTCTTAAGCGGCAGCCGCCGCAGAGCTATCAGTAGCGGAGCGCCGACGGCCACTCCGAGCGAGTATGCCGAAATGAAATGTCCGGCTTTGACTATACTGATATCCAGTCCGTCGGCAACATCGCCGAGTATGCCCATCATGCCGAATTCGGCGATGCCGAGAGCAAAGGTGCCTATGGCCAAGGAAATTAGACTACGTTTCATAAACCTGATTTTAGAATCACTTATTGGAAATTGCGCGGCAAAATTAATTGTTTTTTACGGCTAAAGCAAATAGTTGTAAAATTAAAGGTTTATAATACTTATTTGTTTAAATATTGTTAAGTACGAGCAAAAATCTTTTTAAAAACTATGTTTTATAACATAAGT
>ERZ836877.4718-NODE-4718-length-13655-cov-24.349818_pt1 | contig 13655 bp, 17 predicted proteins | sample MGYA00519469_ERZ836877 | MGnify/ENA primary metagenome ERZ836877 (study PRJEB31850, sample SAMEA3708809) | human gut metagenome | biome: human gut; feature: human-associated habitat; material: faeces | place: China | collected 2014 ... | reverse complement strand
ATTGAAATGAAAGAAATAAACTGTAAATTAATAATTGATTTTGTAAAAGGGCATTATGAAAATCTTGGTTATACTATTTGCGAAATAATGATGTAGTGGTAAAATATAGCTGAGATATCGGCTTGACGGTCAGAAAAGAGGTAAAAATATGAAGATTTATAAAGCAGGAGAAATCGCGTTTAATGAGGTTGTGAACGGTTTCAGAACTGATGTAGGATTTACTGAATACTCGAACAAAACAGGAGAAAAAATCCGTGATGGTAGAGAAAATGTAAAAGTTGGTTCTCTTAATGTTTACCAGCTTAAATGCAATAGAGGGGAAACATATAAAAACGGTAAAAGAATATACGAAACGGTGTCTATTGCTTATACAAATACGACACCACGTTATTTAAAAAACATCTTAAACGAAAATGACGGTTTTTGGAAAATAAAAAAGGCAGGTAGAATATAATGTGTGATGAAATGAAGTTAGAAATTATAAATTTTTTTAAAAAATATTTTGCGACAGCTGGCTATTCCGTTGTACACGTTAAAGTTAATAAAGATGGTAACACGGTTCATATACTTTATATACATCAAAAAAGAGTAAACATAGTTTTTAATTTTAACAAAAAAGAAATAATAGTAATTGATGAAAAAGGAAAAGAATTAATATACGACATAGGTCTTATTTTAAGAACTATGATTATACTATTATAAAGTAAGAATAGTATAATAAAAGAGAGAGTAAAAACTCTCTCTTTTTATTTTATTTAGGATAGCCCACTATCGAAACAGCTAGTAAATCTGAACCACTTGCGATTGTCTGTGGTATAGCAATATTAACAGCATTTTGTGAATTAACAATCTGACAAGCGGATGTAATATCTTGGTTGTTAGATACAATTGTAACATTTATTAAATTTACATCGTAAAACTGTGAATTCGGAAATTCTACTGATGTATAGTAGGTGTCGGAACTAGATGACCCAGTTGTAAAATTATAATTTTTATAGCAAACAACCGTATACCCCTGATACGTTTTATAGTTAAATGCTACACCAGTATTTCCACCAGACAGCTGTGAAATTGAAATATTAGAATTATCATCAATGAAGTGATTAGTCCGAGTTTCTATTCTTCTGAAATTCATTTTCATGAATGAACAGCCAATTATGATTAATGATAATTTATTAACATTTCCGGCAAAATTTGCTGCATCATCAATTTCCATAACACCACTCTGAAAAGCAAGACAATTCTGAAAAACGATAATATTGTCTACCCCAGTATAAACAGAATTGTGTAGGTAAACATCTCTACCCGTATACCCACGAAATTCACAACTATTAAATCTTAATCGCGTGTGGTCATTCGAACATCCTATTCCTAACCCAGCATTTCTTTCTGCAAACATAATACAATTATTAAATTGTGTTTCATGATATTTTGCTGGACCGCTTGCATGGGTATGACCACCCCCCTCGTAATGAACAGCATAGCCATTCTCTAAATTGTTAAAAAATCGAATATTATTAAATATTACAAAACCTGTAATATATACAGCACCGTTTAAAGCTGTTGTTTTTGCTACTATGCTAACCTCACCAACCCCTGTAAAAGTTATGCCAGAACGGTTTGACAAGTCAATATCTTCTTGGTACGAGCCTTGCATAATTAAAACGGTACAATTATTAGGATAATTATCATCCCCACTTGTTTTAATATCTGCCCTACTGTAAATATAATTTAAACAAGATGTAATAGTTGTAAAATCACCGTTTCCTTTATAATCTACAATAAAAATGTTTCTATTAGCAATAGGTATAGTCATAAAGTTTTCTTTTATTGCTGACACATTATTTTCTAAGGAATTAAGTCTTGGTGTAATATTTGATATATTTGCCTTTAAACTCGAAACATCAGATAATAACGTATTCACGTTATTATCGTTCGATTTTTTGTAAGTGCTTAATGCATTACTTGTTTCAGTGTCTCTAATTAAAATCTCTTTTCCAAATAAACCAAATTTATCTACATAATCAGACATATTTTTTTCACCCCCCTTACTGTTTAGTGATTGTGATTGTTTCTGTTGAGCTACTATAAGCTATTTCATAATTATTAATAGCACTTAAATCTGATTTAATATTTGTGATATCAGATTTAATGCTAGTAACATCCCCCTGTATGGTTGCTATATTACCTCTTGCTGGGGCATCCTTTATGTTAATTGTTTCATTATTCAGTAAAAACTTTGATACATCCATGTTTCTTTTCCTCACTTTCAATCTTTATTGCTTCATTTTCCGAGTTATAATTATGTAAACAGCTTGTTACATTTATTTCATATGAAAAGATAATTTTATTATTTTCTTTATCATACGTTGCGTTTCCTAACACAGAATCAAGTATTTCCAACACTTTTTCTGATGTTTCACAAGTAAAAATTTTTTCTAATTCTGTAAGTCTGCTTAAAACTTTACATAAAACTTGATAATAACTTAAACTTTCATTGTCATATTCAGTTGGTGTTATTCCGTAAGCTTTACACCAGTCTAAATAATTAGTATTACATGTACGCATTTTTTATCGCCTCACTATCTAATTTCAATAATTGCTTCAATATTTCCGCTTCTACCATTAATGATTTCGTAATATTTTAAATATTCATATAACGACTTTTTCTCATTGGGGTCATTATTTTCATATTTGTTAAAGAATAAACTCGACATTATTACACTTGTAGAATAAATCCTTTTTTCAGAAACGTAAGTTATTATTTTTGATACCATTTAATACACCTCACTTTAAAAAATTTGCATAAATAAATCATCAAATTCATTTAGTAATAATTCATCAATATTTAAGGCCATATCTCTATACGTTTTATACATTTCAGCCTTATTACTGCCTGTAAATTCTTTCGTAACAACTTCACTTTCAGAACCATTTCTTTTTTCCGTTTTACTACCTGTTTCATTTCTGCTTACATCAGTAACAGATTCACTTTTTCCTAAGTCCGTCGAATCGCTTTTACCGTTTTCAGAATTATTAACACTTGTAATATTTTCATTACGTTCAAGTAAACTTGCGTAAGCATTACTGGTAATAGTGCTTTGTGGTTCGTCACTTCTCAAGTTTTGACTATTATTATCAGTGTTAGAAATACCCGAATTAGTATTATTTGTTACATTACTATTATTACTTGTAACATTTGCATTACTATCTGTTTTACTCGAATTGCTGTTAGATTCTTCTACGTTATCCGTATTGTTTTTATTTCTTGTGGTAGAATCAGAATTAAAAACCTGTAAGTCATCTATCGAATTTATTAATGATTTATACAAATTTTTATAATATGGCATTTTAATGTTTAAACGTGTATAAAGTCTATCTCTCCACAAAGCAGGGGTTTCAAGACCCATTTCTTCATATAGATACTTATTAATAAATTTATTAATAAATTCATTTTTATCGTTTACAGAATCGTTATAAAAATTAAAATCTTTATTGAAAACAAGACTTTTTGCAATCTGTTTAACATTATCAAGTGAAACATTTTCATTTCCATTCATTCCAACTGCCCATTCGTAAATGGATAGTGTGTATTTACTCATTTTTCACCCCACCTTTTTGTATTATTTCTGAAATATAATCGTTACCTAAATTAACAAGTGTCGCTATGTCAGAATTAAACTTTACGTTTAGTTCTAAACCAAACATTTTGTTTATTCTTCTTTCAGCTAATTTTCTTGCGTTTAGTCCGATATTTCTTTGAATTTCAACATACCCATTATTACCCGAAACCTCTCCCGACACTAACCTCTCTTTTTTATCAGATGTGAACGATTCAATGCCACACCAGTTTAAAAAATCATTAAATTCACTTTTTAATTCAGCACGCAATCTATCAGCTTTAAACTCTACTTGTAAATCAATCGGCTTTATTTTATCTACATCAAACATATCTTTAATAAATATGTAATCTTTTCCCTCGTCAATTTGATTTACAATATTTTTCGTTGAAAGTAAAGTATCTTTCGTTGTCGCTATTGATATAGAATTTTTCTGTAAAGCAATATTTTTCATATATATTACATAAATATAAGACATTCTTTCTGCGTATAAACAAAGGGTATTAAAGTCGGGTATGAAGTCATTATTGTTATAAATGATAACAGCATTTTTTGTGTTTAGATTTCTTGTATATCCGTTTGCGGAATATGCTCTCCATTTCTGTGGAATATTATACACATTCATTTTTCCCGATAAATTAACCAATGTTATTAAATATTCATTCATAATTTCGTCATAGAAAAAAACACATACACCATTCATTAATAAACTTCTTTCAAGAAACCACGGTTCTATCTCTATCGGTAGATTATCCCATACAAAACGGTTTACATATATATTTGTTAATCTTGTTAAGAAATTATTATATAATACTCCGAAATCTGTTGAAATAAGTTTAGCTTGATTCTGTGTTTTCAACAACTTCTTTTCGTTTAATCTGAAATCAATGCTATTATATTGATTTGTTAAATTATACAATTTTATTACACCTCTTTTCTAACCATTGTTATTTACATCGAAATTTCCTATATCATTTGTATGCCAGACAAAAACTCCTTTATTAAAAATACTTTGTAAAGCTGTTAAATAATTATTACCACACGAACCTTGTAACACACAATTAGAAGTCTGAATATAGTTCCACAATTTTCGATTATTCATGTTTGGAACTTTAATTTTTTTTGTTGTATAACCATACACACTTAAAAAGTCATCAACGCTCTTGAAATCTCTGATAGAGTATGAAATTACGTCGGTTTGATTTCTATTGATTGCTGTGTTAATAGAACTTGAACCGATTGCACCTACAGAACCATTCGGTTTTTGTGAAGCCTGTTTATACTGTGAATCCATAGTCATTTCATAAATTCCTTGATTTAAGTTAATACCAGCTTGATTTAATAAAGTAGATGTAGCACTATTTAATACTCCTGTAATATTTCCAGATATTGCGTTTGATATACCGCCGATTGTACCCTGTGTAATATTTGCTAAACTAGAGAACTCTGTTCTCATACTTTGAGCCTGTGCGGCAGTAGCAAGTGTGATATTGTTAGCATTAAGCCACTGTGCGTACGCATTACCAGCGGTTACACAGGTAGGAAAATTAGAGTGTACAATTGATTCATTCCTAAATTCTGTTTGATTATTATAATCAATTGGATATGAAATTATTGTAGGAATAGTACAAAGACAGCCAGTAGTTCTTACTGTAAGTGTGTTTTTGTTATTTGATAATTCAAAATGTAATTCCATAGTTCCGCCAGAATTATTATCAACTTGAACGAAACAATATGGATTTGTGTATAGTTTTTTATTTTTTGGGATATAACCGTTGAATAAATTTGTAACATTCACACTAACATTTACAGTATTTGATAAAATAGGGTTTTCTGGGTCTGTCAAATCGCCGCAAAAAGTAGGACACATTTGTATTTGAATTATTTCGGATTCTTTACCCGCTAAAATTAACATTGCTAATTGTGGTACAATTGTTATATTTGTACCCGAAAAAATATTAACGCCAGAAAATACGTTGTTCATACCACCGTAATACATTTTTACACCTGTCGCTGATTCAGTTGCCGTTGTATAAACTAAAACATTCATTGTGTTATATGTAACTGATTGTTTTTCGGATAACATATATTCGCCTGTGCTTACTGGTTCGGGCAACGTGTTATTTCCAATCATATCCTCATCTCTATTAACGTGTTCTCTTTCCACAAAGCAAGGCAATATTTTACATCCGTAGAAATAAGTTTGAAATATATCTATTTTAAATGTAAATTCTACAACGGTTTGGGAAATATAAGACATATCCATAATAAACGCAAAAAACATATTATCATTATTTTTAAAACACAGATAATTTGCGTTTGCAAGTGTAACAGAATAGTCACACGCAACTTTAATTTTATTATTTTTTACTGATGTACAAGTGTATGTATATATTTTTTTTGATGTGACATATTCCCATGCTTTTTCCTTATTTGAAAAAAGTCTAACATTTTTATATTCGGAATCCCACGGAATTTCACCGCATATATGAATTTCTGAATTTATTAATACCCCTGTAATATCTGGTACGTTTGGAAAATCAATCATATTTTTACCTCACACCACCACACAAAAAATTGTGTGGTGGGATTTTAATTAATTGTTACACGGTTACTGTAATCTGTTTAGTTGTAGAAACACTCGGATTGTACCTGCTAGTTGCTTTAATTGTTATGGATGAAGCAGTTTCGTTTTTATCTACAACCAAAATACCAGAACCAGAAACAAATGATGTAGTATTACCTGTCACTGTTCCTACTATTTCCCAATCAACGGCCTGCGGAATAACTGCTCCCACTGTTGAGTTTGAATCAGATATTTCAGCTTTGTAAACTGTCTGTGAATCTCTTGTAATAGAATCAGACCCAGAAATAGTAATTTCGTTTCCTGTAATTGGATTTGACGTGAAAACAATACACGGTCTGAAAGGAGAAATTGAAAACATTTCCCATAAATGATAGAAAAAGTTCCATCTTAAATTATCTCCGCGGTAGTTTTCCGCAAATTCACGATGCTGTTCTCTAATATTAAAAAATCTTACATCTGTAATAAATCCGTAAACATTCGACGGCAGTGAGTCTACAATAATAGTCCTTGTAGAAACTTCCGCTTTACTCATGTTAAACGCGTAAGCCAATGCATTAACATCAATTCGTGCGTTAATATCTGGAGTCGTTATAAACACTAAATCGGATGGTTGTGCAGTCGCATCCGAACCAGCATAATTGTATTTTGGGTTTGGAAATCTTAATGTATCAATAGTAGACCGTATCATAATTAACATTTCTTTAATATTTGCTTCTGTTGATGGTTCTGGGACTTCAACAGGATAAATGCATCCGTGTTCATATCCCTGTGTTAAAAGGTTCTTTGTTACTAAATATTCCTTGTAACTCGCTGAACTGTAAAGAACATCTAATTTTGCATTTATTAAAGACTGTAAGCCGTATTCATCTCTAAAAGCATTTCTTAATTCGTCGTATGAAATTGTTACAGCCCATTTTTTTCTGAAATTTACATCGTGAAACGCGGTCATAATATTTGATTTATAAAGTTGAAAGATTTCTTTTTCATCTGCAAAAAAGTTGTAATCTGATTCTTCAATCATATTTACAAAGATTTCCTGTTCAGTCTGACCGTATCGCATAGGAGCTTTTTTTAATTCTGCTAATTCATTTTCAAATAACATTTTATTAACAGAAATGAAACCTATCTGTGTAACTAAACTATTTACAAAATCGTTTCTAAGTGTTCTGTTCTGCATAATATTATCGTAAACACTATTAATATCTGCTAAGTCGGCTGGTGTAAAAGATGAATAAACAGCACTACCCGAGTTTCTGTTCATTGCACTAATAATTTCTGTATTTGATGCCTTTAACATAATTGTAATACCTCACTTTCTTATTCTAACAACTCCGAATAATCGCTCTCTTCAATTTCTTCAACATCTTCTTTTTCTTTTTTTTCTTCTTTTTCGGGATTGAAACCTTTAAAACGTGCAATATATTTTTCTCGCAATTCTTCATATTTTGCTCTAAAGTCATCTCCCCTCTCTTCATTATTTTCTTTGTTTTCCATTGCTGTTTTAATTACATTTAGTTCATTATCAACTGTTTCTATATCTGGAATCTTTTCGATAATGATATTTAACGCTTCTATTTCTGTCATTTTTTTTCCTTTCCCACCGTATAGCCGATATGCCAGCCATATTAAATTAAATTAAATTATTGTTAATTAAATATTGAATAGCTGAATAGTCACTTCCTAAATTATTTTTTCTTTCAGCTCCATTTCCGAAATTTCCGTTTTTTGTCTGTGATACTAAATTATAAAGTCTGTTTACCTCATTCTGTACTTTCTCATATCTTGAACCAAGTACAGCTTTTCTTTCTAAACCATCTCCATATTCCCCACGGAAAACAGCTAACGCAATTTCGGTAACATTTCCCGAATCACTCAAATTGTCAAATCTCGTTAAATTATTTGAAACAATAATTGATTTTAATGTTTCGGTGTAGTTTGGGTCTGTCGCATATGCTTTTAAGTGTTCAACGGCATTAATAAAATCATAATTATTAACAGCACCTGTATAGTATGATGATTCTGTTAATAAATTGTAATAATCTGCGACAGCCGATTTTAATGAATCATAAGCACGAAAACATCCACCTTCTGAAACTTTAACATTATTGTAATATTCGTGTGTAGTTGCGTTATAGCATCCACCACTCCAAGATGCGGTTGCTTTAATCCCAAACGGTGCATTATATTTTAGCATTGTTTCTGACACTCCGTACCCAGTTTCTAAGCAAGCTTGAGCAACGCAGATAGATGGTAAAATATGCTTTGTTAAAGAATTATTAATCTGATTTGCAAGTTCCCCAATGGTTTCAATAAATTCATCTTTATTCATTTTTTTCTCCTTTTAATATTGATTCTTTTAGTTCATAAAGTGCGTTCGTGTTGTTAGTAATACATTCACTTGTTTTTTCGATAATTTCCTGTAATTTTTCGTTTACATTTTTTAGTTCCTGTCTATTAGAATCGGTCACTTTAAAAACATAATAACCCAGTCCAAGACAACACGCAATCGGAAAACCAACTGTGGAAATTATAGAAACAACTTCATTCATTATGTTACCTCTCTTTTTAAATATATTGAAGACAGTCCCTCATTGAATTTCTGATTTTCACGTTTTTATAATAAATATTTCCCGATTTGTAGAAATAACTTATTAACATTTTAAATTTATCAGAAATAATTGGATAATCTGGTGTAATATCCTCTTTAAAAACAGAATATTTTTCTTTAAAAGATTCGTCAATTTTGTCTGTTATCCACATCGTTCTTACATCGCTAAAAATACCATAATTAATATTTTTATAACGTATTGTTACGGTGTATATGAAATCTCTATTTATTTTGTTTCTAATAAACGAAATTTCGTCATCCAAGTAAAATTCATTTTTTATCATGTATTTTTCTTGTTCCGTACCTTTTATTAATTCTGCTATGATTGTTTCATTCGCTTGTTCAATAAAAGTTTTGTCTGTATTATATTCTAACACGACCATTTTATTAAACTCTGTGTAAAATTGTTTTTTATTTGATAAATTTCTTATGTGAAAAAAATCAAAATAAGGGTTATATTTAGAAACACTGTTTGCGAGTAAGTAAAATTTGCAGGTTTCAGATGGATTTTTTGCTAATCTAATGATTGTTGATACTATTGACATAAAAGAACTTGTCACTTCATTATTAAAATAATGATGAATTGTATCTTCTATAATAAATTCGTCATAAATTAATGTTCGAAACTCGATGAAACTAGCGGATTTTATTGTCTGTGATTTCGCGAGCCATAAAAACTCGCCCATTTTTCTTGAAATCTTTTTTTCTTTTCCCGATTCGGTTTTTATTTTCTTAGTTAAAAAAATTTCATTTCCAACGACTTCAATACTTTCGTTTTCGTCAAGGATAGGTTTCATATCATCGAATAACTTATCCTTTATACTTTTAATTTCCTCGTAATATCTACGCATATATATGAATTTATAGCCGTATTTTTTAAACTGTCTTATGCATTTTTCCTTTAATGCGTAGGTTTTTCCGATTGACCTTGCACCTACTATAAAATTAATAATTCTGTTATAACTATCAATTTTATTTAGTCTATAATATTTTATTTTTTTCACTTCCTTTTTTAAATATCTACCCCACTTTGAAAAATAGGGCAGATATAAGAATATAATTGGACTTGAAAATGTCGTAATAATCGGTTAGGAATTTCCCGAATAATGTAATAAACACAGTTCCCACTATTTTCCTTTAATTATTACATTTATTACATACTTATTTCAGCCACATCTTTATATTAACACATTGTTACAATTCTGTCAAGTAGTTTCTATCGCATTTTATAACTTGTTTCTACAAGTAATACACCGCCGACCACCTGTTTAGGTCTAAGCTTGCATGGTAGTTCAAGTCCTACTTTAAAGTCTGTAATATCTTTGTATCTTTTTTCCGCTCTGTTATAGTTTCCGTTTTTGTCTTTTTTAAATAAAAATATTTCATATTTTTCTTCTTGTTCTTCTGTTAATTCGTTTTCAATTGATTGTATAAATATTTCTTTGCTTTTTTCTGGCATACCTGCGCACTTTACATTGTAATAATACCCTTTTTCATTTTTAACTTTTTCTCCTGTATAAATTCCGATTTCATTTTCTGTTAAGTTTTCTTTATCTACTTTTTCTATATATGTCTTTTGTCTTACAAATATAGATTCTGTCCAGTGTGTTTCTAATTTCCAACAACAAAATTTTGTGTTATGTACTTTAATACCTTTAAATTCATCTGGTTCTAAATTGCAGTGTATTGAATCGGTGTCAGCGTAAATAAATCCACGTTTATCTTTGCCGTAATAATTTTTTTGAGCGGCACGAATTGTAAAATTTCTTGCATAACTAGTAATTGCAGAACCGCACGGAATAAACCATGTATCTTTTTTGTGTTCTTCTACAACGTAGAAACCAAGACTTCCATTTTCTTTAATGTATGCTACTTTAAAAGAAGAATCAGAACTTGCCGCAAGTTTGCCATACAAATTATTTAAAAATAATTTTGCTAAAGTTCTCATCGCACCAGTACTTTCTTCTTTAATTTTTCGGTATCTGTTAATATATTCGTCAAATATTCCGATTTCCGCATGAAAATATGTAACATCATGAATTTTTAAATTTGTGATATTATAGTGTTCTTTAAACAATTCCCAGTCGGTTTCTGTCATTGTCAATGTGACATTTGCTAATTTTGTTTTTCCGTCGAAATCAACAAAATATGGATTGTATGTTTTTGTTCGTGAATCCCATATATCCGACGTTTCTAAGCACTCTGTTCCATCATACATTAAATTGTTTTTTATTTGAACAAAAGGTAAATACCCATTTTTTATTTTAAAACGACAAGTAAAATGTATAAAATAATAATATTTATCTTTATTTTGTAGCATTTCGTTTGGAATTAATTCTCCCTTTTCTATATTATAATAAAAAGGTTTTCCAACAGGAAATTTGTTTTCTGATTCACCGCTCATCATAGATGGATAAAGGCTATTAACATCTGCCGTCGTACCTTTTCCGTGTTTTTTATTTTCTTTACCTTTTACAACATAGCACCAACCCCCTCGATAAGATTTACGAACCCATTCATCAAAATTTTCATTTTTATTTCTAACTTTTATTTTAGTCAAATCTGGAAATAAAACTTCTTTGTTGTTCGGTGTACCATATTTATCATCTATTAAATTATTTAATTTTTTCTCTTTTATAATTTTAAGATATTCAGACTTACAACATGACCCAATCGTTAATTTTGTATGACCTTTTTCATACATAAATTCAATGCATTCTTTTAACACTAAAACATCATTTTTTATGTATTCTACATCTTTTTCGGTACATTCGTTAAGAGATTTTACAGATTTGTAGTCCATTTCTGTCTTTCTATGTTTTGTTTTAAATGCTTTTCCACAATCAGATAAAGAAAAAGGTAATAATTTTAAAGAATCACGAATATCAATAATCCTATTATGTACTTTTAATGTTAAAGAATAAAACTGCCCGCGGTCAGAAATCGAATAAATAAACTCATTATTCAACAATTCTTTTTCTTCTTTAAAATATCCTGCACCTGTATTTTCATCTGTAATAATAAAAGCTTGTTTATAATTATTTTTTAATAAATAATTAATATAAAATGAACCGTCAAATTTTAAATTATGATAATACAGCAAAACATCTTGCTTTAGTTCTATTATATAATTCAATGTTTCTGTTATATTATTAAAAATTTTTACATCTTCTGTATTTAATTCTACCAACGCAGATGACCAAACCGCCGTTTTATTCTGCGTTGTTGTGTTTTCATCCACAATCGTTTCAAAGTCACAACAAAAAATAGATTGCTTCTTCATTAAAATCACTCTCCATATTCGTTCTCAATGTTTTTCAAATCTGATAGTGTGTAAGTTCGTGCAAATATTGTGTATAACTGTGTTAAAGATAATTCTACAATATTTTGCTCAGAATCCCTAAGTGCAATATCAATTAAATTGTTTATTCTTTCAGCATTTTCATTTAAGTAGTGAAAATATTCGTCACTCTTATTACGTTCATACACTGCTCTAATATCAACGACTTTTCGCTGAACCATGTTTTTCATACCATGTCGAATATATTTCCCTTTTGAATCAATCCATGCTGTTTCAGACTCTATCTCAAACAACATTTCAATAGACTTTTTTAGAACCTCATAAAGTCTAACGGATATATTTACTCCACCCCCTGCGGGGATTTCGGGGATATTGTCAAAAACATCTCCACCAAAAAAAATTTGTTCAGCTTTCTTTTTTGCTTTTCGTGTTTCAGCGGCTTTTTTTGCAGAACGACTTCTAAGGATATCAAGGCCACGTTCGCCGCTGGTAGATTCTCCTGTTTCTTTGTCTACTAAAAATCTCATTTGTGAAATTAATTTTTTAGCTGTTAATTTTTTAAGTCGGTTTACACTCGCTCTTGTGATTTTTTTAGGCACTTCTGGTATATTAGACATAAAATAGAAGTCCTGTTTTTCTTTTTTATTTATGTAATTTTGTATTCTTTTTCTTTCTCTATAGTAGTCTTGTTCAAGCTTACTTCTTTTCTTTCTTGCCATGTTATTACCTCACTTTCTTAAATGTTTAAGACAAAAGGGTATACCGTTTTTTATCGATATACCCTTTTTACAAAATATAGAATTTTTGTGGCTGTTAGAATAACAGCGGAAAAGATTTTTAATTTAATTTAATACAAAAAGATTCTTTAATTTATTTATATGTGTTTTCAATTTAAACCAGTGTACAATCTACAAAGTGTCTACCCGCTTTAGACTCTCCAGACAACTTTTTAATAGAAAAATCCTCATCTTCCATTATTTCAATAATATTTTCGAAAGATTCTTTAAATGTTCGTGACTGTGTCGTGAAAACATCTCCATCATTATTTAAGATGGAAAGCATATATGCAGTATCGCCATCTTTCGTATCCTCAAAATACAGGAAACCTGATACATCAATTATTGTACCATCTGGTACTTCTTTAATTGTTTTAATCTCTGCCCCCTGTGTCATAAGATATAATTCTTTTTTTGTAAAATCCCTCGATTTTTCTGTTATTTTAATTGCCATTGCTTATTCCTCGCTTTCTTCTTTCTCTTCTTTTCCTACGTTTTTCGCATGTTTAATAAATTCAGAATCTGACATTGTATATACATCTTCTGTCTTTGTTTCAGAAATTTTTGAGATGAAGATATACCCCATTTCTTCAATTTTTTTGTTTAATGCCAGTTCTTTTCTTTCTTCTTTCTGAAATGAACCGACTAAGGTAACTTCTACCTCTTCAATTTTTTCTTCTTTTTTGTTAAGCACTTTACAAAGTACTTTTGTGGTTACAATCTTTCTTGTCATTTTTTTCCTCTCTTTCTTCTTTTTTTCAAC
>ERZ836877.4717-NODE-4717-length-13660-cov-65.139361_pt1 | contig 13660 bp, 10 predicted proteins | sample MGYA00519469_ERZ836877 | MGnify/ENA primary metagenome ERZ836877 (study PRJEB31850, sample SAMEA3708809) | human gut metagenome | biome: human gut; feature: human-associated habitat; material: faeces | place: China | collected 2014 ... | reverse complement strand
GGATGCCGTTGATTTTCAGCCCCAGCATCGCGGCGAACGTCGCCATGCGATGGTCCGCATAGGTTTCCATTTCAGCCGGCTCGAGATTCATTGACGGCACTGGCGCGATCTCCAGCCCGTCGGGAAGCTCACGGGCATCGCCCCCGACTCTGGTGATCTCGTTGACCAATGCTTCCAAGCGGTTCGTCTCATGGCCACGCAGATGACCGATGCCCAGCATGCGCGTAGGAGCATCGGCGAAGACCAGGATTGCGGCCAATGATGGCGCGATCTCACCTGCCGCCGTCAGGTCGAAATCACCTAGGCCGCTGATACGACCGTCGCCGGCCACTTCGCAATACCGGACGCCGTCAATCACCGGGAAGTTGATTTCGGCTCCCATACGTTCCAAATATCCCGGAAGTAGGCCTCCGGGTTGCGTGGTGGATTCCGGCCAATGAGGCACGCGAACTGTTCCGCCGGCGATGAGAGCTGCGCCAAGGAACGGGGCGGCATTCGACAGGTCAGGCTCGACCGTCACGGTTTCGGGCAACTGCACGGCTCCCGGCTGCACGGTCCATACGCGGGCGTGTTCGTCGGCGTTGGCACGCACGCCGGAACCTTGCAGATCGGCCACGGTCATGCGAATATGCGGCAAACTCGGCGTCTTCTCCCCCGTGTGATGCAGTTCCAAACCGCCTGGCACTCGAGAGCCGATGAGCAATAGTCCTGAAATGAACTGCGAGGATCCCGAAGAATCAATGCTGACTACGCTCGGCTCGGCGCACTGGCTCACCGTTTGCGGTGGAGTGATTGTAAATGGCAGGCGACCTTCCTCGCCGTGGTATTCGATGCATGCCCCCAACTGTTCAAGACCGTCCAACACGGGCTTCATCGGACGTGCGTACGCCTGCTCGTCACCGTCGAAATCCACAGGACCGTCCGCGAACATGGCAAGACCGGGCACGAAGCGCATCACCGTTCCCGCAAGACCGCAGAACACCTTCGTACCACCGTGGAACCGGCCGTCGGACGGCGGCACCACCGTAACCGTGGTGTCGACCTGCTCATCGATTTCGCAGCGCACTCCCAACGAACGCAGCGCATCCATCATCAGCTCGGTATCACGCGAGCGCAACAGACCGACCAATCGCACAGGACGATGCCCGAGAGCCGCAAGAATGAGATAACGGTTCGACAGGGATTTGCTGCCCGGCACCACAACGGTGGCGTCGAGCGGCTTGCCGGCAAACGGCGCCGACCAAAGATTCTCTTGAGATGCGTTCATAGGGTTTATCGTATCCAAAACCCGTGGAAAACAACGCTTCAATCTCGCCATGTAACGTGCGTATCTTGCTCGATCTCGGCAATTGGACTCCGTCCATACCATTTCCATTTGAAAACCCAGACGGACGAAACCATGTGAACATCGCAAAAGGTCACGAGGTTTTTCTGCGTTGCCATGTTTATACCGTTTTGCACCGAAACCGGAAACAGGATTTTTCAAACCGACTGAAACCCCTTTGTTTCTAACGGTTTTCGTCGACCTGACAGGATTAGAACCTGTGACATTCTGTTTTGGCCCGACCATTCTTTGTTTATCTGACTGAGCTTTGATGGTACCAAATATCCTTGGAAAATGGCGGTTCTTGATTTTTGGCTGTCTTTGTTGAGACGACTGGGATTGACTCACCGTGACGGTCATTGTTACTGGTTTTTTACTGGAATCTACCATCGTGGCGCTGGTGGCGTTTGGCGTGTTGAATACGCTGAATACGCATTTAATAACTGTCTCCAGGTCATGCTGTCGCATTCGCCCATGGATCGGAATCATTAAATGAATCATTTATCCAGTTGTCGTTCGACTCCGGCGAATCGTTATTCACTTCATCCAAGCAATACAACTGTTCCAATCGACGCAGCAATTCATCGAAGGTGATAACAGTTAAACCTGTAAGCCCATGCCTAAAATGATTGAAAGACTTCTTTTGCTCTTCACTTAAAGAGTCATAGGTTCCTATGACCAAGACCCCATTGGGGTGAACTCTGTTGAGATCAGGATAAGACTTATGAAGCAAGTAATCGAAAGAATCAATCGCCTCTGCTATTTGTGTGCGAACCTGAACAACTCCACCGGACAGATCAGAATGCATAGGATAAACGACATTCGAGTTACCCGCATTCCTTCTTCCTCGATATGCTGTCTTATTCGTTAACTCTGCCTTAGGGGTTTTAATATCAACAACAGCGAAGCTTTGCGTGCTTTCATCTTTGAATAGAAAATCAGTGGCAACTCCGCCTTGACCATTTCTACCTTTTGTATTTTTCCCGCCAAGAAAAGTTTCACCCTGAAGTTGAAAAGTAGTTAAGGCAAAAGCTGATTGAAGAATCCATGGATGTTTTTCAAAAAACATCTGCCAATGACTTTCATCAGAACCATAGGCAGTAAGGTCTTGTCTGAATTGATTAATTATCAATTCTCGTTCTCTCTGAATTTGCGATTCCGCTAACCGCAGTGCAAGTTCTGCTTGATGTTTAACCAAAACATCCCAAAATTCCTTAGAATGGTTTTGGTCTATTAGCTCTCGAATCGCTTGAGCAACATTAGAGCTTGTAATGATCAAGTCATCTTTCTTCGCAAGAATATAGTCTTGCGTCCCCTTTTCAACCCCGTGCTCTTGCACCTTGTATAGCTTTATTAGAAAGTCATACAGTTTCCTTAGATCATCTGTTTTTAGCGATATAGAAACAATAGTGTCAGGGTCTGCATTTCTGAAATCGACGCCATTCGCATCCGACCATTCTCCAGAAGAATTTTTGTTTTGACGCTTAAGGGAGCCCCGAACGCCTCCATTATGGACAGTAGGCTCAAAGACGATCCTAGTCCTAGAAGTTTCGCTAATGATCAAAGGCTCAGTTTTGGCCACGCCGCGGGCAACAGATTGAGTCTCAATGTGATCGACCATAGCTACCGTATACCTCACTCATCCGCCTGAATTCTTCATTATCTTACTTCTAGACCGGTATCGGAGATATAAGCAAGCTTAGCAGCGAACCAACATCAAATTATTGAGCTAGTCACGGTTGGAATCTTGAGTCCAGACTGGAGTGAAAGCTTTGGTCTTCCTACGCTCGATCTGATCGATCGTAGGACACGCCTCAGACATCAGACATTAATTGGATCTGTCCAGTGAAAATGTCAAACTAGTTTTTAGACATTAATAAAGACGTGATCCAAGGGTCGGTGAGGAACAATGACTACCTTGCTCGAAGAGGCGACGCTTCAGTTCCTCAACGAATCACAAGGACTATTCGACATGATGCCCATGTTCGGCATCGACGCGGGAGATATTATTCTTCAGATTAAGCAATCAGCTAATGCTCTTTCTGAATTGAGCAAAGAACCGAAGTGGCAGAAAGTCTGTACAGTCTTCATCGAAAAAGGCGAGAAGGATCCGTCTTGGTGGCGCACGCCACTTGGTAATTACACTGCCCAAAACATGCCGATTGAGGATAAAACCATCACCAAGGCAGAGGCCGCAAAAATACTAGACGTGAAGAACGCCACAGTTGCCACTCTGGTCCGACGTGGCACGTTGCGTTCCGATAACGGCAATCCGTTCCTCTCTGACGTGCTGGAGCGCATGCTTTCTCCTAAGAAAGCCGGCCGACCATGTGCGAAAACAAATGGCGCTCAAGCATCAGCTAGGGTATTCAATGACCGAGTGAAGCCCATTCTGAAGTGGGCTGGCGGCAAATCCCAGATGCTTGACGTGCTTCTTCCGAAAGTTCCGGCGCACTATGGTAAATATATCGAACCATTCTTTGGTGGCGGTGCACTGTTTTTCGCGCTTCGTCCCGAGAACGCTGTGATCGCGGACAGCAATCCCGAACTTGTGAACCTATATACACAAGTAAGGGATCATGTCGTAGAAGTGATCGCCATTCTCACTGGATACAAGAACGAGCAAGAGCAGTTTCTCAAGGTTCGCTCTCTCGATTGGACCAAGCTGTCACCGGTAGAAGCTGCGGCGCGAACGATATACCTGAACAAGACCTGCTTCAACGGCCTGTATCGAGTCAATCGCAAGGGACAGTTCAACACTCCATTCGGAAAATACAAGAACCCGAAAATCTGCGACACTCAGGCCCTGCGTGAAGCCTCCAAAGCGCTCCAGAATGCCACAATTGTCTGCGGCGACTATGCCGCCGTGCTTGCCGAATACGCCGAACCAGATGACTTCGTGTTTCTTGACCCGCCGTACATTCCGGTTTCCGAATACTCGGATTTCAAGCGCTACACGAAGGAACAGTTCGAGATCTCAGACCATTCACGGCTTGCAGTTGAATTCTCCCGCCTGCATTCGCTGGGATGCCATCTTATGTTGACCAACTCGAATCATCCGCTGGTCCATGATCTATATGGGCAATACGAGATTCAGGTCATTCCTACAAAACGTTCCGTAGCCTGCAGGGCAAGCAGCCGCACAGGGGAAGACACACTGATCATTGCCGAACCAGAGCCCAAGACCCTGGCGGCTCTGCCGGAAAAGAAAAACCTATCCAAGCAGGTTGAGCTATATCCGCCAACCCGTTTCATGGGTTCCAAGCAGAAACTGCTCACTGAACTATGGAACGTGGCATCCAGATTCAACTTCAACTCGGTCGTGGATCTGTTCTCCGGATCGGGCATCGTCAGCTACATGTTCAAAGCGCAAGGCAAGCAAGTCATAAGCAACGACTACATGGCCATGAGCGCCACCTTCACCAAAGCGATGGTGGAAAACCAGAACACGACTCTGCCTTTGCAAGAGGCAAAGGCCTTGCTGAAAGACTGCCCGACCGACGATTTCGTGTCGAACACCTTCAGAGGACTGTATTACACGGACGAAGAAAATCATCTGATCGACGTTCTTCGCACGCGTATCAAAAACATCGAATATCCCTACCAACGGGCCATCGCTATGACCGCATTGATTCGCGCCTGCACGAAAAAACGCCCGCGTGGCATCTTCACCTACACCGGACACCGGTACGATGATGGACGCAAGGATTTGAAGAAGACACTTGCCGAGCAGTTCCTTGAAGCCATTGAGGCGGTGAACAACGCCGTCTTCGATAATCATCAGCCGAATAAGTCCATTCGCGGCGATGCTTTACTGCTTGAGACAAACCATCCTGACCTCGTATACATGGATCCTCCTTACTACTCGCCATTGTCGGATAACGAATATGTACGGCGCTACCATTTCGTCGAGGGGCTTGCATGCGACTGGCAGGGCGTCACGATGCAGGAACATACCAAGACCAAGAAATTCAAGTCCTACCCGACCCCGTTCTCTTCACGGACAGGAGCTGCGGACGCATTCGACAAATTGATCGAGCGATTCAAGGATAGTATCCTTATCATCTCCTACTCTTCCAACAGTCAGCCGACAAAAGAAGAGATGCTGAGGATCCTTGGTCGGCATAAGAAGAACGTCGAAGTCGTTCCCGTTGACTACCGATACTCCATTGGCACCCAGCATAAAGGTGCGGCAAATAGAAACAAGGTCGAAGAGTACTTCTTCCTTGGCTGGTAAATCATAAGGCTAATGCCCATGACGCTGAGTTGACTGTAAACTGAAGTCATGGGCAAACCTATAACGATCTGGCAACTGGGCAACACTGGATTACGCAATCCGATGCGCATCTGGGAGGGCCTGAAGCTGTTCGCCGAGTCCCCGTTCAATGGGAACCTGCGAGGAAGCAACGAAGAACGATTCCAAACACTGCTTAATCATGCCGGCTTGGTTAATTCGACCGGCGAAGCAGAAGACACCAGCAGCTACGCAAGAAAATGGCGGTTAATGTTCGCCCGCTTTGGGTTCATTTACCCGCAAGTCAAAAAGAAGGACGGCAAACAGGAAGATCTCGGCCCCCAAGACCAGGTGACACCATTCGGCGAGACCTTCCTCAAAGCCGACACCTATCCTGCACAGCAGGAATGCTTCCTACGTTCGCTGAGTCTTGAACAGACCAAGGCTCACGGAGATCTCGGCTTCTTCTCCCCACTAAGGTGGATATTGGCGGTGATGCTGGAACTTGAAAAGCGTACAGGCACCAGTGAAATCAGCCGAATCGAATTCTCGCTGTGGGGTCATACCACCGATCCCAGCTATGACATCAACGATGTCGTAAACCATATCATCGATCTGCGAGAGCGTCGCAAGAAAGCAACAGCCAAACGTAGGTTCGACGCCGACGAAATCAAGAAGCGCGGTCAGGATTACAACAAGAAGAGCGATAATTTCACTGATTACAGCGATATGAACATGCGTTACCTTCGCATCAGCGGAATCGTCCAAAGGAAAGGTCGAGGCCTTGTCATCGTTCCGGCCAAGCACTTCCTAGCGGAAAAGCTGGCCTCAACGACAATGAGCCGTCGCCCAATTATGGACGTATACAAGGAGCTCTGCCATGGTGCGTCCTTGCCTATGGATGATCTTGAGACTGCCAAGGCTTTACTTCTCGATATGGAAGCACAGCTGAAGAAGAACCACGTGTATTACGATCTTGGGAATCGCCCGGTATTGACGGTACCTGAGATCAATGCAGCGCGCCTCCATCTCGAAGAACTCTGGCAGAAAACCGACGAAATCAACTACGCCGCCAAACAGTCAGAACAGTGGCAAGAGATCTCTGACTACATGACACTGTTGATCAAAGGCGGCGGCAAGAAGATCGATGATGCCGATGAGGACAACGGCATCGAAGTACCGAAAGATGAAACTCCGGCATATCTCGAATGGGTATTATGGCGTGCCGCGCTCGCTTTCGGAAACCTCGTCAACCATCCCAGCGATATGAGAGGTTTCCGATTGGACTCGGACTTCCTTCCTGTATCGGCAGCGGGCGGCGGACAAGGCGACCTGTACTGCGAATACGATAAATTCACCATTCTGACCGAAGTTACTATGTCCACAGGCTCCCGCCAGGAATCCATGGAAGGCGAGCCTGTAAGACGGCACGTATCCGATGCGGTACTGAAGTACGGGAAAAACGACATTCCAGTGTATGGACTGTTTATCGCAGTCAAGATCGACACCAACACCGCTGAGACTTTCCGCCACGGCGTATGGTATGCAAAAGGCGATGTCAAGCAACGACTAGACATACTGCCTTTGACACTTGCGCAATTCCAGAAATGCTTCATCGCACTGTTCCAGAGCAACGAAAGTGCCAAACACGAGAAAATCAAAGAGCTGATTGAGGTGTGCGAAGCGCAAAGAGATCTCATGGAAGCTCCCACTTGGAAGAAGTATATAGATCAGACGGTGGAATCTGGCATATGAGATGAAAGGGTTGCCGGATGGCGCGCATGCTACCCGGTAACCCTTTCATCTAAATAGTCCCGGAGTCTTTGCTCAGCTTGCCATCAAACGCCTGATTAACAAGCGTGTACACAGTCTGCGCAACGCCTACCACGCCGGCGAGCACAATGCCCCAGGCGTACGTGCCGTCGAATCCGCCGGTGGCGGCGATGGCGATGGTGCCGAACAGGATGGATGCCGCGAGGGATACAAGTCCGACGTATCCGCTGGGGATGTACTTCTTGAACGCCTGCACGAATGCGGGCACAATCAGTGCGACGAGCCCGGATGCGAAGGTGGTTGCGGTGGAAATACCCATAGGTTTCTCCTTAGATGATGAAAGTGGTCCCCGGCATGGGTGCCGAAGGCCACGGTGATTGTGGTCAGTAGCGGAGCCGCTGGCCGGGGTAAATGAGATTGGGGTTGGCGAGGTTGTTCAACTGTGCGACGCGCTGCCATCCGTTGGCCCCGAAAATGCCGATGAGAGTTTCGCTACGTTTGACGATATGCACGCGGCCACCCGTGGCTGCGGATCCGCTGACAGCGGTTGGTGTGCCCCGGTAGGTGACGATGTTGCCCGGATAGATCAGGTTGATGTTGCCGGATGGCGCACTCTATGCGGACAGCGGCCACAGGCCGGTTCGTCTGGCGATACCGGACATGGTGTCGCCGTTGCGCACAGTCATGCTCACGCTTCGGGCGGAAACGGCAGGCACGCATGCCGCGGATTCGTTGAACCGCTGGGTGACGATGTGCATGACCAATTCGTAGTTCTCCCCCAATCGCTCCTTGCGGGTTTCTCCGTCGCCGTAGTCGCCGCGGATCATCGCGGTGGCCAATGCCTCCAAGTTGGATTGGCAACAGCGTGTTGGGAAAGAACACGTTGAACGCGGTGATACGGCCTTTGCTGGTCACGTCGTTGATGGTCAATACGGCGGCGAGCCGGTTGTGCCGGCCGACCAGATGGCGGCACTGAATTCCGCTCGGCGTGACGATGACGCCTTCCGCGTCCTTTGTGATAGTCAGGAATGCGCATCCGTGCATGTACGCGGAAACGATGGTCTGCGGTATAACCAATTCCAATGAGGTTTTGTCAGCCAGCCCGCGGATGCCATACGGGTCGATGCCACCGAGATCCCATCCGTCGAACACGCTCAGGTCAGCGAGCGTCCTGACGGCCTTGGACGGCCATTCGACGCATGCGCTCACGTTCGTGCGGATCCGGTCGGGGATGCTGATGTCGAAGTCCTTGAACCGGTATCGGACGAAGTAGCAGCGGCCGCGAATCAGATTGTAGGGGTAGCGGCCCGCCATACCTTGCAAAATGCGCGGATCGTCGGCATATCCTCGTCGTCCACGCCGTCGATGCCGGCCACGCCCAGGCTGTTCACGTCCAACGGGCGTTTGACCGCAGCACTCCAGATGCCTTCGCCTGTCATGAGTTTTTCCTCTTCTAGTGCATGACGTGCTGTCGTCTGTTCGGATTGCGTCGTGTGGTCCACGCTCCCTGCAATGCCATCGTGCATGAGGACAATGGCGAGATGTCGATGTCGGATCCGGCCTTATTCCAGCCGAAAGCGCCGCTTTTGCCGATCAGCCTCGTAGTCGTGTTCGCCACCGCCATCGCCACCGCCAGTTGGGGGTTGGGCTTCGTCGGGCAGGTGCTTCAACGCGGCGGCGCACCCTCGTCAAACACCGCAACCTCAAGACGGTGCAAAGTTTTCTCAACAGATGAAGGTAACTCGATGATTTCGCCATAGGTTGCGTCCTTGCTGGATAAAATGAATGGACCTGTATATCGATTACTGGAGGATGCAATGGGTGCCGAGATTAAAGCCTTGCCCGTGCTGGGAATAACTAGAGAGAACATCGGAGAATACAGTATTAGGCTCAGCAAGAACCTTCCGGGTTTTGACCCGGCATCGCTGTTGTTCGACCGAACCCCTCAATCCACTGAAGTATTAAACAACCATTTATTTGGCTATAAGTGGCCCAAAGATGCTGGACAAGGCATGGGACGCGCCCATACCATTTATGGGAAAACGGTTCTTCAGTTTTTGCAGCTTGACTCCTCCAAATATGTATTTGTAGGTGGTTTCCATCCGGGGGAAATCATCACCGTGGATACGCGTGAAGTATATGAATGGCATGGTCGCGAAGTAGAAGAGTTCCGTCCTTTTGTCGGCAGGTTGATTGTGAGGGTTCAACGCACTCCTGGATATACAGGCATGGATTTCAATCTCGGCGATTTGAAGTGGGAAAACTTTTTCCTTGGTGATGCTACCGCAATGGTAGTTGATACCATTAAAGCCTCCCCACTCACAGCACGCTCTTTCCCTGGATATGCAAATGTGCGTCTCAATCATGCCGAACTTGCTGCAGTGATTAATGATGAACAGTGGTCAACTGCTCTAAACAACGTTCAAGGCATCTACTTGCAAACCGATATGTCTAATGGGTGGCATTACGTCGGATCGGCATACAGCCAGAATGGGGAGCATACTGGCATTCTTTCTCGTTGGCGAGAGTATGCCTATGGGGACCACACCGGCGGCAACGCCCTTTTGCAAGCAATCCCGAATGCCAAGCAGCATATAGAACAATACTTCCACTACTCAATCTTGGAAATTTTCGATATGCAGACGCCAAAGGATGTAATCATCAATCGAGAACATTGGTGGATGGAAACCTTGGGATCTTTGAGATGCGGCAAGGACCTTTTCCCTCATGGTTATAACAATTAGGCATTTGGGAAATCGTGGGGAAGGATTTGGCCAATACTCCGGGGTAGCCGAACGCCGGGCCGGGAGGATACCATCCCCAGACCAGTTACCAATCCGAAGTGCTGAACGGCACGGCGGTGGGCTTGAGAACCGTAGCGCCTTTGGCCTTTTATCTTGCCCATGCAAGGCTCTTGTCGCTTTTGAGTTGATTGCAACAGCGATGCACCTTCTCAAGATGGCGCAGATCCGTCGCGCTTCCACCGCGACTCACCGGAATGATTTCATCCACTTCGGCGCTCATTGGATCAGACCAAGCAATCGCGTCGTCTATAGGCCTATCGCAGATGGCATAGAGTAGTTGCTGCGCGAGCGCTCGCTGTCTGGCGAGGTTGCGGGCCTGACGGTTGATACTCCGTGGAATCCCTGTAGCGTTTGCCGTGGGGCACATACTGGTTAGCCTAGATGTTTGGCGCGCACCGTGATGCCTGTATCGCAAGCGGAATCTTCAATTATGCGTGAGGCTTGATGGGCTTCACGGCACCCGTGGGTATGAATATGCCCCGCCTGAGAAAGGAGTAAAGCCGGCGAGGGCGGAGGAAAGTCTTGGAAGGTTGCCTTAGTGTTCCTTGCATTGAACCGGCAACACCATCATTTTCGCCGCGTTGCACTTCCCCTGCAAGCTCCACAGGGCCTTGCTGCTACTAGATATTCGATATGGCAGGATCTGTTACTGGAGGTAACGGCATTCTCGATCTGCCTGTTACAGCCGGAAATCAATGTGGGTGTCGGCTTCCTCTCTCTTATGTATCTCTCTGTAACAGGTGTAACGGGTGTAGCAGGTGAAGTATGGGAGTCATGCGGTGAATGAGGGTGGATGGGGTAGGTTGCATCGGTTACATGTGTTACAGCCTTCATCAATCGGCGGTATTCCTATGGTTCTGTTGCAACGGTCAACGGTTACGCGCGGTGCTGCCTGATAGCGACTGTGACATGCGCGTTCAAGGTCTGTAAAGTATTGGTTAGCTCCGAGATGGAGTCAGCGTAGCTGCCTTGACACCTCATTTATCCGTCAACGGTTCAGGTGACATTGCAGGACTGCGCGTAGGTTGCGATTGAGATTAAGGCAGTCAGGCCACCGTGGTTGAGCCGGCGGTATGGCGGACGACCCTCAAAGCGAAGCGCCCTCAGGTTCATTCTTGAGGGCGCTTACTATATGCGGTTCCGGCCGACCTACGCCACAGCGGCGAATTCGGTCGGCTTGTCTGTGTCGATGGCTTTGAGTGCATCCGGTCCACGGCGTCGGCGACCTCGTTGAGTCGTTCGGTGTTTTGCTTCAATTTTTCTTAAGCAATTTCTGCACTATTTTTCCGCAGTAGGGGCTGGTGACGTTTTGTTGGACTCGTCATTGATTCCATCACCACCGATCATGCCGCAAGACCGAGCTCGCCTCGACGAGCCATGATGCTCATGCCGAACTCCGTCTTGATCCTCCTGTCCCGCTACTCCTTGCTGTACTCCGCCATAAGAGAGTTCTCCTCCCGGTCGGGAAGTCCAAGAAAACATCACCACCTCGAAAAGCAGATGGATGGCATGGACGATGACGACTGGCTGTTTCGCGCCGCGAGGGGCGGGAACCTGTGCACGAACACGTGGCGGACACGATCGGAGAGCTGCGCGCTGAGCGGCTGAAGGGCGTCTAGGCATGGAGGTACCGCGGCGTTTGTATGCATTTGTATGCGGATTGTTTTCGACGGAAAAATAAGCCCTTGAAAACCTAATGTTTCCAAGGGCTCCGGTCGGGCTGACAGGATTTGAACCTGCGACATTCTGCTCCCAAAGCAGACGCGCTACCAAACTGCGCTACAGCCCGTTCACGTTCACACCCCGCGAATCCGCCTCACGGAATCGCATCAAGTGAACACGAGTTTCTATTATAGCGTATGGTTGGACAACGACAGGCTTACAATAGCGTTTCGGAAAGGAGAACGGCATGGGACGTCACCAGCAGGCCGAATCGTCAGGCATCATCTCCTTTGTGACATGCGCCATTATCGCCTGGTTCGCCATGAACGCATACATGCAGTTCGCCCCGGCCATCTGGCGTGTCACGCAGCGTCTGTTCACCGTCTGCTCGGGAATCGTGGCAGGATGCGGAGTCGTTTCATTCAGTTTGGGTTACGCACGAAAATCACGTTCGCTGACACTCAAGCATGGCTGGGTCATTCCGGTTCGCCGTGTTTTCGAGATCCTTGCGCTTTCCGTGGTGTACGCGTCGACCATTTTCGTCACATCGTTCATGATGTTGTCCATCATCAACAACATGATGGGCATCCGCACGCTGAAAGGCTATCTGCCAATCCTATGCGCGGCCATCGCAGGCGTTGTAGGCTATATCACTTTCGTGCAGGCGGAACTTATGAATGCCAAAACGATCGCTTCCCTACTGCCGTTTTTCGTGGTGTCCGGCGTAAGCATCGCAGGATTGACGTCCGACGATCCGTACTGGTACAACAATAATTTCTCTCAATTGGGCGACCGTACGACGTTCGCCGCGCGTATGTTCAATTCGACGCTGACGCTCGCGGGCATCTGCATTGTGATCATCAGCTATTTCGCCGTTTCCGAGCTCATCACCACGTATCGTCTGCAATTACAGTATCTGGATTCCAATGCCATCAATGAGACGCCGAAGCATTTTCGTACGAGGATTCTGCTGCTGTCAATCATGTTGACGTTGGCCGGCATCGCTTTCGTAGGTATCGGCATGTTCCGTTACACGCCGCATCCGATTTTGCACAACGTGTTCGCCCGCGGCCTGCCATGTTTGATGAGCGTGCTGATGATTGCCCTGCCTTGGCTTGCCCCGCAACTCTCAAAGGTCGTATACGTGGTTTCCGATCTTGCGATTGCGATTGGGGCTTATGCCGGATTCCAATGGCTGAGCGGGCATAACACGCTGACGAATGTGGAGGCGTTGGCCGGCATGATGTTCCTTGGCTGGTTCATCATTTTCTCGCGTCAGATCGCCGCCATCGAAGCGGATCGCGTGCAGACGCAGCTGATACTGGCGCAATCTGAGAGACCACGCTCCGTCGAGGATCTTGCGGAAGTCAGCGAAACTGTTCCCGACACAGTTTCGAGGCTCGCCGCACAAGTCTGATGCAAGGCTGACCGGCAACCGCCGGATTTCAACATATACATACCAGTGGGGTGGAGCCATCGCATTGGCGACGACTCCACCCCACTAGATTCTGACGGCATAACGCGAGTGCGCCGTCAGAAGTTGTAGTGCTTGTTGGACGGCTTCTTGTCGCTCATCAACAGCAGGAAGCTTCTTGATTGCGCAGTAATCGCAAAACCGGCCTCATAATTGAGTTCTGGCCCTTTTGGATTATGCGTGTCGACAATTAAGCGCCATTTCTTGCCATATTGCTCATCGGGCAGGGTGAACATGATCGGCTCGTAATGCGCGTTGAAAATCAGAATGAAATCATTGTCGACCATCTGATTGCCGTACCAGTCGGTTTCCGGAATATCGGAACCGTTCAGATAGATCATCACAGTGAAGGCGTGTGTGTTTGACCAGTCGTCCATATCCATAATGGA
>ERZ836877.4705-NODE-4705-length-13695-cov-2.727713_pt1 | contig 13695 bp, 9 predicted proteins | sample MGYA00519469_ERZ836877 | MGnify/ENA primary metagenome ERZ836877 (study PRJEB31850, sample SAMEA3708809) | human gut metagenome | biome: human gut; feature: human-associated habitat; material: faeces | place: China | collected 2014 ... | reverse complement strand
GTTCAAATACATTGTCACCAAAATTGTCATATACTTTGGCACCTGCCTCTTCCAAGGACATCTGCACACCATTTTTGTAAGCAACAACTTTCTTTTCTTTGGTATCATAACCAAGGGTATAGTCATTGAAGTAACTGTATGCTTCTTTACTGTCCACTTTTGGAGCAACTTTTATCAATGATGGTGCTGTTGGTGCTGCTGCAGACGGTGTTGGTGCTGCTGCAGACTGCGTTGGTGCTGCTGCAGACTGCGTTGGTACTGCTGCAGACTGCGTTGGTACTGCTGCAGACTGCGTTGGCGTTGCAGATGTTGCTGGTGTTGCAGACTGTGTTGGCGCTGAGGTTACCGGAGCCACTGAAGTTGTCGTTTTCGCTGCGTCTTTTTCCACTTTAACTTTGCATTTTAAAATTCTCTTCACCTTCCCTTTTTTATACGTCGCTTTCAGCGTTGCTGTTCCTTTTTTTACGCCTTTCACTACCGCATATTTTTTTCTCTTTTTGGTAAGTTTGATAACTTTCTTATTGGAAACCTTCCAAGTTACCTTTGCTTTTTTTGCCGCATTTTTCAATTTGACTTTTGCTTTTTTGCCAACTTTAACTGTAATATTGGTTTTGTTAAATTTGACTTTTTTTGCCGCATCTGATACAGGAGCCATCCCCGTAGGAATTGCCATTGAAGCTACCATCAGAACTGCGAGCACTTTCTTCTTTGATTGATTCATGGTGTCCTCCTTCTGCTTTTTCAGCGATTTATATTATATTAATTTTACATCATTTCTCCCCAAAATGCATTGTGTTATTTTGTCAATAAATTGATATATCTGGCGCAAAATGATCGTGCTGCACTATTTATTCATTGACAGTTCTTCACTTTATTTGCTATACTTTTCTGCAAAGGAGAAATTTTATGTTTTCAACGATTCAAAGCCACGCCGGCAGAAGACATTCTGTCAACGACATTTTGTTCTTTATGGGATGGCTTCTGCTTATCCCTTTTACCATTCTTGCACTTTTTTACAATATCGGATGGATCCATCCGACCCACTGGCTGCCTCCCTGCCTGTTTCATTTTGTCACCGGTCTTCCCTGTCCGGGCTGCGGCGGGACTCGTGCCTTTGTCTCCCTTTTAAAAGGCGATCTGATTCATTCGTTCTTGTATCATCCGGTCGTCCCATTCTGCTTTCTTCTCTATGTCATTTTTATGATGACGCAGACGATGGAGCGGATTCTCCGCAGGAAAACAAATCTGCGGTTTCACGCTCTTTCTTTCCGGTTGGAATATGTTTATTTGGCGGTAATCCTCATTTTGGTGCAATGGATCGCCAAAATAATAGCGGCCCTCCTATGAGAGCCGCCATTTTCGTTATTAATATGTCGTATACGATGAAATGTCGACGCGGAAAAACTGCTGCATCCACTGCATTACTTCGCTTTCATTGTTTGGATCAATGTTATTGATGGATTGCAGATTTTCCATTGTAACGTGAGACCAATCAATCATCATCGCAAAAGAAACGATCATAAATGCGTTCAGAAGAAGCCCTAAAATATTCACCACAAGGCCAATAATCCCGAGCGTTCTTCCGGTTCCACTTCCCTTTACCACGCTAATGATGGAAAAGATTCCACCGATGATACAAAAAATCAGACCTGCTCCCATGCACATACAACAGAGAATGGAAAGGATTCCAAGGACAAGTCCTGCGATTCCAAACCCTTTCTTCTGGCTCTGTACAACGATGCTCTGTTCATTTTCTTCCATAATTTTCCTCCTGTCTTATAACCATATTCGCAGCTTGCGCAATGCAAACATCATTGAACCACTACCGTCATCCGGAAATGCTGATGGTTCCGGGCTTGCTGACGGCACCCCGATCGCAGATGGGGATACCGGTGTCGTCTGCAGGCTGTCTGCCGGACCACTTGTGAGCATGATGTAAAGCACCGCCGAAACGATTCCAAGTGACATTCCGACTGCCCCTACAATAATTCCTGCGATTGCCAGATCCCGCTGACCGCCTTCCGACTCACGATATGCGATAATTCCCAGCACCACGCCAATCATTCCAACGATGATGGCAAGGTACCAGGCAAAACAGCACAACACAGAAAGACAGGAAAGGATCAGCGATACGACCGCTTTTCCATTTATCTTTTTTGGCTCCATAGATTCCTCCCTTTCCGATTATTTTTCTTCGCTTACTTCGATCTTGCGGATCTCTTTGGTACGGATCTCTTCCGTGATATCCGCGATAAAGTCATCCAGTGCCACCTGTCCTTCGTCACCTTTATAGCGGCTTCGAAGCGACACTTTGTTTTCCTCCTGCTCTTTCTGTCCCACGATGAGCATGTATGGAATACGCTGCAGACGTGCTTCTCGGATTTTAAATCCGATTTTCTCGGATCGATTATCCACTGTAGCATCTACGCCATTGGATGTCAATTTTTGGCAGACATTTTCCGCATAATCCGCATATTTCTCAGAAATAGGAAGCACGCGAACCTGCTCCGGGCAAAGCCATGTCGGGAACATACCGGCGTATTTTTCGATCAGCCATGCCAATGTTCTCTCGTAGCAACCGATTGATGTTCTGTGAATGATATAAGGACGAACTTTGTCACCTTTCTCATCAATATAATACATGTCAAACTGATCAGCAAGAAGAGCATCCCACTGAATTGTGATCATGGTATCTTCTTTTCCATATACATTTTTGGCGTTAATGTCTACTTTTGGTCCATAGAATGCAGCCTCTCCGACATCTTCGGTAAATGGAATGTTCAATTCGTTCAGAATATTTCGGATATCTTCCTCTGTCTCATTCCAAACTTCCGGCTCGCCGATATATTTTTCCGGATTTTCCGGATCCCATTTGGACAAATGGTAGGTTACATCTTCTTCCAAACCGAGTGTCTGCAGGCAATACTGCGCCAATGCGATACAATCTTTAAATTCTTTTACCATCTGATCCGGGCGAACGATCAAATGTCCCTCGGAAATCGTAAACTGACGTACACGTGTCAAGCCATGCATTTCACCTGAATCCTCGTTACGGAACAAGGTCGAAGTCTCACCATAGCGGCAAGGAAGATCGCGGTAAGATTTCTGGCTTGCTTTATACACATAATACTGGAATGGACAAGTCATCGGACGAAGCGCAAATACCTCTTTGTCTTTGTCCTCGTCTCCAAGAACGAACATTCCTTCTTTGTAATGATCCCAATGTCCGGAAATCTTGTACAGATCGGATTTTGCCATAAGCGGTGTCTTCGTTCTCATATAGCCGCGTTTGGTCTCCTCGTCCTCGATCCAGCGCTGCATTCTCTGAATCATTTTCACACCGTTTGGCATAATAAGCGGAAGTCCCTGTCCAATGACATCTACCGTGGTAAATAATTCCATCTCACGTCCGAGTTTATTGTGGTCGCGCTTTTTGATGTCAGCCAAATGTTCCAAATGCGCATCCAAATCTGCTTTTTTCGTAAATGCAGTTCCGTAAATACGGGTCAGCATTTTATTTTTCTCATTTCCTCTCCAGTAAGCACCGGAGGAGGAGATCAATTTCATCGCTTTGAGCGGCTTGGTACTCATCAGATGAGGGCCGGCACAAAGGTCGACATATTCGCCCTGCTCATAGAACGAAATCTCGGCGTCTTCCGGAAGATCCTCGATCAATTCCACTTTGTAAGGCTCTTCGCGTTTTTTCATAAATTCAATTGCTTCATTGCGGGGAAGAGTAAATCGTTTCAGCTCTGCTCCCTCTTTTACGAACTTTTTCATCTCTTTTTCGATCTTGTCAAGCGCCTCGCGGTCAAGGGATTCCATATCAAAATCATAATAGAAACCGTCCTCGATCGCCGGTCCGATCGCACATTTCGCATGTGGATACAGACGTTTGACCGCCTGTGCCAGCACGTGGGATGCGGTGTGGCGGTAAGCTGCCTTTCCGGCATCACTGTCAAAGGTCAAAATGTTTAATTCATGTTCTCCATCTACTACTGTTCTCAGATCTACTACTTCTCCATCAAGTTCTGCCACGCAGGCTACGCGGGCAAGTCCTTCGCTAATGTCTTTTGCAATGTCAATAATTGCCATTGGTTCTGCATATTCTTTACAGGAACCATCTTTCAATGTGATTTTCATTCTCTACGATCTCCTTTCTATAACAGTTGTGTCTCGTTCTCCCTCGACACGCACTCTTCGCTCCTTCCGGAGCTCATCGTCGTGACAGTCGTCACATAGAATCCGAAAAGTTGCCAGCATTTTGTGCAAGCACAATGCTGCAACTTTTCGGATTCTGCGTGTCTCGTTGTTTATACGCAATTAAGCCCGTCCCTCTAAACACTTAGGTTTAAAGGGACGGGCTGAAATATTCATCCGCGGTTCCACCCTTTTTGGTACATAGGACTGCACTTCCTGCAGTCGGATATACCCGGCTTCATTTGACGATAACGGAGTCACCGGACCGGATTGGGGCCACTCAGAGTTAGTTTTCAAATGCTTCCCATCATGGTACTTCCAGCCCGGGGCAGATGCCTGTTTGCACACTACCCTCCGGTACCACTCTCTGGCATGTTATCACATTTTACTCGTCTCTTCTATGTGTTATTGATTATTATAGTCATTTGCTTTTGGAATGTCAACAGGTTTTATGAACGGATTTTAACTTTTTTATTGAGACCTCTCTGATAAAAAAGCTTTTTGTATGCCTGTTTTTTCTTTTTTGGCACAATGATCCGCACATTTTTACGCACTCCACGGAACGCTTTTTTCGCCACGGTTTTCTTCGTCAGTTTCTTTGTTTTGACAATAATCTTCCGAAGTGTCTTGCATCCTGCAAAGGCATCCTTCTTTATGGTTTTTACATTTTTCCCCAGTATGATTGTTTTGATCTTTTTGCCGGTTCCAAATGCCTTCTTCTCAATTGAGGTAACTTTATATGTCGTTCCGTTCATTTCGACAGTATCCGGCACGATCACCGTCCCTTTTGTGACTGCTGCCTTTTGATAGGCAACTTCCGGATTCTTACTGTCTGCTTTCGCAACGACATAACCAGCTCCGCTTTCATCCTGGAATTTTTCTCCTTTTTGTGCCGGTTTGTGCGGCTGTCCTGTCTCTCCCGGTTGAGCGTTCTTCCCCGGTACCGCCGATTTGTCGGACGGCTTTGCGTTTGCGTCCACATTCGGTGCTTGCGATGGTATTGCACTCACGTCCGGCTTTGCCGTCGGTGCACTGCTCGCGGACGGACTCCCTCCCGGTTTCGGAATGGCTGACGGCGATGCGCTCACGCCCGGGCTGACAGTCGGTATGCTGCTTGCCGCCGGACTGCCTGTCGGTGTCGGAACAGCAGACGGACTTACTGTTGGTGCCGCGCTTGGTGTCGGCGGAAGTTCGGCGGTCGCCGCAAATTCATACCGCACACGGGAATTTCCATCCGCATCCCGGATTACCGGTACTTTTTGCCCATTTATCGTCACATACAGCTGCGTATTTTTATGGAAAACAGCGGCAGCCTGCTTTGGGCCCACCGTAAACTGAACGGCATAGACCGTTTCCGGATCCGCTTTTTCCTGCGGTGAGACGGCACTCCACCGGCCTTCCCCGGTAGCAGCCTTTTTCTCCCAGCTGACATTTTCTGCCGTAAGAAACGTCGATTGCTGTGCGATACTGTCCTGTAATTTTTTTCCAGCCTCCGGCGTCTCCACCGCTGCACTTAAGTAAAGATTTTGCGGCAGGATTTCTTCCGATCCGCCCTCCGAATCTACTTTTCCCGCATACGACCAGTCTGTGATCCGGGAAAGATTGGTCCGGTTTTTCCGCTCTTCTCCGCCCATGGACGGATCGGTGGCAAGCGTAATATTTCCATACGCATCTACGGATAACACACGCCATTTCATCGGGGTTTCTTTCTCCGTCTCATTCTCTGCCACCCAGATCGTATCCCACGTCGTCACCTGTTTTCCCTCGTCCTCTGTCTCCGAAGGATCCGCCAGTCCGTAATTGGAAAACGTGCAATAGACCGTAAAGGTACCATCGTCGTTTGCTTCGACCTGTGCATACTTTCCCTGATTCAGAACACACGGTGCTTCCATATTTTCTTTCTCGGCTGCCACCTGCGTCCGCAGACGATAAACTCCTTCTGCTTCTGCCAATTCTTCGACTTCCACGTCCATCCAGTTTCCATTTTCCTTTTTTTGCCAGTTCTCTGCTGTCACCGCCCAGTCTGCCTCATGGAATTCCCTTGTTTCCGCCAAAAATCCTCTTCCATGCTCCGGACTGTCAACGGAAAGCTGCACCGGCTCTTTCGTATTGCCGTCGGCATCCACCGTTCCCGCGTAGGTCCATTGGGTAAAGTCCGCTAAATTTATGTACAGCGCCGGGCGAACCCCGTAAAAGGTGTTGTTTTTAACCCCATCACCGCCAACTGTTCCATCCGGTTTTACCAAAATTCTAACTGCCATTTCCGTCGATGCCATCCAAAAATTCGTACGCAGCCACCACTGATTTTCTACCGTTTGCTGTTTTCCCGCTGCATAGGCAGTACTTTCTGCCACTCTGTTTTTGCTTTCTTCACCCTTAGTCCAAAATCCATAGCCGGCATTGCCAGATTCTTGTGCCGATAAAAGGAACACAGAATCCCGGGTTTTTAAAATATCACTACCCACAATCGTCTCTATTTCTCTATACCGGATCACTGCCCGCTCCTGTTCGGTAAATGCGGTCTGCAAAAATCCCGGATCTTCCTCCGACCCGCCGGTAGAATTGAGCCATTTCCGCATATCACTCTGCCCCCAGGCAATGTCACCGGCTTCGTTATCATGAAAATTTCTGTAATCCAGAATCTTATCTGCCATAAGTAAGGCATTTCCGGCAGAATCCACAGACAGTACACGCCATTTGACCGGCTCTTTTTCATCTGTTTCATCGGCCTTACCATCCCCATTGGTATCATTTTGGTAATATTTTCCAAAATATATGCAGTCCCAGGTAGAAGTTCCGCTTCCATCCGCTTCCGGATTAGTCGGATTTTTCACTCCATAATTGTAAACCGGACAGACGAATGTCCGGCTGCCATCGTCCTTTTTCGTCAGCCGCACCAGCTCTCCATTGAACCGGGCATAATCACAGCCGACAAATGAACTTCCCTCTTTTGCTTTCAGGGTAACACAGGCGCGGTACACCTGCTGTAATTGCGCTCTCTCATCTTTCGCGACATCGACCCATTTTTCCTCTTCCTTTTTCTGCCAAGAAATCGTGCTCCTGTCAGTATCAATATTTTCAGATCCCCGTACGATACCGGAAAACAGGCTGCCCGCCGTCGGATTTTCGACGGTCACTTCGAGTTCTTCGGATGCTGTCGTCCCCGCATAACTCCAGTGTGCTCTGTCAGAAAGTTTTAACCGCAGGGCAGGACGAATCCATAGAGAGTCACATGTATTCCAAATAGATTTAGTATTCTTTCCGTATGGATCAATAAAACAAACACACTTATCAACGTCTTTACGCGGCGTACGCAGCCACCAAGCATTAGCAACCACCGCTAAATCCGTACCTTCTGCTTTTCTTGTATTGCTCTCACAATCGCTCGACGGATGAAAACCGTACTCCGGATTGCTTACCTCCTCTAACGACAGGAGATAAATATTGTCCGTTACGGTCGCAGCACTCTCTGTTTCCAATTCCGTCTCTGCGATCACCTCCTGCTCCGCTTCGGTAAAAGCGGCATTCAAAAAGGTAGAATTCAGCCAGGTACGAAGGGTACAGTCTTCCCAGTCACTTTTCCTATTTTTATCAAAAGGCTGCATATCCAGCAATTTGTCTGCCAAAAGAAGCGCCGTCCCGTCTTCCTCTACCGACAGCACACGCCATTTGATCGGCTGTTTTTCATCTTCATCGGTTACTTTACCATCACCATTCGTATCCTTTTGTATGTAATTTCCAAAGTACACACAGTCCCAGGTCGTGATACCGGTTCCATCCGCCATGGTATTGACCGGATCTTTCACTTCATAATCCTCTGCCGCCTGTATCACTCCACCGTTTCCGCCCCCAAGTACAAGAGCAGCCACAAGCATCAGTGCCAGTAATTTTTTCCCTTTTTTTGCCATATTCATTCTCCTTTTCCTTTCGGTTTCCTGTAAAATGCAATTATTTTAACATAAACACAGGTACTTCTCAATACTCTTAACACGAAAGAACCAAATATGACACGAACGGGCAAAATGACGTGCTTTTACAGGGTGTGATAATACGGCTATTGTTTTTCTCCTTTTTGTAGGACAGCTAATCCGACCAATAATAAGATTGGAAATACGATCGCCGCCAAGATTCCCATTTTTAGATTATTATCAAACAAACTTGACACCATGCCGGTTACTGTCGGCCCGCCGGAGCAGCCGGCATCGCCTGCCAGGGCGAGAAAGGCAAACAAAGCCGTTCCTCCCCGCCGGATTGCAGCAGAGGCTTTACTGAATGTCCCCGGCCAGAGGATTCCCACAGAAAAACCGCAGACCGCACAGCCCAATAAATTGACCGCGGCATTTGGCACAAAGACGATGCAAAGGTACGAAAAGACGCACAGCACACAGCTTCCTGCCATAAATCGGTTGAGATCCCATTTTTCTCCGTATTTTCCATATAACAGGCGCGAAGTTCCCATTAACACGGCAAAAGACATCGGGCCGGCGAGATCGCCGATCGTCTTTGTCACACCCAGTCCTTTTTCCGCAAAAAGCGATGCCCACTGGCTGACCGCCTGCTCGGACGCGCCCGCGCAAAGCATCATTATCATAAGGATCCAGAATATTTTCTGCCGGAATAATTCTTTCACCGGCATTCCCGCCTCGTTTTCTTCGTGAAGCGAATAGATTGGCGCACCCGCAAACAGAACTAAATTTGCAAGTGGAAGCAGCGCCCATAGAATTGTAAGGATTTTCCAATTATTTATGCCGGCTGACGCAAAAAACGCCGTCGAAAGCAGGACAACGCCGACGTGTCCCCAGCAGTAAAAGGAGTGCAGGAGACTCATCGCTTTTTCTTTATTGTCGGTCGGACAGGCTTCGACGATCGGGCTGATAAGCACTTCGATCAAGCCTCCGCCGACGGCATAGATCATGACAGCAATCAGGATTCCGACAAACGGATCGGACAGCATTTCCGGCAGTATCGTAAGCAGCACAAAGCCGGCTGCCACACAGATATGCGCCAGCATGACCGATGTCCGGTATCCGATCTTGTCCACGAAACCGGCTGACAAAAGGTCGATCACCAGCTGGATCAGGAAATTCAGTGTGATCAGCAGCGTGATCTTCGCCATCGGGATATCATAGGTCTGCTGAAATGTCACAAATAGTAATGGTACAAAATTATTAACAACCGCCTGCACCATATAGGCGATAAAACAGGCGGTCATGGTTCTTTGGTAGTTTTGGGACTGCATGGCAGGTTTTCCTCTCTCTTTTCTCAGATTATTATCTTCTCTAAAATTACCCTATTTTTCGTTGTTTGTCAACTTTTATTACGTGTTTTTGAGGTGTTTAGGTGCGCGGTTTTGGGGCGGTTCGTTACGTGTTTTTGAGGCGTTTCGTTACGTGTTTTTGAGGTGTTTTGTTACTCGGTTTTGAGGTAGATCGTTGCACGGTTTTGGGGCGGTTTGGTGCGCGGTTTTGACTTTTTTCATGTTTTTTGTGTCCGAACCACACGATTTTGCCTTTGTACTTGACCCAGAATTCATTTTCTCTGTCCAAACCATACAAACTTCATATAGTTTTTGCCCCAAATCGCCATATTATCCATTTAAACCAAACTCCTCTCAAAATTTTATGGTCCGAGACGAAATTTCTTAATCTGAACCAAATCGATCCGCAAATTCTTATGGTTTAAATCGCGGTTTCTTTTCTCTAGACCAAAAACCACACATCCTGTCGCAAACCCCTACACAAGCGTTCTCGCACATCTCATCGCAAGACCCTACACAAGTACTCTCGCACCATCAAAAAACCGCCCCGGAAAGCAACGTCTCCGGGGCGGGCAGTATCCTTTACTTCACTATTTATTTGGCTTTTGCTGCCTCTATGAATGCATAGAAAGATGGTTTCGGATCATTGATGCCGGAAGCAAACAAAAGTGGAATATTTTCTCTCCAGGAACACGTATCATACAGACCCCAGATCGTCACACCGGTGATTCCTTTCGGATTCACGGTCTTGTCACGATTCAGCTGCTTTGTCACAATCGTTTCCATAATGGATTTCATGTATGCTGCCTGATCTTCCAGATCATTGCTTTCAACCTCGGCATCCAGCTCTGTTACCTGAACTTCCAATCCGGTTGCCAGGAATTTATCCAATGTTTCTGCATAGAGATCAATCGTCGGATTTTCCGGACCGGTCAAATGACTCTGCATACCGATTCCACCGCAGATCTTCTTATCACTATTGATATAGTTTACAAGTTCTACAATCTTATCTGCACATTTGTACTCATCATAATCGTTGTAGAACAGGATTACCTGATCCTGAAGTCCACGTTTTTCAAGTTCTTCATAAGCAAATGTGAATGCTTTCTTCACATAAACAGGTTCCAGATCCATATCCCCGTACACATCCATCCAGCTTGGACTGGTTGGCTCATTGGTACGGTGAACGTACTCATTTGTCACATCCCATGCGTATACGAGACTTCCTGCTTTTCCGGTAAGTTCAACCTCTTTATCCATCACATGATTCAACATTGTGCGGACAAAGAATTCAAGACGCGCATCCATCACTTCCGGTGTAGCGACAGTTGTTCCGTTGTAATCCTCGGTAAAGAACCAGTTTGGTGTCTGCTGGTGCCACATCAATGTGTGAGCTCGCATTTTGACATTATTTTCTGCACAAAATTCCAACGTTGCATCTACTGCGCCTAAATCAAGCCGCGGAACTTCGTCTTCCTTATAATTATCCGGAATAATGTAGCCAAGCTTCTTTGCTTCGTCCACACTGATCAGTTTCTTATTATAAGATCCGCCAAGGACGGTATCCGGCTTCATCTCATTTTCCAATGTCACACTGTTAAACTGACGTTTGATGAAATTAACCAGTTTTGGAGTCGTAAGCTGATCTTTTTTCGCACCATATCCATAGTAACTTGCACAGACACCCATATATTGGAAAATATTCTTATAGGTATCTTTGATACTCGCTAACGTATTTGGATCCACGACATCTTTTCCCTTGGAAACCTGCGTGATAACAACCGAATCCAAATAAAAGTCTGCCTTCGCACTTCCCGGGATCTCAAAATAAATGAGGTAATCCGAGAAAGAAGAAGCTACTTCGATCTCGCCTTCCAATTTTACCCATTCTCCGGATGGTGCATCTGTGACGGTTGCAATCGCCGGATAGGTACTTCCGGTCTGAGCGGAACATTTAATCTCTGCTGCCGCACCGGACATCTGCTTCATGTAAGCGGTCACGTGATATTTGGCACCCGGTACGATCGTGCTTGTTACGTCGATTGCTGCACCGTTCCATATGGCCGTACGGCCGGATACATACAAACATTTCCCTTCGTATCCATTATCTGCCTGCGCTAATTTTGTCGGACCACGGGAAACAAAATCGTCTGTTCCGTTTTCGAAAGTTGCATTTTTGAACAGAACCGGTTCAAAGCCATCCGGATTTTTCGTCGGGGTTGTCGTCGCCGGATTTGCAGATGGTGATACCGTCGCCGGTGAAACGGAAGGACTTACTGCCGCTGTCGCCGCCGGCTGCCGGGAAGCCGTTCCAGGGGTCACCGTCGCATCGTTTGCCTTGGATGCCTTCTTCACTCGAACTTTCAATGTCACCTTCTGAACTTTCTTTACACCTTTCAATGTAAATTTACCGGTCACTTTCGCATTTCCGGCTTTTTTCGCGGTCACTTTTACAGCAGTCTTTCCCTTTGCTTTCACCGTCGCAATTTTCTTACTGCTTGTGGACCATTTTACTTTCTTTATTTTGGCTTTTTTTACGCCTGTAACTTTCACCGTTTTTGACTTCTTTTCGGTCAAAACGATTGATTTTTTTGCTAATTTTACTTTTACGGCAGCCTGTGTCGCGGGAGCTGTCCCCATCTGAAAAAGCATCGCTGCACTAAGAATAGCCGCCATCACTTTTCGCATTGACTTGTGTGTCATTTTCATTCTCCTTCTTTTTGCGAGTCCGCTGTAACATCTTATTTACATCGCCTCGACATAATTCTTGATACATTCTACTGTTTTGTCAATTCCGACAAGATCACTTCGCAGAACGAGATCATAATTCATCAAGTTGTCCCAGCGCTCTCCGGCATGGTATCGATAATAATTTCCACGACTTTTATCTTTTTTCGATACAATCTCACCGGCCTTGCTCTCATCGAGCCGGTCTACCTGGATCGAACGTTTGATACGAAAATCCAGATTTGCGCGGATAAAGATATTTACGACATTTTCATAATCTTTCAATATGTAGTCGGCGCAGCGTCCCACGATGACGCATCCACCTTCTTCTGCCACTTTACGGATCACATTGGACTGTGCCAGGAAAATGCGGTCGTCCAGAGACAATCCTGCAAATCCTGCATCTTGATTCGTAAAGACATTCATTCCCATCGCGATCGAATAGAGCAGACTGTTTGTCGCCTTATCCTCTACCGTCTCAAATGCTGCCTCCGAAAATCCGGTTTCTTTGGCTGCCCGGGAAATAATCTCATTGTCGTAAAACGGAACTCCTAACTGCTCTGCCAGCTTTCTTCCGATCTCACGTCCGCCGCTTCCGTATTGTCTGTTTATTGTAATAATCGTTTTCATAATACTCAACCTGCCTTTCTCATCTTCGCATAATGCGTTCTCTTGTCTATATTATACAAAATTTTTCGGAAAATTTCCAGTTCTTTTGTAAAAAAAGACACTCTTGCCATCTTGACAAAATGGTTTATAATAATAAGTAGGATTGCGATGCAAAACGCTATCTATTATATTTAAGAAAGGATAATGGTGAACCCTTATGAAAAAAATCATTTCAACCCCGAAAGCACCTGCTGCTATCGGCCCTTATTCACAAGCCATTGAAGTAAATGGTCTGTTATTTACTTCCGGTGTGATCCCGATCGTTCCATCCACCGGTGAATTGGTAGAAGGAGACATCGAAGTTCAAGCTGAACAGGCAATTGGAAATCTTGCTGCTCTGATCGAAGCTGCGGGAGCAAAGATTGAAAATACAATTAAAACAACCGTTTTCATTAAAAATATGGACGATTTCACCAAAGTAAATGAAATCTATGCCAAATATTTTACGACGGATTTTCCTGCACGTTCCTGTGTAGAAGTAGCCCGTCTTCCGAAAGATGTGCTGATCGAGATCGAAGCCATCGTTGAAAAATAAACTACTTTATACCACACTCCATGCGTTGAATTCGTTTAAAACGGAATTAACTACATAACAAGTATAACATATGTTTTTTTGAAATTCTAATAACTATTTACTTATAGACTATATAAGTGATTAGTTATATGAGTTTACATATTCTAACCTATTTAAAAATTGGAAATATTTCTCTTCTGCTAGTGCTTGACAACAGGGGGGAATCTTGTTATACTGTTTTTGGTCGTAATAATTTTGTAATATATTTAACATGATTTCAAAATCTTGATCTTCATGATTTTTAAAAGGAGCAATTTATGAAAAAGCA
>ERZ836877.4703-NODE-4703-length-13696-cov-4.220438_pt1 | contig 13696 bp, 9 predicted proteins | sample MGYA00519469_ERZ836877 | MGnify/ENA primary metagenome ERZ836877 (study PRJEB31850, sample SAMEA3708809) | human gut metagenome | biome: human gut; feature: human-associated habitat; material: faeces | place: China | collected 2014 ... | reverse complement strand
ATCTCGTAGCTGAGGCCGTCGCACTTGATGTCCATCTGGGTGGCGGTGATGCCCTGGCGGGTGCCGGTGACTTTGAAGTCCATGTCGCCCAGGTGGTCTTCGTCGCCGAGGATGTCGGAGAGGATGGCGTATTTGTCGGAACTGTCGTCGGAGATGAGGCCCATGGCGATGCCGCTGACGGGGCGTTTCATCTTCACGCCGGCGTCCATCAGGGCGAGTGTGCCTGCGCAGACGGTGGCCATCGACGACGAGCCGTTGCTCTCGAGGATGTCGCTCACCACGCGGCATACGTAGGGGAAATCATCGGGGAACATGCGCTTGAGGGCGCGGTGGGCGAGGTTGCCGTGGCCGATTTCGCGGCGGCCTACGCCGCGCTGTGCCTTGGCTTCGCCGGTGGAGAAGGGAGGGAAATTATAGTGGAGCAGGAAGCGCTCGCGACCCTGATTGAGCACGTCGTCGAGAATCTTCTCGTCGAGTTTGGTGCCGAGGGTTACGGTTGAAAGGCTCTGGGTCTCGCCGCGGGTGAAGACGGCGGATCCGTGAGGTCCGGGGAGATAGTCGACCTCGCACCAGATGGGGCGGATGTCGGTGGTCTTGCGGCCGTCGAGGCGGATGCCTTCGTCGAGCACGCAGCGGCGCATGGCTTCGCGTTCCACGTCGTGGTAGTAGCGCTTCACCAGCGGGGTCTTCTCGTCGCGTTCCTCTTCGGGGAGCGATTCGATATATTCGTCGCAGATGGCGTCGAAAGCGTCCTGGCGCCAGTGCTTGTCGGCGGTGCCGGTGCGGGCCACGGCGTAAGCCTTATCGTAGCATTTGTCGTGCACATCCTTGCGGAGCTCTTCGTCGTTGACTTCGTGGCAATATTCGCGCTTTACGGTCTTGCCGGCCATTTCGGCCAGTTCGAGCTGCGCCTTGCACTGCTCCTTGATGGCTGCATGGGCTGCCTTGAGGGCTTCGAGGAGGTCGGATTCGGAGACTTCGTTCATCTCGCCTTCGACCATCATGATGTTGTCGTAGGTGGCGCCTACCATCAGTTCCATGTCGGCTTTCTCAAGCTGCTCGTAGGTAGGGTCGATGACAAACTGGCCGTCGACACGGGCCACACGCACCTCCGAGATGGGGCCGTTGAAGGGGATGTCGCTGACTGCGATGGCAGCCGAAGCGGCCAGGCCGGCCAGAGCGTCGGGCATGTCTACGCCGTCGGCCGAGAACATGGTGATCTGGACGAAGGTGTCGGCGTGATAGTTGTCGGGGAAAAGCGGACGGAGCACGCGGTCGACCAGACGTGAGGTGAGAACCTCATAGTCCGATGCGCGTCCTTCGCGTTTGAGGAAACCGCCGGGAAAACGGCCTGCTGCTGAAAATTTCTCTTTGTAATCTACCTGGAGAGGCATGAAGTCGACGCCTTCGCCGGCTTCTTTGGCGGAAACTACCGTAGCGAGCAGCATGGTGTTGCCCATGCGCAGTTCTACGGCGCCATCGGCCTGCTTTGCGAGCTTGCCGGTCTCGAGTGTGATTTCGCGGCCGTCGGGCAGGGTGATGGTCTTTTTAACTGGGTTAAGCATTATGTCTATTGGTTTTTATTTTTTTCGTCTTTATCGTCTTTTCGTCGGTGGTTTCTCGTCAGTTATGCTATAAACCGCGCAAAGTTAGCAATTATTTTCCGAAATACCTAATAATCATTTCATTTTCTGATTTTTTAGAATTTCGGGAGGGCGGGGCGGGAGAAAGTGGCGGAGCGGACTGTGGCGGCGGTGACCGGCGGCGAGGTCAGCGGTGTCGGTCGGCGAGGTCGAAGCGGGCTGTGACTGTGGCGGGAATTTCGGCGGTGTAGTGCGAGACGAAGATGAGGGCGGAGCGGTTTTTGGCCGAGAGAGCGTCGCAGACGGTGCGCACGCGCTGTTTGGCGTCGGTGTCGAGTCCGTGGAGGGGTTCGTCGAGTATCAGCAGGTCGGGCTGGCGGATAAAGGCGCGGCAGAGAAGCACCATGCGCTGCTGTCCCGACGAGAGGGTGTCGAAAGTACGGTCGGCCAGCGGTGTCAGCCCCATGATGGCGAGCCAGCGGTCGGCCAGGGTCAGCTCTTCTTCGCTGAGGCGGCCGAAGCGGTCGAGCCACGGGCGCGGACCGCGGGCCACGATGGCGCGCACGGTGTCGGGCGAGCGGAAATAGAGCTGTTCCTCGGGGCAGACATAGCTTATGTGGTCTTTGATTTCCCAGACGCTTTCGCCGGTGCCCCGGCGGCGGTCGAAGAGTGTGATATGGTTGGCGTAGGCCTGAGGGTGGTCACCCACCACCATGCTGAGTAGCAGAGATTTGCCTGATCCGTTGGGGCCGGTGAGCGCCCAGCGCTCGCCTGCGCGCACGGTCCAGTCGATGTGGTCGAGGATGGCGCGGTCGCCGTAGCGCAGATGGCCGTCGGCTATGGCGAAAGCGATGTCGTGGGGCCGGTCGGGGCGGTTGCGGTCGGGAATGTCGGGAGCAGGTTGCCCGGGCTCCGGCAGGGTGCGGCGGATGGCGTCGATTTCTGCCTCCGAGGTGACCAGCGAGGTGATGCGGCAGGCGTCCATGGTGAGAACGGCCGATGCGTAGGGTGGCACCTCCGCAGGGTCGCACAGGAGCATCACCACATTCACCCCGGTGGCGGGGAGCGCCTGCAGGGCGGCATCGAGTTCGCCGCGCGAAGGGGTGTCGAGTCCGATATAGGGGTTGTCGAGCACCAGCAGGTAGGGTCGTGCGTGGAGTGCGTTGATTATAAGCAGCTTGCGCAGCTCGCCCGACGAGAGGTAGTTGATGCGTTTGTCTACGGCGCCATGCAGCCCCATGGCGTCGCACAGTTGCAGCCAGCGGGGATCGCGGGTGAGGTCGCCGAAAATTTCGCCCACGGTGGCCACATAGTCATTCGACGAGGATTCGAGCCGCTGGGTGTGGCATAGCACCTCTACGCCGGTGAATGAGTGAATGTCGTTGAACGACAGCATTTTCAACGGCAGATTCTCGGCCGGGAAACCGAGCCGGTTGCCAAAAGCGTAGCGCCCCAGGGCGAGTACTTTGCCCAATGTGGATTTGCCGGAGCCGTTGGGGCCGAGCACGGCGGTGACTCCCTCGGGCACCCCTCCCACGCCGGGTGCTATGTCGATGGCAACAGGGCCGTAACCGACCCTGTCGCTTAAAAATTCGCACGCAAATTTCATATCAAGTGGTAAATTTGCGCAAAATTACGAATTTTTTTCGAGCATTTTAAGGAAATCCTCTTCGGATATGACGGGGATGCCGAGCGAAGCGGCTTTTTCGCGTTTGGCCGGACCCATGTTCTCGCCGGCGAGCACGTAGTCGGTCTTCTTGGAAATGGAACCGGTGTTTTTGCCTCCGTTGCGCTCGATCATCTCTTTGTATTCGTCGCGGCTGTGGTGAGCGAATACGCCTGAAATTACAAAGGTCTTGCCTCCCAAAAGGTCGGTACTTTCGCCGGCGCTATCCTCGGGCAGCGACATCTGCAGGTCGGCGCGGCGCAGACGCTCCACGGTGTCGCGGTTGACGGGGTTGGCAAAAAATTCCACGATGCTCTCGGCGATGCGGGGTCCTATGTCTTTCACGGCGGCGAGCTGCTCGGCGGGCGCGGCCATCAGCGAATCTATGTCGGGGAACGCCCTGACAACTTTTTTCGCCACGGTGTCGCCCACGAAGGGTATCGACAGGGCGTAGATCACGCGGTCGAACGGCACCTGCCGCGATGCCTCCAGTCCTTCCATCACTTTCTCGGCGCTCCGGGGGCCAAAACCCTCGAGGGTCATCAGTTTCTCGGGAGTGAGGTCGTAGAGGTCGGCGATGTTCCTGACCATGCCGGTGACCATCAGCTGGCGGGCGGTCTCCTCGCCGATGCCGTCGATGTTCATCATCTTGCGCCCTACGAAATGCTCCACACGTCCGGCGATCTGGGGCGGACAGCTGTAGCGGTTGGGGCATTGCCATGCGGCCTCTCCCTCGACACGTATCAGCGGTGTGCCGCAGGCGGGGCAATGACTCACAAACTCTATGGGGGCGGCTCCGGGGAGACGCTGCGCGGTGTCGACACCGGTAATTTTCGGAATGATCTCGCCACCCTTTTCCACATAGAGCATGTCCCCTTCGTGGATGTCGAGAGTGTGGATAATGTCTTCGTTGTGGAGCGACGCGCGTTTCACTATGGTGCCCGACAGGAGCACCGGGTCGAGGTTGGCCACGGGGGTGACGATGCCCATGCGGCCCACTTCAAACGACACGAAGCGCAGCTTGGTCAGCGCCCGTTCGGCGGGAAATTTGTAGGCTATGGCCCAGCGGGGTGATTTGGCGGTGAAACCGAGGTTGAGCTGCTGCCGCAGCGAATTGACTTTGAAGACGAGTCCGTCGGTGGCCACGGGGAGCTTGCGTCGCTCGGTGTCCCAATAGTTTATGAAGTCGTCGACCTCCTCGATAGAATGGAGCAGGGTCACTACCGGGGCGATCTTGAAGCCCCACGCGCGGGCAGCCTCGAGGTTGTCGCGGTGATTGTCGGCGGGCAGATCAGGCCCTAACAGATAATAGAAATAGGCATCGAGGCCGCGGCGGGCCACTTCGCGCGAGTCGAGGGTCTTGAGTGTGCCCGAAGCGGCATTGCGGGGATTGGCGAAGAGTGGTTCCTCATTGAACGCGCGCTCGGCGTTGAGTTTCTCAAACGATTCCCAGGGCATGAGAATCTCGCCGCGGATCTCAAACATTTCGGGCCATCCCGAACCGCGCAGTTGCAGGGGGATGGAGCGGATTGTGCGGATGTTGTCGGTGACCACATCGCCCTTTTCGCCGTCGCCGCGGGTGACGGCGCGCACCAGCCGGCCATGCTCGTAGATGAGCGATATGGAGGTGCCGTCATATTTCAGCTCGCCAACCACGTCGAACGGCTCGCCGCCGAGACCCTGGCGCACGCGCGCAAACCAGTCGTCGACCTCCTTTATCGAGTAGCAGTTGGCCAGCGAGAGCATGGGATGGATGTGTGCGGCCTGCGTGAATCCGTCGGCAAGGTCGGAGCCTACGCGCTGCGTGGGCGAATAGGGGTCGGCCATATCGGGGTTTTCGCGTTCGAGCTGCTCCAGCTCTTTCATGAGCATGTCGAAATCCCGGTCGGAGATTTCGGGAGCGTTGAGCACGTAGTAGTTATAATTGTGGCGGTTGAGCTGGTCGCGCAGATCGAGGATGCGCTGTCGGGCGTCGGTCATTCAGGTGGTGTAATAATGATGGGGATATTGGAGAGCGGTGGGGTCACTCCTCGGTGAGGTTCACCGTGAGGTTGTTGAGGGCGCGGAGCACGTTGCAGAGGGTCTGCGACCAGAAACCGTGGAAATCCTCGTAGATACTCTGGAGAGTCAGACTGACGGTCTCGTCGTCGGTGTCGCGCACAGTGTCGAGGAAATTGTAAAATTCCTGGAACAGGTCGGCCAGCCCCTCGGAGATGGAGACGGCGATGGGAGTGTCGGAATATTTCATCTCCTGCACAAACACTTCGAGATAGGTGTCGTCGGGACCGAGCAGTTGCTCCACGCTCAGACGGATGGCATCGTAATAATCCTCGTCGCAGGCCTGGTTGATGTAGACATCCTGGTCGAGATAGAGATCGGGCGCTATGTCGGTGGCCGAGATGTAGATGCGGGGCAACAGCCTGAGCATGTGGTTGATGAAGTCGGTGCGGTCGGCTTCGCGGGCTGATTCGAGAGCCTGGCAGTATTCGTTGCAGAGGCCGACGAAAGCTATGGCGTTTGGTTGCATGTCGGATTAAATTGCGTGTCGGGGTGTCGGGTGAAAATCTATGCGTGTCGGGTGAAAAATAATGGCGGTGGTGTCAGAAGCTCACCTGGGGATTGTCCTTACGGTAGAGATCGTTTTCGCGGATGTAGAGCAGCACATCGAGCGGAATGAGCTCATCGACTGGCTCACCCTTGATGAGGCGCTGACGGATTTCGGTGCTCGACACGGGGAAATCGGGGCCTTTCACAGCGGTGACAAAGGCGTCATCCTCCTCGGGCATGTCGCAGTTGACGCGCGGATACACTATAGGTTTGAAATTGCGCAGAATCTCCTCCCACCGGCGCCACTGTTTGAAAATCTCCCAGTTGTCGGCGCCGATGATCAGGCGGAAAGTGTCGTCGGGATGCTCGGCCTGAAGGCGGCTCAGGGTGTCGATGCTGTAGTTGGGACGTGGCATTTTCAGCTCTATGTCGCATGCCTCCAGTTCGGGATAGGGGCGGCAGGCCAGACGCAGCATGGCCATGCGGTGCTGATCGTTGACCAGCGACTCCGGGTCGGCCTTAAGTGGATTCAGGGGTGTGAGCACCATCATCACTTTGTCGACGATGCCTTGCCTGACTATGTCGCGTGCCAGCTCTATGTGGCCGTTGTGGACGGGATTGAACGACCCGCCGAAAACACCTATCTTCATAAGTAAACAGTTGTAGGGACAGACGCCGGCGACGTTGCCGCGTCATTATCTAAACGCCCGACGGCCACCGAAAGTTGCTACTTCGCGAGAAATTCGGCCATCGTGCTCTCTACGGCCGCTATGGCCTCGGGGAGGGTGTCGTTGGTGATGACCTTGTCGTAGTGCGGACGGAACGACAGCTCATATTCGGCGCGACCTACTCGCTGGCGGATGGAATCCTCCGAGTCGCTGCCGCGCAGACGCAGGCGTTTCTCCAGTTCGGCCACGCTCGGCGGCTCGATGAATATTGAAAGGGCGCGGTCGCCAAACTGTTTCTTCACATTCAGGCCGCCGCAAACGTCAATGTCGAGCAGCACATTGTGCCCCTGGGCTATGCGGTTCTCGATTTCGGAGCGGAGCGTGCCGTAGTATCGGCCGGGATATACCTGCTCATACTCCACGAAAGCGCCTTCGGCGATGAGGTCGTGAAACTGCTGGTCGGTGAGGAAGTGGTAGTTGACTCCGTCCACCTCCCCCTCGCGGGGCTTGCGGTTGGTGGCTGAGACGGAGAACTCCAGATCGAGCCCGGCGCGGTCCATAATGTCGCCGATGATAGTGGATTTGCCGCATCCCGAGGGGGCGGAAATTATGATAAGTTTACCTTCCATGGCTTTATTGCGTAATTTGGGATTTAGCTTTGGTTTCAGCTTTGGATTTCTTTCGTAACTTGGGTTTCAGGTCTGTTTCCGCAAATTTACGCATTCCCCGCCAAACTTCAAAATTTTCTCCGGCTCCATCGCCCCTGCAATGCCTTCAAAATGACTCACACATCAGACATTGACGAAGAGACAGATGTGTTATTCCGTCGTAATCCTTGGGTTTAATTATAGGATCCATTGAAACGACATATTTCGGATAGTTGTCAGGAATTTTCAGAAGGTTGCCGAATTCCCGTAATATGGTGTTGTTATCTGTCAAAAGGTAAGCCACTTGCATATAAATGGTTTTTCCGCCTTTCTCTGCTACAAAATCAATTTCTCCAGAAGGTAAAGTGCCAATTCTTACATTGTAGCCAAGATTCTTTAAGTGGAGATATACCGCATTTTCCATCACTTTCTCAATATCACCGGAACGATTGCTGCCGACAAGCAGATTGCGTAGACCGAGATCTTCAAAGTAATATTTGTCATTACTCTCCAGCAACCGTTTTCCGTGAATGTCATAACGTGATACCTTATTGACGATATATGCATTTGTGGCGGCTTTGAGGTAGTTTATCGCAGACATCGGGGTAAGATCCACGCGATGCGCTTTCAGGTATTTTGACAAGGAAGTCGCCGATACAAGTTGTCCGGTATTGTCGCTTATAAATGTCATGAGATTTTCAAAAAGAGTGACATTCCTGAGACCTTCGCGCTGTATCACATCTTTCAGTACAATGGTATTGTAAATGTTCTGGATATATTCCCAGACTATATCTTCGTTTTCAAGCCCCAGACGATAGAGGTGCGGCAGACCGCCATATGACAGATAGCTGTCAAGGCTCTCTGCCGTATCTTCCAGATTGTGGAAATGGAGAAATTCCCTGTATGACAAGCTTTGAATATGTATGTCGATATATCGTCCGCTCAGATATGTGGACAATTCAGAAGAAAGCATTTTAGCATTGCTGCCGGTGACAATTATCTGACATTCATCATCCGAGTTAAGACTGCGCAAAGTATTCTCGAACCCGTCAATCTCCTGCACTTCATCTATTAGAAGATAGTTGTCGGCATTCTCGCTAAACTTGTCAACGAGATACTCCGATAAGTCGGTGTCATTTCTGATGTCTGCAAATTTTTTCTTTTCCTTATTGATATACACGATATTTGCAGCAGGGAACATCTCTTTGATTTTAACGGCGAGTTGCCGCAAAACATAGCTTTTGCCAACACGCCGTTGTCCGGTGAGTGCGATCATCACGCCTTTTCCCAAATAACGTATGATATGTTCTATATATGTTTGCCGTGCGATTAGTTTCATGATGCAAAGATAAGAATTTTATCAATTATACACAATAAAAATACAATAATCGGTAATTTGTAAATTGTGATTTATAAAATCCGGACAAATGTTGATATATCTCGTTTGGGTATAATTATATAAAACTGTAAAATCACAACAGCAGCAGACGGGGAGGTCTGCTGCTGTTTGCGGGTATTGTATCGGCGGGGAAGAGCCGTGCGAATGCCGACAGCCAACGGGGATGCCGGCCGGCGGGGGGGAGAGGGTCAGAATTCGGCTGACTTGGGGGTGCGGGGGAAGGGGATCACGTCGCGGATGTTGGTCATGCCGGTGACGAAGAGCACCAGACGCTCGAAGCCCAGGCCGAAGCCCGAGTGGGGCACTGTGCCGAAGCGGCGGGTGTCGAGATACCACCACATATCCTTCATGGGGATGCCCATCTCCTCGATGCGGCTCAGAAGCTTGTCGTAGTTCTCCTCGCGTTCCGATCCGCCGATGATTTCGCCGATGGCGGGGAAGAGCACATCCATGGCGCGCACGGTCTTGCCGTCGTCGTTGAGTTTCATGTAGAAAGCCTTGATCTCCTTGGGGTAGCCGGTGAGAATCACGGGGCGCTTGAAATAGTGCTCTACCAGATAACGCTCGTGCTCGCTCTGGAGGTCGATGCCCCACTTCACGGGGAACTCGAATTTGTGGCCGCTCTCCTCGAGGAGTTTCACGCCCTCGGTGTAGGTGAGGCGCACAAAATCCTGACTGATAACCGATTCCAGGCGGCCGATCAGCTCCTTGTCGTAGTGCTCGGCGAGGAATTCGATGTCGTCGCGGCAGTTATCGAGAGCGTAGCGGATGCAATATTTCAGGAAATCCTCGGCCAGGTCCATGTTGCCGTCGATGTCGAGGAAGGCGATCTCAGGCTCGATCATCCAGAACTCGGCCAGATGGCGCGGAGTGTTGGAGTTTTCGGCGCGGAATGTGGGGCCGAAGGTGTAGATGGCGCCTAAGGCCGTGGCACCTAACTCACCCTCGAGCTGACCGCTGACGGTGAGGGCCGTGGGCTTGCCGAAGAAGTCGTCGGAATAGTCCACCTTGCCATCCTCCCCTTTGGGGATGTTGTTGAGGTCGAGGGTTGTAACCTGGAACATGGCGCCGGCGCCTTCGCAGTCGCTGGCGGTGATCAGCGGGGTGTTGAGGTAGTAGAACCCGCGTTCCTGGAAGTAGCGGTGGATGGCGAACGCCAGAGTGGAGCGCACGCGCAGCACTGCCGAGAAGGTGTTGGTGCGGGGACGCAGATGGGCGATTTCACGCAGGAATTCCAGCGTGTGCCCCTTTTTCTGCAGGGGGTATTTTTCGGGGTCAGCGGTGCCGTAGACCTCGATCGACCGGGCCTGCACCTCCACGGTCTGCCCTTTGCCCATCGATTCCACGAGGATGCCTTCGACGCAGATCGCCGAGCCGGTGGTGATGGGTTTGAGCTTTTCGTCGGGGAAAAGGTTGGTGTCGAGCACCACCTGCAGGTTTTTGATTGTGGAGCCGTCGTTGAGAGCCACGAACTGCACGAATTTGTTGCCGCGGCGCGAGCGCACCCAGCCTTTCACACAGATGTCCTGACCGATCAATGCGGCCGACTCCTTGTATATTTCGCTTATCTTAGTACGTTTCATTGTCTGAACGGTTTAAGCTTGTTTATAATCAATCAAGCTCTTATTCAAATGAACCCATTTTGAGGAAGTTGACCTCCTCCTGGGTGAGATAACGCCAGCGGCCGCGGGGTAGGTTCTTCTTGGTGAGGCCTGCGAAGTAGACGCGGTCGAGCTTGGTGACATGATAGCCGAGCGATTCGAAAATGCGGCGCACGATGCGGTTGCGGCCCGAGTGGATCTCGATGCCGGCCTGGTTGCGGTCGGTGTCGGTGACATAGGAGATGGCGTCGGCGTGGATTTCACCATCCTCCAGCTCGATGCCGTCGGCGATGCGCTGCATGTCCTCCTCGGCGATGTCTTTGTCGGTCCACACATGGTAGATCTTTTTCTTGACATACTTGGGATGTGTGAGCTTCGAGGCCAGGTCGCCGTCGTTGGTGAGCAGGAGCACGCCGGTGGTGTTGCGGTCGAGACGTCCCACGGGATAGATGCGCTCCTCGCATGCGCCCTTGACGAGGTCGAGCACGGTGGTGCGGCCGTTGGGGTCATCCGAGGTGGTGACGCAATCCTTGGGTTTGTTGAGCAGGATGTAGCACTTGCTTTCGAGCACCACAGGCTTGTCGTTGTATTCCACGATGTCGGCGTGGCCGATCTTGGTGCCGAGTTCGGTGACAACGTTGCCGTTGACTTTCACCAGTCCCTGCTGGATGAACTCGTCGGCCTCGCGGCGCGAGCAGAGACCGGCGTTGGCCAGGAACTTGTTCAGACGGATCTGCTCGTTCACATCGGGTACGGGCAGCTCATATTCTATACGCTTGGGACGGGGCACGAAGCTCTTGCCCTGCGGACGCATCATGCCCTTGTTGTAGCCACCCTGACGGTTGTTGTTGTAGCCACCCTGGCGGTTGTTGTTGTAGCCGCCCTGGCGGTTGTTGTTGTAACCGCCCTGACGGTTGTTGTTGTAACCGCCCTGACGCTGCTGGTAGCCACCCTGGTGGTTCTCGCTGTTGTAACCGCTCTGGCGGTTTTCGCTATTGTAACCGCTCTGGCGGTTCTCGCTGTTGTAGCCGCCCTGATGCTGCTGATAGCCTCCGGGACGGTTGTTGTTGTAGCCACCCTGGCGCTGCTGATAGCCTCCGGGGCGGTTGTTGTTGTAGGGACGCTGCTGGTAACCACCCTGGCGCTGCTGGTAGCCGCCCTGGCCATAATTGCTCTGGCGTGGCTGGTAGGGACGCTGGGGATAACCTTCGCGTGCGGGGAAATTGGGACGACGCTCCTGTGAGTCGGCGTCGGCAGCGGATGCGCCGTCGGCGGCGGGAGCGCTGTAGGGTCTCTTCTCGTAATGGTTGTCGTTAGATCCGAAGGCGTTGTCGGCAGCGCCGGGGATCTGCCCGATGCGCGGGCGTCGGGGTTTCTTAGATTCGTTGGCTTCCATAAAGGTATGGTAAAGAAAATGTTACGGTTTTTGCCTTAAGTTGAGCAGGAAACAGAAAATATGTAGTTAGACTTAAATGTCGAATAGTCAGACTTTAATGTCAAAGTGTGGTATACAAAATCACATGCAAGGTGCGGGTTAGAGCAGCCAGTCTTCACAATGAATTGCCAAAGGTAAGCATTTTTCCTTTAACCCGCAAATTTTTTCGCAATCTATCACGGTGTCTACGTTTCCTATATTTTCGTGTGTTAGAAAATGAAAACGAGGCTGTCTAACAACCAAAGTTAGGCAGCCTCGTTAAAATCATTAATTTGTAGTGGAATCCACCGAAATGCAAATTTTTGCCTTTTCCCTTGAAATTGGTGATTGAAAAGGTCTATATGCAGGCAGTTGGAAAGTCTTGGTATAGGCGGCTGGAAAGCCGCCTCCCCCACACTCCGCCTTTCCACAGTCTGCAGGTGGTTTCCTGTATAAAATTGCGGGCAGGCCAGTGTGGAGCGGCGGCTTTCTTGCCGCCGTAATAAACTTTCCGCGGGGCGGCGGGCGTCAGTCGATGATGTCGAAGCCGGTGTAGCGGCGCAGGCATTCGGGGACGATGATGCCCTCGGGGGTCTGGTTGTTCTCGAGCAGGGCGGCTACGATGCGGGGGAGTGCGAGGGCCGAGCCGTTGAGGGTGTGGCACAGACGGGTCTTCTTGTCGGCGCCGCGGTAGCGGCATTTCAGGCGGTTGGCCTGGTAGGTCTCGAAGTTGGAGACCGACGACACTTCGAGCCAGCGCTTCTGTGCGGCCGACCAGACTTCAAAGTCGAATGTGATGGCCGAGGTGAAGCTCATGTCGCCTCCGCACAGGCGCAGGATGTGCCAGGGGAGGCCGAGTTTCTCGAGCAGTCCCTGCACATGGTCCTTCATCTTTTCGAGGGCGGCATAGGAGTCTTCGGGGCGCTCGATGCGCACGATCTCCACTTTGTCGAACTGGTGGAGGCGGTTGAGGCCGCGCACATCCTTGCCGTAGCTGCCGGCTTCGCGGCGGAAGCAGGCCGAGTAGGCGCAGTTCATCTTGGGAAGCTCGCTTTCGTTGAGGATTACGTCGCGGTAGATGTTGGTGACGGGCACCTCGGCGGTGGGGATGAGGTAGAGGTTGTCGAGCTCGCAGTGATACATCTGTGCTTCCTTGTCGGGGAGCTGGCCGGTGCCGTAGGCCGAAGCCTCGTTGACCACGTAGGGCGGCTCCACTTCGGTGTAGCCGGCGGCGTTGGCCTCGTCGAGGAAGAACTGGATGAGGGCGCGCTGCAGCCGGGCGCCCTTGCCGGTGTAGACGGGGAAGCCGGCGCCGGTGATTTTCACGCCGAGGTCGAAGTCGATGAGGTTGTATTTGCGGGCGAGATCCCAGTGGGGGAGGGCATCTTCGGGGAGGTCGGGCATGGGGCCGCCGGTTTTCTCCACCACGTTGTCGGCTGCCGAGGTGCCGGCGGGCACCATGTCGCAGGGGATGTTGGGGATGGTGCAGAGCAGTTCGCGCAGCTGTGTCTCGGTTTCGGCGAGCTGCGAGGCTATCTCTTTCTGAGCCTCCTTGAGGGTGCCGACGCGGGCGCGGGCCTCTTCGGCCTCGGCTTTGTTACCTTCTTTCATGAGGCGTCCCACCGAAGCGGCGATGCGGTTAAGCTCGGCGGCCTTGTTGTCGTTGTCGAGCTGGAGTTCGCGGCGGCGGTTGTCGAGAGCGAGCACGCGGTCGATGGGCTCCTTTCCGTCGAAACCTTTTATGGCCAGACGCTCCACCACGCGGGCGGGGTCGGCTTTGATCTGTTGAAGTGTGAGCATATATGCTGTGTTTTTTGTTTTTTACAAGCTCCTGTTGTGGCGTGAGGACGGTGAATCCAGCTGGTTCACATGGCGGCGAGCAGCTCGCGTACGCGGGCGGAGATCACACGGCCGTCGGCGCGTCCGGCAAGCTCTTTCGAGGCCACGCCCATCACCTTGCCCATCTCTTTGGGCGAAGTGGCGCCCACGCGGGCGATGATGTCGCGCAGCACGTCGGTAAGCTCCTGATCTGTGAGAGCCTTGGGCATATATCGTGCGATGACCTCGGCCTGGGCGTTCTCCTCGGATGCGAGTTCGGGACGGTTCTGCTGGGTGTAGATGTCGGCGCTTTCCTTGCGCTGCTTGATCATTTTGGCGAGGATCGCCATGGC
>ERZ836877.4689-NODE-4689-length-13723-cov-2.631475_pt1 | contig 13723 bp, 14 predicted proteins | sample MGYA00519469_ERZ836877 | MGnify/ENA primary metagenome ERZ836877 (study PRJEB31850, sample SAMEA3708809) | human gut metagenome | biome: human gut; feature: human-associated habitat; material: faeces | place: China | collected 2014 ... | reverse complement strand
TTGACAGAAAAAAATGCGTCAATTTTTGAAAGCAAAATGCAGCAAAAATTGCAAAATCCCTTGTCATGTGGGAAAAGGGCTGTTATAATAAGAATAGAATGCAATGCAAGTCTTCGCGATTTGCATATTTTTTACGGAGAAATTGCGTGAACAGTTTTCAGGAATTGGTCCAGTCCATCGACTGGGGCTCGCTGACCGACGCGCTTTTGCGCGTGCTCGGCGTCTTTTTATGCTTGACGGTGCACGAGACCTGTCACGGTCTTGCAGCCTATGCCCTCGGCGATCCGACGGCCAAGCGCGAGCACCGCTTGAGCTTAAACCCGCTGCACCATATCGACTGGTTCGGCTTGGCTGCCATGCTGCTCGTCGGCTTCGGCTGGGCAAAGCCCGTGCCGGTCGACATGCGGTATTTCAAAAAGCCGAAGCAGGGTATGGCCATCACAGCGCTGGCGGGGCCGGTGTCGAATCTGCTGCTGGCGATGCTGCTCTTGCTCGGCGCGCGCATCACGATCGCGCACTATGTCGATACCGCGTTTTGCAGCGGCCTTTTGAATTTCCTTGCGATGACGGCGTACATGAGCGTCGGTCTGGGGCTTTTCAACCTCATCCCCATCTCGCCGCTCGACGGGTCGAAGGTGCTCTTCGCCTTTCTGCCCGACCGCGCGTACATGACGCTGATGCGGTATGAAAAATACGGCATGCTTGTTCTTTTTGTGCTCGTCTGGCTCGGCGTGGGAAACAATATCCTCAGCGAGGGCATCTACCGCGTGTACGAGCTTCTGGTCAACTGGATCGTATATTGATAAAGTGAGAGGAATGTCATGGACAATCCCGTTTTCAAGCTGGAGGGCGTGGTGCACGAGCGCAGCGCGGAGGCGCTGCAGGACTTTGAAGGGCCGCTCGACCTCATTCTCTTTCTGCTGTCGAAAAATAAAATAGAGATCCAGGACATTCCCATCGCGCTGATCCTGGACCAGTACCTTGCGTATCTCGAGCAGCGAAAGCAGCTCGATCTCGAGGTCGCGAGCGAATTCATCACGATGGCGGCACATTTAATGTACATCAAGACGCGCATGCTGCTTTCGCTTGAGGATGAGCAGGCGCAGAGCGAGATGGACGAGCTCATTGCCTCGCTCAAAGAGCGCCAGCAAAAGGACACGTACCTTCGCATCAAGACGCTGACCGAAACGCTCGGCCCGATGGGCGAGTTTGGCCGCAGCATCATGACGCGCCAGCCCGAGCCCATGCAGCGCGGCAAAATCTACGAGTACAGTCATGAAAAGGCCGACCTCGTGCTCGCCATGCAGACGATCATGGAGCGCGGGGAAAAGCTGGCCGCGCCGCCGAGCGCCGCGCTGAGCGAGATCGTGCGCCGCGAGCCGTATCCCGTCAAGGGCAAGGCGGAGGAAATTCTGCACCGGCTCAAGGAGTTCGGCATGACGCGCTTCAAGCTGCTGTTCCGCGGCAGCCGCAGCCGCAGCGAGATCGTGGCAACGTTTATCGCCGTTCTGGAGCTCTGCCGCGAAAAGGTCATCCATCTGGCCGGTTCCGACACGGACTGCACCGTGGAGTGCGGGGACGACGCCCCCGACCGTATCAATCTGTAAAAAGCGAGGAACGCTATGTCTTTAGAATCTTTGGACCTGCGCGAGGTCGAGTCGGCCATCGAGGGCATTTTGTTCGCCAGCGGCGAACCGCTTCCCATCGACCGCATCTGCCTTGCGCTCGATTTGGACCGTCCGACCGCGGAACAGGTATTGCAAAAGCTCGGCGATTACTACGCCTTTGAGCGCCGCGGCATCCGGCTCGTCCGCATGGAGGACAGCTATCAGCTCTGCTCGTCGCCGGACTATGCCGACGTCATCCGCAAGGCGTTTGAGATCCGCAAGACCGCCAAGCTCTCTCAGCCCGCGCTGGAGGTGCTGACCATCATCGCCTACTACCAGCCCACGACCCGCGCCTACATTGATCAGGTGCGCGGCGTGGACAGCTCGTACACCGTGGGCCTGCTGCTTGAGCGCGGGCTCATTGAGGAGTGCGGACGTTTGCAGGTGCCGGGACGGCCGAGGCTGTACCGCACGACGAAAAAGTTCCTGCGCGACTTCCACTTGGGTTCGCTCGAGGAGATGCCGGAGATGCCGGGTCTTGAGGCCGACGGTCAGCTCCGCATGACGGAGGACGGCACGATCCTCGACCCCGGCGCCATGACGGAAAAAGAAGGCAGCATTCCCGAAAACGGGGAACACTGACCGCGTAAAGCATAAAAACCGCGTGAAGCGTAAAAAGAGGGAGGTGGTCGATTGACTGCGCTGAAGGTAATTGGCATCATCCTGCTCATTTTTATTTTGATCGGCTTTCTGCGCGTGGGCGCGTTGATGCAGTTCGGCGACGAGCTGCGCGTGCAGCTTTCGGTCGGCCCGTTCCGCTTCACGCTGCTGCCAGCAAAGGAAAAGAAAGAAACGCCGAAAAAAAAGGCAAAGGAGAAGAAACCAAAGTCAGAGGGAGAAGAGGCGAAGCAAAAGAAAAAGCCCTCGCTCCCCAAGCCGACAAAAGAGGAGCTCAGGGACCTCATCACGACGGCGCTCTCGGCGCTCAAGGAGACAGCGAAACGCACCTGCAAGCGCCTTCGCATCGACCCGCTGGAAATTCTCGTCGTCTTTGGCGGCACGGACCCCGCAGATATCGCGCGGACCTACGGCTATGCGAGCGCCGCGATGTGGGGTGTGATGCCGCACCTTGAAGACCTCTTCCATATCCCTGATCCCTCACTGCACCTGCGCATGGACTACAGCTCTGAAAAGACGCACGCAGTGGGTGCCGTTGGCCTGTCGCTTCGCATCCGCGACGGGCTGCACATCTCGCTTGCGCTGCTCATTCCGATGCTCAAATGGTACCTGCGCTATAAAAAGGCGCATAAAAACGACGCTCCCGCGGAAAAACCAACAGAGAGCACTCCGCAAAACAGTGAACACAGTGAAAAACTGACCGCATAAAAAGAAAGGATGAACCTCATGGAAAACATCGAAAAGAAGACCCCGCTCAACGATCTCATGGACACCACGATGGATAAGATCCGTGATATGGTCGATTCCAACACCATCATCGGCGAGCCGATCACGACGCCCGACGGCGTAACGGTCATCCCCGTTTCGCGCGTGAGCTTCGGCTTCGGCGCAGGCGGCGGCGACTACGGCAAGACCGACACCGCACACTTCGGCGGCGGCGCAGGTGCGGGCGTCAAGGTCGACCCCGTCGCGTTCCTCGTCGTCAAGGACGGTCTGACGCGCGTGATGCCCGTGGCCATCCCTGCGGCGGCAACGGTCGACCGCGTGCTTGATCTTGTGCCGGAAGTGCTCGACCGCGTGCAGAATTTCGTGGACAAGAAGAGAGAAGAGAAAGATATCTACTGATTTCGGGCATAATAGGGGCATTCCGAACGAAGGAGTGATCCCATGCCGCGTTTTGCCCGATGCGTATTTGCCGTTTTCCTTGCCGTTTCCTGCCTGTCAAGCAGTTTGACCTGTCAGGCTGCCGCGCCTGAAACTGCCGCCGCCGCGTTCATTTTGATAGAGGCGGGCAGCGGGCGGGTGCTGGCGTCGCGCAATGAAATGCAGGAGCGCAGCATCGCGAGCACGACGAAGATCATGACCTGCTTAGTCGCGCTGGAGCACAGCGAACTCACGGAGAAGGTCACGGTCAAACGCGAGCACTTGCGCGAGGGCTCGTCGATGTACCTTCTCGAGGGCGAAACGCTCACGATGGAGGAACTTCTCTACGGTCTGATGCTGCCGTCCGGCAACGACGCGGCGGAGTGCATCGCCGCCCACTGCGGCGGGAGCGGCGGCAGCGCGCAGTTCATTCAATGGATGAATGAAAAAGCAAAATCGCTTGACATGGAGCACACGTCATTTGCCAACCCGAGTGGTCTCGATGAAGCGGGGCACGGCTCCTGTGCCCTCGATATGGCGCGCCTTGCGGCCTACGCCATGCAGAATCCGACGTTCGCGCGCATCGTCTCGACGCGCACGGCGAGCGTCGGCACGCGCACGATGACGAACCACAATAAGCTGCTCGCGTCGTACTCCGGCTGCATCGGTCTCAAGACCGGCTACACCGGCGACGCAGGGCGCACACTCGTCACCTGTGCCGAGCGCGGCGGGATGCGCATGATCGCCGTCACGCTGCACGACGGCAGCGATTGGGCGGATCACGCGGCACTCTACGACTACGGCTTTTCGGCGTATGCGCTCTCAAGCGGCGCGAAAAAGGGCGAGGCCTACGGCAGCGTAAGCGTTGACGGGCAGAGTGTGTCCGCCGTGGCGGCGGAGAGCTTCCGCTATCCCACCGCGGAAAATGAAGCATTGAGCGTGCGCGCCGAGCTGCCGCAAACCGTCTCCGCCCCCGTGCGGAAGGGACAAACGTTCGGCACGCTCATCATCTCCTGCGGCGAGACTGAGGTCGGAAGAGTTGACCTTGTCAGCGCGCGCAGCGTACAGGCGCAGGAAACAAAGAGCGAAACAAGCAAAAATAAGTCGCTGGCGGAAAAGCTCTGGCAATTTCTGTCGGCAAAGTAAAGGAGGGATCGACCTGGCCGAAGCAAGAATTCAAAAGCTCATCGCCGAATCGGGGCTCTGCTCCCGTCGCACCGCCGAGCAGTGTATCACCGCGGGACGCGTGCACGTGAACGGCAAGACTGCGCTTCTCGGGCAGAAGGCCGACCCCGAAGTCGACGAAATTACCGTCGACGGCAGGCCGCTCACACAGGAGGGGCAGAAGCGCTACCTGATGCTCAACAAGCCGCGCGGCTATGTCTGCACGCTCTCTGACGAAAAAGGGCGAAAGACCGTCGCCGAGCTCGTCAGAGACTGCGGCGCGCGCGTCTATCCCGTCGGGCGGCTCGACCTCGACTCCGAGGGACTGCTGCTTTTGACGAACGACGGCGAATGGATGCAGCATCTTCTGCACCCGCGCTACGAGGTCAACAAGGTCTACGAGGTCAGCGTCGCGGGCGAGGTCAGGGGAGCGGCAGAAGCGCTCGCTTCCATGACACAGCTCGACGGCGAGCCCATCCGGCCCGCGCAGGTGCGCGTGCTGCGGCAGGGGAGGGACACCGCCGTTCTCTCCATCACCATCCATGAAGGAAAAAACCGGCAGATCCGGCGCATGTGCGCCGCCGCCGGATTACACGTCAAGCGCCTAAAGCGCGTGCAGGAGCACGCGCTCAAACTCGGGGCTCTTCCCGTCGGCGTGTGGCGCGATCTAACGGAGCAAGAGCTCCATGCAACAAAATCAAAGTAACAGAGGACGATTTTATGACGAAGAATATCTTACATAATATCGAAAAGAACATGAGCAGCTTTTCCAAGGGGCAGAAGCTCATCGCCCGCTTCATTCTGGAAAACTACGATAAGGCCGCGTTTATGACGGCCAGCAAGCTCGGCAAGACCGTGCAGGTCAGCGAGTCGACCGTCGTGCGCTTTGCCACCCAGCTCGGCTACGAGGGGTATCCGAGCATGCAGCGTGCATTGCAGGAGATGATCCGCGGCAAGCTCACGAGCATCCAGCGCATTCAGGCGTCGGACGGCGAGCTCGCAGGGTCCGATCTGATGACGAACGTCCTGCAGCGCGACATGGAGAAGATCCGCATGGCCATCGACCAGACCGACGGCGTGGAATTTGAGCGCGTGGTCGACACGATCATCGGCGCGCGCCGCATCTACATCGTGGGCTTCCGTTCGTCCTCGTTTCTGGCAGGGTACTTAAACTTCTACTTCCGCCTGATCTTCGACAACGTCACTCTGGTCAACGGCGGCGCGGCCGGCTCGTTCGACCAGCTCTTCCGCGTCTCCAAAGACGATGTGGTCATCGGTATCTGCTTCCCGCGCTACAGCGAGCTTGCGCTCAAGACCATCCAGTTTGCGCGCGACCGCGGCGCGACGATCGTCGGCGTGACGGACAGCGAGATGTCGCCCATCAACCAGATGTCCAGCAATTCGCTGCTCGTGCGCAGCGAGATGATCTCGTTCGTCGACTCGCTGGCGGCGCCCATGAGCATGCTCAACGCACTCATTCTGGCCGTGGCCAACAAGAAGGGCGCAGACATCTCCGCGACGTTCTCCGAACTCGAGCACATCTGGGAGCGCTTCGACATTTTCGGCAAGATCGAAGATGAATAAGGCGATCGTTGTCATCGGCGGCGGCGCGGGCGGCATGACGATCTCGCTGCCCACGGAGGACCGCTCGTACCAGTCCAAGCGCTATATGGAAGAGCAGATCGTCTCGCTGCTTGGCGGGCGCGTGGCGGAAAAGCTGATGCTCGGTGACATTTCGACCGGCGCGTCGAACGACATCCAGCGCGCCTCGCAGATCGCGCGCAAGATGGTCTCGGTGTACGGCATGAGCGACAGGCTTGGCTCGATCTCGTTTGAATCCGGCCACGATGAAATTTTCATCGGCCGCTCGATGGCGCAGGCCAAGCCGTATTCCGAGCAGGTCGCCGCACAGATCGACGAGGAGGTCAAGTCCATCATCGACGCGGCCTACGAGCGCTGCGAGGACATCCTCTCGCGCGATCAGAAGCACCTCATCGCCGTGGCGGAATTCCTGCTTGCGCACGAGACGATGAGCGCTGAGGAATTCGAGGCCGTCTTCACCGACGAAGCCGCCGGCCATGACAAAATCTAATCCTGTTATGAATAAAATACCTCACCAGCAAGCCGCTGGTGAGATATTTTTTCACATTTTCGCAAGAATTCCTGCATTTTCAGCGTCTCTCCCCTTGCCAATTCGGTTTCTTCTGCTATAATGGGGCATTAATCATTCCATTTACATGAAAGAAAAGAGAGAATCGAACATGAAAAAAAGCAGTAGTTTCAGCGGTTCGCTCGGCTTTGTGCTGGCTGCGGCGGGCAGCGCGGTGGGCGTCGGCAATATCTGGCGCTTCCCCTATCTCTGCGCCAAGGACGGCGGCGGACTGTTCCTGCTCGTCTATCTGGTGCTGGTGCTGACATTCGGCTTCACCCTGCTGACGACTGACGTAGCCATTGGCCGCCGCACGAAGCAGAACGCCCTCAATGCCTTTGCAACGCTCAACAAGAAGTGGAAGTTTTTGGGTTACCTCACCTTCCTCGTCCCCACGCTCATCATGACGTATTACTCCGTCATCGGCGGCTGGATCACGAAGTATTTTACCCTCTACCTCGTCTCAAGCGGCGATGCCGCCGCGCAGGACGGGTTCTTCACCTCGTTCATCACCTCCCCCGTCTCGCCCATCGTCTTCATGCTGATCTTTTTGGCGCTGACGGCGTGGGTCGTGTACTGCGGCGTGGAAAAGGGCATCGAAAAATACTCCCGCTACATCATGCCGGGTCTGCTCCTTCTCATCATCGGCATCGCCATCTTCTCGCTCACGCTCTCTTACACCGACGAGAGCGGCATGACGCGCACGGGTATCGAAGGATTGCTCGTCTACGTTAAGCCCGACTTCACGGGCCTGACCGTCCCGCGCTTTTTGAACATCGCGCTTGATGCGATGAGCCAGCTCTTCTTCTCCCTCAGCGTCAGCATGGGCATCATGATCACCTACGGCAGCTACGTCAAGGACGACGTCGACCTCAACAAGGCCAACAACCAGATCGAAATTTTCGACACGGGCGTCGCGTTCCTCGCAGGATTGATGATCATCCCCGCCGTCTATGTCTTTCTCGGCACTGACGGCATGGCCAGCGGCCCGAGCCTGACGTTCATCAGCCTACCGAAGGTCTTCGCCGCGATGGGCGGCGTGGGCCGCGTCATCGGCGCGGTGTTCTTCCTCGCGCTCGGCTTCGCCGCGCTGACGAGCTGCGTGTCCGTCATGGAGACGCTTGTCGCCAACTGCATGGAGATTTTCCGCAAGTCGCGCAAGGAGATGTGCGCCGCCGTGGGCGTCTATTCGCTCGTGACGGCTGTGCTCATCTGCATGGGCTACAACGCGCTCTACTTCGAGCTCCCGCTGCCCAACGGCTCGACCGCGCAGCTGCTCGACGTGATGGACTACATCAGCAACAGCTTCCTGATGCCGTTCATCAGCCTGCTCACGAGCATTTTGGTCGGCTGGGTCGTGGGTCCGAAATGGATCATTGCCGAGGTCGAGAAAAACGGCGAACACTTCGGCCGCGCCAAGCTCTACAGCGTGATGATGAAGTATGTCGTGCCCGTTGTCATGCTCATTCTGTTTTTGACCTCCACGGGGCTCGGCAGCCTGATCCTCGGCGGCAGGTAAGAAATTTTGGCAAAAAAGGGAACGCTTGCGCGTTCTCTTTTCTTTTGCTCTCCCGCCTTTTTCTCCGTTCAAAGTACGCAAAATATGTTTTTCCGCCGCGCGTTTTTTTGTCAAAAGCGCAAATTTCTTTTTCCCTGCTTGACAAAGCGGGGGCGGGCGATTATAGTAGCATCATTAAATCTCATAGTTCACAAATACCATGACGGGGAAAAATTCGTCCTACAGACGCTTCAGAGAGTTGCCGGTCGCTGCGAGGCAATGCAGAGCGGGATGATGTCACTGGCCCCTGAGTAGCTCCGCTGAGACGATTTTCGTTTAGGCGCAGCCGGATCTCCTCACCGTTACGAACGAGGCGCATTCGCTTGATTTTAAGCCGATGCAGAAAGTGGGCATATTTTATGCCAACAAGAGTGGTACCGCGGAAGTTTTGAGCTTTCGTCTCTTCAAGGGAAGAGACGGAGGCTTTTTTTGTTGCTATGCGAGAGAAAAAAGAGCAGGAGGAACACCCCATGAAACGCATTAAAATTTTTGACACGACCCTGAGAGACGGCGAGCAGTCCCCCGGCTGCAGCATGAATCTGACGGAAAAGATCGAAATGGCCCGCCAGCTTGAAAAGCTGGGCGTCGACGTGATCGAGGCGGGCTTCGCCATCGCGTCTCCGATGGACCACAAGAGCGTGCAGGCCATCGCCGCCGCGGTGACGAACTGCACGGTCGCCTCGCTCGCGCGCTGCGCCAAGGGCGATATCGACGCGGCGTGGGACGCCGTGAAGGAGGCCAACCACCCCCGCATCCACGTCTTCCTTGCGACGAGCGACATCCACATGGAGTACAAGCTCAAGATGACGCGCGAGCAGGTCATCGACCGCATCCGCGAGATGGTCGCCTACGCCAAGAGCTATTGCGATGACATCGAGTTTTCCGCCGAGGACGCCTCCCGCTCCGACTGGGCATTTCTGGCCCATTGCTACTCCACTGCTGTCGCCGCGGGCGCGACGACGCTGAATGTGCCCGACACCGTCGGCTACTCCACGCCGCAGGAGATGTATGACCTCATCACCTACCTGCGTGAAAACATCGAGGGCGTCGAGCACGTCGACATCTCCGTCCACTGCCACAACGACCTCGGCATGGCGGTCGCGAATTCGCTCGAATGCGTCCGCGCGGGCGCGACGCAGGTCGAATGCACGGTCAACGGCATCGGCGAGCGCGCGGGCAACGCGAGCCTTGAAGAGATCGTCATGGCGCTGCGCACGAGAAAGGACTTCTACAACGCCGAGACCGGCGTGAACACCAAGCAGATCTACCGCTCGAGCAAGCTGCTGAGCAACATCACGGGCGTGCCCATCCCGCCGAGCAAGGCCATCGTCGGCGCGAACGCCTTCGCGCACGAGTCGGGCATCCATCAGCACGGCGTCATTGCCAATGCAAGAACGTACGAGATCATGAACTCCACCGACGTCGGCATCCCGCAGAACACGATGGTGCTCGGCAAGCACTCCGGCAAGCACGCGCTGCGTGAAAAGCTCGAATCCATGGGCTACGAATTGAGCGACGAGGAGCTTGAAAGCGTGTTCACCCGCTTCAAGGATCTCGCCGACAAGAAAAAGAACATCACGAGCAGCGACATTGAGGCGCTCGTGCTCCACCGTCAGGCCGCGGTGCAGGGCAGCTGCCAGCTCGTGAGTCATGTGGTCAACACGGGCCACGGCGTGCCGAACATCTCGTGCATCAAGCTCCAGCGCGGCGGCGAGCAGATCGAAGACGTCGCCATCGGCACAGGCCCGCTGGACGCCTCGTTCAAGGCCATCAACCGCATGCTCCAAATGGACGTGAAGCTCGAGAGCTTCAGCCTGAACGCCGTCACGGACGGCGAGGACGCCATCGGCGAGGCCGTGGTCAAGGTCTCCGGCCCCGATGGGCGGTCGTACACCGGCTCGGGTCTCTCGACCGATATCATCGAATCGTCGATCCGCGCCTACGTCAACGGCATCAACAAGATCATGGAATCCGGCAACTGAAAGGAGAAACGCGACATGGGCATGACAATGACGCAGAAAATTCTCGCCAAGCACGCAGGACTTGAGAGCGTGCGCGCGGGCCAGCTCATCCAGGCAAAGCTCGACCTCGTCCTCGGCAACGACATCACGACCCCCGTGGCTATCAACGAATTTGAATCCGCGGGCTTTGAAAAAGTCTTCGACAAGAGCCGCATCGCGATGGTGATGGACCACTTCGCACCGAACAAGGACATCAAGTCCGCCACGCAGTGCAAGCAGTGCCGCACCTTTGCTCGCCGCTTCGACATCGACCACTTCTACGATGTCGGCACGATGGGCATCGAGCACGCGCTGCTGCCCGAGCAGGGACTCGTCGCCCCGGGCGAGGCCGTGATCGGCGCGGACTCTCACACCTGCACCTACGGCGCGCTCGGCGCATTCTCCACCGGCGTCGGCTCGACCGACATGGGCGCGGCCATGGCCGCGGGCGAGACGTGGTTCAAGGTCCCGTCCGCCATCAAGGTGAATCTCACCGGCAAGCTCCGCCCGTTTGTCTCCGGCAAGGACGTCATCCTGACGCTCATCGGCATGATCGGCGTGGACGGCGCACGCTACCAGTCCATCGAGTTCGCAGGCGAGGGCGTGAAAAACCTCACGATCTACGACCGCCTGACGATCTGCAACATGGCCATCGAGGCGGGCGGCAAAAACGGCATCTTCCCCGTCGACGACGTGACGCGCGCCTATGTTGAGGGCCGCGTGGACCGCCCCTGGACAGCGTTCGAGGCCGACCCCGATGCAGAATACGAGCGCGTCATCGACATCGACCTTGGCAAGGTCGACTGCACGGTCGCCTGGCCGCACCTGCCCGAAAACGCGCACAGCGCGCGCGAGGGCAGCGACATCGCCATCGACCAGATCGTCATCGGCTCGTGCACGAACGGCCAGCTCCCTGACATGGCCGCCGCCGCCGCGATCTTAAAGGGGCATCACCTGGCCCCGAACGTCCGCGGCATCATCATCCCCGCCACGCAGGAGGTCTACCGCGCCTGCATGCACGAGGGCTACACCGATATTTTCCTCGACGCGGGCTGCATCGTCTCCACGCCCACATGCGGGCCGTGCCTCGGCGGCTATATGGGCATTCTCGCCGCCGGCGAGCGCTGCGTTTCCACCACCAACCGCAACTTTGTCGGCCGCATGGGCCACGTCGACAGCGAGGTCTACCTCGCCTCTCCGGCTGTCGCCGCGGCATCTGGTATTACCGGCCACATTTCTCATCCGGAGGAGGTCATGAACAAATGAATGCACACGGCATTGTCCATAAGTATGGGGATCACGTCGATACGGACGTCATTATCCCCGCGCGCTATCTGAACACCCAGAGCCACAAGGAGCTCGCCTCCCACTGCATGGAGGACATCGACAAGGACTTCATCCACCGCGTCAAAGACGGCGACATCATGGTCGCGGGCGTAAACTTCGGCTGCGGCTCGTCGCGCGAGCACGCACCCGTCGCCCTCAAGGCGAGCGGCATCTCCTGCGTCATCGCGGCGAATTTCGCCCGCATCTTCTACCGCAACGCTATCAACATCGGCCTCGCCATTTTGGAGTGCCCCGCCGCGAGCGCGGAGATCGAAAACGGCGACGAGGTAACAGTCGACTTCGACACCGGCGTCATCACAGACGTGACAAAGGGCACGACGTATCAGGCCGAGCCCTTCCCGCCGTTTATCAAGGACATGATCGCGCGCGGCGGCCTGATGGCCTCGCTCAAGGCAAAGGAGGCGGCGAAATGAACAAGACCATTGCCATCATCAAGGGCGACGGCATCGGCCCCGAGATCGTCACCGAGGCCATGGGCGTTTTAGACGCCGTGGCCGCGAAGTTTGGCCACACCTTCACCTACGTCGACGCGCCGATGGGCGGCACCGCCATCGATAAATTCGGCGTGCCGCTGCCGGATTCGAGTTTAGCGACCTGCCGCAACGCGGACAGCGTGCTGCTCGGTGCGGTCGGCGGCCCGAAGTGGGACGACCAGCCCGCCGCCAACCGTCCCGAGCGCGGTCTGCTCAAGCTGCGCGAGGGCATGGGTTTCTACACGAACGTGCGCCCTGCGAAGATGTTCTCCGAGCTCTCCGCCGCCTGCCCGCTGCGCGCCGACATCGCGGAAGGCGGCATCGACCTCGTCGTCGTGCGCGAGCTCATCGGCGGCGTGTACTTCGGCGAGCACCGCACGGAAGAGGCGAACGGCGAGCAGAAAGCCACCGACATCATGGCCTACTCCGAGCACGAGATCAAGCGTGTCGCGCGCGTCGCGTTCGAGACCGCGCGCAAGCGCCGCAAGCGCGTCACCTCCATCGACAAGGCCAACGTGCTCGACACCTCGCGTCTCTGGCGCAAGACGGTCACAGAGGTCGCGAAGGACTACCCTGATGTCGAGCTTCGCCACATGTATGTCGACAACGCGGCGATGCAGCTCGTGCGTGACCCGAGCCAGTTCGACGTCATCGTGACCGGCAACCTCTTTGGCGACATCCTCTCCGACGAGGCGAGTCAGATCACTGGCTCGATCGGCATGATCCCGTCCTCCAGCATGGGCGACGGCACGAACGGACTCTACGAGCCCATCCACGGCTCCGCGCCGGACATTGCGGGACAGGACAAGGCGAACCCCATCGGCACGATCCTGGCCGCCGCAATGATGCTGCGCTACAGCTTCGACATGGCCGCCGAGGCCGACGCCATCGAGCGCGCGGTGGATAAAACGCTGCGCTCGGGCTTCCGCTGCGGCGACATCATGCAGGAAAACTGCCAACTCGTCGGCTGCAAGGCCATGGGTGCGGAGATCCGCAGCCGTATCTGAAACGATCTCTTCCAAACTTCTTTATGAACCTCTCCTTTGATCCTCTGCATCGCGCAGCGATGCGAAAAAGGTTCCCAAGCCAATGGCTTGGGAACCTTTTTTCTTCCGCTGTCAAATTTTGCCGATCAGCACAACGATCCCGCCGACCGCGGCCGCGACAAGAAGGTACCCTCATCGTTCAGGAGCAGGACTACGCCTTCTTCCGCGCCGACCAACTGGATCAGGTGATGGTAGTCCTTCACTCCACTGCTCACGGCTTCTTGCAGAGGCGACCACTCATTTTTCAGGGTGACTACTTCCGGTTTCTTATGAGGACTGACCTTGAGCACAGTTACTTTAAGTCTCAATGTGTATAAAAAATAAGATGACCATTCGCCCTTTTGTTTTAGGGTTTGTTTTGCTCATCTCTAAGAAAATAAGGGTTGAGATTATGCGGAGAGGGGGACTTATCATGAACGATATTCTAAAGCGGTTTTGTTGGTTGGACGACAAAATGACCGCCGGTATCGTCCGGCGGTCATTTTATCGTCTTGGCGTTATCGCGGCCTTCTGCGATCGTGCTCGGCGTAGTAGGCGCGCTTGCTCCCGAGCATCTTC
>ERZ836877.4687-NODE-4687-length-13725-cov-2.836869_pt1 | contig 13725 bp, 12 predicted proteins | sample MGYA00519469_ERZ836877 | MGnify/ENA primary metagenome ERZ836877 (study PRJEB31850, sample SAMEA3708809) | human gut metagenome | biome: human gut; feature: human-associated habitat; material: faeces | place: China | collected 2014 ... | reverse complement strand
CTGGCTTTGTGGTGTGCCGAGACGGTGGTAATATATGCGGTGGTTCTCATTGGCGTTGGAGAACTCTTTTCCTTCTTCGGGGCGGTCGTATGCCGAGTAGAAGAATCCGTCCTTGTACCATGCCGCATCGGTGAATTTCGCCCATTCGATATGGTCGTCGAGCAACTTGCCTGTCTCGGTGTCTACTACGAATATTTCTGTCCAGTCGGAGCCGTTTCGCGAAATAGTGTAGGCCACGTATTTGCCATCGTGACTCATGGTCAGACCGGTGAGGGCCACTGTGCCGTCGTCAGACAGTATATTCGGATCAAGGAAGATTTCTGCCTCTCCGCCGGGTGTCGCCGAACGGTAGATGACCGACTGGTTTTTCAGGCCGTCGTTCTTGGAGAAATAGTATCTCCCGTCATGCCACTTCCAGGGGGTACCCTGCTTGGTGTAGTTGTTGAAATCAGATATGCGTTTGCGCAGTCTGTCGCGGAACGGGATCTTCGAAAGGTAGTCTTCGGTCACTTTACGCTCGGCCTCCACCCATGCGAGGGTGTTGGCGGCGGTATCGTTTTCCAGGGGACGGTATGGGTCCGCCACTGTCATTCCAAAATATGTGTCGGTTGTGGTGTCGGACGGCGCATCAGGATATGTGATCCGTTCGTTGGTCGAGGAGCATGAAGCAAGCAAGGCCATGGCTGAGAGGTAAACAGGAGTTTTCATTTATGTCGTGAGATGATTAGTAATCTGTCAGGCTGTTTCCGGCCTTTTTCAGTTTCTGTTCTCCTTGCGGCGTTTTGCCGTGCGCTTCAGATTGAAGTGCAGGAGCACGATACAGAGCAGGCACAGGGCAGTGCCTCCGAAATAGAGCAGGCCGGATGTGGCTCCGCTTGCATATGACGGCCATCCGAGCACTACCATTACTGCCAGATAGATGAAAAGGATCGCAGGTATGATTATAGCACGCATTGTATCGAATTGATGTGATTAACTGTTGTGGCGTAACTCTTGTCCGGCAGCCAGTTCTTCCATTATATAGGGCGATACAGAGGGATCGAATTTTCCGGCTGTAAGATGGTTGTATATAAGCTGGCATGCCCAGGCATCGATGGCCGCATAATTCTGCTGATTGACAGTCAGCTCCTGTGCCTCCCAGTTGGTGAGGCGCTGGTTTTTCGATATCCTCTGGTTGAAAATGATACCGAAAATACGCTGCAGGCTGTTGTCGGCGATTTCGTAATCTTTTACGAATGACTGAAGTTCCACGAAACCGGCAGGAGAAAATTCCGCTATTTTCCCGATGGAATGGAAATCGTCTTTAAGTGACAGGCCGATTTTCTGTATGTCGTCGCGCTCGAGAAATTTCACGAGTGCGTCAAGGGATCCTATCTGCTTGAGACGGAAGAGGAAACATTCGTCATCAACAGAAATCTGCATCAGGCTTACATTATAGTGGCGGTATTTCTGGAACGAGGGTCTGGTTTCTGTGTCAAATCCGACCTGGGAGACTTTGTTTAGATATGCGAGTGCGCTTTTGCATTTGGACGCTGAGTCCACAAGGATCACTTTCCCGGGATATTTTACCTCGGGAAGTTCCATGAGCTGTTGTTTTGAAATGCTGAGCATCTCCTGATTGATATCGTTTTATTCTACAAAGTTAGTGATTTGTGTCGAAATAACTCCGTTTAAAAAATTTAAATACCCATCCTGGGCACATCAAGGATCTGTGCGGCGGGAAATTCGCGTGCGAGATAGCGTGCTATGAATGCACGGGTGTCCTCAGCGATCAGCGGATCGGAATCGAAATATGTATTGTACAGCACGGTATGGAGCTGTATTCCGCGGCGTGCTATCGCCTCGAACGACAGGATGGTATGGTTGATGGATCCGAGACCGCCGTGTACGACGAGCACGAGCGGCAGTCTCCTCGATGCCACATAGTCGATTGTGAAAAATGTGTCGGTGACCGGTACCATAAGCCCTCCCGCGCCTTCTATGAGTACGCAATCGTAACGTCCAGTCAATTTTTGCGTAGAATTGTCTATCGTTTCGAGCGGTATGTCGCGGTGGTCTATGCGTGCTGCGAGTTGTGGCGAGCACGGATGGGTGTATATCAGCGGGGCGGTTGTGCCGTCGATGTCTTCGGGGAGGAGTTCACTGCCAATGAGTTCGCGGTGGCGCACTATGTCCTCCGACATATCGGTGCATCCTGTCTGTATGAATTTCTGGGTAACGACGGTATGACCTTCGTCCATGAGTTTTTTTGCAAACCACGCGGTGCAGTAAGTCTTGCCTGCATCAGTGTCTATTCCGCTTATAAAAAAGACTTTATCCATGAGCTTTCTGTAAAATAAGATAGAGAGGACGGTATGTGAGGGGAGCGGTCCCGTCGGGTTGAAGGGGATAGGAACGCATCAGTTTAATGGCTGATGACTGTGCGCCTTTATCGCCCCCGAGAGCGTTGACACCGGTCAGTTTCAGGTGCCTTAACAGTTCGTTTACCGATGGGAAAAATACCTGTCTGTTTTCCTCTCCGCTGTATAGTATTTTCAGACCGCATTCGCGTGCGGTGGCTGTGAGTATGTTGTGCGACGGGTAACTGAGCGAGCGCCCGGTGACGGCTTCAATTTCGCGGTATGTGCCGTTTCCATACATCGCCATTGCCGCAATGCCGCCTGGAGCGAGTACCCCGGGCAATATCCTGATGAATCGGGGTATGGAATGGAACCATTGCATGGTGGAGGCGGACAGGAGGAGATCCACGCTTCCGGCAGTGACGGATGAGATTGTCGTCTCGGCATCGCAGCGTATGATCTCGGTCTCAGGGGGCACGCATGAAGGCAGCGGCATATCGGCGATATCCCACAGAGTCAGACGATATGGCGGAAGGTTGTCTGCATAAATCCTGGTCAGTGTGCCGTTTCCCACACCTATCTCAAGCACTTTCAGCGGGGAGTTGCGTAAAGTGCCGATGAAAGGGGAGGTGTGCTCCCACAGTTCCTGTGCCACAGAGGTCTGTACAGATGCGTTTGATCCATATGTGGCTGTGGCGTTGGAAAATTTGTCGGCCACAAGCTGCTTGTCGACCACGTAACGGTCAAGCATCGCCTGCATGTCAGGGAAATGCGGGGAGGCGGGGAGTCTCACCGCCCTCTCCCCCCATGCGGCCTGTTGGTTAGGTTCGGGAAATATGCGGTCCTGTTCCGATATTACAGCTATGTCCCACATCTCTGTGGTCTCGATATTGGGAAGCTCCCCGAATGTGCGCAGTTCCTCCAGAAGGCTGTCGAATGTGCGCTGCGGCGCATGTCCGGTAAACAGCAGGTAGCTCTGGCTGTCGGCAAACATGCGTCGGTGGAATTTTCGCAGTGTAGTTTCAGACAGTCCTGCGAGCGTGCCGCTGAATATGGCTTGTGGTATGCCGAGCGTGTCGTGGATATGGGAAGGGGTGCCGTTGACAGCTACGGCGCGTGTTATGGGTAGCGTATTCTTATATTTTTTCAGGAATGAGGAGGCCACACGCACTCCGAATGACCATCCGAACAATACTGTCTCCGAGTAGTTCCGGACAATGTCGGCCAATGCAGTGTCCTGGTTGCCGCCGTCGCGGTATCCTGTATAGTCATAGACAACCATGATGTCGTAACCGGTTTTCCTGAGTGAGGAGAATGGCGCGGCATCCATTCCCCATCCTAAGAAAAGGAGAATGAGCCTGCTTTGGTTGTCATGTACTATATATTTCTGTTTCATTGATGATTGGTTCCTGTTCGCGGGCGAGGGTCAGATCAGTTCCGCCAGCGCTTTGTCAAGAGTTTCTATATCGCGCGGCAGCATGGCGCATGAGAGAGAGAACCGCAGCCGCTCAGTGCCGGCCGCCACTGTAGGTTTGCGGATGGGGAGTGCCTTTATTCCATAGCGGGAGAGGAGCTGTCTGGACAGTTCCACAGCTTTCTTTGGATCACCGACGATCAGCGGCTGGATGTGCGACGGAGCCACTTTGTGGTCGGTGTAGCGGTTCAGTACTTCGCTTAACTGGACTCCGAGCCGCTGCAGGTACTCCCGGCGGTTGTCTTTCTGTATGAGATTGCCGACGGTAAACCGTGTCCAGGCTGCGCTCATTGGAGGTATGGCGGTGGAGAAGATAAAACTGCGTGCTGTATTCACAAGGTAATCGTGCATGTCGAGTCCCGTAATGGCGAATGCTCCCATCGAGGCGGCGGCTTTGCCGAATGTGCCGACAATAATGTCTATCTCGCCGGGTGCGCTGCTGGCAGCTGCCAGTCCGAGGCCTTTGGGGCCGAGAACACCGAATGCATGCGCTTCGTCCACATAGAGCATCACACCGGGATATTTCCGTTTCAGCGCTATGAGACGCTCCATGTCGGCCCGGTCGCCATCCATGCTGTAGACGCTCTCCACTATTACGAGGATCTGTCTGTAATCGCCGCCTTTTTGCGAGATGATCTCCTCGAGATGATCGAAATCATTGTGGCGGAAACGCTGGAACGGCGCGCGTGACAGCACTATCCCGTCGATGATGCTGGCATGTACGAGCCTGTCGGCCACGATGAGGGTGTTTTTGTCGGCGATGGAGGAGATGAGCCCGGTATTGGCATGATATCCGCTGTTGAACAGTAGCGCTGCGGTATCGGTGCCGCGGCGTTTCTTGTACAGCAGGGAAAGGAACACCTCCAGATTGGTGTATTCAATCTGCCGGGGAGCCAGCAGGCGTGCCGCTGACGAGGTCAGAGGCACAGTGGCCGATATTGGATCGGCGAAAAATTTGGCCTGTAGTGTTGCGTCGGCCGCAAGGCCCATATAATCGTTAGTAGAATAGTCTGTCAGTGTCAGCGGTGTGACTGTCGGGATCTGGCGGTAGTTTCCCTCTTCGTGCAGCTGCTGCAGATGTTGTCTTATTTCCATTTTCCGGAGCGTATTATTTCTATCATCTCATGTGTGAGGCGTCTCATGTCTTCATCCGGAGTGACATATGGGGGCATTACATATATGTTTCTGCCGAAAGGCCGTATCCAGACTTTGCGACGCACGCACTCTTTTTGAAAACGTCCGACATCCACAGGTTGTTTGACCTCGACAACTCCAATAGATCCCAGAACACGCACATCAGCCACATCATCTGTGAGTTCGCGCGCAGGTTCCAGTCCCTCCTCGAGAACCGTCTGCATATGTGAGAGTATGCCGACCATAGGCTGTTTTTCAAGCAGGCGCAGCGACGCGCATGCTATGGCGCATGCGAGCGGATTGGCCATGAATGTGGGGCCGTGCATCAGCACACCCGCTTCCCCCGCCGAGATAGTCCGTGCCACCTCTTCTGTGGTAAGCACGGCACTGAGTGTGAGATATCCTGCGGTAAGTCCTTTGCCCACACACATTATGTCGGGCTGTACACCGGCATGTTCCCATGCGAAGGGGAGGCCAGTGCGCCAGAAGCCCGTGGCTATTTCGTCAAAAATAAGATATATGCCGAATTCGTCGCACAATCTGCGTGTCTCACGCAGGTATTGCGGATGATAGAACCACATGCCGCCGGCACCCTGTACCACCGGTTCGAGTATCACGGCTGCTATTTCTCCTGATTTTTCTTCAAGAAGTTTCCGGAGCGGCGTTATGTCGCCAGGATTCCATTCCCCGTTGAAACGGGAGGAGGGATGTGGCACGAAATAACGTACCGGAAGCGCTGATCCGAATGCGCCGTGCATGCCTGTCACCGGGTCGCAGACGCTCATCGCATTCCATGTGTCGCCATGATATCCTGAGCGGATGGTGGCGAAATTGGTTTTCGCATGTGAGCCGGAGCGGCTAACTGCAGCCTGTATGGCCATTTTCATGGCAACCTCTACTGCCACTGATCCGGAGTCTGCATAAAAAATGTTGTGCATGGAGGGGGGAGCCATGCCGAGCAGCAGCTTCCCGAGATCGATCGCCGGCTGATGGGTCAGTCCGCCGAACATTACATGGCTCATACTGTCGATCTGCGCTTTTGCGGCGGCATTGATTTCCGGATGATTGTATCCGTGTATCGCAGACCACCATGACGACATGCCGTCGATAAGTTCGGTTCCGTCTGCAAGGACTATGCGGTTTTCGTGGGCCGAGGCGACCTTGTATGTCGGTAAAGGATCGATAGCCGATGTATATGGATGCCACAGATGCTCGCGGTCCCAAGGGTCGGAGAGTGAGGTCAGCCAAAGGGTTTCAGTATCTTCCATGTTCTATATATTCCTTATTGCATTGCAAAGATACAAAGAAATCCGGTATTAAACGCCCTCCATACCATGATATTATTTTGTAGAGCTGTGGTAAGACGTTTCCCTGTTAGGCAGGCCAACTTTAAACGGTGCCGGATGTTATAATATCTGAGAGTGGGATGTATAATTATTCTGTTTCACAGTCTGTATGATCCGTATATGAAAGGAAGTGCAAAAGGCAATATTGCCATGACAATCTCAAAGATATTCTCGGGGTTGAATGAGAACGCGCTGCGTTATCTCCTTCCCGCGTGGATGTCGGCTTATTCAGGCGTTGTATTGCGCCTGGTGTTCGGTTGTGTAAGTTTCTGGGTGACGGGAGTATTCACGCGCCGCAGTGCGATCGCTACATCAGCGCGTCAGAAGCTTGGTATGTTCGCTCTCGGCGCCATATGCGTTTTCGGATATATGTTTTTTCTTCTCGAAGGGCTTACATACACTACTCCGATCTCTTCGTCAATTTTCATCAGCATGCAGCCTATATGGGTTTTCACAATCTGTGTCATATTCCTACATGAGCGTGTCACGGGAAGGAAGATCGCGGGTATATTGCTGGGGCTTTCAGGAGCGCTTGTGATTATTCTGACCCAGAAAAGTTCCGATGTGGCTTCAGATCCGTTCCGCGGCAACATGTTCTGTCTGTTTTCCTCTGTGCTGTATTCGTTATACCTTGTATTCGAGAAACAGATGCTTGCCCGCACCGATATGGTGACGGTGACAAAATGGACATTCTTCGGAGGGATGTGCTCCTCTCTGGTGATGATATGTTTTACGGGATGGGACGCTCCGGTATTGAGCCAGCATCTGTTTTCTACACCGATGCTCGTGTTGCTTTTTGTGCTGATATTTCCTACGACGGTGAGCTATTTTCTCATAGCCATAGGGCTGCGGAATCTTTCGGCGACTGTGGTGGCACTTTACGGCTATCTTATTCTGGTGGTTGCGGCTCTTGTGAGCTATGTGCTTGGCCAGGATCATTTTGACTGGTGGCAGATGCTTGCAATGGTGCTTATAGTATTCTCGGTATATTTCGTGGAGATCTCTGAAAGCCGCGAGAACGCCAAGCCCCTCACCGGCAAATGATGTCGATAAATAATGTCGCCCGCAGGTGCCCGATTCAAGAAAGTTTGGCTAACTTTACGGACAGAAACCGTAAAACATCATCAAACCTTGAACCGAAAAGGCAAATTATATTTCAGATATGGCACCATGGGCTCGGCCAAAACCGCGCTCCTGCTCACTACAGCCTATAATTTCGAGGAGCGCGGCATGCGCTACCTCTGTATGAAACCTGTGATAGACACCCGCGACAACAAGAATGTCATAAAATCGCGTATCGGAATAGAGCGTGAATGCAGATGGATCTATCCTGAGACAGACCTCTACCAGTTTGCAAAAGAGTATTTCAAAAGCATCAATGCCGTGGTGGAATGGTTTCTTGTGGATGAAGCCCAGTTTCTGACGGCATCGCAGGTAGACCAGCTCTCGCGGGTGGTAGATGATTTCGGAAGCAATGTGATATGCTACGGACTGCGCACTGACTTCAAAACCAATCTGTTCGAGGGATCCAAGCGCCTTTTTGAGATCGCAGATACGATCGACGAGATCAAATCAACCTGCACGTGCGGTCACAAGACTATAGTGAACGCGCGTATCGATGCCAACGGCGATATTCTTACCGAAGGCGCGCAGGTGGAGATCGGCGGAGACGAGCGCTACATCGCAGTATGCCGCAAGTGCTGGAGAAACAAGCGCATTGAGCAGACCACACGCCACAGTCTGCCGTTCCCCGATCTTCTGGCAGAGATAGAGAAGGAAAAAGACTGCTGACACAAGGTGTGCCGGGTAGTCTTTTTCAGTCGGTTCAGTCAATGGAGCGGGGGAGCGCTATGTCTACAGGCAGGTTGCGGTCCTTGGTCGTGAGAATACCCTCGGGGGTAAGTTCCAGTTCGGCGACCTGTATTGACGATCTGCGCAATTCGTAGGGGATATTCCCGATCTCGTTCTTGTGGTCGCGTGTATGTGCCTCGCGTCTCGGATGTGTGAAATAGAATACGTATGCCCTGTCTCCGGTTACCACCACATCGCCGTGTGCTCCCGAAGGACGGTCGTCAGCACGCGAGGAGGGGGTGTCGAGTATTCTTTGGGGCTGACGTGTCCAGTGCTCGAGATCGTCGGAGGAATACACTCCCATTCCGGCCCATTCGTCTACTATAATCCAGTACTTGTCTTTGAAGCGGAAGGCTTTGGCTCCCTCATGTGGTTTTTCCGCGAGCGCGGGATGGTCGTCGGGTCCTCTCCATGTGTGCAGATCCTTGCTGTCTGCGTAATATGATTTGCTGTCCCATTTGTACCACATGCGCCACTCGCCGTCTGGTTTCTGCAGCAGGGTGGCGTCTATCACATTTTCTTTGGGAAGGACAGCGGGACCTTCGAAAGTCCATTTCCACAGATCGGGGCTGGTGTAGTGCATCATTACAGCCTGTCCTCCCCAGTGGTTTCTCACCCCCTTTATATATGAGACGAACATGTGGTATTTGCCGTCGTGCCATACCACATCCGGTGCCCAGAATGTATTGTGGCCAGGCTCGAAATCAAGATCAAGTGTGCCGCGGTAAACCCATGTGGCTCCTCCGTCGTCGCTGGATGCCACCCCGATAGGATTTCCATAGCAGTATGCCACGTCTGCTGTCTCGCAGTTGGCGCGGCGTTGTGTGTAGAGCATCCACCACTCTTTGGTATCCCTGTTGAATACCAGGCATGGATCGGCGGCTCCGTCTGTGACAGGATCACGGTAAAGAGGCGCTGGCGCTTCGGCGGCATTGAGGAGAGATGCACCGCATAATATGGCGGCAATAGCGGCAAATAGTTTTTTCATATATTACTGAGTATTTTGGAAATTTGCCGCAAAGATAGCATTTTATTTCAGTTCGCCGGAGTATATGGCGCGGACTTTTCCTACAGGCAGTTTCCCTTCGAGCAGCAGCGGTATGCGGTCTGTGCCCGAGGATATCCATGCGTCCATATTGTCGGAGCTTGTCTTGCCGCCGGCGGTGGTAAAAGTGAAGGTGATGTGGTAGCTCGGGTATTTCTTCTTGTCGATCTCCACATCTTCTTTCCCTTGATAGTGGATCGTGAGACGCTCTTTTTTCTTGCCGGAAAAGACATTCAGTGTCACCGATTCCCCTTTTTTCATCGTGCCGTAAGGTATGCGGCGCATGTAATAGAATGCCGAAAGCATATCCATAGTCAGGCCGCTGGCAGTGTGGGTGAGGTCGTCGAGGCGGCGTATCTCGGTCTCTTTTTTACGCTTGCGCCACATCTGCGCATGCGCGGTCACGGAATCGGCCTGACGTTTGTAATGCAGAATGTCGTGGTCGTAGGCTCCCCCTTCATGCGAGATCTTCTCATAATATGACGGGTTGAAAGTCTTTTTGTCGATCATCCCCTTCAGAGTGTCGCGGACCATGAAAAATTTGTCGGCCCAGGGAGCTGAGGCCGCGCTGAGATGGGCACGGAATTCTTTCTCCGACGCCTCGGGATATGTGGTTATGACGGCAGATCCGGCTTTTTTGTTGATAAGTCCCCATTTGTACATCACGTCGTATGTGATACGCTCCTTGGGGACGTTCCATTCATTTCCGGAGGCTGCCGCTGTCAGCGATAATGCCAACAGCGCGGATGCGATTAGTCTTGTCAGTTTCATGTCACATTAGACACTTGCGGGATGCGATGGTTTAACCTGGTCATTGATATGACGGCATGGAACCGAGTGTCCCGGCACTCAGATAACGGCATTCCATGTGCCCTACGGAAAGGGTTCCTTTTATCAGGAGAGGTGTGCGGTCGGCGCCTGTAGCGATCCAGACTTCCATGCTGTCGGATTTGCCGCTCTGGCGCGACGTGAATGTAAGCGTGATATGGAAGGTCTCTCCCGATGTCTCCAGTGTTTCCTTGCCGAGGTATGAAATGTCAAGCGCCTCCACCTGGTCGCTTTCAGTTATGCCAATGTGAAAATGCTGTCCGGCCTGATACTTTTCGTAATCGATTTGGCGCATATAGTAGAAAACGCCCAGGAGGTCTGTCGTCAGACCGGATCCGTAGTCGCTTACATGCGAGTGGACGGTATTGCCCTGGATGGTCTCAATGTTGAAAATTCCTTGTTCATGACTGATATTCTGTGTGGAATTGAGTTGCACCGCATCAGACATTATGGAACCGACAATAGTGTCTTGCGCTTCATAATAATGACCGAAGAGATCAATTGATTTTCCTGAGAGTGTCGCTGTAAAAGTCCCTGTACCGGGGATATTGCATGTGCTGACTTTCGCGATACCGACATAGGCATCTATCCCCATTTGAATCGCACGCTGTAGTGCAGTTCTTCGTCAGGTACAGTCCATGCGTTAGCACCGGGGATGGCTGTGAGTAGCGCCGTAAGCAACAATATGAATGATTTTTTCATTTTAGTCTGTGCTAAATCGTTCGGTTATTTTTAAGTAACAGTTCAAAATAATTTTGACCAGTTACTTATCAGTTGTATCTGAGATCTACAAAAGGCACTGTATGATCGGGGGGAGGTGTGCCATATATGTGACGGCTTACCAGATCGGAGATGTTTACCAGTGGGAGGGGATAGTCCCGCAGGAATGTATTCTCCAGTTTCTGTGCGAGTATCCCACGCAATGCACCGACGGCTACGCCATACATGATGGTCATAATTCTGGGAGGTAATTCGATATCTCCGGTTTCGTTGGCGTCAAGATCCCTGAAAGGTTCTATGTCGAAAAATACCTCGATGCTGAACGACAGCAGGTTATGGCGCATCTGTCCGCGCATATAGTTATAGTTTGTGCCTATGACAAGCGACACACAGTGGCGCGCGGGACGGTCGTGAAAACCGGATTGGATAGTAACGGTAATGCCGGAACCGTCATATCTCATGAGTTCCCAACGGTTTATGCTGTTCCGGTCGCTCAGCTCCCGGATCTTGGCAATTCTGATATTCAGTTCTTGATCTTTCACATATTTTTAACGGTCATGCCTCACTGTTGGTTCATTGAAAACCATCAGGTATGCGGAAATATAGACTGCGCACAGATGGGATGTGCAGATTGTGTTTGGATGGAAATATATTAAATGTTAAATTTGTACACCTAATTTTATCCAACAGTCTAATAAATACTCATAACCATGAAAAAGAAAGTGGGCTCCAAGCCACTGTTGCTGTCGGCAGTGGCGCTGATACCTGGTGTCGCGCAGGCACAGAAATCACAGGCAGACAAACCGAACATAGTGATTATCAACATCGATGACATGGGATACTCGGACCCGTGGTGTTTCGGAGGCGATTATGCTCCAACTCCGAATATTGACAAAATGGCGGAGGAGGGATTGAGCCTGAGGCAGTTTTATACGTCGTGTCCGATCAGTTCCCCTTCGCGTGTGGGGCTAACTACCGGAATGTATCCTACACGTTGGGGTATAAACACATTCCTGCAGGAAAGAGCCGGAAATGCACGCAATGAGCAGAATGATTTCCTTGACTCCGATGCGCCGTCGATGGCGCGTGCCCTGAAGGAGGGTGGCTATGTTACCGGTCATTTCGGAAAATGGCATATGGGTGGAGGACGAGACGTGAAAAACGCCCCGGCCATACCGAAATACGGATTCGACGAGTATTCCTCGACATGGGAAAGTCCAGATCCAGATCCCAAACTCACATCGAGCAACTGGATATGGGCGGCTACGGATGAAGTGAAAAGGTGGGACCGCACAGCATATTTCGTAGACCGGACACTTGATTTCCTGTCGCGCCACAAAGGTGAGCCATGTTTTGTGAATCTATGGCCTGACGATGTGCATACACCGTGGGTTTATGAAAACGACGAGGCTTCACAGAGAGAATCATCTGCATCGTTTGCTATCGTGCTGGCTGAACTCGACAGGCAGATAGGGCGATTCATGCAGGGACTTAAGGATCTCGGCATAGATGACAACACTATAGTGATATTTACCGGCGACAACGGTCCGGCACCGGCTTTCGACGGACACAGAACCAACTCTTTCCGCGGACAAAAAGGCACACTCTATGAGGGCGGCATACGCATGCCTTTCATAATCAGATGGCCCGGTGTGATCGATGCCTCGCAAGTGAATACAACGTCTGTGGTGTGCATGGTAGACCTTTTCCCGTCGCTATGCTCGATTGCCGGGGTGGATGTGCCCACAAAATATCCTCTTGACGGCAAGGACATGAGCGAGGTGCTGCTCGGCAATTCCACGGCAGAACGTCAGACACCGCTTTTCTGGGAGTTCGGAAAGACCAAGGGTGACCGTATTAGCCCCCACATCGGTGTGCGCGAAGGTGACTGGAAACTTCTCGTGAATGCCGATGGTTCCAACACGGAACTTTACAATATGGCGACCGATTATAATGAGCAGCATAATGTGGCCTTCGAGAATCCGGCGATTACGGAACGCTTGAAAAAAGCCGCTATAGACTGGTTCAACGAAGCGTATCGCCAATATGCCGACCATGTGATATATGTATCGCCCGACGGTGATGCGGCTGCAGACGGTTCGAGCTGGGAGAATGCCACTACTATAGAGAATGCTATTGCACTCGGTCATGATGTGTCAGGCTCGCAGCTGTGGCTTAAAAAAGGTGTGTATGAGGTGTCATCATCCATAAATGCCGACAATCTTAAATTCTACGGAGGATTCGCAGGCACTGAAAAGAAGCTCGGTGAACGCGACTGGTCGGAGAACCTCACCATAATAGATGGCGGGGGGACGGTATCGCCGTTCAGAAACAGCAATCTTGACGCCACGGTAAGCACTGTGATTGACGGTGTGGTAGTGCAGAACGGCATAAACCAGCCGAATGCAAACGGCAATGGCAACGGCGGCGGTGCAATCCTGACAAACGGCGCTGTGGTACGCAACTGCGTGTTCCGCAACAACCGTACACAGAATAAAAAGAACGGTGCCGCGATACATTGCCATGCAGGAAGTGTGACTATTGAGAACTGTCTGTTCGTGAACAACACATCAAGCGGAAACGGCGGCGGCATACAGGTCGGCGGCGGTGTTACGGCAAATGTGATCAACAGTACTTTCGCCAACAACAAATCAGATGGCCCGGGCGGGGCATTCGGTCTCGGCCTCGATACTTCGAATCTGAATCTGTATAACACTATCGCTTACAAAAACACCGGAAACGGCAAGCGGAGCAGTTACGGACAGAACACCAATGTGAACGGAGGAGGATCAGTGGTATCGAAATATTCCGCAATAGAGAGTGAAAGCAAGAAATTCACTGACGGGGATGATGTGAACCACATGGTCCTTACCGAGAGCAATACTCCCGGTTTTGTGGCTCCCGCGCAGACAGAAGGATATGTATCGGATCCTCAACAGGCCGAAGAGGCTTTCGGCGCGTCGTATCTTCTTACGGAAGATTCACCTT
>ERZ836877.4686-NODE-4686-length-13727-cov-3.533280_pt1 | contig 13727 bp, 7 predicted proteins | sample MGYA00519469_ERZ836877 | MGnify/ENA primary metagenome ERZ836877 (study PRJEB31850, sample SAMEA3708809) | human gut metagenome | biome: human gut; feature: human-associated habitat; material: faeces | place: China | collected 2014 ... | reverse complement strand
GGTCTTGTAGAAATCGTCCTGACCTCCCATATTGCCGTGCTTGGGTATATCGAGGCCGTCTTCGCACGACGAGAAGAGCATGGCCGCAGAGGCGATGAGCGCCGGTAATATATATTTTAGTTTCATTATTTTGCTGTATTAGAATGTGATATTGAAACCGAGAACGACTTTCTTTGACGAAGGATATGCGCCTTTGTCGATGCCCATGCCTGATGTGGCGTTGACGGCAACCTCGGGGTCGAAGCCCGGATATTTGGTGAAGCAGAAGAAGTCGTCAAGCGACGCATAGACGCGCATATTGCTGATATAGGCTTTCTTGGTCCACTTCTGAGGCACGATGTAGCCTAACTGTATCTGCTTGATCTTGAAGAACGAACCGTCATAGACGAGTGCGTCTGAAATCTGATATTTGTCCATGTTGGCGGCTCCGGCCCTGGGCACTGTGCCGCCGGGATTCTCTGCTGTCCAGCGGTTGTCATAGAACACTTCCTTGAGTTTGTTGCACTGCGGGAAGTCGGCGCGGTTGATGCAGTTGAACACTTTATTGCCGGCCGCACCTGTGCCGAAGACGGTCAGGTCGAAGTTTTTCCATCCTAAGTTGAGCGTCAGGCCGTAAGTGATGTCGGGCAGGGCGTCGCCGATGTTGGTGAGGTCGCCGTCGTTGAGCGAGCCGCTGTTGTCGAGGTCTTTGAATTTGGGATTGCCCTCGCCGTCAAGGCCGTCGAACATATAGCCGCGGAAGTAGTAGACCGGATAGCCTTTTTCAAAGTAGGTGATGGTCGAGGTGTGGAAGTTGGTGCCGCCGATGCGGGCGATTGACGGGTCGAGATATGTCACCTTGTTCGAGAGGGTCGACAGATTGAATGTGGCCGCATAACGGAAGTCGCCTGCGACGTCGCGCCATGACAGCTCGAACTCCCAGCCTTTGTTGCTGACATTGCCGGCGTTCATCGGTGATGTTGTGCCGCCGATGATGAGCGAAGGCACTGTGCCGTTGACAAGAAGGTCTTTGGTCTTTTTGGTATACCAGTCGATATTGACACCCAGACGGTTGCGCAGGAACCGCATGTCGAGACCTATGTCAAACTGCTCTGAGGTCTCCCATTTGAGCTTGTTGTTGCCCATTGTCGACGGAGAGGCCGATGTCGTGTAGTTGTTGCCCGGGACAAGAGGATAGATGCCGCCGAGAGCCATGTCGGTGCTGTAGGGATAACCGCCGAGAGCCGCCAGCGAACCGTTCTGGCCCCAGCTTGCGCGCAGCTTGATATTGTCGGCATAGCGGCGGATGTTTTCAAAGAAGCTTTCGTTAGACAGAGTCCAGCCTGCCGACACTGCGGGGAAGTAGCCCCAGCGGTTTTCGAGAGGCAGTTTCGAGAGGTCGGCGGCGTCGGCGCGCAGCGAGGCCTGGAGGTGGTAGCGGTTGTCATATTCATAGCTTGCGCGGCCGAAATACGACAGTTTGCTGTTGCGGGTCTTCTCTCCGGCGACACCTTTGGTGGCCGAGGCATTGCCGTAGTTGAGATACCAGAAGAGAGGATCGTTCTTTTTCAGGGCGTCTTCGTTCTGACCGCTGAGGCTGCCCTGTGTATAGGAATTGACATTCTCCGAGTATGACATACCGACCATCGCGGTGATGGTGTTGACACCGAACTGTTTGAAATAGTTGGCGAAGTTTTCCCACTGCCAGTAGACGGTCTGTGTGTTCTGGGCGTTCATGCCGACATAGTCGCCGCTCTGGGTGGCGTTGCCGTAGAACGGGAGGTTGACGTTTGACTGATGGTTAGACGACAGGCGGTAGCCTAAGCGCGATGTGAATGTGAAGCCGGCGAAGGGTTTGAAGTCGGCGAAGATGCTGCCGGTTACGTTGAAACCGCCGTTGCGGCTGACGCCATTGTCACGCATCACGTAGGGATGATAGTTTTCAGAATTGAGGAATTTCGAGACCGCATAGTAGTTGCCGTTCTCGTCGGTGAGCAGATGTTTGCCCTGCTGCTGTGCGCTGATCATGTGGAGCGGCAGATTGTCAGGCGAGTAGAGGAAGGGCGTGAGCGGGTCGAGAAGAAGAGTGGCTGTGATAAGGCTGCCGTATTCGTTGTTGGACGACACCTGACGCACGTTGTATTTCTCGATCTGGTTGGTCGTGCCGACCTTCAGCCATGTCTTGATGTCGTATTCGGCGTTGATTGCCGCTGTCAGACGCTGGTAGAAGTCTTTGCTGCCGCCGACGATGCCGTTGTTGTCGAGGTATGACAGCGAGAGATAGTAGTTGCCGCGGTCTGTGCCGTTGGTAAACGAGATATTGTGGCGCTGCATGTGACCCGTCTCGAAGGCTTCGTCAACCCACGATGTGTTTGTGACGCCGTCCCAGTTCTTGAGTAGATAGTCTTCGGTGAAGACGTTGCCCTCGGTCATATATTTTATATATTGCTCTGAGTTGAGCATGCGGGGCACTTTGGCGGTGCGTTCCCAGGCATACTGGAAGTCATACGAGATTTTGCCGTTGCCTGCGCTGCCTCGTTTTGTGGTGATGAGCACCACGCCGTTGCCTGCCTCGGCACCGTAGATGGCAGCCGATGCGGCGTCTTTGAGAACCTCCATAGAGGCGATGTCGTTGGGGTCGATGCCGCTGATGTCGCTAAGACGCACGCCGTCGACGACATAGAGGGGATCAGAAGAAACATTAGACGAATAGCCGCGCACACGTATCGTCGGCGACGAGCCGGGAGCGTTTGATGTCGTCACCACCTGCACACCGGCGGTCTTGCCGAGCAGCGCGCTCTGGGGGTTGACAATCGTGCGGTTCTGGATGTCTTCGGGTTTCACCTGCGAGATGGCGCCGGTGACCGAGCTTTTCTTCTGCACGCCATAGCCGACAACGACGACGTCGTTGAGCGCTGTCGACGATTCGCGCAGCGTGACGTTGATGACGCCGGCCTGTGTGACACGGCGTTCGGCGGGATCGTAACCTATGTATGAATACACAAGCGTCGTTCCCGCGTTTGTTTCGATCTGATAATTGCCTTCGAAGTCGGTTGTGACTCCGTTGTTTTCACCTTTTACCGTGATACTGACGCCGATAAGGGCTTCGCCGCTGTCGTCAGTCACTTTGCCGGTCACTTTGACCCTTGACTGCCCGAACGACATCAAAGCTGTCGAGAGCATCAGCACAAACAGTGCGATTCTGGTTTTCATGATTGGTATTGATTGGTTATGATACTTATAAAATGATAATTAGAAACTTCTTGGGGCTGCTATTTCAGACACGATGTCGAGGATCTCGCGGTCATGATTGCCACGGACCGAACATTCGTTGTCGAAAAACATCGTCGCGCGGCCATCGGCGGTATAAACGGGCCACTCGGGCAGCGACGGCGTGTTGGGGTTGCCTGTGCGGGCAAAGGCCAGCCATGCGTCAGACATTCTGTCGGCCAGACGATCGGCCTCGGCACCGCCGCCGGTCATCGACGCATGTATTTTGGCGTTGTTGAAGACAAAGGGTATCTCCATGCAGTGGGTGCTTCGCAGGGCGCCGTCGAGCACGGGCGACTCCCATGTGAATAGATACATATAGACCGGGGCGCCGCCCTGGGCGGTCTTGATGTCGGCCTGACGCACTGCCGTCGGGCGGAAAGTGAAGTCAATGTCGATGAGGTCTTTGGGCTGATAGCCGGGATAGGCTTTGCCGAAGGCGTCGATGATTTTGTCGGCCGGCTGGCTGCCGTAGCGGCTGATGATGAAATTGCGCGCCATCGCCATGTCGGCGTTGCGGAGCATAGGCACATAGGTCGTGGCCGAGAATTCGCAGCGTGTCGTGCCTATCATCATGGGTATGTCGCGGCTCTGCTCAGGCGCGCCTTCGGCGAACGGCTGACGTGGAAGCACTTTGCCGTCTACTGTCGGCGCCCAGCCGAAGATGAACGCTCCGCCGATGCCGCCTTCGGCCTCGGCCTGTTTGCGCACGGCGGCGACGGCGGCGTTGCCTGCCGCGAGAAGCTGCTCGTAAGGCACGTCGGCGATTTTCTTTATGTCGTTCTCAAGACCGAGCTGTCTGACGGTCTCGCGGCCGATGCGGCGCGACATATCGGCTGTCATGGTGCTGAGAGTCGAACCCGACTGCACGATCGCTTTGTGAAACAGGCCTTTGGCTGCGGGTGTGGCGCAGAGAGTCGACACTTTGCCGCCACCGCCGCTCTGGCCGAAGATGGTGACGTTGGCGGGGTCGCCGCCGAAGGCCTCGGCGTTGTCGCGCACCCACTCGAGAGCGGCGACGAGGTCAAGCAGGCCGGCATTGCCCGATGACGCATACTCTTCGCCGAAGTCAGACAGATCGAGGAAGCCAAGGACATTGAGACGATGGTTGACGGTGACGACAACGACGTCACCTTTGCGCGCGAGGTTGGCGCCGTCATAGCCGGGGAGTTCCTGACCGCTGCCGGCAGAGAATCCGCCGCCGTGTAGCCATACCATCACCGGACGCCTGCGGCCGTCTGCTGTTTTGGCAGGCGTCCAGACATTGGCGCGGAGGCAGTCTTCGCCGGGATAGCCGTCGTCCCAGTTGAACGCAAAGGCAATCTCGTCGTTCTGCCAGCCCTGGCGCTTGTCCTGCGGACATGTCGGGCCGTAGTTGCGGCAGCTGCGCGTGCCCTCCCAGGCGTCGGGTTTCTCCGGCGCCATAAAGCGCGAGGCCTTGGCATAAGGTATACCTTTATAAATATAAACGCCGTTCTCGGAGTAACCGGCAATCTGCCCCTGTGCGATGGTTGCGCGGGCGTCGGCGGTCGAAATCTCGGAACGCGGTTCGGCGGCTCCGGCAGAAAGCGCGGCCGCCATAATCATAAGACTAAGGAATATTTTTTTCATGGATATGAAGGAGTTTATCTTTACGGTGCAAAATTATCACCGATAGTCTGCGCCGGCTTGTCGCCTTTTTCAAAACTTTTGCCTCTGCCGTCACGAGGGCTTGCATATTTGTTCAAATATTTGCCCGTGTGTTCAAACAGCTCAAAATCACACCCCGTAGTCTCACCTGAAAATGAAAAAATAAATAAATTTGCAATATAAATCTAAAATCAAGCCATGAAATTTCATCTGCCGTCAATCATCGTTGTTTGCCTTGCGACACTCTGTGCCTGTTCGCGCCCGTCTGAAGACAGGCTGACCGAGACGTCGCCGGTAAAAAGCGATAATATATCAAACCAGTTTGTCTATGATTTTGCCGAAGACTCTACAGGGCAGATATGGATAGGAACCTTCCGCGGCCTCAACCGCTATAACTCCCGCGAGTTCTACCAGTATTTCGAGGGCGAGGACTCGCTGTCGCTGCCAAACAATCAAGTGCGCGATATTCTTGTCGCACGCGATGGCCGTGTTTATGTGGCTACGGTGGCCGGCGTGAGTCTGCATACCGACCGCGACAACTTCCGCAATCTGCCCCTTGGTGACAAATATATGGTGCTCGGTCTTGCCGAAATGGCCGACTCGACAGTCATAGCTCTGACCATGAATGGTCTGCTGGCTTATCATCCCGACTCCGACACGACCGAGCGGCTTGCCGACAACGCCTGTCCCGGTTCTATATATAATATGAAACTTCATGTTACCGACCGCGACGAACTGTGGGTTGTAGGCGAAAATTCATTGCGTCGCTACGATATGGCCTCGCGTCAGCCGGCCGATTCGGTGCCTACGGGTTTCTTCGTCTCTAACTCATCTCTCGTCAATGGCGGCGAGCTGTGGCTCGGCGGATACATGCTCAGGCGCTTCGACACACATAAACGCAGATTCGTGTCTCTGCCCGAGGCAATAGCGTCTCACCCCGTGCTGTCGAAATCGGCTGTCGAGATTATTCACCCATACGGCGACGGCATACTGATACAGAGTTCGGGGGACGGCATGTTTTATTATGACAGAGACAAGGAAACGGTGACGGCCCAGGGCGAAACAGGCTTTCCGGTCAACGTACCTGACTTCAAGATAAAGACAATGTTTACCGATTCTCGGCAGAATCTGTGGTTCGGCGGCCACGACCAGGGCATCGCCGTGCATTACCATTATACCGAACGTTTCAACCGCAACAAATATGTCAGCAACGCGCTGGCCGGCAAATCGGTCGTCTCGACAGCCATCGACCGCGACAACAACCTGTGGATGGCGACACGCCACGGCGGCGTCTATGTCTATGACGACAGAAGCAAGCATATCAGCCACATGCCTTTCTCTTATTTCTCGTCGGCCAAGAACATCTATGACGAAGCCATCAAAAACATTTTCATTGATTCGGACAACCGCGTGTGGCTCACGCTGACATCGGGCGAGGTGCTTCAGGGCCGCTATGCCGGCGGCCGTCTCGACATCGAGCAGCGCTTTATGGCCTGGGGCGTGATGTCTATCACCGAGGACTCTAACGGCACGATATGGCTTGGCAGCGGCTCGCCCTACGTCTATTATATGCGCCGTGGCGACAGGCAGTTCTCTCGTCTTCAGGTGTTTGACTCAGGATTCTGTTTTATACCCGGCCTGATACCTTATGACGACAGTCATGTAATGGTCGCCGCATTCGCCAAGCCCGTCAAGCTTATCGACATCAACACCATGGAAGTCAGCCCTCTGCCCGAAAACAGCAGCGGCATGACCTCGGCTCTTAAGCTAAAGGCATTCATTCCAACCGACTTATACCGCGACCCTGAAGGCATATTATGGATAGGAACAGTTTCAAACGGCCTGCTGAAATATAATCCGGCCGATTCGTCCTATACCGCCGTTCCCGGCGCGGCTTGCGCCGACATCTCGGCGATACGCCCCGATGGCGACGGCTCGCTATGGATAAGCACCCTCTACGGCCTGAGCCGGTATACGCCTGACAAAGGAACATTCGAGCATTTCTTTGACAATGACGGCACCGGCGGCAACCAGTTCTACGACCGCTCCGCGGCGGTCGACACGGCGGGCAACATCTACTTCGGTGGCACCCACGGCGTCACATCGTTCAATCCGCGTGAACTCTCGAAGCATGTCAAGGCTCGTCTTCTCTTTCAGGATCTTATGGTCCATAACAATCCCGTGCGGCCCGGCGGCGACAAAATTGACCGCGACATGTCGCTGGCGCCTGATGTCCGCCTCGATTACGAGAGCAACAGTTTCGGCATCTCGTTTGTGGCGGTCGACTACTGCGAGAATCCCCGCGTGGCCTACCGCTATATGCTCGAAGGCATAGACAAAGGCTGGGTCGAGGCGTCCGGCTCTCACGAGGCTTACTACGCCAACGTGCCTGCGGGCAACTACATCTTCCGTGTCGGCATTCTCGGCGACGACAGCTCAGAGATAAGCCTCAGGGTTTTCATCGAGAGACCGAAGTGGCTGTCGTGGTGGGCGATATGCATCTATTGTCTCCTTGTCGCCGGCATAGTCGGCGTGCTCGTGATGACGTCATTGAAGATACGCGCCGAACGTCACGCCGTCAACAAGGCGCGCCGCGAGAAAGAGCGCGAACGCCACATCAACGACATGAACATGCGCTTTTTCGCCAATATATCGCACGAGTTCCGCACGCCGCTGACCATGATTTCGGGACCGATAAAGCAACTTGTCGGCGCCGAAGGCATGTCAGCCGAAAACCGACACCTGCTGTCGATTGCCGACACCAATGTCAGACGTATGCTCAATCTCGTCAACCAGCTTCTTGACTTCAACAAACTCGAGAACGACACACTGCCCCTCGAAGTCGAACGCATCGACATCGCAGCGATGCTGCGCCGGATTTCCGACACGTTTGCCAACCACGCCGCCGGCAAGGAGATAAACTTTGTCATCAACGGCATGGAAGAAAACTGTTTTGCCACCGCCGACGCCGACAAGATAATGAAGATTTACTATAATCTGCTTTCAAACGCCTTGAAATTCACACCGCGCGGCGGCTCGATCACAGTCGGACTCGACACCGTCGACGACCCGGGGCTCGGCAGCTCGCTGAAGATATATGTCCGCAACACGGGCCAGCGCATCCCGTCTGACAAACTCGAGAAAATCTTCGAGCGCTACTATCAGCTCGACGGCAACACCTCGGGGGGCAGCTATAACTGCGGCACCGGCATAGGCCTGTACTATGCACGGGCTTTGGCACGGCTGCATCACGGCAGCCTCAAGGCCGTCGACAATCCGTCGTTCGAAGGAGCAGAGTTCGTGCTTATAATCCCGGCCGGTCAGGAGGCCTATGCGTCAGACGTACATAAGACCACGCCATCCCAGCCTGTCGCCTATCCTCTGACACCCGGAAACCGCGAAATAAACGACCGGGACAGCGACGAAGAGTCAAAACCGACCGTACTCGTCGTCGACGACGACATCCAGGTTGCCGAGTATATGCGTTCGCTGCTGTCGCCCAACTACAAAGTAGTGACACGCTTCGACGCCGCCAGCGCCCTCGAATGGCTCAACGAGAACATCCCCGCCCTGATAATAAGCGACGTCGTCATGCCCGGCACCGACGGCTACGAGCTGTGCCGCACCATAAAACACGACCTCCGCTTCAGCCATATCCCCGTGATACTTCTCACGGCCAAAGCCACTCCCGAAAACCAGGTCGAAGGCCTCGAAGCCGAGGCCGACGCCTATATCACCAAGCCATTCGACCCGGCGGTACTCACGTCACAGATAGGTTCGCTGCTGCGCAACCGCGAGCGCGCGCGCCGCATGATTACCGCCGTAACGACAGTCGAAGACGTCGACCAGGACGTCATCTCGCCCCAGGACAGCGCCTTCCTCAAAGACCTCTACGGTCTGATGGAAAAAGAGCTGACAAACACCGAGATAGACGTCAACGAGATAGCCCGGCTGATGAACATGTCGCGCACTAAATTCTACTACAAGGTCAAAGGCCTCACCGGCGAGCCGCCCTCGGTCTTCTTCAAGACCTACAAGCTCAACCGAGCCGCCGAACTGATTAAAGAACACCGCTATACCTTGTCGGAGATCTCAGACATGACCGGCTTCTCGTCGCTTAGCCACTTCTCGCGCAGCTTCAAAAAACAATTCGGCACCAACCCCAGCTCATTTGAAGTCTGATCTGTTATTCTGATATACCGTAAAATTACAGCTTTGCATCTCCCGTTAAGGATGACACAAAGCTGTGATCTAAGTATGTAGGATAAATGGGCTATTTTGAACTCTGACGTATCTTGGCGAAATAGCGTTCGAGGAATTCATTCTGTGCCATATTGGGTGCGGTGCCGAGACTGAAGCCCTCATGCATATACATCACCGAAGGGGTCTTCTCGCTGAAAACCGGCCAATATGGCAGAGCCGTGGCATTGGGATTGCCGGTCTTGATGAAGTTGATCCAATAGCGTTCCATGATCTGCGCCATGTGTATGTCGGTCTCGGTCATCTTGCCGCCGAAACTGAAGCCATAGATAAAGGGCATCTCGGCGACGTGGGTGGCGCCACGTGTGCCGCGCATGATGGTGTTTTCTGACAGCTGGTCGAAGTAATAGAAGTAGACCGGACGACGGCCTGTGCGCGTCTGAAGTGTCGCCCAGGCCCATGACGGCCATCCGAAAGCGACGTCACGGAAGACGTCGCGCTGTGCCTGCAGGGCCTCACTGTCGTTTGTGGCGGGATATGCTTTCATGAAACCCTCGCGGTCGTCAGGAAAATTAAGCTCTATCATCCTGTTATAGGCGTCGAGGCCCGCGCCGTGGACAAAAAGGCTGCCTTCGTCTGAGTTATAGCCGACGATGAGATCGACATCGTTGTAGTCGCCTTTGAGATAAGCCTCATAGGTGTCGCCGGTGATGACATAGCCGTCGACGGTGGGCCAGTAGACGTTATATTCGCTCTTGGCCTGAATGTCTTCGGCCGAGAGACGGCGCATTTGCTTGAGATTCTTGCAGCCGAGCTTTTTTTGGAATTCGAGACCGAGGCTTTGGGCGTAGGACTGTTCCTGGGTCGAGCCGCAGACCGATGCCGAGCCGGTGCGTATCGGCAGGAAGTTGCCGCCGCTCTCGCAGATGGCGCGCCGGAACAGCCCCTTGCACAGGGGCGACGCGCAGAGTATGCTCACCGAGATGCCGCCGGCAGATTCGCCGCAGATTGTCACATTGTCGGGGTCGCCGCCGAAGCGCGAAATGTTGTCGTGAATCCATTGCAGAGCCATAATCTGGTCCATCAGGCCATAGTTGCCGGCGATGCCGTGCTCTGATTCTTTGGCCGCTTCGGGATGAGCCATGAAGCCGAATGCTCCCAGTCGGTAGGCTATGCTGCAATAGACGATGCCGTTGTTGACAAAACTGTCCTGAGTGCCGCTGTAAGAGCCGGTGAAGAAGCCGCCGCCATGGATGTTGACAAAGACGGGCAGCCGTTCGGACGCGTCTTTGGCCGGCGTCGACACGCTCAGATAGAGGCAGTCTTCGCTCATCGGCAGAGAATTGCCGCCTTGATTGGGGTCTTTGGTCTGCATCGGACGGTCGCCCCAGTTTTCAGCTTTATAGACACCTTGCCATGCGGCTTTCCTGACAGGCGCATGCCAGCGCAGGTCGCCGACGGGCTTCTCGGCATAAGGAATGGCTTTGTAGAGAGCATAGCCGTTGTGGAGCTCGCCCTCGATTTCGCCTTGTTCGCACACCGTGCGAAGAATCTGGGCGTTGATGGCGACAGCCGAGACTGCTATCGCCGACAGTAGGGTCAGTAATCGTTTCATAGGTATAAAAAGGAGTTTAACACGCCTGCAAAAATAGAAAAACGCGTCCACACCCGTTTGACCGTGTGGTGAATATATTTTCCCCTGCGTTCAAAAATGGTATTGATCCTGATATTTGCCGGTTTTTAGAATAAAAATCATCTCTTTGCTCTCGGTGGAGTATAACCGACAGCTTTAATGCCGAGTGTTGAAAATTTTTCTTTGAAGCTGTCGTCTAAGACTGTCTGACGGCCATCGTATAAGTAGGTATATGGGTGGTCTTCATAGATATATTCAAGGACGATAACCGAGTCGTCGGTGACAATACCCCAGAATCTGTTGTCCACGCGGTCATCGTTAAATTGCAGTAGTCTGCTTGGATCGATGTGCGGTCCGATGAGCTGATATTTAAGCGTGTCGCCTGTATTGATAAATTCATAACTTTTGGGAAATGATTTGTCGTTGTCGTATATATAGCATAATATCGGGCTTTTCCCGGCGCTGTCGGGATTATCATAGACCAATACACCGTTCGGTAATTCTTTTCCATAACGGTCGTCTGACATGACTGATAGATTTGTAAATTCCGTATACACATAGAAGCCTGCTATTCTGATGCTGTCGAGTATATTGCCTGCCGTATCTTTGGCTACAGGCGGTGTCTGAATAAAGAAGGATGAATTCCATTTTTTGCCGCGTCTGAGGATGCTTGCCACGAAATCGTCGACCACAGGCTTTATCTTTTTCGTAAAGCTGTCGCGCTCGTTCCATTCGTAGATAGGTAGCTGAGCCTCAAAGAGTATCGTATCTTTAAGCCTGGGAAAAGTATCTTCTCCATCAGCCAGGATATAAATACCGCCTCTCAGAAAACCGCATTCGCTGTAAAACCTATTCTGGCTGAATCCAAACAAACACGCTCCGATAACAGCAATATAAATCAATAAATATCTCATGGCTTTAGATTATAATATATTACGCAGGCAAACTTTGTAATTAGAATAATTTTAAAGCTGCGAAATTAGTCCTGAGCCTGTCATTATTCCTGTCTTTTGTGAATTCAAACAGTTTTTTTGCCGGTGTCTATGAGCGACGTGCCGATATATCAGTGGGTTGCCGACGCGCAACAACGCCACTGCGTCATATTTCGGCAAGCAACCCATTGACTTCCTCGAGGTTGAATAAAGAATCACTTATATAATCTGCCAAATCATCATACGATTCATAGCCAAAAGAGTCGGCCAGTTCTTTTTTCTGACGTTTAGTCAGAGTGCTTCGTTGATTCCAGGCCATGCGCATATTCACATAGCTCCAGATGCCGCCACTGTCCTCCATCGGTTGCAAATCACTTTTCCAGCGGGTGCATAGAGCTTTTTCGCCGTCGCGCGGAGTAACGCCGACGACGCTTACCGTGAAGATCCAGTCATCGCCGAAATCATAAACATATACGAGTTTCTGGCCTTTTTCAGCGAGAAACGCCGTTATACCGGTCTTCCGTGCATCGTGGGTACAATCTGCCAGACCAGGCTCGTTGCGGTTTGACGGTATGCCTATCTGCAACTCGGAGTCGTATGCTCTGCGTTGGAACTGCCACAGATGGCAATCTTCAAATCCGCAGGCAGCCTGAATTGCCCGGTGTAGCTGCTGGAAATTAAAATATGCCGGTACTTTCAGCTCACGCCACATCGGCGGTTTTGTGACATCCTGCATCTGCACACGCAGCGTCAGCGTCTTCTCCGATGCATCCTTCAGACCCTCAGAATGTGAGCCGACTCTCTTGCGACCACGCTCAGGCGTAATCGAAAATTCCCGGGAAAAATTATCCCTATGTCTATCTGTTGAGTCAATATTAGCTATACTGTTGACAAATGAATGAAACTCCGCATAATCTTCAGGTGTGACTCCGCATACCACTGCCTGCATCATTGCCTGAAACCGGGTCGTTGCCTCTTGCTCATCAATTCTCGTTCTTTTTGCCATAATAATTTGATTATATCGCTAAGTAACGAAAACTTGCACCGAAATCCAAATATTCACCTCAAAATCTACTGTTTTTCTGAATAATTCTTCAGACAACAGAGCGGAGTTATTCCTGCGATTTGGCTTTGCTTATTGTCACGAGCCAGACACCGGAGAATATAAGAACAATCGCGAGAGCCTTGAGCGGAGTGAACGTGTCGAGGCCGAGGCATACACCTGTAATCGTGGCTACGACGGGCTGCACGTAGTTATACATACCAACCAGCGTAGGCCGCAACCGCTTCTGACCGATCATTATGCAGATATAGGCGAGGAAGGTGCCGCATATCACCACGTATGCTATGCCGCTCCACTCCATCCGGGAGACAGCGCTCCAGTCGGTCGCTCCGAGCCAATGTATGCTTGCCGGCAGCGCCACGACTGCGGCAGACAGAAACATCCATTTCATCAGCGTCACCAGGCTATATTTACGTATAAAATTGCGGTACAGCGTCAGATAAAGCGCATAACTCAGCTGCGCCAACAGCACAATCACATCGCCCAGCGCCGGATTTGAGCCGCGCGCCTGTGCGCCGCTGCCTGCAATCAGGATAATCGCGCCGGCGGCGCCGAGGACTATGCCACCCGCCTTCTTCGGGGTGATGGGCTCGCGAAGAATCAGCCACGCGAGCAGCATCACCCACATCGGCATCGTCGTAGTGACCAGCGAGGCTTCGCCCGGCGATGTCAGACTCACCCCCACAATGAAAAATCCCTGATTTAAAAGCACGCCAAGCATTCCGGCGCCTGCGAGCCGGAGGATGTCGCCCAACGGCACATGCTCGCGGGGCAGAAACAGAGAGGTGAGCCAGAAAAGCGCGGCGGCGCCCGCCACCCTGAAATCAACCATAACCATCGGGGCCACAACGCCCGCGGCAAAAACCATCTTGGCTACCGGCGACATAAGTCCCCACATAACGTTGGCCCCCAGCATGGCGAGGTGCCCCTTAGCCTTACTCATTTCCATCCTTTGCGTATTAACTTCATCTAAAAATCCGACTCATTAGTGTCCACTAAAAAATCATAAGAGTACTTTGAA
>ERZ836877.4680-NODE-4680-length-13745-cov-4.940906_pt1 | contig 13745 bp, 10 predicted proteins | sample MGYA00519469_ERZ836877 | MGnify/ENA primary metagenome ERZ836877 (study PRJEB31850, sample SAMEA3708809) | human gut metagenome | biome: human gut; feature: human-associated habitat; material: faeces | place: China | collected 2014 ... | reverse complement strand
GATGAGCTTGGAAAGACACTTGGAGAGGCACTTCTTGAGCCTACAAGAATTTATTTAAAGGCACTCAAGTCTGTGAAGAAAGCGGGCGTTAAGATTAAGGGCTGCAGCCATATCACAGGCGGTGGTTTCTATGAGAATATTCCGAGAATGCTTCCTGATGGAATCAGAGCTGAGGTTAAGAAGGACAGCTATGAGCTTCCTGCAATCTTCAAGATGCTTGCTAGAAAGGGAAATATCGAGGAAAAGATGATGTACAACACCTTCAACATGGGTGTCGGAATGGTTCTTGCGGTAGATCCTGCCGATGTAGATAAGACAATTGCTGCCATCAATGAGGCAGGCGAGAAGGCATTTGTTATCGGAAAGGCTGTTGCAGGCGAGAAGGGAGTTACCGTATGCTAAGGATTGCGGTGCTTGTATCCGGTGGCGGAACGAATCTCCAGGCTATCATTGACGGTGTCAATTCAGGGAAGATACATAACACGGAGATTGCGGTTGTCATAAGCAATAACCGCAAGGCCTATGCCCTTGATAGAGCAAGGAACAACAATATTCCTGCAGAGTGTATATCTCCTAAGAGCTTCGAGGACAGAGAGGAGTTCCATAGGGCACTTCTTGCGGCGGTGGATTCATATAAGGTTGACCTTATTGTGCTTGCGGGCTTTCTTGTTGCTATCCCTGAGATTATGGTCAAGGCATATACAAACAGAATTATAAATATACATCCATCACTAATACCTTCGTTCTGCGGAAAGGGTCACTACGGGCTTCATGTCCATGAGGCGGCTCTTGGCAGAGGAGTTAAGGTGACAGGTGCAACCGTTCATTTTGTGGACGATGGAACGGACACAGGTCCTATAATTTTACAGAAGCCTGTTATGATTGAGCAGGATGATACGCCGGAGACACTCCAGAGACGTGTCATGGAGCAGGCTGAATGGGTGATACTTCCTCAGGCCATTGATTTGATAGCACAGGGGAAGGTCAAGGTAATTGACGGTAAGACTGTAATTGAACAATGATAAAATGTGCTGTCCGGACAAGAGGTGCCGGACAGTATTGCTAAAGTTTCAGACAGAAAGGAACAGTTATGAGAATTCTTATTGTTGGTAGTGGTGGAAGAGAGCATGCGATAGCATGGAAATGTGCACAGAGTAGGAGGGTTGACAAGATATTCTGCGCCCCGGGTAATGCCGGAATCGGTCAGATAGCTGAATGTGTTCCTATTACGGCTATGGAATTTGACAAGCTTGCAGCGTTTGCAAAGGAGCAGAAGATAGATCTTACAATTATCGGTATGGATGATCCTCTTGTGGGAGGAATCGTCGATGCATTCGAGGCAGAAGGGCTCCGCGTATTCGGACCTAGAAAGAATGCGGCTATCCTTGAGGGTTCAAAGGCATTTTCAAAGGATCTTATGAAGAAGTACAATATACCGACAGCGGGCTATGAGACCTTTAACAGCCCGGAGGCTGCACTTGAATACCTCAAGACAGCGGAGTATCCTACTGTTTTGAAGGCTGATGGTCTTGCACTTGGAAAGGGTGTGCTTATCTGCAATACCAGGGAGGAGGCAGAGGCAGGCGTCAAGACACTCATGCTTGACAAGCAGTTCGGCTCAGCAGGTGACAGAATAGTTATAGAGGAATTTATGACGGGACGTGAGGTGTCGGTTCTTTCATTTGTAGATGGACACACGATTAAGATTATGACCTCGGCACAGGATCACAAGCGCGCCAAGGATGGCGATAAGGGTCTTAACACAGGCGGAATGGGAACCTTCTCACCAAGCCCGTTCTACACGGCTGAGGTTGACGAGTTCTGTAAGAAGTACATATATCAGGCAACCGTTGATGCCATGAAGGCAGAGGGAAGAGAATTCAAGGGAATTATCTTCTTCGGACTTATGCTCACACCGAAGGGACCTCGTGTGCTTGAGTACAATGCGCGCTTCGGCGATCCTGAGACACAGGTTGTTCTTCCGAGAATGAAGAACGATATTATCGATGTGTTCGAGGCATGTATTGATGGGACACTCGATAAGATTGACCTCGAGTTCGAAGATAATGCTGCTGTATGTGTCGTGCTTGCCTCAGACGGATATCCTGAGAAGTACGAGAAGGGCAAGCTTATCACAGGACTTGAGGCGTTTGACAACAATCCCGGCTATTACTGCTTCCATGCCGGAACCAAGCGCACGGATGAGGGCTTCGTGACCAACGGAGGAAGAGTGCTTGGAATCACAGCTACAGGCTCCGACCTCAAGACAGCCAGAGCCAATGCGTATAAGGCTACAGAATGGGTTTCATTTGAGAATAAGTATATGAGACATGACATCGGTAAGGCGATTGATGAGGCGTAATAGAGAGCTGTCATTACAGCAATAATGGATATGACAGATAGCAGGTTATTTATGTGACATGAAGGGCGGAGTGTTCAACTTCGCCTTTTGTACAATATGGAGAAAAATATGGACAAAATCAATATCTTAGTCGCTGATGACGATGTTGAGATAGTATATATAATAAGAAAAATCCTTGCAGAGGAAGGTTTCAATGTGCTTGAGGCTTACAATGGTGAGGAAGCTCTTTCGCTCCTTTCATCCCAAAGCGTCCGGCTTGTGATACTTGACATTATGATGCCTAAGATGAACGGACTTCTTGCCACGATGAAGATAAGGGAGAAAAGCAATGTACCGATACTTATTTTGTCGGCAAAGGGGGAGGAGAGCGACAGGGTCATAGGTCTCACCACAGGGGCGGATGACTACCTTGTGAAGCCGTTTATGAGGGCAGAGCTTGTGGCACGGGTCAATTCACTTTTAAGGCGCTATATGAGGCTTGGCTCCATAGCGGAGGTTAAGCCGGAATCGGTGTTAGCCTACCATGAGCTTGAGCTTGACACAGAGGCAAAGCGCTTCAGCGTGCGGGGAAGTGAGGTGAAACTCACACCTACTGAGCTTAAGATTGTGACACTTCTTATGAAAAATCCAGGTAGGATTTTTAACGCGAAGGAGATATATGAACGGGTGTGGGACAGTGACGCTTACGCAGCTGAAAACACGGTAATGATTCATATAAGCCGCATAAGAAGCAAGATTGAGATTAACCCGGCGAAGCCGGAATACATAAAGGTGGTGTGGGGAATTGGCTATAAGCTTGAGAGAGAATAAGACAGCAGGCAGAGCTTTGCTAATTGCCGCGGCGGTGTTTCTTACCGGAGCGGTATATTTTCTCACGGCGTTTTGTGAGTGGGAGCAGGTGAGCTTTAACTGGAGCTATGATTATGGGTACTGCCTGCCGGTGGGGCTTGGTTTTATAGTCCTTTTTATTCTAAGCTTCACGCTTGCGGGCAGCCTTTTTAAACATGCGAAAAGCAGTATGATGATGGAATTCAGAGCCCTGATTATGGCTCTGTCACTGATGACGGTCTTGTTGTGGATATACATTTATTACAACTGTGCCGGAGGATGGTATCATATTGATTTTATCAATGTAAATATAGAATTGAATCTTAAAAGAAGATTTGCCATGTATATGCTGTGGTTTCTGTGCATGCCGGCGGTTTATGTACTGCTTCTTATGCTGCAGGGATTTGCTGCACAGATACGCGAGGGTGTACTGTTAAAGAGCAGCCTTGTCTATAGGATTGCACATAAGCGAGGCAGGACAGAGAACATGAGAAGCATGGCGTGGTTATATATGCTTATCGCCTTTGAATGTATGTTGCCGCTGGCACCGGTGCTTCTTGGAATAGGGATAGGGCTTATATATATGGTAGATTACAAGCTTGCACCACTTATGATATGCCTGCTTGTCCTGTTTTACTTCGCCGTCTTTATGACAGCGTATTATCTGCTGATTAACGGAAAACAGTCCATGGTAAGAAACGCCGACAATGCAATGCGGGAGGCGGTCGAGCGGGCGGTTGCGGGAGAGAAGCTCAAGGTGGAGCTCATCACCAATGTGTCGCATGACCTCAGAACTCCGATGACTTCGATAGTGGGCTATGGTGAGATGCTTGAGGGCATGGAGCTTTCGGACGAGGCAGATGAGTGCGTAAGGAAATTAAACCACAAATCGCGGTATCTTTTGTCGATGCTTGAGGATGTGTTTGATATGTCAAAGATGGCGACCGGGAACGCGGCGCTCAATATGGAGGAGCTCAACCTTGTGATGCTCTTAAACCAGACCATAGCAGAGTTCGATGACAGGCTTGAAAAGTCGGGAAGAAAATTATGTGTGGATATCGACAGCGACAGTGTGCTTGTGAGGACGGATGGGAGCAGAATACACAGGGTATTTTCCAATCTCCTTGACAACGCGGTTAAATATTCGCTTGCCGGAACCAGAATATTTGTCACAATGAAAACGTATGATGACAGAGTCTCTGTAGAAATATTCAGGGGGAAGATATCATGGTAAATTTTTTATTCTCATTTTTGCTGCCTTTTCTGGTGGTCATAGCCGGGCTTGCGCTGAGAGGAGCAATGCCGTTCGGCGATGGCAGTCTTTTGGCGATAGATGCGTGGGGACAGTATTATCCCATGCTGTGCGCGATGAAGGAGGCTGTAAAAAGCGGTGAATTGTTCTGGTCATACAAAGGACTGCTGGGTTTTAATCTGTGGGCGCAGAATGCGTATTACACCAACAGCATATTGTGGCTACCGTTATATCTGCTTCCGGACAGGTTTATGATTGCCGGGATAAATATATTTGCAGCAATCAGAATAGGGCTTGCGGGGCTCACCTGTTCCATATATCTGTACGGCTGTACCACCGTAAAGAAACCGCGCGGCGTGGATATGAAGCTGCCGGTGTTCTCAGCAGCCTACGCGCTGTCGGCGTACACGCTGGCTTTCATTAACCAGTTCATGTGGATGGACGCGGTGATATGCCTCCCGCTCGTCATAAAAGGTATTGATAACATACGCTCAAAAAAAGGTGGAATACTCTATATTGCCGCGCTCTCATACACAATCATATCCAATTTTTACATCGGCTATATGGTATGTCTGTTTTCCGTGGTGTACTTTGCCGGCTGCGTCATCGGTGATAGAATGTCATTGGGACAGTTGTGGGAAAAAATATGGAGATTCCTGCTCGATTCGCTGATTGCCGGGGCGGTGAGTGCTGTGTACACATTGCCGGCTTACTATGCGATTAGAAATACGGCAGCTTCGGGGGCGGACTTTGGCGGCAAAATAGAGTTATACCATCCGGTTACGGAGGTGCTGGCGGGCTTTCTGCCGTTTCGCGAGATTTCCCTTGTGTATGGCGTTCCGAACATATACTGCGGGGCTGTGTGTATTGCGTTGTGCATATTATCTTTTTTTATACAGAAAAATATAAGAAAAAGAATCTGCATTATTTCAGGCTGCATTTTCTTCTATTTATCACTCAACTGTAATATTCTTGATTATGTGTGGCACGGCTTTCACTATCCGAACCAGCTTCCGGGAAGGTGGAGCTTCTGCCTGATTTTTCTTATTGTTAAGCAGGCGTATGTCTGCTGTGGTGAGCTTGAAAAATTGTGCAGGGAAAAGAATGAGTCGCGGGCTGTGAAAAAGCAGCAGAAGCCCGCGCGTGCCGGACATCGCCCGCACAGCCGATTTTCGTGGTGCGGTGTTATCGTTCTGCTTCTTTTTATAGAGGTGACTGCCAATGCGGTATATACTTTTTACAGCCAGATACGCATGGTCGATGGCAATGAGTATTATCAGACAATGGAGAAATATGAGAAGGTGGCTGGGGATATCAAAGCGGAGGATGGCTCCGCTTTTTACAGGACGGAGCTTGAGACGCCGTGGAATTTCAATCCGGGACAGCTATGCGGTTACAATGGGATATCCTACTATTCGTCAACGATGAGCAAGACGGCTTACGATTTTTTCGTGAATATGGGAATGTCCGTCTACGCTAAGAATCTCAGCACGCGGTACGATAAGAGCTGTGCGGCGGATGCTTTTCTTGGAGTTAAATACAGGATAAATAATGGTAAAGACGGAGCAGGTTATACGAAAAACGAGGCGGCTCTTCCGATTGGTTACAGCATAAAAGCGGAGAGCTGTGAGGAATTTGTAAAGCTTTTAAACGATAAGAGCGCAGACTACGGAACGGTCAAGAACTTTATAGATGAGAATGTGATTGGAGAAATGAGCGATATATCTGTTGGAACCGGCTGGCATGGTCTTGCGGGCAAAAATGAGTATATATCGGGGAATATAATGACAAGGAGCGGCATACTTGTCATATCACTGCCATATAATGAGGGCTGGAGCATATATATTGACGGTGTAAAGCAGAGGACGGAAAGCCTTGCCGGATATATGATTATGACAAATATAGAAAACGGTATTCACCATATCGAAATGAAGCACAGGACAAAGGGACTTGGAGTGGGAGCAGTCATAAGTATTCTGGCAATTGCGGGAGCAGGTGTATATTACCGAAAAAGGAATTGATAGTGCGTAATTCTACTTTATAAGATTTGTTTCAAAATATGCTGTGTATATCTGGCTGTGTATAACGTATTATGTTTATGCATATCACGACTTTTGGGAGAAGCTTAGATGTTCTTAGAACTCTGTTCATACCCTAGCCAGAACCGGCACGGATGCCGGTTCCGAAGCAATGCATACAAGGATGTATGCTTTGCTTCGGTGGCGGACGCATAGATAACCTTTATCAGAGTTCTTAGAACATCTTGCTTCGGACAACGGAGCTGATATGCATAAACATAATACGTTATACACTTTTGCAATATACTGGCATGCTTTTCCACATGAATGTTTATAAAAAATTAATTGTTTTTTTGCTGCATATCTGTTATATTCATACTATAACAATGACGTATCGGAGGAATTATAGCTATGGTATTTACGATTGATTTTAACAGTGATGAGGCTATATATGTGCAGCTATGTAATCAGATAATCACCTGTATTGCCATGGATGAGATGCATGAGGGCGATATTCTGCCGTCGGTGAGGCAGCTTGCCGATGTTGTGGGTGTAAATATGCATACGGTCAACAAGGCATACTCAGTGCTCCGCGAGGAGGGCTTTATAAAGCTTGACCGCAGAAGAGGCGCGGTGATTGCAGTGGATGTAGACAAGATACGCGCCATGCAGGAGCTCTCCGATGATATGCGTGTTATAGTTGCCAAGGCATTATGTAAGAATCTCACACCGGAGGAGATACATGCTCTGGTTGATGAGATAATAAGTGAATATATAGGGGAGGACTAATCGAATGTTATGTGAGATTTGTGGAGAAAATGAGGCGACCTTCCACTATTCGGAGGTTGTTAACGGGAATAAGACGGAGCATCATCTTTGCAGTGAATGTGCGGCTAAGACTGATATAAGCTATTACACCAATCTGCTTGATGGCGACGGAAGGCTGGGGCAGCTTTTGTCGGGACTTCTCGGAATGCCGGTAGGAGGCGGGCAGGATGACCCTAAGACACATGTTGTGTGCCCGGGCTGTCACCTAAGCTATGGCGAGTTTATAAAGAACAGTGCTTTTGGGTGTGCTGAGTGTTATAATGTATTCGGTCCGCTCCTTGATGACAGTATCAAGAAGCTGCAGGGGAGTGTTAATCACCAGGGAAAGAAGCCATACAGGCTTATGAAGTCCATGAGGAGCATGAATGCACAGGTAAGTGAAAATGACAGCGGAATGAACGCAGAAGTAACAATAGCAGCAGGAAACGACGGCGCAAGGGCGGAGAAGAAGCCTACGAGGGCATCGCTTTCACATGAGATAGATGTCATGGACAAGAGACTTAAGCAGGCAGTACTTGAGGAGGATTTCGAGGAGGCGGCAAGGCTCCGCGACTATATAAAGGACTTGAGAAGCCGGATTGAGGGGGCGGATGACAATGCTTAAATGGTATGAAAAAAAGGGAAAAGACTCCGATGTAGTGCTTTCAAGCCGCATAAGACTTGCGCGAAACACCACCGAATATCCGTTTTCCACCAAGATAAGTGCCGACGAGGGAAAGAATCTTGTTGACAGGGTCTTTGAGTGCATAAGCGACAGCGAGTACGCAGATGGCTTTGAGCTGAAGCGCATGAACGGAATAGGAGACAATCAGAGACAGCTTTTGTATGAACAGCAGGAGATAAACAGATATATGGCAGGGCGCAAGGACGGAGCCGCGGCTCTTTCACATGACGGAGGACTGTCAATAATGGTCAACAGTGAGGACCATATACGAATACAGGCGATGATATCCGGTATGGACATGGAAGCGTGTCTTAAGTCGGCTGATATGTACGATGATTTTTTGGAGGAGCATTTTAACTATGCCTTCAGTGAAAAATACGGGTATCACACCACCTACCCTACGAATGTGGGAACAGGAATGAGAGCCGCGTACAGGCTCCATCTTCCGGTGCTTGCCAACACCAAGAAGCTGCAGCTCCTTGCAAATGAGCTTGGGCGCTTCGGAGTGAGAATGTCGGCATGCTTCGGGGAGGGCATGAACGGAATGGGAGATATCTATCAGTTTTCCAACCAGAGAACCCTTGGACAGTCGGAGGAGGATATCATTCATAACCTTGATTCGGTTGTTCAGCAGATTATGCGTCAGGAGCGCGCACTCCGTAAAGATTACCTTGAATCAGGAAAGATAAGGGCTGAGGATGAAGCATATAAGTCCTATGGCGTTCTGAAATATTCAAGATGTCTTAACCTTAAGAATGCTATGGTTCTCCTGTCGGAGATACGTCTTGGACTGTGTCTGGGTACGATTAAGTTCAAAGACGCAGAAGATTTTTCGACCTACTCAATGATGCTTGCCATCCAGCCAAGAACCTTGCAATACAACAATGGCAAGGAAAAAGCGATGTCCGTTGAGGAGGTGGACGTACTCCGTGCGAAATATATCAGGGATCATCTGCCTGAGCTTGAAGAATAATGATATGGGATATAGATTGTAATAGGTAATTGCGAAACTCCAATTTAACAATAAACAGTTGTACAATTTTACTATATTGCAAGCTGGGTACTTTGCAACCGTCGGCGTTTAGCGGCTGTGTTTTAGCCGCTTATGCGCCGCTACGAGTTGCAACGTAGCGAGAGCGTGCCCAGCGGTAATATAGCAAAATTGCACAACGTCCGGCATTAATTAACAGAGTTTCGCAATTGCCTAAATAGAGAGTGATACAGAGAGGAATATATTATGCAGATAGGATTTACAAAGAAAGCCGAGGAGGCTTTAGAGCTTGCAGCGGAAGCTGCGAGCGAGCTTGGACACACCTCAGTCGGAACAGAGCATATTCTTCTTGGTCTGTTAAGGCAGGAGGACTGTGTTGCGAGCGAGGTTCTTATCGAGAATGGTGCCGATGAGGATAGAATAGTGGCAATCTTAGAGCAGCTCATCTCACAGGACAACAATGTGAATGTTGCTGAACCCGATTCATATACACCGAGAGCACGCAGGGTGCTTGACCAGGCGGCGCGTGAGGCAGTGCGTTTTAAGGCACAGCTTATAGGAACGGAGCACATACTTATCGCAATCATTAAGGAGAGTGAGAGCGTTGCACTCAGGCTTTTGAACACGATAGGTGTAAATATACAAAAGACTTATGTTGACCTTCTCATCGCGATGGGTGAGGACAGCAGCGCCTACAAGGAGGATTTTCAGGGCAATAAGCCTAAGAACAAGAAAAATCCTACAGCGACACTTGAACAGTACAGCAGGGATCTGACCAAGCTTGCCGCAGAAGGTAAGCTTGACCCGGTTATCGGCAGGGAGAAAGAGATACAGAGAGTTATCCAGATAACAAGCAGAAGAACCAAGAACAATCCATGTCTTATAGGTGAGCCGGGCGTCGGTAAGACGGCGGTTGTTGAAGGACTTGCACTCAAGATTGTTGAGGGTGATGTCCCGGAGACTATCGCGGATAAGAGACTTCTCACACTTGATTTGTCCGGAATGGTGGCAGGCTCCAAATACAGAGGTGAGTTTGAGGAGAGAATTAAGAAGGTTATCGCAGAGGTAAAGGCAGCAGGAAATATACTGCTCTTTATAGATGAGCTTCACACAATCATAGGTGCAGGCGGAGCGGAGGGGGCTATAGATGCCTCCAATATCCTTAAACCATCACTTGCAAGAGGTGAGGTTCAGATAATCGGAGCCACAACCTTGGAGGAATACCGCAAGTACATCGAGAAGGATGCGGCACTTGAGAGACGTTTCCAGCCTGTGAATGTCGAGGAACCATCCGAGGATGAGACTGTTGAGATATTAAAGGGAATAAGGCCGGCTTATGAGAAGCACCATGGCGTTAAGATTTCGGATGCGGCACTTGTGGCAGCAGTCAAGATGTCATCGCGATATATCAACGACAGATTTTTGCCGGATAAGGCTATTGACCTTATAGATGAGGCAGCCTCTAAAACAAGGCTTGGCGTGTATTTAAAGCCGGATGCGATCAAGAGCCTTGAGGACGAGATTTCGGCAATGGATGCGCAGAAGGAAGCGGCGATTAAGGAAGAGGCTTATGAGAAAGCCGGGGAAATCAAGAAAAAGCAGCTTAAGAAGCTCGAGAAGCTTGAAAAGCTCAAGGAAAAATGGGAAAACGATAAGCATAACAAGCGCATGGTTGTAGGGGAGAACGAGATAGCGGATGTTGTGTCCGACTGGACGAAAATTCCTGTCAAGAAGCTTGCAATGGAGGAGTCTGAGAGACTTATGAATCTTGAAAAGATACTTCATGAGCGTGTTGTCGGGCAGGATGAAGCTGTTACTGCGGTAGCGAAGGCAATCAGACGCGGACGGGTTGGACTTAAGGATCCGAAAAGACCTATAGGCTCATTCTTGTTTCTTGGCCCTACCGGTGTCGGCAAGACAGAGCTTTCAAAGGCACTTGCGGATGCAATGTTCGGCTCAGAGAATGCTCTCATAAGAGTAGATATGTCCGAGTACATGGAGAAACACAGTGTATCGAAAATGATTGGTTCGCCTCCGGGATATGTTGGCTATGAGGAGGGAGGACAGCTCAGCGAGAAGGTGAGAAGAAATCCATATTCGGTAATCCTTTTTGATGAGATAGAGAAGGCTCACCCGGATGTGTTCAACATACTTCTTCAGGTACTCGATGACGGACACATAACCGATTCTACCGGAAGAAAGGTCGATTTTAAAAATACGGTTATAATTATGACCTCCAATGCGGGCGCGCAGAACATAATTTCTCCTAAGAATTTAGGATTTGCTTCGGATAACAGCAAGGAGCATAACCATGCGGTTATGAAGGAAAGAGTTATGGAAGAGGTCAAGAGCATATTCAAGCCTGAGTTTTTGAACAGAATTGATGAGACGATTGTGTTCCATACACTCACAAAGGAGAACATCGGAAGCATTGTGGATATTCTTTTAGCTTCAATCAATAAGAGAATCAAGGAGCAGATGAATATGACAATCAAGCTTGATGAGGCTGCGAGAAATTACATTATCGACAACGGCTATGATGAGAAATACGGCGCAAGACCTTTAAAGAGAGCACTTCAGAGCAAGGTAGAGGATGAGCTTGCAGAAAAGATTCTTGAGGGAACCTTCAAGTCCGGAGATACGGTTCTTGTAGGCCTTAGCGATGATAAGCTCACATTTTCAAAATCCAAGTAAAATTTAGTGGAAATTTAGGTGGATTTGAGATATAATATTTTAAAAAGTTACAGATTTACGCGAGATTTGTAATAAAAATACTTCGGTTGATACCGAAAGCAGGAGGAGCGGTTATGCCAGTAATTGAGGAATTAATCAAGGTTGAGAAGGATGGCTCAATCAGTTTTGGCAACTACGAGTTGGACACCAAGGCTAAGCTTGACAATTTTGATGTAAACGGAGATATTTATAAGGTAAAGACCTTTAACGAGATTACCAAGCTTGAGGAGAATGGAAATTTTGTATACGAATCGGTTCCGGGAACAGCGGTTAACGGATTTACTGCAGATGACAGTTCTGTTAAGTTCTTTGTTGAGGGAAATGACGATGCACAGATTACCCTTGGCTTAGAGGCTGATACAGATTATAAGGTACTTGTTGACAGTGTTGTTATCGGAAATATGAAGACCAATATCAGCGGCAAGCTGAGTCTGAGTGTTGAGCTTTCAGGAAGACCGGTTAAGGTAGAAGTAAATAGAATGTAGTATATTTATAGCTATATAAAATGACAGGGTTGGACTATCGCGATGAGTGTGGGACAACCTTGTTTGTTTAAAAATGAGGTGAGTATGGCAAAAGCTAAGAATACAGCTTTTTTTTGTAAAGAATGTGGATATGAATCTTCGAAATGGCTGGGACAGTGCCCGGAATGCAGGCAGTGGAACACCTTTGTTGAGGAACCTGTTGTGAAGCAGACGGTACAAGGGAATATAAGAGGTATCGCACACCGCGATGTCATGCCGTCCGTCCTGTCCGGAATATCACTCGATGAGGAGGAGAGAACACTCACCGGATATTCAGAGCTTGACAGGGTGCTTGGAGGCGGAATAGTAAGAGGCTCACTGGTGCTTGTGGGAGGAGATCCCGGAATAGGAAAATCAACGCTTCTTTTGCAGGTGTGCCGCAATCTTGCTGAGTCGAAGAATGTGTTATACATATCGGGAGAGGAATCGCTAAGACAGATTAAGCTTCGTGCAGACAGAATAGGAGAGTTTTCGGATAAGCTGTCGCTGCTCTGCGAGACGAATCTTGATGTGATAGATGATGTGATAAGAAAGACTATGCCTGATGTTGTGATTATAGACTCCATACAGACCATGTTCTGCGAGAACACAGCCTCGGCTCCGGGAAGTGTAAGTCAGGTACGTGAATCCACGTCGGTGCTTATGCAGCTTGCAAAAGGGCTTAATATTTCAATTTTCATTGTCGGACATGTGACAAAGGAAGGTGTTGTCGCAGGACCAAGAATACTTGAGCACATGGTAGATACAGTTCTTTATTTTGAGGGAGACAAGAACGCGGCATACCGTATTCTCAGAGCTGTCAAGAACAGGTTCGGCTCCACCAACGAGATAGGTGTTTTCGAGATGCGTGAGACAGGGCTTTCCGAGGTTGCGAATCCATCGGAATATATGCTTGATGGCAGACCGGACGGTGCTCCGGGTTCTGTTGTTGCATGTCTTATGGAGGGAACAAGACCGATGCTTGTCGAGATTCAGGCTCTTGTATGCCAGTCTAATTTTGGAATGCCAAGAAGAACAGCGGCGGGTGCTGATATAAACAGATTCAATCTGCTCATGGCGGTACTTGAAAAGAGGATTGGATTAAGACTTTCAGGATGTGATGCATATCTTAATATTGCCGGTGGACTTAGAATATCGGAACCGGCACTTGACCTGGCGATAGTATATGCAGTATTATCAAGCTATAAGAATATCGCGGTCGACCATAATACAATAGTATTTGGGGAAGTCGGACTTGCAGGAGAAATAAGAGCGGTAAGCCACGCTGCGGTAAGAGTTAATGAGGCTGTTAAGCTAGGATTTACAACATGCATTTTACCTGAGGTATGCCTTAAAAATTTAAAAGCTGATGGAAATATTCAAGTGGAATACTCAACAGGCCCTATTATGATTGACGGCAAAGTACCGGATATGGAAGCGGAAGGAGCCATGATGGAGATTGTACAATTCATCTTTAGTAAATTATTAGGTGGGGGAGTTACAAATGAAGATGTAACAGCCGTAATAAAAGACCGTACTTTTTATACTTCTCCTACAAATTTAGTT
>ERZ836877.4678-NODE-4678-length-13751-cov-3.272196_pt1 | contig 13751 bp, 11 predicted proteins | sample MGYA00519469_ERZ836877 | MGnify/ENA primary metagenome ERZ836877 (study PRJEB31850, sample SAMEA3708809) | human gut metagenome | biome: human gut; feature: human-associated habitat; material: faeces | place: China | collected 2014 ... | reverse complement strand
TCGCGGACGTTCGAGTCTTTTTTGCCTGAGCTGGCCTCCCGCTTCCCCGAGGCATCCCTGCGCCATGTGCAGTCCAACTGCGAGGGAGAGCTGATAGACGCAGTGCAGTCCGCCCTCACCGGTACGGCTCAGGAGAAGGCCGACGGCGTTATCCTGAACGCCGGGGCATACACGCATTATTCATACGCACTGGCCGACGCCGTGAAGACCATAGCCCCGCTGCCGGTGGTGGAGGTACATATCTCCAACCCTTCGGCACGCGAGGAGTTCCGCCGCAAGTCCGTACTCGCGCCCGTATGTCTGGGCACAGTCACCGGTTTCGGACTTGAGTCCTACGCGCTCGCCCTCCAAGGGCTGCTGGCCACATACCGCCCATGACGCTGGAAGACTACATACTGGAGCACATAGACCCCGAGCCGGAGTGGCTGCGCCGGGTGGACCGCGACACCAACCTGCGCCTCTACAATCCGCGCATGTGCTCGGGACACCTGCAAGGGCGCCTGCTGAAGATGCTCGTGCAGATTTCCGGAGCATCCCGCATACTGGAACTGGGCACCTATTCGGCCTATTCCACCCTCTGCATGGCCGAAGGGCTTCCGGCGGACGGCGAGATACACACCGTGGAGGTGAACGACGAGCTGGAGGACCTGATACGCCACAACCTGTCCCTCTCACCTTTCGGAGACAAGGTATGCCTCCACATTGGAGATGCTTGCCGGGTTCTGGAAGAGATGCCCGCAGACTCCACATTCGACTTCGCGTTCATAGACGCGGACAAACGGCACTACGCCGACTATTACCGCCTGCTCAAGCCGCTTATGAGGAGAGGCGGAGTCATCGTGGCGGACAACACCCTGTGGGACGGACACGTGGTGGCCAGCGAGCGCCACTCGCCCCAGACGCTCGGCGTCATGGAGTTCAACTCCCTGGTGGGCGCCGACCCCGACGTGGAGAAAGTGATGCTCCCCCTGCGCGACGGTCTCACCTTGATACGGGTGAAGGGCTGAACACCCGTGCCCCCGCCGCAAACATACCCCGCGCCTCGCGCGTTATATCAGGGTAACGAATACACAAAGACTATGGAAGGAAAAAGACAAGCAAAGATAGCGCGCATGCTCCAGAAGGAGCTGAGCGAGATATTCCGCAAACAGACGGCTGCCATGGGCGGCGTGCTGGTGAGCGTCTCCGGCGTGAAGGTAAGCCCGGACCTCAGCATAGCCCGCGCATACCTGAGCATTTTCCCCTCGGATAAGGCAGCCGGCATACTGGAGAACATAAGCGCGCAGTCCAAGACCGTGCGCTATGAGCTGGCCTCGCGCGTCAAGGACGTCCTGCGCAAGTGCCCGGATTTGCAGTTCTATCTGGACGATTCTCTGGACTACATAGAGAACATAGACCGCCTTCTGGCAGCGGATCCGCACCTGCACGACGCGCCGGAGAGCGAAGAGGCCGACAAGTGAGCAACCGAACGCTTGCAATCCGCATAGCGGCCCGCTACCTGTGGTCACGCAAGTCACACAGCGCCGTCACGGCCATAGCCGTGGCCGGGGTGTGCGGCGTGGCCCTGGCCACCATGGCCATAGTGTGCGTCCTCTCAGTGTTCAACGGCTTCCATGACGCCATACTGGGGCGCGACTCCCGCATCACCCCCCAGCTGCTCGTACAGCCGGCCAAGGGCTCGCTGATAGCCGACGCCGACTCGCTGGAACGCGCCATAGGAGCCATGGAGGGAGTGAAGGCCGTCACGCCAGCCGTAACCGACGAGGCCGTGGCATATTACGAACAGCATCAGCTCCCTGTGCGGATTCTCGGCGTGAAGCCGGAGGCATACCGCGCCATAACGGCCATAGACTCGATAATGCTGACCGGCAAATGGAAACCTCAGCCGCAACAAGTCACAGACATGGCGGCTGAAAAAGAACTCGACCAGGAAGCAGGTGCCGATATTGCCGATATTGCCGAGCTTGCCGACGAGGAGTTCGACGAGGAGGCTCTTTTCGCCGAAGAGGTCCTGAGCGATGAGCCGGAAGCGCAGTATGAGCTGCCGGTATCCCCTATCCTGGCATCGATAGGCGCGGCAAGCAATCTGGGACTGCCGTCCGGCGCCGATGCAGGAGTCTTGGTGTTCCTGCCGAGGCGCACCGGCGACATCAATTTCGCCGACCCCGCCACCGGATTCATGATCGACTCCCTGGCCGTGACCGGAGTGTTCAGCTCAGAGCAGGCAGATTTCGACGCCGCGACACTGATCATGGACCTGGAGACAGCCAGGCGCCTGCTGGAATACGACACCCAGGCAAACGCCCTGTACGTGGGACTGGACCCGGGGGCGAATCCGGACAGATTCCGCACAACCCTCTCGCAACGCCTGGGCCCGGACTACGAGGTAAAAGGACGTGCCGAACAGCAGACATTGCATTTCCGCATGGTCGCCATCGAGAAATGGGTCACGTTCCTCCTGTTGAGCTTCATACTCGTCATCGCGTCATTCAACATCATCAGCACGCTGTCCATGCTCATTGTGGAGAAGAGACGCAACATGCTCACCATGTCGGCCTACGGGGCTTCGCGCAGGTTCATAGGGCGTGTGTTCTTCTGGGAGAGCGTGATGGTGTGCATGGCGGGCTCGGTGGCGGGAATCGCGCTCGGCGTGGCGCTGTGCGCCTTGCAGATGCGTTTCGGATTCATCTCCGTGCCTGGAAGCACCGCCGACATGCTGCTCACAAGTTATCCCGTACGTCTGAACATTTTCGACCTCACGGTCGTTTTCTTACTCAGTGCGGGGATAGCCCTGCTCACCGGAGCCATCTCGTCGGCGTATGCCTCCAGGACGGTATCCGCAAAAAACAAATAACCATACTTACAAGATTATGAAAAAGATTATTCTTTCAATCAGCGTCCTGGCCATGGCTGGTCTCGGCGCATGCAGCAACAAGGAAAAAGAGGCTGACACGACAGGCGCCGTCCCGGCCGAGGTGGTGGCCACAGACGTGGAGAGCGCCGACATCATAATAAGCGAGGACTCCATTCCCGCTCCCGTCATCGACGACGCGGCAGAGTCGGCAGCACAGGCTCAGGAAAATCTGAACGACGCGGCTTCCGACACCAAGGCGGCCGTGAAGGAGGCTGGCGACGCCCTTGAGGAGAAAGGGACGGAGCTGAAGGAGAAAGGCAAAGAGAAACTAGCCGAAGGCGCCAAGAAGGTGTCCGAGAAGGCCGCCAAGGTCGCCGACAAACTCTCCGAATAACCGAGCACGGGCCAGAGCGTCCACACATATGCCAAACCGTATCACCCAGCCTCCGGCCATTGACGCCGGGGGCTGTTTCAGTATATCTTCCCCGGCTCGCCCTGACAAAGACAAGAAGCTGCGCCGACGGCCAAGGCCGGGGCGCAGCTTCCATATTCAGCTCAATCCGCCTTTCAGCGAACCATCACTTTCTTGCCGTTGAAGATATAGATGCCCTTCTCCAGACGGTTCACGTCCTCGATGGTGGCGTTCTCAAGCACTCTCACACCCGTGACGCTGTACACCGCGCCTGTGTCGCGAGCGGCGCCGTCAAGCACCTCGTCCACGCCTACGACCCCTACCAGGCAGGGAGCCTTGGCGGCATTGATGACACGCTGCGAGTTGGCGTCGATAAGCATGACGACCACCTCGGCGTTGTTCACGTCGGTGAGGTCTCTCGGAATCTCGAACCCATAGACCTTGTCGTATGTGAGGGAGCTGTCGATCACGCGCGGGAACATGCCGGACACACCGGCGTAGGAGGTGCCGTGCATGCCGCGTGCCACATGATTGAAAGGCACTACCACCGAAGGCCTGCCATATTTGCCGCCCGAGCCCCAGTCTCCGAGTATGTCGCTCTTGACGGAGGACACATTGTTCTCCTGACGCGCCGTAAGGCCGTTCTCCAGCACCACGGTGTGGACGTTGAGGTTCACGTTGTCGCTGTCGTATGCGTAGCGCATGTCCACGCCGACCTCGATCATTCCCTTCTCCGGGTCGATGGTGGCATGGTCTATGTGTATCTCCGCGTCGGTGAGCTCTCCCATCACCTTGCTCAGATAGTCGCACCATGTCTTGTCTCCGGAGGCAGAGGTGATGGAGTAGACATTGTTCTCGTTATCCATGGGCGAAGCGGCATACTCGCGGTTGATAAGTCCGGTAGGATATGTCTGGAAGCCGAGGAACTGGCCGTAGGCGGCGGTCCAGGAGGTAAGGAACTCCGAGCCTGTGGTGTAGCTATGCACGGCCACGGGCACCACCTTCTCGCCGTATATCTCATCTATCATCTCCAGAGTGCGGTGTCCCAGAGGGCAATAACCGCACTTGGTGCCTGTGCCCTCCTCTATCACCACCGTGCGCTCCGGCCGGAAGCGGAGATTCTTGACGCTCATGGGCATAGATACGGTCTTGTCGGAAGCTACAGCCTCTACCGAATATTCGTTCACACGGCCCTTGGCCAAGGGAAGCTCCTTCTCGAACGTATGGGAAAATGAATCGCCTTTCTTGAGACCCAGGCCTGTGAACGACTTCTCGTCCACCACCTTGTCGTCAGCGTCAACAAGGCGGAGGGTGACGTCGTCATACGTGTCATCGCCCTTGACGGAGAACATCACCTTGACGGGCACCGAAGCGGCGTCCACCACGAATGAGGGCACATCCACGCCCACCGTGAAGGCCATGTCGCGCTGCACCAGGATATTGTCCACGAACACCGCGCTCTGGTTCTCGTTGTCATTGACGAAAGCTATGTAGATGTTCTTGCGCGCATACTTGTCGAGCTTCACCGTGCTGTGCGTCCAGTCGCCGGCAAGCAGGTCCTCGCTGGCGCCGGGAGTCTGCCTCTCGTTGTAGACCATCTCGCCCTCGGACTTGATGCGGTCTATGAAGCTCTTGGTTATAGGCGCGGTGTACACGTCGTCGGTGGCAAGCACATATACCTTGAGGTAGTCCTCCTTGTTCTTCTTGTAGCTCTGGGAGTCGAAAGTCAGGGAACATGTCTCGTCGGGTATGTACATGCGGCGGGTCACCATCCAGTCGTCACTCTTGCCGACGGGGCTGTACATGGAGTGCGAGACAGCGCTCTGGTCCGTGGACTCCTCATTGTCACGCACCTGCCACCAGGGATAGGCTGACTGGAAGCCCCAGTCGGCCATCTCGGAAACGGGGGTGCGCTGGTCGCCGTCATAAAGCATCATGTTGTTGACGCCCATCTCGTCGAAATCCTCTGAGAACACCACCCCGTCCACCACGGGAATCTCGTTCTCATAAGTGCCGAGATACGAAATCTCGATTCTCTCGTTGCCGTTGTTGCCGGCTATGTCGCCCACGGTGTTCGGCTCGATCACCACCTTGTATGTCACGTCCTTGGCGAGCTGCTGCTCCGCCACGGGGAAGATGAGCATCTCTGAGCCGGTGACATTCGAGCTGAGGGAGTAAAGGAACTCGTCCTCGCCGCCTGTGACGCGGTACAGACCTATGGAGCCCCCTTCCAGCACGCTCAGGGCGGCGTCGAACGACACGGTCACGGGGTTGGTCGTCATGTTGAGGCGAGGCATGGCCGTCCCGCTCTCAGGCGACACCTTGACAGCCTTCACCGGAGTGTTGGCGCGGCCCTTGTATTGGAGACGTATCTCCTTGTTGGGATGTTTCGGGTCTCCCTTCACCTGAACGGTGCCGGCGGGGATGACCACCGTATATGTCTTGCCGGACTCCATCTCGGCGTTGCGGAAAGTCACCAGGAGATTACGCGTCTGCGAAGCCTCCAGGGCCACCGAGATACTGCTCTTCACCTCCTGGCCATTCTCGTCGAGGAGCTTCACGCAGTCGCGTGAACCGACCACCTCGATGTCGCGGTCGAAGTATACAGTAAGGTTGCGCATGGAGGAAAACGAGGAGCCTTCCACCGGGAACGCGGCATGGTTGTACAGCGGGTCCAGGTCCTCCGCAAGCTCGCCCAGAGGCTCAGGCAACGTAATCGAGTATACGCCGCCCCACAGACCGGCATAATCGGCGGACAGCAGCCTCAGGCCATCGGTCGACGCTCTCAGGAACGTGCCGGACAGGCCGTAATCGTCCTTGGTGACGTCATACTGCCAGTCAATGCCCCAAAGCTGCTTGAGGGCGTCCTTCCAGTCGTACCAATACCCGTCCAGATAGAAGCTCCAGTCGCGCAGAGACGAAGAGGGCGCGGAGGCGTATACCACGCCGTTGTTGTCCACGTGGCTGAGCATCTTGCCTGTAGAGCCGGGGATAACAGTGACCTTGCCGGTGGCCATGTCGTAATACCCTATCTCGCCGCCTTCGTCCGTATATATGCTGGCCGCGACATGGCTCATGTCAGGCGAGAATCTCAGCTCTTCTATGAGCAGGCCCTGGCCGTCAGGCACGATCAAGCCGTCTTCCTTTTTAAACCCGAGAGGCTTCCAGCTCATCTCCTTAAGGTCATAGATGAAAGACCATGACGTCATGGGATAGCTGAAATCGACTATGCCGGAGACATAACGGCCATCAGCGGAAAGCTCGGTCAGGCGCACCATGGAAGCGGGGTCCCCGTTAAGGTCCACATCCGGGAGATCGGTAAGAGTGACCAACGCGGGCGCGGAGCCGGACAGGTCCCACACCAAGGGAATCTCCACGAAGGAATTCTCGCCTACGGTGACGTAAGCATAGCCTACCGCCACCTTGCCGTCGGGGGTTATAGCCGACACCTTGCCGTAGTTGAACTGGCGGTTCTGGGGAATCGGCAGATTATCCCATTTCTTGCTGTCGGTATGGTAAAGGGCCGGTTTGTCGAGATAGCTTCCGACCACAATCTTGCCATCGTCTGTGGCGTCTGTCGCTTCGCCTATCACGGATGTGCCCTCGAAAAGGTCTATCACCTTCCCGTTGGCGACGTCGATGAGGCGCGGGTCGAAATAATTGCCATCGTCACCCGAAGTTCGGGCCACAGCCCAAAGGCCGTTGTCTGAGACGGCCATGACAAGGCTTTTGTCAGCCGCCGGAGCTATGTGACGTATCACAGGCTTGTCGGCGCTCTGAGCCATGGCGCTTGCCGTCACGGTAGTCATGACGGCAATGCTCAAGATAAGTTTGGACATAAGTCAATTAGGTTTATTTAAATGTTGTTGTGTTTTTTTGTGTGGCGCCGTCAGGGGGGAATCACCCCCCTGACGGCCTTACAGGCACGCTTCCGCGTCACATAAGGCACATACGGTTTATGCCTAAACGCAGAGCGCGGGCTTTTATTATTTCACTGCGATCTTCTTGCCTCCCACGATATAGATGCCCTTGTCCAGTGAACGGATAGCCTGCATGTCGGCGTCGCGGAGCACGAGCACACCGGCCACGTTGTAGACATCGCCGCTGAGGCTCTCGCCGTCTACAGCGTCGATTCCCACTGAATGGATTGAGTACGCTATACGGTAGTCAGCGTTGGCGTGGCCGCCCTCATCCATGCTAAACGCCTCGTCGCCGAAAGTGCCCTGGGGGATGTAGAGCGTGTAGTCGCCGGCCTCGGTCACAGGCTCGAACTTTACGGTAGCGACCTTCCAGTCGTCGAAGCTGGTCTGGATATCGGCCTTGCGGATTTCCTTGCCCTCGGAGTCGAGGATGTACGCATCGTACAGAAGCACGCTCACGTCCTCGGCAAATGTGAACTTCACATCCTTGATCTCGGTCACCGCACCGGAGGCGGGAGTCACCTCGGTATATGCGAAGTCATAGACCGTCTCCTGCGCCTCACGCTCTATGGTGTAGTTCGCCATCTTCTCTTTGTTCTCGTCGCCGCCCTGGCCTACCTCGCACATGAAAGTGCCTTTAGGTATAATCAGCGAATAGCGTCCCGGCTCTGTCTGCTCCTCAGGAAGGGTAAGCACAATGGTTCCGGGAGTGCTCATGTCCATGTCATCCGTTAAATTGAAGGTGTATATTGTCTCGCGGTCACGGATCAGATACGGGTAAGCGAGCCAGGAGGGAGCCATGTCTGTGTAGGACCCGATGGGTTTCAGGGTAAATGTCTTGAGGCTCTCCACAGTGCCGTCGGCAGGGGTGACCTCAAGCTCGGCTCCCGTCAGGTCGCTGTAATATGTGAACTGGAAGCCGGCGATGTCCTCGTCGCCGTTCTGATACTTCGCCATGTTCTCGTCTCCACGCACGGTGCGGCCCTCCGAGTCACGCGCCTGCACGAAACAGATGAAGCTGCTCATGGTGTCGAGCAACCTCTCAGGAAGCATGAACGTCCACTCGGTCTTGCTCTCGTTGGATGTAATGGCGCCGTACGGCGTGGATTCGCCGAAGCCCAAGGATACACAGCTGGCTTCCTCGTCGATGGTCACCGCACCGTCGAAGGAGACAGTGAAATGGGCGTCCTCCTTGGAGGTTATGACATAAGTGTCGGGATTGGGATCCACGGATATGGCCTTCTGGGTGGCGTACACATATTCCGGGGAGCTGCCCTTGTACTCCACGCTGAATGACCCGAGCTCCTTGCGGGGCTGCTGGTAACTGTTGTAGCAGGTCACCTCCATGCGATACGTATGGCCTTCATACATCTTCTCGCTGTCCGAGTATCGGCCTACCACGAGAGGGGAGTCGCTGCCGAGCTCATGGTTGGCGTCCGTGCTGGCTATACACTCCGGTGCGTCGGCATCGGTGACGTCGATCCACGACGCCTGCATGTAGGCCACATATTTGTTGATGTTGGTGTTGAACGTGTACTCACGCAAGTCGTCGGGCAGTCCCACGTAAGGGAGCGCCGTGCCGGCTGCCGGGTCCGCGCTCAGGAGCTGGAGCGCGGGCACCTCCTCCTGGCTCAGTGACGGGTCGTCAAGGGTGTATGTGTACTGTATCTGCGGGCTGGCCTCCCCGGAGTGTGTCATGGTGCCTGCGGGAATCGTGAGGACATAGGTGCCATTGGCGGTGGGGAGCTCGAACCCCATGCGCAGATAATACTTGCCCTCATACTGCATGGCGAGATCCCACAGCTCGCACGAGGTGGATGTAAGGGTGACTCCGGCCTCCTCGTTCACGAGTGTGGCTTTCGCTCCGGCGGCTACGGTGAAATCCCATTCTTTGCCGAAATCGAGGGAAACGTATTCAAATTCATCGGCAGAAACAATCACGTCCGACGGATTAGGCGCCACGTGCTCAGGCGTCCACCCTTCGGCATTGGCCGAGAATGAGGCGCATACCAGCGCTGATAAAAGTAAAGTTTTTGCTCTCATGCTTGAAAATTGATTAAAAGTGAGTTGACAGCCCCGCTCGGTATGCGTCCACATGGGAATGTGGACGCATACGCGGGACAAAGATTATTGGATTTGGATTATTTCACTATGAATTTGCGGCCGGCGGCTATGTAGAGTCCGGCAGGCAGGGCGCGCATATCTGCCCGGGAGGCTGCCTTCAGCACCATCATGCCCTGGGCGTTGTACACATCTGCGGCCTCTCCTTCGGCCGACACGCCCTCCAGGCCGCTTGTATAGTCCTTGTACACGGCGGTGACAGCTTCCGAATGGTCCAGGCCGTCGGCACATGTCATGTCGGCCAATGAGACCGTGACAGCGCTGTCGGCGTCGATGCCGGGAAGCGCGGGCACGGCGCACACGATAACCAGGTCGGTGGCGTTCTCCATGCTTGTCTCAAGCTTGTCCTTGGGCAGTGTCACCACCTCGTCCTTGCCCGACGCGGTATAGGCGAAGTTGACGCCGGAGTACTCTATCTTGTCGCCCTCCATCACAAAAATCTCCAGCTCATCGCCTTCGGCGATTCCCTTGGACGCGGAAGGCGTGAAATCGGCCACAACATTGTATTGCAGTATCTGGAGCTTGTAATTGAACTTGTAATTGTTCGGGTTCGCCAACTGTCCCGTATAGGCCCATTGACCGTCAGTGCCATAGCACTCCAACGTGATATAATCCAGGGGATCCGTCAGCAACGGGAGCATATCCTGCGGTCGGCGCAACTTGCCTGCCAGGTCAAACGTGGCCGTGCGTCCGTCCACGGTTCCCTCGATATCCTCATAGTACATGCCCGCGTCTATGTTGTCCATGTCGCCATAGATGAACCGGGCCTGGGGCTTCTTCTCCGGATCCAAGTCTCCGCTGAAGGTCAGCTGGACCAAGGAGGCCGGATTGCCCGGCACATAATAGGACAGCAGGTTGTCAACACCGCTCAGAGGGGTGTTTTTCGTGGATACAAGCTCTATGGGCTCTCCGTCCATCACGAACTCCACGGTAGCGACACCGTCACCGTTAACCTTGTTGTCAGCATTCCCCTTCTCATGGACTCCGAGCAGCTGCAACGTCAGCACGTCGCCCTTCTTGAGGAGGCCGCTCTTGTACCATGCCATCAGCCCTGGGGACACGGTCACGTCCACGGTGGTGGGAGACATGTCAAGGCTCAGTGCCTGCGTATGGCCGTTGACTGTCATTTTGGCCTCGTCGACCGCTATAGGCAGGTTGAAGGAGAACTGCACGCGGTAATCCTTGCTTATGGAGTAATGCCCCCCGTAATAGTCTGAGGCATCAGGGTCGGCCGAAGGACTTGTGCTCAGGAGCTCCAGCTTGACCTCGCCGCTCTGCACCGTTATGGTGCCTGCGTCCATCACGAAGCTGTTGTAGAAATAAATCACGTCGCCCGCCTTGCAGTCATACGTGCGCATCGGCTTGCCGTTGACATAGCTGTGCTCGTATTGAAGCTCGTGATCCGCGCCGTATTCAGGGGAATCGTAACCGTAAAGCGTAGTTCCCGTGCACGTTACACGTACCGGGCCATCCTCAGGTACCGTGAACTGAGCTTTAACCGAGCTGTTTCCTCCAGGATACTCGGCAGGAATCCCGTTGGCCAGTTCGCCGAGGTCCACAGTCTCGGCTGCCTGGGCGCCGAAAGCCGTGACAGCCGCCACGCTCATGCACACGGCGACTCTCTTGATGTCATTGAGTAGATTTGTTACCATATATCTTGAAATTGGTTTATTTGTATATTCGACTCCGTGTAAATCCGGCGATACATGCCCGCAGGACAGTCGGCAAGTCTCTGCGGGTGGACGGGCATGGCTGCAGCAATGTTCCATGTTCATCTCTAAGTCCCCTGAGACGGATGTTTCAGCAATTGTTTTTTGTCAAATCGGCATTAGATTTTAAGGTCCTCAATCCCCGTCCGTGTCATAACGACTGTTTCCGCTTCGGAAATGTGTCAATCGTATTAAGCCGGAAAAGACTTTTGAACCCCGGTTAATTCGAGTGCAAAGTTACACATTATAACGTGTCGTTATCCGTCCGCAACGTTAAATAATCTTAACGAATTTTAAACCTGTATATTTATAAATATCGGGGGGGATAGGCATAATTATATCCATTCCGCCAAAGGTATGTGCAACAATATGTATCATCCGCAAAGGCAGGAAGTTCCGCATAACAATGAGCGGAGGACACCCTCCGGTATCCTCCGCCGCATTTGCATTACAAACCAATATATGTTTTACAACCCCGGCTCCTACATAGACGCCTTCCCGCGCCTGGAGAGGATGCCCTGACACGCACGCGCCGCCGGCCCTCAGGTCCATGAGATGTTCCTATGTTTTCTCTCCTACGTTTGGCAGTGTATTGCAAATGTATTAACTTTGCAGTCAAGACCAATTGACATTGAAAATATGGATGCAGCAATTCCAAAGAAAACAACTACGTTCCGTCTTGACACCCAATTGATTGAGCGTCTCAAGGAGCTTGCCCGCCGTGAACACAGGTCTTTGAACAATTTCGTAGAACTTGTTCTGCGTCAGGCGGCTTGGAGCCAGCCCAATGAGGAGACCATCGCGGCAATGCGTGAAGCTGAGAGCGGAGTTTTGCGTGACACACCTCCGGTCGACACATCGTCTGTCGATGCTATGCTTAAGTCTATGGGGTTATGAAAAGACTCCGGTTCACCACCAGGTACAAGAAGGATGTCAAGCGCATAATCCACGACAAGAAGAAACTCTCTGCCTTGCTCGAGGTGTTGCGCATGCTTGAACACGAGATTCAGATTCCGGACAGTTACCTGCCCCACATGCTCACAGGTGACTATGCAGGACACATGGAGTGCCACATACAAGGGGATTTTCTATTGATATGGTTTGACCCGTTGGCCGGAGATATTGACCTCGTGCGCCTCGGCTCCCATTCGGAACTTTTCGGCAAAAACAAGAAGCGTTGACGGACAAATTATATAAAACACCCGCCTGGTTTCGAGTCTTGCTCCTACGAGGGTAGATATAGACCGGTAAATATTTTCCTGTCCTCAAAAACGCAAGGCATAGCCAAATTCGCCTACCAAGAGCCAATGATACGAAACCCTGTCTTCAATGCCTCTGAAATGAAGGTCTTCATCATGATTCAATTATGATGCGGCTTCAAGAGGGCGTGAATTTCGGCACGGATTTTGTCAGACCGAAATTTTAGAGTATCTTTGTGCGTGCAAGCTCCCGCAGGGACCTTGCCGCATCCAGGCTTTTGGTTTTTAAGCGTCCCGTGCCTTATCGGCCACAAGTCAGACAACTAAAATATAACCACATAAAAACACAAACACGACAATGGCAAACAACAACCAAGAGAACAAGAACCAGCTTCAGATCCAGCTCAAGCCCGAAGTGGCAGACGGCAAGTACTCCAACCTGGCCATGATAGGCCACGGCCCCAACGAGTTCCTGATCGACTTCATCTTCGCCGCCCCCGGCATGCCCCAGGCTCCCGTGGTAAGCCGCATCGTGATGAGCCCCGAGAACGCCAAGCAGCTGATGTTCGCCCTGACGGACAACGTGCAGAAATACGAGAAGACCTTCGGCGAAATCCAGCAGAAGCGACCCAACGGCCAGGGCGGTAACTTCTCCAACAACTGATAAAGGCCCAGCAACCCCTACATGGATACGAATCTGCTGATATACAACAGCCTCACACGCCAGAAAGAGCTTTTCAAGCCACTGCACGAGGGGATGGTGGGGATGTACGTCTGCGGGCCGACAGTCTACGGCGACGCCCATCTGGGACATGCCAGGCCGGCGGTCACGTTCGACATCCTGTACCGCTATCTGCGGCATCTGGGCTACAAGGTGCGCTATGTGCGCAACATCACCGACGTGGGCCATCTCGAGCATGACGCCGACGACGGCGAGGACAAGATCGCCAAGAAGGCCCGCCTGGAGCAGCTCGAGCCCATGGAGGTGGTGCAGCATTACCTGAACCGCTATCACCGCGACATGGAGGCCCTGGGCGTGCTGCCCCCCTCGATAGAGCCGCACGCCTCAGGCCACATCATCGAGCAAATCGAGTATGTGAAGAAAATCCTGGACGCGGGTTATGCCTACGAGAGCCACGGGTCGGTGTATTTCGACGTGGAGAAATACAACCATGACCACAAGTACGGCATCCTCTCGGGCCGCAACATCGAGGACCTGGAGAGCAACACCCGTACCCTCGACGGCCAGAGCGAGAAGCGCAACCCGCTTGATTTCGCGTTGTGGAAATGCGCGGCGCCGGAGCACATCATGCACTGGCCCTCGCCCTGGAGCGAAGGCTTCCCCGGCTGGCACCTGGAGTGCTCCACCATGGGCGAGAAATACCTGGGCGACACCTTCGACATACATGGCGGAGGCCTCGACCTGCTCTTCCCGCACCACGAGTGCGAGATAGCGCAGAGCGTGGCAGCCCAGGGACATCCCGCCGTGCGCTACTGGATGCACAACAACATGATCACCATCAACGGCAAGAAGAT
>ERZ836877.4677-NODE-4677-length-13751-cov-5.896977_pt1 | contig 13751 bp, 15 predicted proteins | sample MGYA00519469_ERZ836877 | MGnify/ENA primary metagenome ERZ836877 (study PRJEB31850, sample SAMEA3708809) | human gut metagenome | biome: human gut; feature: human-associated habitat; material: faeces | place: China | collected 2014 ... | reverse complement strand
CCAGCATCTTTGAACAACTTGGCGGCACCTATACCCAAGGAAGCGACGGCATGCTTTACCCCAACCTCTCTCTGGGTGACAGGGAACAACGCCTTATCGACAGGTGGGGACGGATGCACAGAGCCTACCTGGAAACAGAGCATCCCTGCCTGTATGACAGGCTGATCCTGAATGGTACCCTGGACAGGCATCTGGCAGATGCAGAGGAACGTGCTCAAGCTATGCTGGAGCAGTTGACCCAGCGGATGGCGATGCAGGAAGGCATCACAGAAAGCCTGAAAGCTGCCGATCAGATAGAATGGATCCGCAGGATGAACAGCATCCGCAGCAGAGCGGAAGAAATCGTAAGGGATCAGATCATCAACACCCTGTAAGCAAAGGAAACCAATCATGGAAAAAGCAAAACGAAACATTCACTACAGCTTCAAAGTGTCGCCTGATGAGGATGCCGCCATCCGACAGAAAATGAAATCCTTCGGCATCCGGAACCGATCCACTTACCTCCGGGCGATGATGCTGAACGGATACCTGCTGAAGCTGGATCTGCTGGAAATGCATGAGGCCGTTCGCCTGATGGGCAAGATGAGCGGCAACATCAATCAGATCGCCCGAAGGCTGAACGAGCATGGCTCGATCTATGAAACCGAAATGGACGAAATCGTCGATGAGCAGAGAGAACTGAAGGAACTCCTGAGCCAGCTTCTGCAACGGCTGGGACACGACCATGGATTACGAACAGAGAAAAAACATAGCAACACAGCGGCGGATGGTGCAGTCACATCCGCCGCATACTTTTGAAAAGGGGGAATGTCATGGCAACCACCCATATCATTTCAATTCACGTTGGGAAAGGCAAAACAGCACATCAGAGCCTCAAAGAGCGACTGGATTACATCATGAACCCGGAAAAGACGGACGGTGGGCTTCTGATCTCGTCCCACGCCTGTTCCCCCGAAACTGCAGCGGATGAGTTCATGCTGTATCGTCAGGAATACCTGAACACTACCGGCAGAAAACGCGGGGATGAGGTGCTCGCCTATCATGTGCGGCAGGCTTTCAAGCCCGGGGAGATCACTGCGGAAAAAGCAAATGAGATCGGGAAAGCATTGGCCGAACGACTAACGGATAAGCAGCATGCTTTCGTGGTAGCCACACACATTGACAAACAGCACATCCAGCATGTATTATGTAAAGGAAGGTTTTAACCATCTTCCTTAAACTGCACGTTGTTCCGCGAAAACCGAATACAAAAAGCAGTTATGGAAGAAGAAAAAATCTTCAAGTCCACAACTGCTTTTTTGTGTTTGAAAGGAGATTCGTATGAAACTGACCTATCATCGCTGCGGCGACTATCTTCTTCCCGACCTGACCGTCCCGGATAAGCCTGCGGTGCTGGGCAAGTACGGCAGGATGCATAAGACGTATCTAAAGGCACATAAGCCCATTGTGTACGATGCCCTGCTGTTTTCCGGCAAACTGACGGAGCATCTCGTCAGCGTGGATGCCGAGTGCCGGGAACGCCTTGAAACCCTCCTGCCGCAGATGATGCGGCAGGAAGGGGTTGACGAAGCACTCAAAGCACGCAACCAGATGGAATGGGTGCGCAGGATGAACAGCATCCAGAACCGAGCAGAAGAAATCCTGCTGAACGAACTGGTTTACGCTTAAACCACAAAGTCGGGGTCATGCAGCCGCTTTCTCCCTGCCCTGTGCAGCCAAATTCTCACGAATATGGCGCAGGGCTTCATCTTCGATGCGCCTTGCCCGGCTGATGCTGAACCCGTAGTCCCTCGCCGCTGCTGCCAGTGCGCACGGTTCGCCATCGAAACCAAACCGATGGCGAACCCATGCGGCATCGCGAAGCGACGAGCGATTCATTGCGTCATAGAGTGCAAGCAGCTTTTCCTTGTCCAGATAGAGCTGTTCGGGGCTTTTATGATAGATATCCCGACTTGGAACAGGATTATCGGATTGCATGGCTTCAACTGCCGCCTGGTTTTCTTCCAGCGAAACCGTATTGATTTCGGGATGTGTTTGCCGAAGAGCGTCGAGCATTGCGGTGCAAACGACTACGGCGGCATACGTCAGGAATCTTCCCTTTTCCGGCATGTAGCGCTCTGCGGCGTGAAGCAGAGCGATTCGCCCTTCCTGTTCGTAATCGTCACAGTTCAGAACTGCGCCGCCGTATCGTTTTTCAAATCGAATCGCGGCTGAGCGAATAAACATCGTATTCTGCTCAATCAACTGGGTACATGCTTCATGATTTCCGTTCTGAATCATCAGGCAAAGGGTTTCGTTCGTGATGGGCGTTCATCTCCATTTGGATATTGTAGGTGGTGTTCATGTAATTCCAGATGGCCTGTTTGAGCTGATCGGTTGCTTCGCCCAATTCAGCCTGATATTCTTCTGGAACGGTGATTTGGTTCAGCGCCGCCGAGAGCATCCCCATGATGCCTTCGGGTCTGAGTTGCAGACCTTTTTTCTGGCGCGGAAGCACTTTCGTGATTTCGCTGAGCTTCTGTTTGGTCAGCGCCGCGGTTTGTTTGACACGTTCCGGTCCATCCTGCTTCATTTCAGCGAGAAGCTGGCGGAAGTTTCGCGTGATGTTCTCGATCTCATCCGCATAGACCGGGCGCTTGAGCGCCTGCGCTTCCTGCACAGCGCCACGAACGGCGGGCATATCCTCAGGGTTAGCCTGACCATGTTCCAACATGAGACTGCTCATAGAGTTGTACATTTGATTCTGCGCGGCAACGCCGGAAGCCAGAACGCCCTCCTGATAGAGCGCGATCTGGCGGGTCAGCTCTGCGAATTTCGGATTTTCCAAAAGCTGGCAGACCACAGAATGGTTCAGCTTGCCCTGATGGAGATTGGCAGCTGCTTCCACAGACAGCCCAAGACGCTCGATGTCATGCTCTTTGCGGGCAGGAATATCCGTCAGTCCCAGCAGAAAATCCGTCGAAACTTCAAAGTAATTCGCGATGGCGACAAGATTTTTACTGGACAGTTTGCTTGTTTTTTCAGCCATTACGCGGCTCAATGTGCTTTTGTCCATACCGACAGCCTGCGCCAGCTCAACCTGCGTGATGTTTCGGCTTCTGCACAGGTCGCGGATTCTGTCCATTGTATTTCCGGGAAGCCATTTTTCCTGCATCCATTCATCCTCCTGAGTTTTTTTCTTTGATCGTATCATATCAGACTCGAATAGCCAAGTCAAATCTGTTGCATTTTTGCATCGGAAAAGCCGACAAAACCGAAGCAGTTGAAAAAATGCCGCTTTTCAGACGATTCCCCATTTTTCCCCGTATATTCAGACAGTGCGTAAAAATGTTCTTTTACACCCTTCAAGATCGAAAAAATGTGTGAAGGAGGAATTTTATTGAAGGAAAATCTGATTACGGCGCTGTACGAGCGCCTGTCCCGCGACGATGACCTCGACGGGGAAAGCAACTCCATCGTGAACCAGAAGCTCTATCTGCAAAATTACGCCGATGAGCATGGATTCACCAACTGCAAGCACTACACGGACGACGGATGGAGCGGCGGCAATTTCGACCGCCCCGGCTGGAAAAGCCTGATTGCCGACGTGGAAGCCGGAAAGGTCGGCGTGATTCTGGCTAAGGATATGAGCCGAATCGGGCGTAACTATCTTGAAACAGGATTTTATACGGAAGTTGTGTTCCGTAAGCACAATGTCCGATTTATCGCCATCGCCAACGGCGTGGATAACGATCATCCCGAAACGGGTGAATTTGTGCCGTTCCTGAACATCATGAACGAATGGTACCTGAAAGACCAGTCCAAGAAAGTTGCGGCAGCTTATCAGCTGCGCGGAAAATCCGGCTTACCCACCAACAACAACTGCTTATACGGCTACCGAAAAGACCCGGATGTCAAGCACCACTGGCTGGTTGACGATGAAGCGGCGGCGATTGTCCGCAGAATCTATCAGATGGCTTGCGAGGGACACGGGCCGTCTGAAATTGCACGGATTCTGACGAAGGAGAAAGTGGACAATCCCGGCTACTACTATACGAAACACGCCTGCGGGATGCGCAGCGACTATACAAAAGAAGCCCATGCGCACGACTGGAACAGTTTGACAATCAGCAGAATTTTGACCCATCAGGAGTATTTGGGACATACGGTCAATTTTCGTTCCGGAAAACGATACTACAAGGATAAACGACGCGCCAACCCGCCGGAAAAGCTGCTGATCTTCGAGAATACCCATGAACCCATTGTAACGAAAGAAACATGGGAGCTTGCCCAATGCGCGCTGAAAAGCATAAAGCGGACAGATACGCTGGGCGTGGCGAATCCGTTGACAGGTCTGGTTTACTGCGCAGAGTGCGGGCAAAGGCTGTATAACCATCGGCATGGAGCGAAAGATGCACAGGGCGTATTCAAGAGCGATTCCTATAACTGCTCAACCTATATGCTGTCCCGAAAACGGGAAACGAGCGTGTGCGTTTCCCATCAGGTAGCTACAAAAGCATTGCGGGAACTGATTTTGAAAACCATTCAGACCGTCAGCCGCTATGCCCTCTCCAATGAAATCGAGTTTGCACGCAAAGTTCGGGAAGCGTCTGAATTGCAGCAGGCACAGGCGGCGAAAGAAACAAAAGCCAGAATCCGCAAGGCGCAGAAACGCTGTAAGGAACTGGATGTGCTGATTCAGAAGCTGTATGAATCGTATGCGCTTGAAAAGATTTCTGAAAAGCGTTTTGATGATTTTCTTGCGGCGTATGAGAAAGAACAGGCTGAACTGAAAGCCGTGATGGAAACGGACACGGAAGAACTTCGGGCGTATGAAGTCGATTCCGATCACATCGCTTCTTTTCTCAAACTTGCCAGAAAATACAGGGAAGCCGATGAACTGACCACGCCCATGATCTATGCGTTTGTTGAAAAAATCATCGTCCATGCGCCGAAAAAAATCGACGGAGAACGGCACATGCAGATCGACATCTATTTGAAATTCATCGGCAATTTTCAGGTGCCGCAGGACGAACCGACGGCAGAAGAAATGGCAGAGGAAGAAAAGCAGAAACAGCGGCGTGCGAAAAATCGGGAAAAAGTTGCCCGCTGCATGGAGAGAAAGAAATTGAAAGACGCACAGGAGAAGGAGGATGCAGCCCATGAAAATGACAGCGCTGTATGAGCGTATATCCCGCGAGGACAGAAACGAAGGAGAGTCATTTTCGATTCTTCGGCAGAAGGAATATCTTGAAGCCTATGCCGCCGCAAACGGCTTTGAAAACTGCCGGCATTATACGGACGACGGATTCAGCGGACGAAACTTTGAACGTCCGGGCTGGCAGCAGATGATGACGGATATTGACAGCGGGAAAATCGGAACGGTACTGGTCAAAGACATGAGCCGAGTCGGGCGCGATTACCTGCAAACGGGCTTTTATACCGAAATTTATTTCAAAGAGAAAGATGTGCGGTTTATCGCCATTGACAGTCATGTGGACAACAGCCGCTCCGACAGCCTGGAGTTTGCACCCATGCTGAATGTTCTGAACGAAATGTATCTGCATGATCTATCCAAGAAAGTCAACATCGGGTTTCGGGCAAAAGGAATGTCGGGGCAATCGCTTACGTCAACGCCGCTGTTCGGCTATAAGCGAGATCCCGAAGATAAGAACCATTGGGTGATTGAACCTGAAACCGCCGAGATTGTGCGGCGGATTTTTGAACTGGCGGCGACAGGAATGAACCCGCACCGCATCGCCAAAACTTTACAGACAGAGCGGAGGATTACACCGAGTACATATTTCCGCAGATTGGATATGGGTAACCGATATCACCTCAGAAGGCAGGAAACGGGCGACTATGATTGGCGCAGATCGTCGGTTCTTAACATTCTGAACAGACGCGAGTATCTGGGCATGACAGTCAATTTCAAGACGTGTACGCCTTCTTACAAAGCCAAACAGGTTCAGAACCCGATAGAAAAGCAGGTGGTTTTTGAAAATACCCATGAAGCGATTGTGGATAGGCAGGCATGGGAAAAAGCGCATGAAGCGTTTGAAAAGCCCAAGAGGGCTAAGGCGGAAAATGCCGACAGCAATTTTAAGGACTTTGTATTCTGCGCCCGGTGCGGCGCGCCCATGAGCAATCTCCATCATGCACAGCACCTCAAAACCGGCACGATCTGTTACTATGACTTCTTTATATGTTCTACCTATCGAAAGTCTGAGCATTTGGAAGAACGGCAATGTGTTCAGAACGCATTCAGTGCAAAAGCGCTTCGTCCGTTACTGAAAGAAACGATTCAAACGGTCAGCCGATACGCATTGACGAATCAGGAAGAATTTCTGGCGCGGCTGCAACAGGAAATGCTGGCGGAGCAGCCAGAACAGACAAAACAGCTTAAAAAAGGGATTGCGGCAAAGAACAAAAGAGTGGCGGAACTTGACCGGCTTTTGAAAAAACTCTATGAAAACTATGCGCTCGAAAAAATCCCGGAGGAACGGTTCGATGCGCTGTCTGCCGAGTATGAAAGCGAACAGACACAGCTTGAAAAAGCGGTTTTGGAAGAACAGCGGCAGTTGGATGAAATTCAATCCGGCGAAGATAAGATTGAACGGTTTATGGCGCTTGTTGAGCGCTACCGCGACTGCACGGAGTATTCCGATGAAGTGCTGCGTCAATTCGTAGAAAAAGTCATCGTCCATGAAACCGTGAAGGACGAGGATGGCGAGCGCTCCCGTGAAATTGAGGTATATTTGAATTTCATCGGGAAGTTTGACGTTCCCGTGCAGTCCGTCGAGCTTTCGCCGGAAGAACAGAAACGTCAGGAGGCATTGAAAAAGCGAAGAATCCATCAAAGGAATAAACGCGCGCAGGCGCGTCAGGAGAGGATGAACGCACAGCTTAAAAGCGAATCCCCAATTTGAATCAGAAACTGAACAGATAGAAAAGGCGATGCCCCGTTTTTCATCGGGCTGCATCGTCTTTTGTGTTGAGCGGAAAGGAGTGCCTATGGCCGAAAAACGTATCCCCATTTTTACCTTTACCCAGCGGATTGGCAACACCAATTTCACCGTCCGCGCATATTGCGACGACGATATCGCCGTGACTTACGAGGATAAGCTGCTGGAGCTGATCCGCAGCGGCGCGTTGCAGGCGGATGCTTCCGAAAAGCCGGAAGCACCGCCTGCCGAACACGCGGCGTAACGCTTAAAACACGAACTGATTTTCATACAGGGAGGAATGTTCAATGGCATCTGAACGAATCGAAAAACTGCTTGCGATGCAGCAGAAAGCCGAAGCGCAGAAACGAAAAGCCGAGCAGCAGCTCAAGGCGGCGAAACACAAAATCTCTATCCAGCGAAACAAGGAACGCACGCATCGTCTGTGCGAGCGCGGCGGGCATTTGGAGCATTATCTGCCCAACCCCGAACTGCTGACGGATGAAGATGTGTTCCTGCTGATCGACTACTTCTTTTCTTCTCCCCGTGTGCGCGAGCTGGTGGAACAGATGACCGCCAGCCGACGCGGGGAGATTCAGAAAAGCCCGAAAGAGCTGATCGACGCGGCTGTGCAGCGTATGCCGAAACCATCCGTGCCAAGCGTGACATGGCATGATACAGAAGAGGACGATGCAGAGAGCGACGGAAGCAGCTCCTCCCCGTGAGAGGGCGCACTTATACGCATCTTCGATGCGCCGTGCGTTCTCCGAAGGCCCCTGCGGGGTGCTCGATGCCTTCGGCATCAACAGGGGCAAGCCCCTGCGCCGATTGCATCGGCTACCCCGTGACGGCGCTTTGCGCCGAGAAATGGAGGTGAACCCATGCCCTGCCCGACGGGGAGCTTTAAGATCATCAGCCGCGGGAAAGGTCAATCCTGTATGGCTTCCTGCGCGTATTACGCCGGCGAAAAGAAATACTCCGAATACGAGTGCTGCTGGAAATATCCGCACAGCAGCCCGGCACGCGTGAAGTGGGTGGAAGTCATGCTGCCGCCCAACGCGCCGAGGGCGTATGCCGATCCGCAGACGCTCTGGAACGCGGTGGACGCAGCGGAAACGAGCGTCAACGCGCAGACGGCGCGTTCGATGCTCTTTGCCTTGCCGCGCGAACTGACTGACGAGCAGAACCTTGCCCTCGTCCGCGATTTCTGTCAAAAGGAATTTGTGGACAAGGGCATGGTCTGCAATTTCTTCTATCACGACAAAGGCGACGGCAACCCGCATGTTCACATCATGCTGACGCTTCGCGCGATGGACGAAAACGGCAAATGGCTGCCCAAATCAAAGAATGTTTACGCACTCGACGAAAACGGAAACCGCATCCGCGCACCGAACGGAAGCTGGAAGCGCGTTAAGGTCGATACCGTCGATTGGAACGAGCGCAAGTACGGCGAAATCTGGCGGCAGGATTGGGCGACGGCACAAAACGCGGCGCTCGAAGCAGCGGGTCGAGCAGAGCGCGTCGATATGCGTTCTCTTGAGCGGCAGGGCGTTGAAGATCGCCTGCCGCAAAAGCATCTCGGCCCGACCGCTTCCGCGCTGGAACGCAAGGGCGTTTCCAGCGAACGCGGCGACGAAAATCGAAAAATCATCAGCGTGAATAAGATGCTGGCTTCTTTGCAGAAAACCGTTCGCGGGATCGGTGCTTGGCTGGATGAACTGCGCAAGGCGGTCAGCCGCCAGCAGATCATCGAAAACCCGGATGATTACCCGCTGAGCGACGTAATTACCGCCTATTTGGATATGCGAAAGAATGGGCGCGAAACATGGAATCGCTATGCGCAGGAAAAAGGCGCTGTCCATGATTTGAAGGACGGCTTCAAGGCGGTTTCCTTTCTCTCGAATCACGAACTTTACACGGTCGGTCAGCTCGGACGGTACATCGTCGAAACGAAACAGACATTTTCCAAAATCAAGGCGGAATCCACGGAAAAGGAACGTAGAATCCGAGATATCGACGCGCTGTTTGGCGCGATTCAAACCATCCGAGAATTGAAGCCAGTTCAGCAGGAATATGAGGGCATCCATTGGAACAGCAAACGCGAAAAGTACAAAGCCGAACACGGCGACGAATTGAGCCGACTGCAAAAGGCGATCTGGCTGCGCGAAAAGCTCATAAAGTCGCTGGGGCTTGCGTCTCCTCTCGACAAGGAACAGCGCGCGGCGCTGAAAACAGAGCGTATGCAGCTAGAAGCAGAGCGCGAAACCCTTCTTCCCAAACTTGAAGAAGTCAAGGCTGAATTAGCGGAGCTGAATCGCCTCCGATACTGGACGCGCAAGGTTATTCCTGACGCGCTGCCGCGGGTGTCAGATGGGCGGGTTTCGATTGAGGACGTGATGGAAACGGCGGGCAATCGGAAAGAGCTGGAGCAGGTTGAGGATAAAGCAACACAGACAGTACTCCGAGAGTTGAAAGAATCTAAGCCCCTGCAATCTGAACGAAAACAGACTGATAAAGAGATTTGACACAGGAAAATATCTCGGATAAAATTGAAGCGTGAAAAAAACGTGAAAAAATAGTGAAAAAAACCGTTCAAACGGTCGTTTCATACGTCTATATATTTGATAGGAGGTGAGCAGCAAATGGGAAACACAAACGAAATCGGAGCCACGTCAGAAGAAATATTGAATCGTTTGGTGGAGCAATATCAAACTACGCTGCGACGCATGTGTTTCGTCATACTGCGCGATGAAGAACTGGCGAAAGACGCTGTTCAAGATACTTTTCTTAAAGCATACAAAAATATCGCTGTATTCAGAGGAGAATGCAGCGAGAAAACGTGGCTGATGAGAATTGCGATCAATACTTGTAGAGATGTCAAACGCTCGGCATGGTTTCGGCTTTTAGACCGGCGAGTTACGCCTGAGGACTTACCTACACCGATTGCTCAAACGTCTGAAAAGGCAGTTGAACTGACCGTTGAGATTATGAAACTTCCGCCGAAACTGAAAGAAGTCATTATCTTATATTATTATCAACAAATGACTACACGGGAAATTGCAGATGTTCTCAATATTCCACAGTCAACCGTAACAACAAGATTAAAAAGAGCAAAGGAAAAGCTTAGATTCTTGTTGGAAGGAGGCAATGAACAGTGAGTGAACTGAAAAAGAAAAGGGCAGAACAAGTCCAGAACGCTTTAGATACTACGCTTTCTGGAATTCAAGATGATCCTTGGCTTGCACAGCATGTAATTCATGGCATACAGAAAAGAAAAAAAGAAGCAAAGAAAATTTCAATGTTTGCTGTCTGTGCACTCCTTTTGGCGTTATTTACAGCAACAGCACTAGCAGTTGTAACATTTAGAGAAATAGGGAAAAAAGTTGCGGAAAGCGAACAGGAAAATGGATATTTCGGTGATTGGCCAGTTGAGAAAAAAATCGCTATTATTAGAGAACTTGTTGATCAGGAATATATTGAAGAAACGGACGATATAGAAAAACTTTGCGATAATGAATTGCTAGATGAACAAGCATCCCAAGAAGCTGATAAACTCATATTTGATTTTACAGGCATCGAGGCAAAAGAAATAGGTTTTATGACACTGATGCAATCTGTTTGGGGAAAATTTGATACATGGAGTGATGAAGATAAAGCATGGTATTCAATGGTAATGACCGATGTAGGTGTCGATAATAACGGAAAAACTGTTTATGCCATGCCTGACAGCAAAATCAGCAAAGAGAAAGCTGTTGAAATTGCGAAAAAAGCAATTCTTAACGCAACAAACATTGATGAGGATGTACTTGATAACTATAACCTGATTGTCAATTTTCAAATTCCTGAATTTAACGAAGATGATAATAAGCAAGCATACTGGTATGTAATGTATGATGCTAAAGTAGATTCACCGGAAAATCCATTCTATACGATAGAATTGTTTATCCATCCGCAGACGGGAGAACTACTTGAATCGGTAGAAGATATTTTGGAAAGCTATAACAATCTGCCGAAGCAACCCGATAATGCTTTGTATCAAGATATTTATCGATATAATGCCAAAGCGAAAGACATGGGGGTGTATAGTTTCTTTGAATGGCCGTTGGAATTAAGAGCGGAATACTCACAGGACATTACACCCAAAGTACAGGAAATTCTTAATAGTTGTGATTTAACAGATTTAATGAATTGTGGAAGCCCTGATTTGGCAGTGATAGCGCACTCTACATATATTTATGGTATTCCGGATACAAATGCTATTTCACAAAAGGACGCTTATGAAGTTTCAAAAAAAGCGTTAATGGATATCTATGGGATTCCTTCTGATGTTTTTGAAAAGTATCGAACGGTTTATGTTTATTACGATGTGACACATGCACCGAAATGGAAGTTCTTCTTTAATCCGATGGTTCTTGATGCAGAGCTTCTTGACGGTAAATATGACAATCCGCTCCTATCTAAATGCTATAAAGTGGAAATTGACGCATATACAAGTCGAGTTATACAAACTGACGAGTTCGATTTCCAAGCATTGGGTCACGATTTGGAATACGATCTTAAATGGTATTAAATAATTAACTATTACATATAAAAAGAAGGGAAGCTGTGTTCCAGCTTCCCCTCTTTTTAGTTATGAAGAACATGAAGTCGATATATCCGACTATTCTTCTCTGTTAATAGCACTCAGCCGGCAGTTGGGTCAGTTCACTCCAGATTGCGACCTTTGTGTGTTTTCCGCACTGGCCATCGACATCCAGATTATACTTAGACTTATACTGAGTCTGGAAATTTCTAACAGCTTTCGCCGTATTGTTACCGTAGATGCCGTCAATGGTCCCCGGATCAAAACCCAGATCCCGCAGCATGTACTGAAGATTAGAGACAGCTCGCTCAGTGCCATATCCAGGCTTCAAAGTGCTAGTGCTCAAATACTTACTAGCTGCGTTATAACCACCTGAAAGAGCCATGGCAGACGGAATAAACAAAGCGGTCAGCGTAAGAATCGCGAGAAACAGCGCAACAAATTTCTTCATAATCATTTAACTCCTTTCGATTTTGCTTGCTTCCTTTCATCTAAGCAAGCGGTTCATGTGTTTGAGCTTTTTTTGATTAGAAGCACATTTCAGTGCTTGTTGCGTACAATGAAAGCACCTTGCAGAACATCCATCCCTTTGAGGATGGCAGCGGCCAAGCTCATCTGCGGGACTTTTCATTTACGCCTTGAACTTCTCCGGCGGAATCACCTTCCTTCATTTTATTGCCGTAGGTCTTTTCCCTTGGCGCACTTATATTGTAAGTGAAAATAACAATTTTGAAAATTGAAGTATTTAGGAAGAAACGATGAAAAAATGATGAAGTCTTTCTTTTTATAAAAAAAGCTACCCTTTTGCAAGGGCAGCTGCTTACATTGTCCAAGTGTCTATTGATTTATAGCGATAGACACATTTGTTGACGTTATCCAATCGTAGTAATTTATTTCTTTGGGAATCTCGGCATAAGAGGAATGTTCAAATATGTAAGAAACATAGTCTGATTCAGCAGATTTATCATAATCATGCCCCATTTGCTGTATCGCATAATTTTCTTCTATTTTTATTGGGTTATGTGAACCTGTTCCATATTGATTGTAATATAGATATACGCTGCTTAATTTGTCCGAAGAAACGAACAGTATTTTGTTTATACAAGTGTTAATAGTATCATCTATGTGTATCTCTTTTATTGAAATTGGATCAACCTTTTTGATATTCATTTTGATTGATTTTACTGAATCAATCAACTCTCCACTTTCAATAATTCCATAGTTGACAAAAAGATCAACTTCATCTAACGGGTTGTCTGGATCAAATTGCCAGTATACATTATGAGTAATTCCACCTTCTGAATTATAGATATTTCCGATAGAATTAGTTTTAACAGTTGTTCCATTTGATTGTACTTCCATATCACAGTATGAACCGATATATTGCTCACGTTCCTGATGATCTTCAGGACTTTCTTCTTCAAAATAAGTAGAATATACCCTTTGATGTTCATCATTTGGAACAGATTTCACTTTAACGGATAATGAATATCCATCAAAGTAGACATCATGTACATTCCATGATAATCCTGCCGATTGGACACCACCTTCTGCAACGAAAGCTACCGTGTTTTCAGCAAGATTATCAATCAAAAGTTGTTCTTCATTTTCTGCTGTTGAAATAGCTGGGAAAATGAAAAGTGCAGAGATGAGAGCTGTAACGATTTTATTAGGCATACTAATCGCTCCTTTCTGATATAATAGACGTATAAGCGATGTAAAATGTCTCATTTTTTTCAAAAAAAGATGAAAAAGGACGAAGGCGGTTGCCGCCCTCGTCTTTTTTGTACTGTTAGTTAGAATAAATCACCGAAATAGTGCTGCTATTCGTACTGAGCGCGGTAAAAGTCAGTCTTGCCATATCACTTCGACCTTGAACGAAATTGAAAGTACTCGAAGGGCGAATAGTTCCCGTATAATGGGTGCTGTCTTTCGTCAAGGTCATCTCAGCAGATTTTTTCCAATTCGGTTTGCCATTTGCATTAGGGTTGTACAGGTCATTCAGGCTAAGAATCACACGGCATTTCATGCCTGTAGAGGTATCCGAACTCAAAGAAACCGTATAGGAAGGAGATGCGGAAATGTTGTAGGTCTTGTACTTAGTTTCACCGGGGGTAAGTTTGGAAGTTGCTGCCATTGCAGGAATAGTAGTCGCAGAAATCGCCAATACAGCAATAAGCAGAGCAATAAGTTTCTTCATAATCATTTAACTCCTTTCGATTTTGCTTGCTTCCTTTCATCTAAGC
>ERZ836877.4676-NODE-4676-length-13755-cov-7.511022_pt1 | contig 13755 bp, 17 predicted proteins | sample MGYA00519469_ERZ836877 | MGnify/ENA primary metagenome ERZ836877 (study PRJEB31850, sample SAMEA3708809) | human gut metagenome | biome: human gut; feature: human-associated habitat; material: faeces | place: China | collected 2014 ... | reverse complement strand
AGAGCCGGGGGACGACGGTGACGGAGGTTGAAATCTACGACACTACGCAGCCCGCGGACCCGGCGACCGGGAATCCTCCGGTCAAGGCGCGAATCCGGCAGAGGCATGGCGAGGAAAGCCGGAACCGGGCGGAGCTGGAGGAAACGGCCAGCGGCACGACCGAAGCCACGGAGGAAGCGGCGCAGGCCTATGAGGGTGGCACGCTTGACGAAGTGACGGTAACGGCCACAAAACCGCCGGGCCTGTGGGAGCGGGCGAAGGTCGCCACCCAGGTATTGGCGGCAATAACGATCCTGGCGGCAGCCGGGTGGATATTTCTTCGCAAAGCGAAGCGATAAATCGATTATACAAAATCAAAAAACGCAAAACGACATGAGCAACGAAACCAAAAATAAGACCGCCGCTGATACAGTAGCGGAAAACTTGCAGGCCATAGCCGAGGCAGTCGCTACAAATGCTCCGAGTGCTGAGGAAGTGGCGAAAGCAGCGGCCGCCGTTGCCTCCGCCCCTGGCAAACCGGCCAAGCAGAAGTCGGGCAATGCAAAGCACAAAGCGGCCGCCGCGACAGGCGCGCTCAAGGCCATAGGTCTTGCCGCGTGCAAGCGCCACGGCCTCAAAGCCGTGTGGGTAACTGACGACGGGCAGTGCTTCGACCAGGAGAATAACGCCCGGGCGCACGGCAAGAACCTGGAGAACCCCGAACCCTTAAAAGTGGAGGCGTGATGGGAACCAGTCTGAAAATCCTGAGAGAGAACGGCAACGTCCCCAAGAGCCTGCCCGGTGAGGACCATATAACGGGCCTTGTGTTCTACATGGCTGCGGCCGACATTCCGGACGCATTCAAGACCGAGCGCGTGCAGGCGCTCAGCACGATAGACGCGGCCGAGGCCGCAGGCATAAGCGCGGACGCGGCGAGCTGGTCGGTGCGAGTGCTGCACTACCAGCTGAGCGAGCTCTACCGCCTCAACCCCGCCGTCAGCCTCTATGTGGGAATCTTCGAGAAGCCACAGGGGGCGCAGACATTCGCCGAACTTAAGACCGTGCAGAATTTCGCCGCCGGGCGCATTCGCCAGATTGGCGTGTGGTGCGGTGACACGCCGGTGAGCGGCGACGCGCTCACGGCGTTGCAGGGAATAGGCGACGCACTGGCCGAGGAAGAGGCCGAGCTGTCAATCGTGTATGCCCCGAAAGTGGCGGACATAAAGCAGCAGGCCGTGAACCTTGCCGGCGAGAACAAATGCCGCGTAAGCGTGGTAATAGGTCAGGCAGGCAGCGGCACCGGCGCTGAGCTGTATAAGGACAAATCGAACGGTGATAAGGCGAGCGTCAGCGGTCTGGGCGTTGTGATGGGCCTGATCAGTGCAGCGAGCGTCCACCAGTCAATCGCCTATATAAAGCAATTTCCCACGGGGGTGAGCCTCCCGGCCTTCGGCGACGGCACACTTGTGCGCGACGTTGACAAGGCGCTGATAGAGACGCTTGACACGACGGGGCGTTATCTGTTCTTTGTGACGCACACGGGGCTGGCCGGCAGCTATATGAACGACAGCCACACGATGGACGCGGGCACGAGCGACTACGCGGCGATCGAGAGCGTGCGCACGATGGACAAGGCCGTGCGCGGCATACGCACCTACATGAAGCCGGAGCTCGGCGGCAACGTCTATGTGGACGCGGCGACGGGCCAGCTGGCAAGTTATACCGTGGCACACCTTGAAACGGTGGCCAACCAGGCGCTCGAGGCGATGGAGCGCGCGGGGGAACTGAGCGGCTACAAGGCCGAGATTGACCCGGCGCAGGACGTCGCGGGCAGCGGCACGGTGGAAATCGTGATCAAGAACGTGGCAGTCCCCGTGATGCGGCACGTGAGAATAAAAATCGGGTTTGCAAAATCCGTATAATGTAACCCCAAAAAGTCAGAATAATGTCAAAAACAACAGTAAGCATTAGCAACGGGGTGCCTATGGTCAACGGTATGCTCGTAGGCTGGGCCGATCTGGTGGTACTTGTCGGCGGCGTGCCTGTTACGGGTATTGTCGGCGTAGAGTATGGCGAGGATCAGGAGATTGTAAACAAATGGGGCGCGGGGCGTTATCCGGTGGGTCGCGCGAAAGGGCGCATAACGCCGAGCGCAAAACTTATCCTCTATCAGGAGGAAGTGGTGGCACTCCAGGGGCAGAGCGTCAACGGGCGACTGCAAGACCTCCCGCCAATCGAGATCCAGGTGAGCTATCTGCCGGAGAGCGGCATTGTGGTGACGGACAAGATCCGCAACTGCCATATATCAGGCAATGCCCGCAAATGGAAAGAGGGAGATACTGGCCAGGAGGTGGAGCTTCCGCTGGTTCCCTCACATATCGAATGGGGCCAGACGGTGTAAGCCGCCCGAGGGACTTCAATGCAGGGGGCCGTGAGGTGCCGGCGCCTTAACGGCCACTTGAACTTCAATTAAACATCGCTTAAAAATCAATTAAAGGATATGGAAAAAATGAAAATCAAAACAGATATGCTAGACGGGAAGCTGGCAGAAATGATTTATAACGGCGATCTGACAGAGGATCAGATCGCGGCATTCAAGCAAGAGCACCGCAAAAGTTTTGCGATTGAAATCCGGGATGGGTGTGAGGTTCATATCGGTTATTTCAAGCGCCCGACGCTGGAGACGCTGAAAGCAGTTACGAAGGTGGCCCGTACCGACGAGGTAGAGGCCGGGAAGGTGATGTTTGACAACTGCTGGCTGGGGGGCAGCGAGGAGCTGCGCACGGACGCGCTGCTCTTCATGGCTGTGCAAAAGAAGTTGGGCGAAGTGTTGAACGGCTTCAAAGGAATAATAAAAAACTTGTAGAGGCGCACACTCTGGCGGAGTCGGACAATGAGGACGGCTTCGCCAAGGGGTGCGCCATAATACGGGCGAACCTACACGTCGATGTTGAAAAGATAGAGACGGAAGAGGAATGGGCGCAACTCTACTGTGAGGCCATTTGGCTGGAGCGGTGGAGAAACCGCAACCGGGCGGAGCTTATCGCGTCGCTGTTCAGTGATGGGAAAAGTTAAAGCCAGGGGAGGCGCCCTGCTTTATCCGGCTTTGTTATGAGCTTCCAGAGCACGGAGAGAAACCACCCCACATAAATGAAGAGTGCGCCGTAGCAAATGACTTTTAACAGGAAGCTGAACATGTAAAAAAGTGTTACCGGTTACTATGCCACAAATATAACAAATAAAAACGTGATGGCAAGTGTATTTGACTACATTTTTAACATAGGCGGAAATTTCACGGCTCAAATTAGCGGTATGAGCGCCGCGGCCGGGAACTTCACTGCACAGGCCGAAGTCGCGGAGAGCCGCGGCCGCAGTCTGGCGTCCACGCTTGCCTCGTTTTCCTACATTAAGGACATAGCGCAAAATGTAGCCGACGGCTTTAGTCAGTTAAGCGGCGCAGGCATTAAGCTGGACAGCCAAATGCACGATCTCAGCGCGGTGGCGGGTGTAACTGGCGACGGCCTGAAACAGATTGAGACGTTCGCCCGGCAGAGTGCTAAGACATTCGGCACGGATGCGAGCGTGGCGGTGGAGGGTTACAAGCTGTTGCTCTCGCAACTGAGCCCGGAGCTGGGCAAATATCCGGAAGCGCTCAGCGCGATGGGCGACTGCATACAGACAACCAGCAAGCTAATGGGCGGCGACGGCGTGGCCGCGGCGCAGGTGCTCACCACGGCGATGAACCAGTACGGCGTCAGCCTTGAGGACCCGACGGCGGCAAGCGAGGAAATGGCGCGCATGATGAACATAATGGCGGCGGCCGGCCAGGCAGGGTCGGCAGAGCTCCCGGCAATCAGTGCGGCATTGACACAATGCGGCATGGCGGCAAAGGCTGCAAACGTCAGCTTTGAGGAAACCAACGCGGCAATCCAGGTACTTGACAAAGCCGGCAAGAAAGCCAGCGAGGGCGGTGTCGCCCTCCGTAACGTTTTGGGTCAGCTGGGCAAAGGTCGATTTATTGAAAAGGCGGCACGCGAGGAACTGGAGGCTGCGGGCATTGACGTGATAGCATTGGCCGACAATTCCAAGAGCCTACAAGAGCGGCTCGAGATGTTGAAACCGCTGTTAAATGACAGTGCGCTGCTGTCTAAATTTTTTGGTGTCGAGAACGCCAACGCAGCCCGCGCACTCATTCAGGGCACCGACCAACTGCAAGGCTTTACCGAGGCCGTAACAGGCACCAACAGCGCGACCGAGCAGGCGGCTATTGTCATGGATAGTTACGCTGAGAGACAGGCAAGAGTAAACCAGCAGTTTGAGGATCTTAAAATTTCCATATTCCAGGCCACGGGCGATTTTTCGTTGTGGTGTGGCGTGCTGACCTCTGCACTTGTGCCGTTTGCGCAGCTCGCCCCGCTACTGACCGCGGTGTGGAAATTCATGTTACTAATAAAAGGCCTGAACTGGGCCGGAATGTGGGCCGGGGTTGTCGGTTGGGCACGCTCCGCAGTTGTGAGCTTCGCGCTGATGAACGGCACACTCTCCACAACAAACATGATATCGTTAGGCTTTATCGGCAATATGGGGCGCGCCACCATTGGGCTGATACACTTTGCAACTGTCGGCATATTAAACGCCCTCAAAGGTCTGGGCGCTCTGGTCCTGTCATTCATAACAGGCGGTACCGCTTCGGCTGCATTCTCTGCCACCGCTTCAACCTCATTCGGAATATTTGCCACAACAGCTTCGGCTGCATGTCGCGCCGTTTCGGTTGCAATTATGAGTATTCCAATAGTTGGCTGGATAGCGGCAGCCATAGCCGCGCTTATCGCAATAGGCGCCTACTTCTGGAATACGTCGGCAAAATTCCGCGCAGTGCTCAAAGGTACGTGGGCGGCGTTTAAGGCTTGTTTCACTAGCATAGGCGAGCTTGCAAAAACAACATTCGGAGCCATTGGAGACCTTATAAAAGCCGCGTTCAGTCTGGATGCCTCCGGTATAGATGCCGCACTTAATAAGTTAAAAGCCGGATTTAGCGACTACGGCAAGCAGATAAACCAAGCGTTTAACGAGGCTTACGACGCCGAGATGAGCGAAGCGGCCAAAAAAGAGGCGGCCGACAAAGCCAAGGCAAAAAAAGGATCCGGCGCAACACCGAACGGAAGCGCGGCCACCGTGCCCGAGGTATCGGTGCCGGCTGTCAATCCCACCGGCACAACCCTGAGCGGAGCCAGCGGCACAGGCGGCAGCGGCTCCGGCAGCGATGGCGGCGGGAAAATCAAAAATATAACAATCAACATTGAAAAACTTGTCGAGCGTTTCGAGATACACAGCGCGACTGTCGGCGAAAGCGCCGAGCAGGTCAAAACTACAATGCTTGAGGCCCTGATGGGCGCGCTAAACGACACACAACTGGCAACGTCATGAGTTTAATTCCACAACCGAGTTTAGGCGGCAAGAAACTGCCTATAAGCATAGACCTTGCGGCTATGAGCTGGGCGCAGCACATGGCCAAACGACTTGTGCGGTTCAAAGAGCTGGGTGGAAGTCCTGAACGGGAGGGCATAAACGGGCATGAAATCGGGCAGCCGATAACAGACCCGGAGTATTGGGAGGGTCGCTGGGTGCTGTGCCCTCTGCGACTGGAGCTAGAGAACGGGGAGGGACTGACGTTTGCGGACGCAGTGGCAGCAGCGAGCCGGGAGCACCGGATAGTGAGCACGGCGCTGGTGGGTCGAGACGGCACGGTGAAAGAGTATATAAACGCCGGCGACTGGTCGGTCAACATAGTGCTGGGCCTGCAACATACGGAGGGGGGCGTGATAACAGACGAGTGGCCGGGCACTGAGGTGCGGGAGGTTAGGAAGCTGCTGGAGTCAAAAGAGGCGCTGAGGGTTCACAGTGAATTCCTGGACGCTCTGAATATAGGGCGGCTTGTGGTGAGGAGCTACGCGGTGCGCCAGATGACCGAGGCTAATTATCAAGTATATGAAATCAGCGCTGTGAGCGATGAGGATTACGAGATATTCAGCGACGATTACGAACAACCGAAAAAAGAGGCGACACGATGAAAGGGATATTGATAGATGCGGGCACGGGTGATCTGCTTGTGGGGCCCGGAGGCATAGTTGTCGGGGACACTGAGGGGCAGACGGCTGAGGCCGTGGTGCTGACAATGCGCGGGGAACTGAAAGAGCACCCGCTTTTGGGGGGCGAAGCCGGGCGAATGCGCGGCGGCCAACCTGATGTGATGTGGCCGGGCGATGTGCGCCAGATGTTGCGAGGTTGCGGGGTGGAGTGTGAGCGCGTGACGATGGAAGCTGACGGCACAATAAGCATAGAGAGATGAAAACGACAGCGAAAGAGAGACAAACGATGCTTGACATGGCTCTGCAAAGCGGGGGCCACATGGAGACGGTGCTGGCGTTGGCTGAGGCCAACGGGCTGAGCGTGACCGACCGACTGGCGGACGGGCAGGAGCTGACGGTGCCCGAGCCGATAGAGAACGGAGACGCGCGGACGGTGAGGCTATACCGGGCGCACGGGGTGGAACCGGCAACGGAGGCGAGTGCCGACGATATGTCGGCTTGCCCATACGGCGGTATTGGTTTCATGGGTATTGAAATAGACTTTGAGGTTAGTTAAAAAGACATTAAACAGGTATTAAAATGGCACGAAATATCGGTGAGATAAAAAGCGAGATGGCGCGGGAATTTATGCGCAATGAGCAGGCGGCCGAGCTCTACGGGTTTGAGCCTGGGGCAGAGTTTGGCGACGTGTTCGGCGCGGCGAGCGTTGAAAATATATTGCTTTATGTGTGGGCTGTCTGTGCATGGACCGTCGAGCAGCTTGTGGCGCGTCATAAAAAGGAAGTGACGGCGGAGCTGGAGGAACTGATAGCGCACCGGCCAAAGTGGTACCGTGACAAGGTTCTCCAGTTTATGGAGGGCAAGGAACTGGAGCCAGACCGCGACACATACGACACAGAGGGCATGAGCGAAAGCGATGTGTCGGCGTCGCGTGTGGTTAAACACGCCGTTGCGACCGAGAGTCGGGATGCCAGCCTGCTTACGATAAAAGTAGCAGGCGAGAGCGGCGGGGAGCGCTTGCCGCTGACTGCGGAGCAGGAGCGGCAGCTGAAAGCATATATAAGCGAGATCAAGGACGCGGGTGTGAGGGTGTCACTTGTGAATATGGAGGCGGACACATTCGGCTGCACGGTGGACGTGTATTATAACGCTATGCTGGAGCCGGGAGCGGTGCAGACGGCGTGTGTGGAAGCTATCCGCGACTATATCGAGAATTTGCCATTTAATGGAGAATATACTAATATGGCCCTCGTTGACCGTCTGCAAGAGGTGGAGGGAGTGAAAATAGTGGAGTTGCGCGGTAGCACTGCGCAGGCTGCAAACGAGAGCACGACAACACAGATAAACGCGCGTCTGACCCCGGCGGCGGGATATTTCAGGCCGGGGGAGATAACTGTAAACATGAAAGCGTATGACGAACAGGGCTGACAGAACCTATAACGTAAATATCAAGCGTCTGGCTTTGCTGACGTTGCCGACCTGGTTGCGACGACCGCTTGCGGGGGCTCTGATATATGCCGGGGTCAGTCCGCTGGGGCGAATGCTCCAGGAACTTCGCGCATATAGGAGCGCGACAAGCTACCGGCTGAGCCATAACGGGCAGGTGTGTAAGCTACGCGGGGCGCTTAATGATGAGTTTGACCCTGAGCTGCGCCGCATAGAGATAGAGGACAGCGACAGCACCGGGAACCTCGAAGCTGCGGTGGTATGGCTTCGCGAGATGGGCCGGTGGGTAATGGTGCCTCGGCGTGGCGCGGGAGCGGTTAGCATACACCGGGAGGGCTTCAGCGGCACGAGTGGTTATGACTTCTGGGTGACGGTGCCGGGGGAACTGCGGACGGCCGAGACAGAAACGAGGCTGCGGGCAATGGTGAACATGTATAAACTTGCGGGCAAACGCTACGCTATAAACTATAAATGACAATGAACAAAATATTAGGTAATTTTCTGACGCAGGCAAACAAGGACTTCCCGCTGGACTGCGAGACGCTGGATTATCTGCAAAAGCTTGTGGCACTTGTGGCGCTCGCCGGAAATGTGGCGGGGGATCGTGTGGTGCTCTGGGGCTGCGAGGTAAACGCCGAGGGGACGCGCAGAAGCGCTGGCTATGTGTTCGTAAGAACGCGAAGCCAACCCGAGGGGGAGGTTCTGCCCTGGGAGGGCGGACCGACGACGAGCGGCATGTATGTGAAGCAAGAGGACGTGGCGGTAAATGCCAACAATACCAACTATCCGAAAGCGTACACGAGGAGAAGCCTTGCGCCGGGCATAGGGAGCGAAAATTACAGCTGGGATGACTTCACGGACATAAAGACGATAAAAGAGCTGATGGCCGAAAACAAGGAGCTGCGGGCAGAACTGGCGGGGGTGCAGCCGTCGCCGCTGGGAGTGGTTCAGATGTGGGCGGGTGCAGCCGTGCCGGAGGGTTATGTGCTGTGCAACGGCCAGGAGCTGAGAGCCACGGACTATCCGGAGCTTTACAAGGCCCTGGGGGCAACGTTCAACACTGCTATGAGCGCGAGCGGCACGAAGTATTCGACCCGCAGCGGATATTTCAGAGTTCCGGACTTGCGGGGGCGCTTTGTAGTGGGCCAGCATGACAGCGACAACGACTACCGGACGAACGGGTCGGCGGGCGGTCTTAAGGCTGTGGCGTTGACTGAGGAGCAACTGCCAAGCCACGCGCATACGGTCAAGGACTATACTATGATCCCGCACGGCAGCGGGGAATGTACTGTCGGCAACTGGACCGTGGGCGGTACAAGCTACCAGGTGGGGCGCGACAGTGTGAGTGGGAACCCGAAGCGCTGCCAGACGGACGGGGACAAGCGGGATAATATACAGTGGATAAAGCACCCGACGGAGGAGGCAGGCGGGGGTGCGACGCATGAGAACCGTCCGCCGTACTATGTTCTGGCTTATATCATGCGGGCGAAATAGGAAGGATTATTAACGGTCAAAATAAGAAAGCAAAATGGCAATAAGGACAATAACGGAGTTAAAGAAATGGTTTCGGAAGGGTCTTTACCCGACTGAGAGTCAGTTCGGAGATCTAATAGACAGTTTCCGGCACCGGTCGGAAAAGATAGGAGTTGGTGATGTGGAGGGTCTGAGTGGTTGTCTGAACGGTGCTTACGGGCGGAAGGAGGGTGAGGCTCTGGAGAGGGCTTTGCGCGGGGCTTGTGAGCGTGTGGAGGAGTTGCAGAATGATTATTCGGATATATGGAGGGCCAAAGGTGAGGCGGGCGGGTTTGCGCCTCTTGACGAGGTGGGGAAGATTTCGGAGGAGTATTTGCCGTCGGGTTCGCGGGGAGCGTGCTGGCTGCGCGGTGTGGTCGGGTCTGCGGAGTTTGAGACTATGGAGCCGGAGGCGCGCAGGGGTTTGTGGTATGTGAGCGACAGGGGAATGGTAGTCGGAGCGGAAGATGACGGGACGTTAAGCGAGCGGGTTCCGGAGGTTGGTGTAATATATGTTGACGAGAGTCATCGGGAGCTTCTGGTGTGGACGGGGACTGAAATGGCAAGTCTTGGGGGCGGGCTGCTTCGTATGGTGGAGCAGAGCGAGAGCGCGGTAACGATAGAGCCGGGAGTGCTGAACCGCTGGGGGGAGATGGCGGTTCTGGCGGTTGACTTTGCTCCTAAACGGGAGGGGTATGTGTCGGAGTATTGCATGGAGTTTGTGAGCGGGGAGGTTCCGACGAATCTTTCGCTACCGGCGGGGGTGAAGTTTCCGGACGAGCCAACGATAGAAGCGAATATGCGTTATCAAATCAGCGTGGTAAATAATGTTGGGTTAATAGCTGGTGTTGAGTTATGAGTTTCAGGAGGCATTTATTGAAAGTAAAAGAGGGCTTGATTCTCCCGGAATGGTTTGGAGAGTCAATTGTCTGCTGGTATAGCCCAAAGCTGCAGGGCGTGACTAATGAAAACCTTGCAACAGCTCCACGACTGATAGACATTAGCGGTAAGGGACACGACATGACTTTGTATGGCTTTGACGGAGTCGAAGACGCTGTGGTAAGGGATACTTGGGGGAAGTCTGTATTTTTCGATGGTTCACGTTACGGGCATACGGTTTTACCTGCTCTTTCAGATTTCACTGTGATATGGAAGGCTTTCTTCAAACGTTGGGGCGATTATGGAGGGCTTGCTGTTAAGAAAAATGCTTTTGACATATACCGTACAATATATGGAGGCTCTGGAGGTGAATATTGCACGGAAGTTTTCGGTGGGAGAGTTATTGGCACGAAGCCTAATTACGAGACCGAAGTTCGTTATCTTATCCCGGGAAATTTTAATGGAGAAAAAGATATAATACCAGGAACAATCATAGACACAGAAGGAGACTTGTACCTATTTAAGGGCCGACACCAACATGAGTGGGATAACAGTCTCCTAAATGGATATGGTCAATTATATAACTTTATTCTCTTTAATCGCACATTAAGAGTTGATGAAATTAACTGGGTAAAAAAACATATTATGAGACTATGAGCGAATTTAGACGTAACTTGCTGAAAATGGGGGGGGGTAATGAATGTTGAACAATATGTGAGACGGCATTTGCTTTGCTGGTATTCTCCGAAGCGTCAGGGTGCGACCAATGAAAGTCTTGCGGCGGATCCGCGTCTGGTGGATTTGAGCGGAAAGGGTAATGATCTTATTCTGGAGGGTATGACATATACGGAATCTAATGGCATTGCCTCGGACGGGTGTATTGTATTTCGGAACAGCAGGGGTGTTTGCCAGAGTAACATCGTTCTGCGGAATTTCACTGTAATATGTAAGAGGAGGCTTGATCTTGCCAATTACACCAGTTATCCTTGTGTCGCACACAAAGGGACTTCTCGCGACGATAAGGCATTTGCCATGGAATGGGTAAGAGGAGATGTTTGCTGTGTGTCGTTTGGACAGTATAATAAGATCAGTTTATTGTCTAAGGGCGTGGTATTCATGACTTCTTCGTCATATAATGGCATTAAAAGTCTTGAAAGAGGAACTTATAATGATAAGGCTACAGACAAATTGATCATATCGGGTGACGGATCGATCGGTCTGTCGAGGTTTAGTCTGTATCTATACGATTTTATGTTGTTTAATGTAAGCCTATCGGCTGAGCAAATACAATGGGTTGTTGATAATTTTATAAATGAATAGATAAATCAGAGATATGGGAAAATATTGGATAAAAGACGAAAAGCGATGGTATGGAGGGTGCATTGCTCTTGATGGGCGCACGGTGTTCAATCCGACAGAGGCCCAACTGATTGCGGCAGGCTACGAAGAGCAGGAAGAAAAGCCGTATGTGCCGACGCTGGAAGAAGTGAAGGCTCGGAAAATAGCGGAAATCGAGGCATATGACATGAGCGAGGCTGTGAATGGCTTTATCCTTAATGGGGCGACGGTATGGCTGGACAAGGCAACGCGGGTGGGGTTAATGAACTCGCTGAATTGCGAGAAAGCCGCAGGGCGCACGGAAACCACGCTGTGGCTCGACACGACGGCGCTAACGCTGAATATCGACCTTGCTTTGCAGCTTCTTGCCGGAGTGGAGCTTTATGCGTTGGCTTGCTATAATGTGACGGCCTTGCACAAGGCGGCGGTGGAAATGCTTGAAAGTGTAGAGGCCGTCGAAACTTACGATCATACGGCAGGCTATCCCGAAAGGCCGACTATCAATACGCAATCGGAGGGGGTATGAGCGGTTTTAGGCGTAACTTACTGAAAATGGGGGGGTAATGTGGAAGAGTTTGTGAGCAGGCATATGGTGTGCTGGTATAGTCCAGTCAGACAGGGTGCGAATGTCGAAAGACTTTCAGCAGATCCAAGACTGGTTGATTTAAGCGGTAATGGTCGGAATCTTAGGCTGAATGGTTTTGACTGGACTAATGGTTCAGTCATTACATCAGACGGAGGGCTGCAGTTCGATGGCAATAGTTGCTATGGTATTTGTGAAAGTGATTTTGATCTTGGAAATTTCACTTTGATTTACAGGCGTGGTGCGTTGCCGTTCCATACCATGACAAACCCTGGCAAGTGCTTTTGTTGTAAAGGGCGTGCATTTATAATTGAAAATACTTCGGTTGCAAGGTGTTTGTCGAATTATGCGTTTACGCAACATGGCCTTGTGTCGGATCGAACGACACATGGTCTATTCAGCGCCGGTTTTTATGTTGTGACGCCAAACAAAATTATTCAGGAAGACTCCGCGACAATTGTGACAATGAAAAGAGGTAGCGGTGTCGATTCGGTTGATTCTAAGCTGATATTTGGGTGTGAGTCGCAAAGCGGTAACAAACTAAAATTTGTTCTTGAAGAATTTATGCTTTTTGACAGAGTACTGAAAAGAGATCAGTTAGAATGGGTTCTGATTAATTTGATAGATACTGATAAATCGCGAATTTTCGAATATGTGAAAAATATGGATTCGAATAGCGATACAAAATGATTTTATGCTGAATGTGCAGGAACTATAAATGTGCGCCACTTCCGTTCATGGGGCAAAAGCGCTATTTTCTCCGGGATTTTACGGAAGTTCTGGAGATGGCAAAAGGTAAAATTGATACGGTCGTAGACCTTTTTGGGGGATCCGGACTACTATCTCACACGGCTAAACGTGTGCTTCCGGAGTGTCGTGTGGTCTATAATGATTTTGACAGGTACGACCGTCGACTGGCCGCAGTCGAGGATACAAATGCAATTTTAATGACCATTAAAGAGCGTTTAACCGGACTTGAACCGAACCAACGGCTGACAGACTGGGAGCGTGCCGATGTTCTGGCGATTGTTGATGACGCGCAGAACCGGCTCGGGTGGGTGGATATTCTGACCATCAGCCGTTCGGTGCTCTTCTCTGGCAATTGGGCTAACAGTCTGGATGCCTTACGTAAATATACGATGTATAATCGCGTTAAATCGGTAGGTTATGACTGCGCGGGCTATCTGGAGGGGCTGGAGGTTGTTCACATGGACTACCGCGATCTTTTCGAGCGTGAGCGTAGCAATAGCAGTGCTTTGTTCGTGCTGGATCCGCCTTATCTTACGACAGAGTGCGGTATGTATGAGAATTATTGGAAGTTAACAGATTATTTGGACGTGTTGAGCTTGCTCAAAGATACGAAATACGTTTATTTTACTAGCGATAAATCGCAAATCGTCGAACTATGCCAATGGCTCTCAAATGAGTATCGGGAAGGTGCACCGATGTGGAATGCACAAGTCCGCAAGAGAACAAATAGAGTAAATTATCAAGGTAAATTTAATGATATAATGATAATACGACTATGATCACATAGAAAGCACGGGGTATAGAAAAAGCCCCCGGCTTGATTTGCAGTTTTCCTACGACATACAAACATATAACACCCAAAGGGAGCAGCCGGGGGCAAAATGCCTTCGACTCCCTTTGGGTGTTATGTATCTTGTCGTAGGAGTTACAAAGTTAGTTATTTTAGCCGAATGATCATATATGAAGCCCTTAAATTGAGTGGCTGTTTGATTGAGCAGTTGGAGAGAGCCGGGGCGAAGCCGAGCGATCACAAGTATGTAAGACTGTTTGAGGACTACCAGGACGCGCGGAAACGTGGTGAAAAAGTCAGTTATATTGTCGCAATTCTGGCCGAGCGTTACAGCGTCAGCGAGCGCAATGTTTACGACATTGTGAAGCGTCTGGGGAGCGACTGCAAAA
>ERZ836877.4668-NODE-4668-length-13776-cov-3.400408_pt1 | contig 13776 bp, 20 predicted proteins | sample MGYA00519469_ERZ836877 | MGnify/ENA primary metagenome ERZ836877 (study PRJEB31850, sample SAMEA3708809) | human gut metagenome | biome: human gut; feature: human-associated habitat; material: faeces | place: China | collected 2014 ... | reverse complement strand
GGCCTCGCCCGGCCCTGCCAAGCCCCTGCCTGCGCCGCTGGTCACGCTCGGCCTTGCGCTCCTTCAGTATCTTCTCGCCCGGATAGCACATCCCGCCCCCGAACCTCCGGCACTCCCGGCAGTCGTGCCCCCGCACGGCCAGTATATTTCCCAATGTTCTCATACTTTACTGTTTTTTTGCTAACTTTGTTATCCATTCTTCTTTCTTTTGAGGATTATTTCTACTTCTTGCGGGTCGTCGTCCCATGCAAGGTCGGGGAATAGGTCTTTGGGCAGGGTTATACAGTCGGCGGACTTGTTTTCCCAATAATTAAACCCAGTTCTTTTAGGCTTATCGCCAATAAGGACTTGCGCATTCAGACTATTATTATCGCGGCATACCCATCCGCTAATCACGGTGTCCTCCCCATCCTCTCCCTTGCGGTCAGCCCCCTGTCCCGTGCCCGCGGATTCATCCGCGGAACGCGCAGCCCGGTTGAGCCTTGCAACAACCATACTCGACTGCGGATCCAATTCACGCTCCCGTTTCCGCTCCCGTTCCCGTTCCCGTTCCCGTTCCCGTTCCCGCTCCCGGATTGCTTCCGCGTAGACATCCGGTATCAGGTACCCTCCCCCGAAAAGTTTGTAACCGTCCCCGATCTTGCTGACTGCCGAGCAATACGCCGCCGGGATCGACCAGTCCTTCCCGGGAACAATCGCCCTGTGAAGCCGAGCCGCTGTCACGACATTCCCCGGCATGATGTTTTTGATCAACTGGATGCGGTCTTTCTCCTTTTTCTTCTTCTGAGCCTCCGAGATACTGCGCTGCAGCCGTCCGGCCAGCCTTATCTTCTCCTCCGGCAGCATGTTGGTGATGAAGCCTGTGTTGACTCTCGCGCCGTTCTCATAAATGATGTTCACGTCAATCACGATATACGTCAGCCCCTGGATACTCCGACTGCTGAAAAGCGTCAGCGCCGGAGCGAAAAGGAAGAACGGTATCCTCCGCGACTGGTAGAATCTCAATATCCGTGCTAATATCGAGAAAGGCGGATTGTCCACCACCACATCCTCCGGCCCATAGCTCTCAGCCTCAGCCTCGAAATCCCCTCCGGGCCGGAACGGCCTGCGCACCAGCTTGTCGCCCAGGTCGTATATCTCCCCCACATACTCCAGAACCGCCGCATACACCGCCTCCGGCGTATAGCAGTCATCGGTCGTCTTCTTGGGCTTGAATTTTTCCACAAAGCCCTCATAGTCCTCAAACAGATTCTTTTCCATCGTCTTTAATTTTCTTAATCGTCTTTAGTCCCTCTCCTTCGCGTCGTAGCCCATCCACTCCCTCCGGAACTGAATGAAACTGAAATCATCATAGCTCTTAGTTTTCACTTAATACATTGAAATTCAATCCGTTCCACAGTAGTGAAAACGAAAAACCCCATTTTTTCCTTACGTGCGTGCGTTTTATTTTTATGCGTGTGCGTCATATATTTATTTTTATTTTTAAACTCTATTAGAATTTTCATTTTCTTCATTTTCACCATTGATATATCTCTGAATATCTTAAAGTTATCTGAAAATGAAGCTTCATTTTCACTCGTTTTCACTCATTTTCATTTTCAATCATAGCTGCTCATCATCTTCCGGCACCGGGAAACCGCCTCCATCCGACGCCTGTATCGTTTTCTCATCATCCGTTCTAACCCATAGCTGCTGTAATCCATGAATCTTCATTCGTTTCATAGATCCTTTCTCCCACACCGCGCTCTGCTGGAGGTATTTCCCGATCTTGCGGCTCTGAGCCGTATATTCGCGGTCCTTCGCGTCATAGCCCATCCACTCAGTGAGAAATTCCTTGATGCATAGCTCGCGACGCTGCCTTACCGGCACCATCGACATGTCCTTGCCCCCCTTGTACCAGTCACGCCGCTCCTGCAGGCCGTAGGTGTCCCACGCCACGGGGATCGGGGTGTCGATGAAGCTCTCAAGCTCGGTGAAGATGCTCTCGCTCAGGTCGAAGCTGTATTCCTTCGCCCTCGCCCGCGACGCCTCGTAAAGCTCCTTGTCGAGATAAAGCTTCGGCCGCTCCTCACGCCACCTCCACACGGCCTCCGCCCATATCTGGTCGCGACGCCTCTCCAGCCACTCCCGGGGCTCCTCGTCCCCCGCGCGCTTCGACGGATCGATCCCGATCACCCACATCCTCCGGTTGCCGTCCATCCCCTTCAGGAATTTCGTCTCGTTGGTCGTGGCGCCGAACACGCACTCCCTCGGGCGGGTCTCGACGACGCGCCCGTAGGCCGGCCTGAACCGGTCGGTCTGCTTGCTCACGAAGCTCTTCACCTGCTCCACGTCGCTCTTGCGCATCGCCCCGAGCTCGCTCAGCTCATGGATCCAGACACCCATGTTCCCCTCCATGCCGTTCTTGCCGTCCATATCGGTCAGGGAGTCGGAAAACCATCTTCCCCCCATCACGGAGAAGAAGGTGCTCTTCCCCGTCCCCTCCAGTCCGCTCAGGATCAGCACCTGATCAAACTTGATGCCCGGCTCGAAGATCCTGGCCACCGCCGCCGTCAGCCAGATGCGCGTCATGGCCCGCGTCAGGGCGTCATCCTCCGCCCCCAGGGCGTCGATGATCACGCGCTCCATGCGCGCCGTCCCGTCCCATCGCAGCGAGTTGAGATACTCCCTCACCGGGTGATACATCCGGTAGGCCATCGCCGCGTTCATCCCCGTCAGGATCTTCTCCCGCCCGGTAATCCCGTAGGCCCGCTCCATGAAAAGCTGCAGGCCCGCATAATCCTGGCCAGTCCAGAAGACCGAGCCCTCCGGCGGCTTCGCCTTCCACTTCTTCCCGGATTTGGTGGAATCGGAATTATCGGAGGAATCGGAGCTATCGGAATTATCCTTAGAGTCAGTCAGGCGGTCAGCCCCCTGTCGGGCGCCCGCGGATTCATCCGCGGGAAGCCCCACCCCGGCCCTTGTCGGCCAGGGCAGCTTCCCCGTGATCTCGTCATTGCCCGAGAAGATATCCCGGCGCAGCCCCCGCAGCCTCGGGTCGTGCAGCATGATCAGCGTCACGTTCGCCAGCGTGCTCAGCGGCTCCCCGTTACGCTTCGTCTTCAGCAGCTCCTTCCAGGCCCCATCGCAATCCGAGCTCTCCGAGCTCTCAGAGCTCTCAGAGCTCTCAGAGCTATCATCGCCCTCCGAGCTATTATAGCTATTGTAGCTATCATAGCTATAGCTATTGTAGCTATCATAGCTATCATAGCTATCGCTCCCCGCTCTTCCCGCTCTTCCCGCTTTCCTCGCTCTCTCCGGCCCCCCGGTCATCAGCTCCTCGTATGCGTCGAAATCCCGGCTGCGGTCAGCATCCAGCGTCCTCCTCACCCCGGCATCCCCCAGCGCCAGCTCGGTCATCGCCTTGTGGCTTTTCAGCCTCGTCGGGTCGTCGCCCGCCTCGCGCCCCTTGTCGAGGTGGCCGAAACGGTGGAGCCTCACCAGGTCCCAGGCGTTCAGGCAGAGCCCCCGCAGAGGGTCCGTGGCGTGGTTGGAGTAGAACCATCGCCCCTCATAGACGATAGCCCCGTTGCTGGAGCTGCCGCTGACGTAAGTATACCGGTTGCGCCCGCTCTTGCGGTAGACGCCCGGCAGGAACGTCTCCAGGGCCTCCGCGATGCCGTAGGTGCGGCAGAACGCCCCCACGAGTCCCTCCTTCTCCAGAGGGTCGGATGGTTTCCCCTCCCCGTGGCCAAGCCGCTCCGTCAGTGTCTCTCCCGGGCATGTCGGCCATGCGCTCTGGTCCAGCGCGTCCGGATAGCGTTTCAGCTGCGCCTCAGTGTCCAGCGGCCTGTCGCCGGTCTCGCGGAAGAACCAGTCGCCGTCCTTCGGGCGGCTCGGCCAGTGCATCAGCCGCTCCGGCTGGAAGCTGCCGGGGTCGAGCCCCTTCATGGTGATGTCCATGGCCACACGGCGCGCCAGCGCCTCGTAGGTCTCGGGGTCGAGCTCCCTGTCGAGCTGCATGAGCAGACGCATGCGGGGTTGCTCCCGGGTGTGGGAGTGCGTGCTGTGAAGCACGGTCCTCACACCCGGAAACGCCTGCGTGGCCAGCGTCCAGATACCGGTGTCCTTCGGGTTGATGCTGTCGTAGTCGAGGGCCAGCACGGTGCGGAACCGCACGCTCCCTTTCTTTCTCTCGCCGTTGTCGAGGTAGCCGCCGACGAACCCCCCGACGTCCTTGGCGTCGGCGCGCAGGTCGCGGCTCATGGCCCGGTACTCGGCCACGGTCTCCGCCGTCACCGTCGGCTCGCGCAGCCGCGCCACGAGCTCCTCCCAGCCCGTCTCCTCGTTGCGCCATTTCCGGCTCTTCCGGTTCGGCGCCGTCGCTATGTAGAATCTCTCGCCCATGGTCTGCCTCCCGGGTTTATATATATTTCTCCTCCTCTGTCAGTCCCGCATGCTCCATGGCGCAGCGCCTGATGTAGTTGAGAATATCCGTCACTTTCACCACGCTCTCATTCTCGAAGCGGAACAGAGCCACTCCGTCAAATGTGATGTAGATCCATCCGTCCTTCTCCTCCACCGCGAGGCGTGCGGCCAGCGCCGCGCGCCTCTGCGCCTTCTCGTTTTCCCTCATCCGGGCCTTGCGCTCCCTGATCTTTTCCAGAATGTTCATAATCTCTTCTTTTTTTTATTAAGTTTCTCTATCGTGGCCCGAACGCAGTGCGGGCTCCTTGCGGGGCGGGCGGGAGTCGAACCCGCCTTCCTTCCTGTCGCCCCAGGCATCCGGCCTATGCTCGCGCACCGCCCGGATCAGTTTTCATTTAACCATCAGACAGTTCCCTCATACGCTCCCGCGCCCCGGGAACCGGAAATCATTTTTATTAATATGTAAGCTAATGAAAAAAGTGTAGTGTCGTCATTCTCACAGGTCCTCGTCGTCATCCATCGGCGCGTCGAGTCCCTCGTATTCATCGAAGTCATGGCTGCCGTCGCCGCTGCCGCCCAGCGGCTCGCCGTCGTAGAGCTTCAGCACGGCGTTCAGCCCCGCCGAGATCCCCACGCTCCCCTGGTCGAAGGCGAAGAAACCGACGCTCACCAGTCCGTAGCAGCCGCTGTATATCTGCTTCGGGTCGATCTTCTCCTTACCCCAGGTCAGGGTAGCGGGCTGGCGGTCGGCCTTGGCGTTGCAGCCCACGAACATCTTGCCGGCATAGGCCGGGTCCGGTGTGTCGCGGTCTGTGTCGCCGTCCTTGAGCGGAAACTTGAAGTTCTTGCTCTCCATGTTCGGCCTCTTCCCCTTCCAGGTCTTCACCACCCCCTCGTCGTAGGCGGCCTGTATGGCCTCCCTGATGAGCATGAGGGTCTGGCCATCCTCCTTCGGGATGATCGCCGAGACGCTGTATTTCGGCTCGTTCCCCTCCTTGCCGCTCCAGGGGGCGTCGAGGTGTACGTAACTCAGCCGTGCCGGGAACACCACCCGCGTCCCGTTTCTCCTGGCCTTGAAATTTCTCATTTTCTCTTCTGCTGTCTTTTCCATTTTCAGTTGGTTTCAGTTGTTTTTTTCAGTTGTTTTTTTCGGGATCAATCCCGGTTTTCCCGGTCTATGCCGAATCCGGAGAAGTCGTCGCCGGGCTCGATTGCCTTCCGCCTGTCGCTCTCCTCCACAAGGGCCGGCTTCCCTTTGGGCTTCTCGATCAGTCCCTCGGCGTAGCCGGCGAAGCGTTTCTTCCCCAGGCTCTTCTCCAGCTCGGTGAGGGTGCGCAGCTCCCTGGGTTTCCAGATGGCCTCGGCGTCGATGCCGTCGGCGAGAAGCCGCCCGGCCAGCTTGTCGGGCTCGGTGATCTTCCTGACGCTGCGCCCCTCCACGAGCTTGTAGCCGGGGATCGCGGTGCCCCCCAGGGCGCGCTTCATCGCCTCCTCCCTGACGGCCTCCGCCCAGCCGGTGACGGAGGGCAACGCTTTCAGTATCCTCCCCAGCTGCTCCGCGCCCAGATCGGCTGCCTCGCCGCTGAGGTTCCACATGTTCAGCGACCAGTCGGCCAGCGCGGCGCATTTGCCGCGCACACGGCAGAACCGGCACCAGTCGCCGGGCTTCTCGGGGCCGCGCCCTCTGGCGGCGAGCGTCGCCTTCGGCCATACCTCCTCATTGCCCCAGGCAAGCAGCTCGCCGACGGTGGTCTTCCACTGGCTGAGGTTGCCGATGCGCGGCTGCACGATGGTCATCGTCACCTCCGCGTCCAAGGGCAGCCGGTAGAAGTCGCTTTGCTCGTACCAGGCCCCGAGGGCGTAGAGCTTCATCTGCGGGTTCTCCCGGGCGTCCACGGCCACTCCCTTCCCGTATTTGAAGTCGATGACGTGGAGCAGTCCGTCGCTCACGATCATGGCGTCCGCCGTACCGCTGCCCCCCTCTATCCACGGGTCGAGGTCCAGGAGGGTCTCAACCTTCAGCACGGTGTCGGCCACGCGGGTCTGCTCCAAGGCATCCCTGTAGAGGGTCCGCACGATCGACAGGTAGGTGTCGGTCATCTCATCCATCTCGGCGTCGATGCGGATGCCCTGCGGCTCCAGCTTCGCCTCCAGCGCCTTTATCTCCTTCTCGTCCTCATGTATCTCCTTTCCGAGATAAGATCTCAGCTTCAGCGCGGCCAGGGCGTGCGCGAGCGTCCCCTCCCCGGCGTAGCTGCTCTCCTGTTCCGGCTCCCGGCTCTCCCGCCAGGCCGAGGGCAGACACTCCAGCCAGCGGTGGGCCGAGCTCGGGCTCAGCATGTGGTGGGTCTTCCCGTCAAGTGTGTTTGTCGTTGTCGTCATGGCTCTCATGTTTAAAATGGTTCGTCACTGTCCAGGGCGGTGTCGAAGGGAATCCACTCCGGCGCACCGGTGCTCTGGTTGATCATGATCTTGCCCAGCTCGTTGAGATACTCGCCGCGGCGGTCGGCCGGCACGTCGCTCGGCTTGCGGGTCATCGACCCGAAATGCGCGGCGATGTCCTTGAACACCCTGGTCATCGCCTTCTTCTGCGGATGCGTCTCCCAGTTCTCGCCCAGCAGCGACTTGTAGACCGCGTTGCAGGCGTATCTCATATCCTCCGGCGTGATCCCCCTTGGCGGCTCCGGCTCCGCGAGCCCGCGGGCCTCCGTCCCGGCTGTCCTGTTTTCCAGGCTCTGCGCCGGAATCCGGGCCTCCGCCCCGGCTGTCCTGTTTTCCAGGCTCTGCGCCGGAATCCGAGCCTCCGGCTCCTCCGCGCGCGGAGCGAGCCCGCGAGCCCCTGTCAGCGAGCTGATGAAGCTCCTTGTCCCTTCTGTCAGGTCTATGCTCACCCTGACCTCAATCTCGATTGCTTTGCTCATATCTCTTGCTTCTTAATGGTTCTATTCTCTCATCCAGCAGCCACCCGCCGATCACCAGCATCCCGTAGCTGAATACTTCCCAGAATCTTCTCATGGCTTTCCGTATTTTATGTAGTTGTTCAGGTTGCGCTTCGAGAAGAAGATCTTCCCGCCGCGCCTTACGCCTCCCAGCTCCGGCCATTTGCGGTACAGGTAGTCTTTCGACCAGCCGGTATACTCGGCCGTCCTGTCCATGCCCATCACCTCGTCAAGGGTCTCCTTCACGCTCTCGGCCACTAAGGCCGCTATCTTCTTCATCTCGGCTGTCGTCATCGCTCTCTCCTTATTGCCGCGGCTCCTGCCGCGTGATCCTTATATACCCTTTCAGATACCCGGCGTCGGTGGTGTACCGGCTCCCGGTGATCCTGGCGCACTGCCAGGCTATCGTCCGTGCCGTCTGGTTGCGTCTCTCGTCTCCGCCGGTGTAGTAGCATCTGCTCTCCCCCGGCTCCAGGGCCAGCACGCTCCTGCGCGTGCAGACCTCATGCTCCTGTGTGATTGTGCAGTTCTCCATATCTCTTATTTCTCATTAAGTTCATGTATCCCCTCCAGGTGGCGGCAGTCGCTGCCGGCAATCGAGACGGAGGCCGTCAGCCGCCCGCATACGAAGATCTCGTAGCCGCCCCAGCCGAGCTTCACCTCGGAGTCTATGAACTCGGCCAATGCGCCGGCCACTTTCTCCGCAGCCTCAAGGGCTTCCCGAGCGGTCGCGTACTTGCGCATCCCCATCGTCTTGTTCCTATAGCCCGTGTCGTAGTCGAAATACTCTACCACCACGCAGCAGTTCCTCTGCTTCCCGTTGTCTTTCGTTCCTTTCATTGATTGATTGATTTATATTTTCTTTTGGAGCGTATTAGGATTTTAGCTATCTTTGTCGCGGCATATCAATGCCTTGCACCGTAAAGCTCTCCCTCAGCTCGTTGATTGATTCATTGATTTACGGATGCAAAGTTAGTTCGCATTTGCGAACTTTCCAAATAAAAGTACACAAATGACGTGTATTTAGACTGAATATAAATAAGAAGATTTATGGAAAATAGTGCTGTTCAGAGACTTACGAAGTTTTTGAAAAATAATCGGATTAAGCAAATTGATTTCGCGAAGAACATAGGAATCGCGAAATCCACAGTTAGCGACATTATCTCTGGCCGTAGAGCATTATCCCAGGGGATGCTCGCCAGAATATATCAGGCATATCCGAATCTCAACCCCGCATGGGTGGAGTCCGGTCTCGGGGAGCCCGAGCTCAAAAGGGATGACCTTAACAATGCGCACCCCATGCTCGAGGACACGGCGGCCGCGGGATTCAATGTCGGTATGCCTCTGAACGACCTCTCTTCTAATGCCTTGCCGCAGATTCCCCTCGTCCCTGATTTCGATTTCTACATAAAGGTGTCGGGCCGGTCCATGGAACCGGTCCTGCTCGACGGCGACATCCTCGCCTGCCGAATCGTCTCCGACCGCGCGAACATCCCCTACGGCCACATCTGCGTCGTCTGCTCAAACGACGCCTTCCTCGTCAAATACCTCCTCCCCTCCTCCGATTATTCCGATTCCTCCGATTATTCCGATTACCCCGACTCCGAAACCATCACCCTCCACTCCGCCAACCCCGACTACCCCGACATCATCCTCCCCTGCTCCGAAGTGTTCCGCGTCGCCCTTGTCGTCGGCCTCATCCGCCCCTCCCTCCCCTCTCTCCGCTGACCAATTCCAAGTCAAAGTAATCCCCTCACCCTTACCCCAAAGATATCATCACCAACCATAATAAAATTCCATGAATACCAACCACCAGAAAACAATATTCCAATGCAGACCATCCGAAAACGGCTACGATTGGACAATAATCTCCCGTCTCGGAGATATGCTGAACCGCGCGGAAGCCATGTACGGCCCCCGCGACAAGGACTTCACGATTCTCGGTGTCGAGATAGCCGAAATCTCCCAGCCCCAGATCTGGTTTCCGGGAGACTGCGGATGTCTCTCATGACGGAAGATCTTCTGGTCAGTCTATGTCCAGATCTAAAGGGGACAGAACTTCTGAGGAACCTTCTTTGCGAATTGTGAAAATCTTCGACCAGTCCCCGTGTTCGTGGAGGACAGGCCCCGAGACACCGATATTATACGGGCCGCTGCCGTCCTTAAGCATTGCCATGACGTAGTAACCGTCAAGAAAAACGGTTGACCTGTCTATATTCTCGCTCGGCCCGGAATAATTTCTATAAGATTTGATTTCATTCTTCATATCAATTCCAATTTTCCCCAAAGTTACAAAAAATAATCGACTTCATCCTCTCTCCGCTGACCCGCCCCGCAACATCCAAAGTCACCATAGTCACGCCATGAAAACAATAAACACAGGCTATCTGCCCTTAAACGAAATAAACCGTCTCCTGTCTCTTAAAAAGGAAGTCATATCTTCTCCGGAAGTTTACAGACTCTCTTTCGCAAACGGCAAGTCAAAGCATGGGCTGCTCTTGAGATCCTTCGACAACAATAATGAATTGTTCCTCCTTTCTATCAAAAGAAGTGAGAAAATTCTTCTGAAGGTGAGTTTCCATCATATGAGGAAAAACGACAGACAGTTCCTTTTCAGGGTTGACCTCGCCGGAACCCATATGAATCCCGCCGTCTGCACCGACTCTGTCCCGGAAGAGTTCCTGCCTTTCAAGGGCAGGCTGCTGAAAGGCCCGCACGTGCATTATTATGTGGAAGGATATGAGAGCGGATGGGCACTCCCTTTCGAGGCCACCCCTTTCAGGGAATGGAGCGGCATGTCAGACCCCGAACATTCCCTTCAGGGTATTGTTGACAAAATATCAGAGACAATCAACCTCACGACAAAAATCATTTACGACCCGAACCTGTTATGAGCAGCTGGATAGAGGAAAAAATAAAGGGCTACTACGACTGGCTCCATGACAACACCACCTTCTCTCTCGACGAGATGACCGGATGGTTTGCAATACAGACTCCGTTCGTCGGACTGATGAACGACTGTATCGAGGTGTATGTAAAGAAAGAGGGAAACCGTATACTGCTCTCCGATGACGGCGATACCCTCTCCAATCTTGAGCTATGCGGGGTCAACGTGACGAGATCCCCAAATATGAAAAACCTGCTGAGAAAAATAGAACTCAGCTTCGGCGTCTCTATCCGCAACGGGGAGATCTGCGCCGAGGCTACCGAATACAGCTTCTTCTCAAAGAAGCACGCCATGATATGCGCCATACAGCAGGTCTCCGACCTCAAGGCCCCGGGAAGGAAAACATCCCCCAGCATGCTGTCGCAGGATGTCAAGGCATACCTTGAGCAGCAGGATATAGTCTTTACCCAAGACTTCAATATTTTGGGGAAGAGAATGAACTTCAACTTCGATTTCCAGATTGCAGGAAAAAGGGATGAGCTGGTTATCAATACCTTCAACACCCTGAGCCAGGCATCCGCAACGTCTCTGCTTTTTGGAATAGAGGAGATACGCGGACTGAGGGAAGAACGCACGGGCAAAGGTCTCAGAAGCCTTGTGATCGTCAACGAGCCCCCAAGGGAGGATGTCGCCTCAGCCCTTCATGACTATGACTGCCGTCTGGCCATGTGGCCTGAGCGCGGTACCGCCTGGAACAGGGACATCTTCGCAGTCGCCTGACCTCTCCACATCCCCCTCCGCCCCGCAACATCCCGCCCCTCTCCTCCGTTATACCTATACACATTGATTGATTTATAATTATGAATGAGAAAACCATCATGAATCTCGAAAGCGAATGCTTCGAGGGTAACAGACGTCACCTCTTCAACATTCAGTTCTACATATATGAGGAGGACAATATGTATGTGGCCTATTGTCCGGCTCTGGACATAACGTCGGTGGGGAACTCCTTCAACGACGCCACAACAAATTTCCACGAGCATTTCCAGCTCTACGTGGAGACCGCCATAGAGGCTGACACTCTCCTTGACGACCTGCTCGCCCACGGCTGATATACGAAAACCTCTGACACGATATCCCTCCGCAATCCCCTCCTTCCCCATTCGCTGACCAAATTATTTTTTCACTAATTTTACCTCAAAAAAAGACCCTCATGATCGAAATCGCTCTCAACTGGCTTATTGAAAACATCCCATGGATCGCTCCTACCATTGTCGGGATCATCATCGCCTGGAAGATGTCGGGATGGAAAAAGGATATGGACGATTCAAAGAAAAAGGTCGACGCGCTCCCCTGCGACGCCCATAAGGAGTCTATATCCGGCAACCGCTCCGAGATCGACCGGCACCTTGCCGAGTCCGATGCCTTGATCGCCGAGCATACCCGCAGACTCGACACCATCGACGGCAAACTCGAGAGATGGGACGAGAAGATGATGGACATCGCATTCGGAGCCACCGGAACGACCAGAAAGCACAGCCCCTATATGCTGACCCCTTTCGGCGAATACCTGCTTCACAAGAGTTTCGGCAAGACATGTATCGACGACAACCTCGAGGATTATCTCGCGCGCATCGACCGGCAGCCCCATTCCACACCCTATGACGTCGAGCGGTCAGCCCTCGGCGCCGTAATGGACACTTTCCGGACAGACATCACAAACTCCGTGAAAAACTTCCTCTACTACGCTCCCGGCAAAATCGAACTCGACGGCGAGACCCATGAACTCACCACCACCGATGTACAGGTGGCCATGGCCCTGTATCTCAGGGACAAGTATCTCGAACGCAACAAGGAAGCGTTCCCTCCCGTCTCCGTCTCATCCGAAGCGACTGGGAGGCCGTAGGCCAAGACCTGAGCTCGGCATGCAAGATCGAGCAGAAAAAATCGTGGCCGTGATTTCAGACCCAAATATTTTTTTGAACTTTTCCATACGAATATTTGTATAATAGGAAAATTCGTATTATCTTTGCACTGTATTTAAAAAGCAGAGATAATGGACAAAACTTTTGTTCTGACAGACCAGGAGGCGGAATTGATAGAAGGGATCAGGAACTATAAAAGGGCCTATCCCAACGGTGGCAGAGGCTATCGGCTCTATCTACAGGAGCTCTTCGATGAACTCATCGAGATGCCTTAGGTCGATTGGAGACCTCCACAGGAGGTGGGGGTTTCCTCTTCTCTCTGCATTGTATGAAGGAAACCATAAAAAAAAGATATTCATTCATGGAAGCTGACAAAAACATAATCTCGGATGCCAGGCAAAAACTTGACGACATTCTCGTGGAAATCTCCTGGAGGGAGATTGCCCACACATATTTCGGAAAATCCAGCTCTTGGCTGTATCATAAGCTCAACGGCGTCCGCAGCGACGGGTCTCCCGGAGGAGGCTTTTCCCCCCAGGAAGCGGAAAAACTGAGAGACTCCCTTCTGGACCTGTCTTCCAGAATCGCGACGGCCGCAAAATCTCTGTGATTAAATACCCCCTATCCCTCCTCCCGCCCCGGCCGACCACGGCCGGGGCTTCTTCCATCCGCAACATCCCTCCCCCTCCTCACCCCTTCATTTGACCATCAGAAAGCCCCTCTGAATCCACCTCCCGATTCAGACCCGACGTCCCCGTGAGAACCCTTTTGTGCTACATATGTGTTACACACCCCAACCGCGCCACCGTCCAAACCGCTGACGCACAGACCCCTTACGCCCTCCCCCTCCGAATCCTCACTGCGTTCGGGGCACGATGACAGCCCCGGTCATTCTGTTTTCGCGGAGTGGCCGGGGATTTCTTTATTTCTGCCTCTTTTTGAATATCAGCCACACGACGGCAATCACCGCGACAACCAGTGAGCCGAACGCCCAGCCGCCGAGCTCCATCTTCGTGCGCTCCCATTTGGTCAGAGGCCGCTCGACGGGGTAAGGCACCGGGACTTTCTCGCGCACGGTGTCTGCCTTGACGTTGCGCAGGGAGTCGATCTCATGCTGCATCCCCGCTATCCGGAGCTCGTCCATTTTCGTGCGGTCACGAAAATGGTAGCGGTCCCAGCCGATGACACGGTTAAGTGAGTCAAGGATCGGGGCAACGGAGTCATAACGTGTGTCTGACTCGTACACGCGCTCTATGACCGTCACAGAATCTGTCACGGTGATATGGCGCGTAAGGGTGTCTGTGTGCCGGACATGCTTCTCGATTGGCACGTAGAGGGTCTTCGGTGAGCATCCGGCCAGCATCAGCAGCATCATGGCAAGTGCGACAATGGAGAGGATGGTGCCCAGGCGGGTTAAGATTGGTTCGTGGTTGTATTTCATATCGTTGTCGGTCTGTGCGCCGGATACGAAAGAGGCGGCTCCTGTTTTCACGGGAACCGCCTGAGCATGGATTGGGTCGAAGTCACACTCAAAGACTGAACTCCAGGAGTTCGTGTCCTAATGAGTGTAATGCGTTTTCAATTTTCTCTCTTGCCTCCTTTCTTGGTTTTGATACGC